>Ga0209101_1001608_pt1 | contig 16297 bp, 9 predicted proteins | sample ConPoolayeCmetaG_FD_185481 | JGI IMG/M metagenome (GOLD analysis project Ga0209101, IMG submission 185481) | Hot spring microbial mat communities from California, USA to study Microbial Dark Matter (Phase II) - Cone Pool mat layer C metaG... ...
GTGTTGGGGTGGCTTGGGGCATCTCGGTCGGCGTGAGAGGTGGCGTTGCCGTATGGGCAGGCAGGATACCCTGCGCCGTTTCGGTCGGTTCGGGGGTGAACGTCACCGCTTGCGGTGTGCAGGTGGAAAGAAAAAGCAGTCCCAGGCTCCAAAGCGCGATAAAATAAATGCAAGTTTTCATAGGTTCAAGTTTACCCGATTTCAGCCTGTCTGGCAAGCCCGGCCTGTTCTTGGCATTTTTAGGGCCTATCCGAACAACGCAGCCGACGCATCCCTATGCGTCGGTATAAGCGGCGTAGGGATGCCGCTCGTACGGTTTTTCGGATAGGCTCTTGGTATCTTGTGTGTCGGTAAGCGGCATAGGGATGTCGCTGATGGCTTTTCGACCGGCCTCTTATGGAATTCTAATCTTGTTCCTATTTTGTTCTAACGTGTCGGGCCTATACTGAGACGCAAAAAAGACGTTAGATGGAGGTATTGTTTATGGATTTGAATAAATACACCGAAAAAGCACAAGAGGCTGTTCTCGGTGCGCAATCGTTGGCCGAAGAATTGAATCACAGTCAGATCGAACCGGAGCACTTGTTGGCGGCTTTGCTCAATCAACGGGACGGTGTGGTCCCGCAGGTGGTCGAAAAGATGGGCATTTCGTCGACTTATCTGGCCGATCAAACGCGCAAATTGCTTGCCGCCAAGCCGCGCGTGTATGGGGCAGCGCGGTTGACGTTGTCTGGCGCATTGGGCCGCGTGTTGAATCAGGCAGAAAAAGAAGCGCAACAAATGCGCGATGAGTATGTCTCGACCGAGCACCTGTTCATTGCCCTGGCCGATGGCTATGGTGGCGAAGCGGCCCGCTTGCTGGCCCAAAATGGCGTTGACCGCAATGCGATTTACGGGGCGTTGAGCCAGGTGCGGGGGTCACAGCGGGTGACCAGCCAGACGCCGGAGACTACCTACCAATCGCTGCAAAAATATGGCCGCGATTTGACCCAGTTGGCCCAGCAAGGTAAGCTCGACCCGGTGATCGGACGTGATGAGGAGATCCGGCGGGTGATCCAGGTGCTCAGTCGGCGCACCAAAAACAACCCGGTTCTGATCGGCGAGGCTGGCGTGGGCAAAACAGCCATTGCCGAAGGATTGGCCCAACGGATTGTGCGTGGTGATGTGCCCGAAGGACTGAAGAACAAAAAGCTCATTGCCCTTGACCTGGGCGCACTGGTGGCGGGGGCCAAGTATCGCGGTGAGTTCGAAGAGCGGCTCAAAGCCGTGCTTAAAGAGGTGACCGACAGCGAGGGGCAGGTAATTCTGTTCATTGACGAGCTGCACACTGTGGTTGGCGCGGGCGCAGCCGAAGGGGCTATGGATGCCAGCAATATGCTCAAGCCGATGCTGGCGCGTGGCGAGTTGCATTGCATCGGCGCGACAACGCTCGACGAATACCGCAAGTACATCGAAAAGGACGCGGCATTGGAACGCCGTTTTCAGCCGATCATGGTCAGCGAGCCGAGTGTAGAGGATACGATCAGCATTCTACGTGGTTTGAAGGAGCGATACGAAGTTCATCATGGCGTGCGCATTCAAGACAGTGCGTGTATTGCCGCGGCGACGATGTCGCATCGCTACATTTCCGACCGCTTTTTGCCCGACAAGGCCATCGACCTGATCGACGAGGCCGCTTCGCGGCTGCGGATGGAGATCGACTCCAAACCGGAAGAGCTAGACCGCGTTGACCGCGAGATCATGCAACTGGAAATCGAGCGTGAAGCGTTGAAAAAGGAAAAAGACAACGCCAGCAAAGAGCGACTTCAGGCGCTGGAACGCGAACTGGCCGACCTGCAAGAACAGAGCCGTGCCTTGCAGGCACGCTGGAATGCTGAAAAAGAAGCCATTCAGGCCCTGCAACAGACCAAAGAAGAAATCGAACGGGTGCGGCATGAAATCGAACAGGCCCAGCGGCGGATGGATTATGCCCGCGCTTCCGAATTGCAATACGGCACGCTGCGTCAGCTCGAACAAAAGCAAATCGAGCAAGAAAAACGATTAAAAGAGATGCAAAACGGTCAACAATTGCTCAAAGAAGAGGTGGATGCCGAAGACATTGCCCGTGTGGTTGCCCACTGGACGGGCATTCCGGTCTCCAAATTGATGGAGGGCGAGGTCGAAAAACTGCTCAGGATGGAAGATCGGCTACATCGGCGGGTGGTCGGCCAGGATGAGGCGATCCGCGTGGTGAGCAACGCTGTGCGTCGGGCACGCGCCGGACTGCAAGACCCCAACCGGCCGATTGGCTCGTTCATCTTTTTGGGGCCAACCGGGGTGGGCAAGACCGAGCTGGCGCGCGCGCTGGCCGAGTTTCTCTTTGACGACGAAGACGCCATGATTCGCATCGACATGAGCGAATATCAGGAACGGCACACCGTTGCCCGCTTGATCGGCGCGCCGCCGGGCTACGTGGGCTATGACGAAGGCGGTCAACTGACCGAAGCCGTGCGTCGTCGGCCCTACGCGGTGGTGCTTTTTGACGAGATCGAAAAGGCCCACCAAGAGGTCTTTAACGTGCTCTTGCAACTGCTCGACGATGGCCGCCTGACCGATGGCCACGGGCGTACCGTTGATTTCAAAAACACGGTGGTGATCATGACCTCAAACATCGGCAGCCAGTGGATTCGTGAGCTGGCCGGCGACGAGGTCGCGATCCGTGAGCGGGTGATGGCCGCTTTGCAGCAGCACTTCCGGCCCGAGTTCTTGAACCGGGTGGACGAGATCATCTTGTTCCACAACCTGAGCCGCGAACATCTGATGCAGATTGTAGAAATTCAGATCGACCGGCTGCGCACCTTGATGCAAGAGCGCAAGATCAACATCGAGCTGACCGAGGCGGCCAAGCGAAGGCTGGCCGAAGAGGGGTATGACCCGGTCTACGGCGCACGTCCGCTCAAGCGGGTGATCCAGCGGCAAATTCAAGACCGGCTGGCGTTGGCCATCTTGCAGGGGCAATTTGGTGAAGGCGACACGGTGCACATTGATGTGGTAAACGGCGAACTGGTCTTTTCCCGATCGGCATAGACGGGATGGTGAAACCAGGCGTAGGGGCGACCGAAAAGGTCGTCCCTACGTTTGTTTTTGCACCAGAGCCAGCAGCAATGCAAAGACAAATCCCAAATCGACCAGAAAAATTGCCTGATCGACCATCCCATGGGCCAGCAATGCTGCCATAGCCCCGGCTGACCCTAGCACAAACGTTCGGTTATCCCCCAAAACGCGCACTTGTCCCCAGAGTGTGTGGATAAACCAGCCGATCAACCAGCCGACCACCATCACCCCCGGCAAGCCCAATCGGGTCCATGTGTCCAGCAACAAGTTATGTGGATGTGACAGGTTCAGTTCGCCCCAGGCCGAGGGGAGCACATACCGGGTGCGATAGTGATATAAAAAGTTGTCCGGCCCGACACCCCATAGCGGGTGTGCCGCGATCATGTTCCAGGTGGCCCGCCACAATTCGAGTCGGAAAAAGGCCGTGCCAGACCCTGGGGTGAACCAGCCACGAAAGCGATCGGTAAAGGCCATCGGCAGCAGCAACAGCGCCAGCACGACCAGGGCGGCCACCGTCGCCCAACGTGCGCGACGACGTTGCAGCAGCCCTAAAACCAAAACCGATGCCGGCAGGCCGAGCAAAAGCGCACCTTTGGAAAAGGTCAGCAGCAATGCCCCCAACACCGGCAGCGCAGCCAGACCGTACACAATCCGTCGGGGTCGGTTGGGTTCCACCCAAAGCGTCGCCAGCAGCATCGGCAGCGCACGACCAAGGTAGAGGGCCAGGTTGTTGGGTGAGCCGTAGAAGCCGCGCACCCGCGAAACTCCGTCGGCGGTGATCAGGTTTTGGCCGGTTGCCCATTGGAGCAGGCCGATTCCGGCAATGATCACCGCTCCCAACAACCACCCTTCGACCAGCCGCCGCCGTGCGCGTTCACTTTTGATCGCCAGACGTATCAAGGCGTAAAATAACGCACTTTCAAGAAACAGAACGCGAAATTCACGCACGGCCACCGTGCGGTATTCGGCCAGGCCGACGGCCAGCCATGCCACTCCGACCAGCGCCATCATACCCAGATCGAGCGCATGCCGGCGCCAGTTCGATTTCCAACGGAGCAAATGGAGCGGCCACTCGTTCAACGTGGCCAGCCGGCGGGCCAACACCGTCGACAGGCCATATTGGACGAGCACACGTCCCCAATCGAGCAGACGGGCCAGCAGCCATGCCACCAGGCACAGACCCAATGTCAGCTCGACCACCGAAAAGGGGCGTCCAAAGAGCAATTTGGGACGGATGTAAAAGGGTAACGACAGCGCGACGGTTGCCAGGCCCAGGTCGATGCGTAAAAAGATGAGCACGCCAAGAAGGCCCAACAAAGGCACTGCCAGTGCCGTCCAGGGCACGATATAGCAGGCCAACGCCGTGCTCAACGTCAACAGAATCGGCAGCCATTCCGGCAAGGCCCGATAAAACCTGAATGTTCGCTCTAACAACGCGAAAAGGGGGCGCATCGCGTGTGGGGCGAGGAGAAATTGAACGGGTACGCCGATCCAGGCCAACACGCCGAGGACGAACAACAAACCTGCTGATCCTCCGGCGGTTGGCAGCGATTTTGGCTCGCTGCGCACCGTCCAGCCGATCAACGGCCATTGTCCCCACCCGCCATGGGCCACGATCTCGACATGATGGGCACCGGCAGGCAACCCACGCGCTACCGTTACCGATTCAACGCTGCCTTGCGGATCGTACAAAATCAGGTAAGCCTGTCCGTTCTCATCGTGTGGCAGGCCGTTGGCCGGATGACCGTCAACCAGGACGTAAAAAAAGCCCCAGAAATTGCCGCGTCGCACGTGCAAATCCAGCGCTGTACCAAACATGTCAAAGGCGATCCGCGCATTGCGCGCTGCGGCCGTCGCGCCATGTGGCGGATCGGCCCCGGCATCGGAGAAACGCCAATCGCCGGTGTAATCGGCGATCTGTGCATTTGCAACATAAACACCCGTAGATAGTGGATATTTTTTCTTGTTATCTGCTGATACGGCGGCGAGCAGGGACGTGGCATGTCCATCGGGGGCGGTCAAGGCGAACCCCCAGCGCGGGTTATCGGTCGGCAGGGCTGGCTGCCAGGTGTAGAGAAAGGTCACGCCAAGCCAGGGCCAATCGCGGTGGGCCTGCTGAAGGGCCGCCAACGTATAGTCGATCTGTTGTTGCACCGACACGACCGGCCACGGATTGAACGGGTCACCGGCAAAAACATTCCAGCCTCCGGCGGTTGCCCAAACCGGCATCTCGGTCAGGCCGAGACGTACCAGTTCGCGCCGCACCAGGGTTGTCCGTGCCCAATTGAGTCGATCGGCGCGCGGGGGGGCTTCCGGCGGGTCACCGAATCCATAGGGTTGTACGGCCACGATGTCAAAAAAGGGCGCGCCACCGGCCTGGACGAGCTGACGTAAAAACTCGACCTCGTTCAGGTTGAGCGGCCCATTTTCGACGGTTGGCGCAAGCGCAGCCAGCAACACCGGCACGCCGGGATCGGCCTGGCGCACTTGCAATGCGCCTTCGCGCAGGATGGCCATGTAGGCTACTGGGTCGACATAGTGGCCACCCCAGTGTTCGGCGAGGTTGGGTTCATCCCACATCTGGTATGCACCGATTCGACCACGATAGCGTGTGGCCAGGGCGTGCACAAATGCGCCCCAGTCGGCGACTTGTTGCGGTGGCGTGAAGGGGGAATGGTTGGCCGGGTCGGGCCGTGCCCATGCCGGCGAGCCATCCAGGACGACCAGTAAATTGAGTTCGTGTTGTGCACAGCCTTCGACAATGGCGTCCCAGCGTGACCAGTCCAGGACACCCCGCTGCGGTTCGATTTCTTCCCAGCCAAAACGTTGACGCACCCATCGAAAGCCGGCCGCCTGAATCCGTGCCAATTCGCGCGTCAGGTCCTCTGGTGTGTAACGCTGCGCATCGAGATTGACGCCGCGTTCGTTGCGGTTGGCCAGCGGATTTTGCAGCGGGATCGGCGTGTGCCCGGCCTGGTCGGTCGTTTGTTGCCGAAGCAACATCGCAGTGAGCAGGCATGCCCCGCCGACGACCAGCAAGATGATCGAGCGGACCGGCGCATAGCGTGCGCCGATCAGCCAATCAGGCCACCTTGTCCAATTCATCTCCATACGACCTGTGCGCATTGTCCATCGCCGGTTAACTGACGGGGCTGTCCGCCGGACACCTCAACCAGGTAGAGGTCGCCCAGATAGAGGACAACCAGTTGCCTGCCGTCCGGTGACCATGCATACTCAACCGGCGGAATCAACCCGATTTGTCCGGCGGGGGGAAAGAGATCGCGTTTGTTGCTGCCATCACGGTCCATCAACCGCAGCAGATAACGGCTCTCGTATGAGTTAAAGGGATCAAGTGCCTGGGCATAAGAGAGCAAACCGCCGGTCGAGGCCGTCGGTGAGGCCCACATCCCTGCCCCATCGACCAGCCGTGCCCGTACCCTGCCGTCCAGCGATAAAGCCCATACTTCAAAACGTTGACTCGATTCTGCTGTTTGTCCGGGCAGGGGGGGGCCATGGATGGTGCTCAAGACAAAGGCGCTGTCGGCCGTCCAGGCCAGGTGGGGAATCCAAACCCGGTCACGGAATGCGCTCAATGGGGCAAAAGAGGCCAGCGAAAAGCCCTGTTGTGTTTTGAGGTTCACCCAGCCGACCTCGTCGGCGCGGGCGTAGGCAATTTTTGCGCCGTCCGGCGACCAGCGCAGGCGCATTGGCCACCAGCTATATGCGCCACGGGTATTGGAGGGCAATATCCGTTTAGGCGTCGCTTTGATCGGCTTGCCGTCTTGGTCGCGCACGGTGGCTATCCACAGGTCGTTGTTGGCTTTCCAGCCGGGTGAACTGCTCTTGACGCCGCCGGTGTAGGCAATTTGTCGGCCATCTGGCGACCACACGGCGCCGAGCACGTTGTCGATATCGAGCTTGATCGGTTTTTCACCGATCAGTCGTGTATTCAGCAAGTAGAGGGTGTTGAACGGGCCGGTGAGGGAAAGGGTGTCGGTGGTCGGCAGCGAGTAAAGCAAATATGAGCCGTCTGGGGAAAGGTCAAAAACTTGTCCGTCGAGATTGCCTTCGCCGGTGATGGCGTGTCGACCGCCGCTTTCGCCGCGCATGATCCATGCGTTGCCGCCGCTGAGGTAGGCGATTGTTCCGGCGATCGGCACCGATTCGCTTACGCCCTCTACGCCGACGGCGATGATCTGGGCTACCGGCTCTTTGATCACCACCTGTTGCAGGACAACACGTCCGACCTCGACGCCGTCTTCAAAACGCAAGCGATAGGTCACTTCGAGTTCGCCGTTTTGTCCGGCTTGTAGCAGTTTGCGTTCTCCGGTCGGCAATGCCTCGCTGCGGATTACCTGTTGGGCATAAGGCAACACCTCATGTTCGGTGAGCACTTGTTCCTGTACGCGGATGACGCGCACGGTCATTTCGTCTTGTACTTCAACCCACAGGTCGGGCACCACACGGTCTTCTTTGCCGACGACAACGCCGGCTTCGCCCAATGCTTCGCGGACGGTCAGAACGTTGGTTGCCAGGGTGATGGTTTGCCCATCGGCATAAATGGTGACTCTGCGGGTGGCGATGTTGGGCCGACAAGCCACGCATAACAGAATGCAAATCAAAATAAAAGAGCCTGGTTTTATCTTGACCATCTCATCGCCTACAAAAGCAGATTCTAAGCAGACCCTAAAGGTCTCCAAGACCTTTAGGGTCTGTTCTTTTCACATTGTCAAAGCCATTACCGCCTTTTGCGCGTGCAGGCGATTTTCGGCCTGATCATAGACCACCGAATGCGGTCCGTCGATCACCTCGTTGGTCACTTCGATTTCGCGGTCGGCGGGCAGGGGGTGCATATAGATCACATCCTCTTTGGCCAAAGCGATTCGCCGTGCGTCGGTGATCCAGTCGGTATATTTCTGGCCGATCCGTGCGCTTTCCTGGAGATCGGCGGTGGTGAGCATGCAGCCCCAGCTCTTGGGATAGACTACGTCGGCTCCTTTGAAGGCTTCGTCCATGTCGTGGACGATTTCGAAATATCCGCCGTATTGTCGGGCCAGGTCGGCAGCCTGCTGTTCGATGTCGGGCATCAGCTTGAATTCGGGGGGGTAGGCCAGGGTGACGTGCATGCCAAAGCGGGCGGCCTGCAAGATCAGCGATTGCGGCACCGAAAGCGGTTTCTGATAGCTGGCGGCATAGGCCCATGAGACGGCGATCTTTTTGCCTTTCAAATTACGTCCTTTTTTCTCAATAATCGTCATCATGTCGGCCAGGATTTGAAAGGGGTGGTAAATTTCGCATTGCATGTTGAGCACCGGCACGGGGGCATAGCGGGCTACTTCGTTGATGTAGCGGTTGCCTACGCCCCAGTCGCAATGACGGATGGCAATGCCGTCGCCGTAAGAACCCAGGATTTTGCCGATTTCTTTGGGGGTGTCGCCATGGGCAATCTGGGTGGTGCTGGATTCGATAAAGTGAGCATGTCCGCCGAGCTGGGTCATTCCGGCCTCGAACGAGTTACGGGTGCGCGTTGAGGTAAAGAAAAAGAGCATGAACAGGGTTTTTCCGAGCAAATAATCGGTGCGCAGGCCGAGTGCGCGGCTGCGTTTGAGGTCCCAGGCCACATCGAGGGCCGTTTCGATTTCTTCTAACGTCCAGTCGGTGTCGGCAATAAAATCACGTCCTTTGAGTCGGGTTTGCATATTTTATCTCCTTCTTAAGAGTAGACAAGTAGATGAGGAAAGAGTAGACGAGGAAAATTTTCATTGTAGGCGGTGATAAGCCCGGACATTTGCCTAATTTTTCTCGCCGCACGCCAACCCTGTCCGATCGAGGCAGCGGTGGCCGGCCCCCCGCCCCGCGCGGGATACGCCGCCGATAGCAAAAGGGCGTTGAATTTCCAACATCGTGTCTGGCTCTACATTATCCAACACAAAGCACGGGTTGTCAACTCGATGTCCGTTTGTGTGGCCGGCCTGGTTGCGCTCCACGCCCCGTCGATGTCTGGACTCGGCGATGGGGGTTGCGCTTGCGTTTGTCACCGTCGCCCGACGGGGGGCTTGAGCCGCTGCGCGGAGCGGTCGGTTCCAAGTGTGGGGTGAGTGGCAAGGACGGTAATGAACCTACCCTGGTTCTGTTTGGCGAGACAAATTGTCCACAAGTGTTTCACAAATGCACAAAAAACGTCATCATTCGAGTATGGGTGGTCTATTCGTGGATAGTTTCCACTTGTACCGACGCATAGGAATGCGTCGGTTACGTTTTTCGGATAGACCCCAGGCCGGTTTCAAGCGAACAGGTCGCGCAAGTGCGGGTTAACCAGCATTTTGTTTATCTGTTCAGCAAGGATTTGACGGCTCTCAAGAAACTCTCGGCGGCTTGAATCGCTTGATCTGCTTGCGCGCGAGACATGTGCCGTGCCTCCATAGTCCCCAACGTTTCGTATCTCAAAAAGCCAGTTCAGATCCTTGCCTTGTTCTTTGCTCAGTTTCCCTGTTTTGACGAATCGCTGATGAATCGAAGCAATGACTCCGCTATGCTTGCTGAAATCCAAACCCTCGTTCAGTAAAACTGCTGTGGCTCCGTAAAAGGCAGCATAATACGCGCGCGACGCTGCAAAATCGTGGTATCCCTTGATGGCCAAATCTTTAGCCGCCTGGGTGGACTGTTCGGCTCGTTCAAGGTTGGCAGCAATTTCCTGCTCGTGCGCCGGTATCATATCGGTATCCCTTCCCGTTTGGCATTTCGGTACAATTGAATGCTTCCTTGCTCAGATTCATCGATGGAAACGGGCTTGGCAGAAATAAGCCACTCTGATTCTAACTGGATGGGATATAGCACTTTGATTACTTGCCCAAGTTCTGAGAAATAGTCGAACGGTTTGCTTAGTAAGACGAGCAAATCAATGTCACTCATTGAGTCAGATTGGTTGCGTGCTACGGACCCATATAGAATCAATCCCTTGAGTTGAGAGCCATAATGGCTTTCAAGAGCCGCTTTGCATTTTCTCACCACTTCACTTATGGTTGTCATTTGAATTATTGTCCTTCAATTTGCAAACTGATTACAAATCTCGCATTTGGCGGCCGACCGGTACGGGGCACGACCATCTGATGGCGTTGAGTTTCTGAACACTATACCGCATTTGTGGCAGCAGCTTTTACCGTGTCCGCCAATCGGATGTTTGTGTTTAGATGATTTGTCTATCCCAAGCGATGCTGTTTGCGCGGTATTCTCTTGATGTACTTTCGATGATGGCAAGTGGTCGTTTGCGCCAGGTGCCGCTCAGCGGTTGATCTCGATAGGTGAGCGTCTTGCGTTTGGAGAATTGCAAGTCCATATCGGCGGCGATCTGTTTCCAGGCCCTGCTCCGGCTCAGTTTTCGTAGGGTATCAAATAGCAGTAAGAGTAAACTGTGCCGAAGCGGTAACCAATATCCTGGCACCGGCATGAAAATCAAATGTTCAATCATCCCGGCATTGCTGCGCGCACCCGCTCCGGCGTCGCCGGCAACTCGAACAACTGTGCGCCCGTCGCGCGGGCAATCGCATTTACCACCGCCGGAGCCACCGGAATCAACGACAGCTCGCCTACCCCTTTGCCGCCAAATGGCCCTTCGGTATCCTCGCACTCGACCACAATCGTGGTTAATTCTGGAATCTGGTCGATGCGTGGAATGCGGTATTGGGCCAATGTCGGCGTTTTCAGCTCGCCTTGTTCAAAGCGCATTTCTTCGCTCAGGGCATACCCCAGCCCCATCACCACTCCACCTTCCAACTGTCCGCGCAGCCCGAGTGGATTGAGCGCGCGCCCCACATCTTGGGCCAGGATCACCTTGCGTACCCGCACTACCCCGGTGGCTTTTTCGACTTCTACCTGAGCCGCCAGTGTGGCATAGCCAAAGGCAAAGTGCATGTCGCCGGCATAGCCTAACGCGCGCGTCTTGGGCGGGGTGTATACCCCTTCCTCACGCAATGAAACTCCGATTATCCGCGCTTGCTGCACAGCCTGATCGAAATCGTATTCGGCCAGATCGGTTTGGGCGAGCAGACGCGCCTTGAATGCTTCGGCCACGGTGCGCACCGCGTTGCCGGTGATATACGTCTGCCGTGAGGCCGTCGTCGGTCCACAATCGGGGGTGATGCCGGTGTCGGCCACCGTCACCTCGACCCGTTCGATCGGCACGTCGAGCACTTGGGCAGCCACGGCGGCTGCCACCTGGACCAACCCTTGCCCGACTTCGGCTGCGCCGATCCCTACCCACACCCGATTGTCTTCTTTGACCTCGATGTAGGCCGCAGCCCGGTCGGGCAGGCCGCCCCCGAGACCGACATTTTTGTAGGCACATGCCAGCCCCCAGGCGATCCGTTTGTCTCCCTCTTGGCGCACAGCCCAGCCACCTTCATGCTCAACCGCCGCCGCTACCCGTTCTAATGTCTCTTCCAATCCGATCGGTGTGCGCAACACCTGCCCGGTTGCCGTCGAACTCCCCTGTCGCAAGATGTTCCGCCGTCGCACTGCCAGCGGATCGAGGCCCAGGGCCGCCGCCATCAGGTCGATCTGCCGCTCGACGGCAAAAGAAGCCTGTGGCACGCCAAAGCCTCGAAAGGCGCCCGCCGGTGGGTTGTTGGTGTATACCGCTCGCGAAATCACCTGCACATGCGGCACTGCGTATGGTCCGGCAATATGGGTGGCCGTGCGGGTCATCACCGGCAACCCCAGGCTGGCATACGCTCCCGTATCCCCATCGATCTCGGCCTGCACTGCCAGCAATGTCCCGTCACGACGCATCCCCATCTTGAGGCGAATGGTTGTCGCATGCCGCTTGGGATGGACAATCATCGATTCGCGGCGCGTAAAAACCAGCTTGACCGGTCGCCCGGTGTGATATGCACCCAAAGCAGCGTGAATTTGCGCTGCTATATCTTCTTTGCCGCCAAATGTGCCGCCGACCGCTGCGCCGATCACGCGCACCCGCTCTGCCGGCCAGGCCAGTGCCTCGGCAATCTGACGACGGTCTTCAAATGGAATTTGTGAGCCGACAAACAAGGTGAGGCTGCCGTCGGCGTTCGGCACGGCCAGCGCGGCTTCTGGCTCTAAAAAGGCATGCTCTTGGGTTGGTGTGCGATACACCTGTTCCATCACCAGGTCGGCTTGGGCAAAGCCTTGTTCCACGTCGCCCTTGCTAAAGCGGATTTCGTGCATCAGGTTACCGCCATCGTGCAGCGCCGGCATTCCTTCCTTGAAGGCGCTCTGTGGGGAGTCGATGATCGGCTGCGGCTCGTATTCGATCCGGATTGCCTGCGACGCTGCACGTGCCTGCGTCTCATCGGTCGCCAAAACGACTGCCAGCGCATCACCACGATAGCGTACCCGCTCACCCACGCCCACCAGGATGGGCCAATCGCGACGAACCAGCCCATGCTTGTGCTCACCGGGGATGTCGTTGGCGGTGAGGATGCGTACCACCCCAGGCATGGCAATTGCCTCGCTCAGTTCGATGCGACGCACAATCCCGTGTGGAATGTCGCTGCGGCGCACCACCGCGTGGAGCATTTCGCGCTCAAACAGGTCGGCTGTGTAGCGTGCTGCACCGGTCACCTTGGCCATCGCGTCGGGGCGAGGGATGGGACGGCCGATCACCCGCAGCGGCCGTGCGCTTTGCGGCTGTTCGGGCAGCGGCGCACCCTCGAGGATGCAAATGGCACGACGAACGGCGCGCAAAATGCTGGCGTAACCGGTGCAACGACACAAATTGCCTTTGAGCGCGTCTCGGATCGCCGCGTCATCGGGATGTGGATGGCGGTCGAGCAGGGCCTTGAGTGCCATGATCATCCCTGGTGTGCAAAAGCCGCACTGCACCGCTCCCTCGTCGATAAATGCTTGTTGTAGCGGGTGCAGTACCCCGTCACGGGCCAGCCCTTCGATCGTCTCAACCTGCATGCCGTCGACAATTTGCTTGCCCCGCACCAGACAAGCGCGCCGTGCCTGGCCGTCGATGATCACCGTGCACGCTCCACAATGTCCCTCACCGCAGCCGTTTTTGGTGCCGGTCAGGCGCAATTGTTCACGCAGCAGTGTCAGCAACGTGCTCTCCGGCCCCACCCGCACCTGGCGCGGTGTCCCATTGACGATCAGGATCGCTATTCGTTCGTCCATTGTTTAATCTCCTCAGAGCCTATTCGGAAACCGTAACCGACGCATCCCCTATGTGTCGGTACAAGCGGCATAGGATGCGGTTTGTACGGTTTTTCGGACAGGCTCTTGTCTGCTTGCTCGCGGCTCACTCCAACGGCAATCGCAAGATAACCTGTGTCCCCTCGCCGGGCTGACTGTGCAGCACAAACTCGCCGTTGAGCAATTCGGCGCGTTCTTTCATCCCCATCAATCCCAAATGTTCGGTGTCCGCTTCGAGGGTATTTGGCAAAACCCGAAATCCTGGCCCGTTGTCTTCGACGCGCACGCTCAGGCTATGTTCTTCAAATTGGACGGTCACATACACCCGCGTGGCGTTGGGCGCATGCTTGCGGACGTTGGTCAGCGCCTCCTGGACAATGCGAAAAGCGGTCAATTCGATTTCCGGCGGCAGGCGGCGCTCTTCACCCAACACCTCGCAAGAAACGCGCGCCCCTTCTTGAAGCTCTTTTTCCAGGTCTTCGGCGATGGTCTGTAACGCGGCCACCAACCCCAGGTCTTCCAGGATCAACGGGCGCAAATCGCGACTCATGCGCCGCACGCCGATCAGGGCATCGGAGGCCAGTTCGGCCAGTTCGTCCAATGCGGCAACCAACTGGGGGTTGTCTTCTGCCGACAACCGGCACAGGTCGATGCGCTGCATCAAGCCCACCAGCTCTTGCGCCGTTTCGTCGTGCAAATCGCGCGAGATGCGTTTGCGTTCTTCTTCCTGGCTGCGCAACACGCGCGAGGCATATTCTTGCAGCGTATCACGTTGACGGGCAAGCTGAGTGACCATGTGGTTAAACGCGGCCACCAGTGCCTCCACTTCGGCCGGACCGCTTGCATCGAGGGGGGTAAAGCGGTCACCGGCGGCAATGTGCCCCGCTTGTTCGGTCAACGCCACCAACGGTTCGACGATCCGCTGCAGACCGAACCAGAGCAGCAAGGAAGCAAAAACGAGGATGGCAAACAGCAAGGATCCCATCGCCACCAAAAACGACGTGGTCGAAGCGAAAACCTGAGCGCGCGGCTCTTCGATCAAAATGTTCCACAACGTGCCGGGGATCGGCGCGGTGGAGGCCACATGTGGGTTTTCGGTCGAGGTTGCCGGCAGACTGCCGGTTCGTCGCCCCACCACCAGCGCTAACAGGTCACCGCGCAGATACGAGCCGGACGAAAAACGTGCCCCTTCCGGCGCGCACAACACGATCCCATTTTCGTTGACCACATACATCGTCGTACCTGTCACATGCGTCGACAAGGCCGCCAGGGCGGTGCACACCTCTTCTCGTTCCGGTGGTCGCTCATCCAGATACCCGATCAACGCCGCTGCCGACATCTGGGCCAGTTTTTCGTTGCGCTCGTTGACCACATTGCGCACATCGCGCCAAGACCAGGCAATGGACAACGCGAGCACCAGCACGCTAAACACAAACATCGGCGTCAGCGACCACAATGTCACCAAAGTGCGCAGGTTGCGACGGTTGATCACGGCTCCTTGTCTTCCCATACGTCAACCATTCCACGACGGATGGCCAGCAACACGGCCTCGGTGCGGCTTTTGACGTTGAGTTTGTTGAAAATGCTGCTCAGGTGTACCTGCACCGTGTGCGGACTGATACGCAACACTTCGGAAACTTCTTTATTGCTCCATCCCCTGGCGATGGCCTGCAAAACCTCCATCTCGCGTTCGGTCAAGGCATCGCTGCCGACTTCGGTTGTATGGGCCGGGCGGGTCAGCCGTTCAACGACCCGCTTGGCCACCGATGGGTGCAGGGCCGTCTCGCCGTTATACACATCGCGGATGCCCTTGACCAGATCACGTTGACCGGCAGTTTTGAGCAGGTAGCCGTTTGCGCCGGCATCAAGCAGTGGAAAGACATAGCGGTCGTCCTCGTGCGCGGTAAAGATCAACACCCGCACCTCCGGGCAACACGCTTTGATCGCTTTGGTCGCCTCGATGCCGTTCAGACCCGGCATCCGCACATCCAGCACGGCCACATCGGGCAACAGCTCCTGGATCAGCCGTAATGCGCTCTCGCCATCTTCGGCCTCGCCGACCACGACGATGTCCGGTTCGCGCTCCAGCATTCGTCGGGTGCCTTCGCGGACAACTTTGTGGTCGTCGGCCAGCACAACACGAATTCTTCCCATCTTATTTCCTTTCAAGCCTTTTCACTTTTCCGCAGGCTATTGGCGCTACAGGGTGGTACCGGACGCTGACAAATCTGTCTGGCAGTGGCGTCAAGGTTTAGCCGGACTTGTATCAGATATAGACCGGCTGAAGCCTCAGTTCCCCCAGATGCCAGAGTCCATGATGGTATTTTCTTGCTACTCGACGATTATATCATGCCTGTATGGGGTGGACAAGCCAGACAGCCCGAATTTTCAAAGCAGAACGAAGCAAACCGGGCAATAGCCGTATGGGGCAGGTGATGGCAATGCCGTCGCCCGCCCCTACATGTAAAATGCTTTAATACCCACAAATCCCCGAAAATTCGTGATTACTTACCCGGCTGCCCGCCGCCTTGCGCCGATTAGAAATCGGCCTTTGTGGGCGTATGCGGGGCCATGCGTCGGCCTGCGCCGACGCATGATGAAGGCCCCAAAAGGACGACTTGGTCGGCATGGGTAGGCAGTTACGAAAATTTGCGAATTTCTGATTGTGGCCTGCTCGTGCTATAATGAAGAATACCTGAACAACCACCGGTCGTGCTTTCCAGACCCCAGGAATGTCGAGAAAGGTTCAAGGCAAATGACAAACAGACCGATCCGGCCTGGCCGGATCGCAGTGATCACCCTGACGATGGTGGTTATCATCGGCATCGCAGCTCTGGTATTGTACAAAATGGGAAAAGCAGTCAAGATGGACTGGCAAGAAAGATTAACTCGGTATGTTGATTTGCTCAATCAAGATGATGGACGTATCACAACGATCCAACAGACCGTGCACGCTCGCGCACCGGAACGATTTCGGGCCGAAATGAGCAGCTCATCATGGGGTGATGGCCATCACTTTGCCCCCCACTCG
>Ga0209101_1001609_pt1 | contig 16296 bp, 13 predicted proteins | sample ConPoolayeCmetaG_FD_185481 | JGI IMG/M metagenome (GOLD analysis project Ga0209101, IMG submission 185481) | Hot spring microbial mat communities from California, USA to study Microbial Dark Matter (Phase II) - Cone Pool mat layer C metaG... ...
CCGCCTGCGGCGGCAAACGCCCGCAAGCGGGCTTCGTCGCGCAACCTCTTGCCGGCGATCCTCGAGCTATTTTGCCCGCGGCCGAGAATGAGTCCTTTTCGCCTGAAAAGCATGTCATCTCAAGGCGTGCGGAGTATCACTTGTCGGTTGAAAGCACTTGTCTCAACAGGGCCGAAAGGTCATCGTAGGGATGATCCGACGGCGACCCGGCCGCATAGTGAAAGACGGCGTTGTGCGTCTTCTTGGGCAGGGCGAGGAGGGTGGAGGACACCGTGCCGTACTCAGGCCCTGCAATCGTCGCGCCGCGCCGTCCATTGGGGTCCGGCTTCCGCGAAAACGTGCGGCTAGCGACCGCGAGGAACGCCACGGCCGAATCCAGGCGCTGTAGCGTGAGCAAACGGCGGACGAATTCCTGACGCTCGTCGTTGGGATTGTCGAGGCCGTGGTTGGAAAGGATGTGGAGGCCCGGCGTCAAGGGCACGACCTCGACCGTGTCGCCGCCGAGGATCACGGCTGCCGACCTAGCGTCGGCCACAAGGAAATTCGCTCCCGCGTACTTTCCCGTGGAAAGCTCCTTCGCCGCGTGTTCAGCGGCCTTCGAGGCGTTCTCGAACTGGAGCAACTCCCGACAGAGAAGACCTCGCGATCGCGGCTCCGGGGGAACCGATGACTTAATCCGGTTGGCCACGGCCGCGAACAGTCCATGCTGGTTCACCCCCAGCCACGTCCCGCCTGCTTTCTTGTCGATCCCGCAGATCACACGCGGTCGCCCGGGCTGGATTCGCGGCGCTTGCGTGGGCCGATCGTACGCCTCCTCACGATTTTGGGCCACGAGGATGGGAGCATCCCTCGCCGCCTTATACTGAATTGCCAAAATACACATAGTTGTTGATCAGGGATGCCAAGCGACCCCCGTTAGGAAGGGTGTTAACACGATGGTCTGGATTCGGCTTGGCTGATTCTCGGCGAAACTTGCGAATTGTTAAAATAACTGTTGGCGAACCTTAATGGCACCCCCCCAATGGAAAAACATTTCGGATTTGTCCCGTGGCGCAATCGCTGGCAGCCACGTCGAGTGGCAAATCGTCGGAAACATCCGTAAAACAGGCGGCACGACGGGCATCAGTCGACCTTTACAGACCACGCGCCAAAATCATACACCCTAGGTGAATGTTTACCCCCCATCTAGGTGTGTTTCATTTACCGATTGCCATTGCGTGTTGGGGCGGATGGCGGTTATGATCCACGCCCGTCCTGGTTCGCGGTGACGGGTGATTGTGCGATGAGCCTCGGGCCCATATTCGATAATTCATAGGCCACTTTGATAGCGGGAGTTCGTTTCCAGGAGTGACACCACCCACCCCAACCGTGCGGCTGGTTGTCAAAGTCCCTGCGATGCACCCCGTTTTGGGTGGCACGTTAGTCACGAGCGAAAGGAGACGCTTGTGGCCGATCCAACGACAACGGTGACACCAAGCCCCGCTGGCGCCGCCTGGCGCGCGGCTGCAATGCTGCTCTGCTTGTTCGGTTTGCCACTGGCCGCGTTGCGAGGTACGTCGTGGCATCAATTGGCCAAGACGGTACCTGAAATCGCCATTGGAATGATCGCTGGCAATTTTGGCGAAGGTCTGGTGTTGGCGAGGGAATCGCCCCCCGATTCAACCCAACATCGGGCTTCGATTAGCGCTTCCCTAGGTGTGGACTCGCCGCCGCCCCAGCGTACAGAGCCATTGGATCGAACGGTCGGCGAACCGGGGCAAGCCGTCGCCACCTTACCAACAGATTGGCAAAGTTTTTTCCAAGACCGTTATCCTCGTCCTGCCGCGATGCAACCTCTCGCGGTGCCGAGTTCGACCTCGACTAGAATCGACGCCTTGTCGGCTGCGCCGAGCCCCTCGCGAAACGAAACCAGTTCTCGAGATTACCCCCCTTTGGTGTCAATGACTTGGCGCGATCGGCGGCAGGGAGCCACAGACACACCGCCGTTACAGGACGCCATGATGCGTCCCGAGGCCACTGGGTCAAACGCTTCGGCCAGTTTCCAACAAGTTTTGGACCGTTTGCGCGACTTGGGGGCCGTTCATTACATGCTCGAAACTTGGGGTAACGACGCACAGCGATTTCGCTTCCATTGCAAGATGGCCCTGAGCAACAATCCCCATTACCTACGGCACTTCGAGGCAATCGACCGCGATGCGCTCCAGGCAATGAGCCAAGTGCTTGCCGAAGTGGAGGCATGGCGCAGGGAACGTTAACCTGGGACTTGCTTCTGACGATCTTCGAGATCCGTATTTGCGCGGCACATTGAGGCAGGATCCGCATTCGCGCGGGATTGCCACTCCTGGGGGATGGGTATTATACTCCGCGCCGCTGAAAGGAGACGGCTTCGGAAAATGGTCGCTCGCTGTCGGCGCCACGGAAGACAAGTTTTCCTTGACGTCAGCGATTTCTTCCGGGGGAACGGCGTTGAGCAGGCCAGGGCATCGCGGCTTCAGCATGTTTGCAGCACGACAAGGTACCTTGGGATTTACTCTTCGAAGCGTGGCCGGACGCTATAACCTCCCATGGTCCACCCTGCGCGGCGGGAACAGATCTCCATTTCGGGTGGTGATTGTCCCACGCAGAAAACTGGTTGAACCGTCTCAACTGGACCTTTCTGAAGGGGGGTTCTCGAGGCCGGTCAAACTATCGCAACTCGAAGCGATTCTTTTCCTTGCCCGGGAGCCGCTCGGAAGCCGAAAACTGGCACTATTGAGTGGCTTGGCTGATGGTACGGAAGCGCGTACACTAGTCCGAACACTGAACCGACTTTACGATGAGGAGGGCTGTGCGTTCCGCGTGGTGGAAGTGGCGGGCGGATTTCAGCTCATGACCCGGGCGAAGTTTGCTCCCTGGGTGAGGCGCTTGCAGGCAGCGTCCAATGTGGTACGCTTATCGGTGCCCGCCTTGGAGACCTTGGCCGTGGTCGCCTACCGTCAGCCCGTGCTGCGGGCAGACGTAGAAGCAATTCGCGGCGTCCAGTGCGGAGAGATCCTGCGGCAATTAATGGAACGTGGGCTGATCCGAATCGTGGGAAGATCAGAGGAGTTGGGTCGGCCGCTATTGTATGGCACTACGCGGCAGTTTCTTCAGGTGTTCGGTTTGCGGGACCTCGATCAACTGCCTCGGCTCGATGGGCTTCAGGCTGCGGCGAAACAGCCCAAAACGGAACTGGAATCGGGCAAACACATTGTCCAAGGAACAGAACGAGAACAATCAAACCAACTTGGTTTTTCACATGATCCGGGAGGTGACTTGACCGTGAAGACTAACAATCCCACCGATACCCTTTGGGAAACCGATCCTCTTGCCCCCGCCTTGGCGACTCTGGACGCCCGCGATTCCCGGTTGGTCGCTGGTCCCGAAGACTACGAGGATGAGGACGAAGACCTCGACGAGGATGAAGACGAGGACTACGACGAAGACGAAGACCTCGACGATGAAGATTTTGAAGATAGCGATTGGGAAGAAGTCGAGGATGATGAAGAATTCGATGAGGATGAAGACGAAGACCTCGACGAGGATGAAGACGAAGACTGGGACGACGAAGACGAAGATTGGGAAGACGAAGACGAAGACTGGGACGACGAAGACGAAGATTGGGAGGACGAAGACGACGTCGATGATGACGAATGAGCGTATTGCCACTGCCCAATAGGTCTTGTGCCATTTGATCCATAGTGGCGGCCAAATTTACTAACATGAGGGGGGCAAGGCATTCTCAATCATAAGTGCATGCCCCCGATCGTCGTCATCGCGCGGCGGCAAGAACGATTTCTCTTTGAAGCCGAGCCGCCTCGCCCTGGCCAGTGCAAGCCATGAGATGAGGCGGCGGGAGCAGTTGGTTATTTACGCCGGGCGACGAAATGAGGAGTGCGGTTCGTTCGCCGAGATGGCCCGATTGGCCTCGATTCGAGGGGACCTCTGTCTGGGGTACTACAATTGGAATAGCCATCTGGCGGTGTCAGGGGTTCCCTTTATACTCCGCGCGGTCGAATGTGAGTCCCCTTCTTGCGCGAGGAACGTCTCATTTCAACGCCTGCGGCGTATAGCAGGTTTTAGCCGTAGTTTCGAGCGTTTGGGACGACGCGTGAATGGGCACCCTGTGCGATGGTTAAAGTCCTAGTTCGTAACATGCGCCTGCCGCGGGCGCATGTTGTTGAGTAAGTACAATTCATTTTCTTTTTTCGGGACCTTCACGGACTTTCCGAAGTTGTCCACGTGTACGCCTTTTTGCTTGCGACGGCAGGCCGCGTTGGGAAATCGGCCGAGGCCCATCACCGGGCGTCGTCGCTGTGGCGGCATGGGGGCCGATTCCTCCGCGAAGGCCATTGACGGGGCTTCTCGCCGTGGCCGCGTTAACGAATCGGCCAATCCAAAGGCCCGTTGACGGGCCTTTCCGCCGTAGGCGGTCTTCGGCCCGGCGTTTGACGCCGGGTCGCGGTTTCGATCCCGCGGCGAACCTCAGGCCCCGTTCACGGGGCTTCTCGGTGCAGTCGTGATTTGATTTGCGGGCGAGACGCCCGCGCTCCCAGATTTGCGGGCGAGACGGCCGCGCTCACGGATTCGCGGGCGGCGTTTAGGCCGAGTCCTCTGTGGAGCGCGGGCATCTTGCCCGTATTGGTCGTGGCGGGCGGGACGGCCGCGCTCACGGATTCGCGGGCGGCGTTTAGGCCGAGTCCTCTGTGGAGCGCGGGCATCTTGCCCGCATTGGTGGTGGCGGGCGAGCCGCCCGCGCTCCCAGATTTGCGGGCGAGACGCCCGCGCTCCATGATTTGCCCACGTTCCATCGACTGCGCCAACTTGGCACATTGCCTGTTGTCTCTATCAAAGTCACATGTGCCTTGCTGCGTCCCGGTTTTCTTTTGAGACCATGGCTGCCGTGTGAGTCTGGTGTCCAGTGATTGTTCAATATTCGGTTGCGGGCGCGGCCCGCGTTAGGCCACGACGTTCGTCATGTCCGTCCGTCGCTTCCCCCGCGACGCGGACCTTCAGCACTCCAAGCCCAGAGAGCCGATGGTGAACTCCGTGAAGTGGTTGACTTCTCGGAAGCGAGAAAACAAGGTAAACTCAACCGGAACGTTCGCGAGCAAGACAGCGATGATCCTATTGATCGACAATTACGATTCGTTCACCTACAACCTGGTCCAACGCCTGGGGGAGATCGATCCCTCGTTAGAACTCGAAGTGCATCGCAACGACCAGATCACGCTCGACGAGATCGAACGACGCAGTCCCAGTCACATCATTATTTCCCCTGGTCCTTGCACCCCTGACGAGGCGGGGATTTCCGTCGACTGCGTCAAGCGGTTCGCGGGCAGGGTGCCGATTTTGGGCGTCTGTCTTGGTCACCAGTCGATCGGCCAGGCATTTGGGGCGAAGATCGTTCGGGCCGATCGCCTCATGCACGGCAAGGTCGACAGCATTTACCACGATCATCAAGGTTTGTTCGAAGGGCTGGAGAACCCTTTTCAGGCCACCCGGTACCACAGCCTCGTCATTCGGCCCGATACACTGAGCGACGCCTTCGTGGTTTGCGCTTGGAGCGTTTCGCCAGACGGCACGCGCGTCATCATGGGCATTCGCCACAAGGAGTATCCCCTGTACGGATTGCAATTCCACCCGGAGAGTTTCCTGACGGAAGTGGGACCTATCTTGTTGAAGCGGTTTCTTGAGTTAAGGCGTCCGGTGTAGAGGCATTGGATGTCCAGCGAAAACGGGCGCTGCGCTGAACTGGAGGGCCACTCTGAGATTGAGGGCCACGCTCCAGCGTGGCGTGAACCGCGGATGCGACGGACCGCGGCCCCCTCGGATCGTGAGCCGAAGCGTAAAGGTTTTCCACCGAGCCAGTTAATGTTTTTCTGATTTGCCCATGAACCTAGCGCGGGCCGCGCCCGCAACCGATTAGTGAACAATCACTGGACACCAGGCTCGCACGGCAGGCATGGTCTAAACAAAAGATGGCAACCGTTGACCGCGAAGATCGCCGGCAAAGGGTTGTGCGACGACGCCCGTTGACGGGCGTTTTCCGCCGCGGGCGGTCTTCGGCCCGGCATTCATGCCGGGTATCCGTGGACCAACGCCACGGCGCGAGGCCCGTTGACGGGCCTTCTCGCTGGGACAAAACACAAAGCGCGGGCGTCTCGCCCGCAATTCACGAACGCACCGAGAAGCCCCGTCAACGGGGCTTGAGGTTCAGCGCGTGATCGAAACCGTTACCCGGCGTCAAACGCCGGGCCTCCAGACCGCCTACGGCGGAGAAGGCCCGTCAACGGGCCTTCGCATCGGGCGATACCATGTGACCACCCAAGGCCGAGAAATCATTACGGCCTTGTGCCGCTCAACACGTAACGTTGCAACAACTTAACGCCTTTGCCGCGTGATATCTTTGTGAACATTTTCACAATGCTTGGGCTTTGTAGTGCAGAGCGTCGGCCTCTCCATGCCTCACCACGTGCTCTTTGGGGACTTGCGTTTTGCAGTGCCGCTCTTTTTTGGGCGTCGCTGCCGCCGCTAGACCTCTGGCCCGTCGCCTGGGTTGCGCCGGTGGGATGGCTTCTTCTGGTTCGAGCGCCAGAATTGCCCGGGCGACGTCCTTACGCGGCCTTGTGGGTCGTCGGCTTCCTTTTCTGGCTGGCCGCGATCCATTGGCTCCGCCTGCCGCACTGGGCGACCAGCATTGGTTGGGTCGCCTTGTCCGGCTACCTGGCATTCTACCTGCCGGTGTTCGTTGGTTTGACGCGGGTCGCGGTGCACCAAATGGGGATTTCGGTCATCTTCGCCGCCCCCGTCGTCTGGACCGGCTTGGAACTGGCCCGGGCCCATCTCCTGACCGGTTTTTCCATGGCCAGCCTTGCCCACACGCAGTATCGATGGATCGAATTGATCCAGATCAGCGACTTGGTGGGTGAATACGGGTTGTGCTTCGTGATGATGTTCGTGGCGGGCTGCCTTGCGCGGATGGCGCCTTGCGGCGGACAACGGATGGCCTTGTGGCCGGCGCTGCCGGCCACGGCGCTGATGGCCGCCGTGCTCGCCTATGGCCGCGAAAGCGTGGCAACGTCTTCGCCGCCGCCGACCGCGAGAATCGCCTTGATTCAAGGCTCCATCGACATCGAATTGAAGAACGACCCTTCGCAACGCGATTTCATTCAGGAACACTATCTCGAGCTGTCGCGCGAGGCCGTCGCGAGGCATGGTCAGGTGGACCTGATCGTTTGGCCGGAGACGATGTTTCGCGAGACCTTGGTGGTGTTCGACGACCAGGCAACCCTGCCCGAGGCGTGGCGAGCGGAATCACCCAAGCTTCGCGATCTTTCGCAAGCCGATTTCCGCCGGGCGCTGGGCCGCGCCGTGGCCACGACTCGGGCGGCCCTGGCCGCGCTCGCCCAACAGTTGAATGCCGCGCTCCTGTTGGGAATCGACACCCAGGCGTTTTCCGCGGATGGGGCCAGGTTTTTCAATTCGGCCGCCCTGGTCCGCCGCGACGGCAGCCTGTCGGGGCGGTACGACAAGATGCATCGCGTGCTTTTCGGAGAGTATGTCCCCTTCGCGGATCGTTTCCCTTGGCTTCAGCGATTCACTCCCTTGCCCGTCAGCATCTCGGCTGGAGAGAGGCCTGTTTCTTTTTCCCTGGCCGGACTGCGGATTGCGCCGAACATTTGCTACGAGACCGTCCTGGCCCATGTGATCCGCCGCCACGTCCGCGAGCTGGCCGATCGCGGCGAGGAACCGGACGTGCTCATCAACCTGACCAATGACGGTTGGTTCTGGGGATCCAGCGAATTGGACATGCACCTGGTCTGCGGCGTGTTCCGCGCCGTCGAATGCCGCAAGCCCCTCCTGATCGCGGCCAACACCGGCTTCTCCGCCTGGATCGACTCGAATGGAAGAATCCTCGAACAAGGGCCGCGCCGCGCCACCGGCGTCATCCTGGCTGCCGTGGCCGCCGAATCTCGGTCGAGTTTTTATCTGGACCACGGCGATTGGTTCGCGGGAAGCTGTCTGGCGGGTTGCCTGATCCTCGCCGCGGTGGCCGTGGCGGGACGCGCGCGGCAGCGCATCGGCTCCAGCAAGAACACGTTGGCCGGTTGAATCCCTGCATTCTCCTCGCGCGATGAGCGGTCCCGCGCAAAGTCCATTTTCACCGGGACGCATGAGGACGGGACAGCGATCTTCGGGCGTTGCGGATTGTCGAGGGGCGAGCGAAGACGGCGGGACGGACTGTTTGTCGATGGCCCAGCGGCTCGACCCCGTTAGCCAGCCGATGCCTGGGAGCAATCCCCGCGATGGCGGGCCAGGGTTTGGCTTGCCCGCTGAAAACGGTTCCTTCGTTATCTTGGTTGTCTTCCTTGCCATCGTCGGCGGCGCCCAGACGAGCCACCCAATGATGCCCATGATTCATCGTTACTGCTTGACTTGCAATGACTTAATGGCTTTCCAGCGATGTTAAGAGGCGGGCACGAAGCTACTACCCGTTGCGCACCCTCGGTTGAGTTGGTCGATTGGAGGCACTTGATTGACAGGGCAATTTGGGCCAAGTTATACTAGCAGGACAGTGACGTCGGGTGGGCTCCCCAAGCAGGTGTCCGCGCTCCTCTCATGGCACCGGGAAAGGTCGTTCCATGAATCTGGTTGGCAAGATTCTTACCGCCCTGATCGCGCTTTTCAGTGTCGTCTTCATGACCTTTGCGCTGGCGGTTTATGCCACGCACACGAATTGGCGCGACAAGGTGATGAACCCTGAAAATGGGTTGCAAGCCCAGTTGAAGAAAGAGCAGGACGCCAAAAAGGAGCTTCAGGGGCAGTTGGAGCGGTTGATGGCCGAGCGCGAAGCGGAGCGCAAGGCCGCCCGGGACATGGCCGCCGCCTTGAAGACCGAGGCCGACAACCTTCGTCGGGCGGACGAGGAACAGAAAAAGGCGTTGGTGGAAGTGCAGGAGCGGGAGCGCAAGGCGGTGGCGGCGATGACCGCCACCCAGAACCAGGCCGCCGCCCTGACGGCCGAACGCGACCAGTTGCGCAAGGATCTGGCCGAGGCCCGCCGCCAACGCGAAGACTCGTTCAAGAAGACCGTCGAGCTGACCGACCAGTTGCACCAGGCGGCCAACGAGCTTCGGGCGCTGAAGGAAAAGAACATCACGATTGTGCAGGACTTGCAGAAATACAAGGACCTGGCCCTGATGCTGAACATCTCCGACGTCGACGCGGCCCTGCACAAGACCCCGCCCGAGGTCTACGCCCGCGTGATGACCAACCCGAGCAACGGGCTGGTCGAGATTTCGCTCGGCGCCGACGCGGGCCTTCACAAGGGGCATCGGCTGGAAGTGTTCCGCACCGGTCCGAGCGGCCCGACCTACCTGGGCCGTATCGAGGTGGTTGAAACCGTGCCCGACCGCTCCGTGTGCAAAATCATCCCCGAATACCAGAAGGGCGCGATCCAGAAGGGCGATCATGTCGCTTCCAAGCTCTGACGACGCATCGGCCGGGTTCTATCGGAAGCCTGGACCCGATCTCTATACGGTCCTGTTGCTGGTCGCCTTCCTGGCTCTGGCGATCGGCACGGTGTTTCTCTATCTGGAGGGCGCCGAGTACGGTCCCACGCCCGCCGGCGAGCCGAATGTGCAAACCGGCATGGCGTTGCCGCGGTCGTCGGATCTTCTCGTGGGCGGGCGGACTTGCCTCGATCCCGCCCGTAGTTCACCCGCTTGATCGCGCTCGATCGCGGTTTGCCGCATGAATCCCGGCAAGGGTGACCAACGCCTGTCTCGGGCGACTACGGGTTTTGCGCGAGTCGCTTGCGATACGCGGCCTGGCGCTGGCCGATCTCCCGCCAGGTAATCATGCGAACCTTCTGATCGCGGAGGAACTTCGCCATGTCGGGATCGAGGAACACGCGGAGATCGCCGTCGCGACGCGCGTGGGAACCAGTGATCGCCCTCAATTCGTCGCCGTCGTAGGCCGGGTGCAGGATGATTTGCGTGATGCCCGGCCGGAGGTTGCGGATCGCCTCGCGATAGTATTTCTTCTGCTCCTCCAGGCCACCGCCGCCCGAGTAGCCGCCGTCGAGGTGATCGAGCGTCACCTCGCCGTGCTCGAACAAGGCCTGTCCGATCTGCTCGGCGACCAGGCGGAGGGGCGCCGCCAGCTTTTGCCGCTCTTCGGCGGTCATCCGCGGGATCATGCAGGGCACGCCGAATTCCTTGGCGACCTTGCGGTAGGCGGCGAAGTAGTCGGGCCGGGCATAGACGGTTCCCATGTGCGTGTCGAGGTGCGTGGGCCGAAGCCCCAGGTCCACGGCCCTGCGGAGTTGGGCGCGAAGCTCCGTCTCGACTTCGGCGGCGCTGGCGGCCAGCGCCGTCTCCAAGACCCCGCGGTGAAAATAGCTCGAGGCGTCCAGAAGCCCCTTGACCTGGTCCCAGGGCGTCACCGGCCGCCAACGATAGGTCTTCCACTCGCTGGTCAGGGTGCCATGCACGCCGAAATCGGCGTCGGGATGGGCCTTGGCGTATTCCACGATCTCGAGCACCCAAGGACAGGGCATCATGATGCTCGCCGAGTTGATCACGCCCCGCTCCATCCCGTCGATGGTCGCCCGGTTGTGTGCGTGGCACATTCCGGCGTCGTCCGCATGAAGGATCAGCAATCGCTCTTCCGGCCCGAATCCGAAGAGTTCGGCCACCGTTCGCGGCCGGTTTTTCGGTTCCCCGGCCGTGAGCCGAGCGAACGGGATTCCCATCAACACAACGGCCGCGCCGAGGGCCAATACCGAAGCCATTTTTCGCATGAACGATTCTCCCCACCAAGGCCATCACTTGGCGGTTTCCCAGGCCGATTCAAAGTCAGCCCAGGCCACGCGCCGACACTGCATTTCGAGCCTATCCCAAAACCACCCCTTTGCTGCTTCGGGCGGGGGAATTATGGGAATAAGCCTGATCATATCAAGCTCGAGGCGAAGGCGCAATGCACCGGGCGCAAGTCTGACCGATGCGTTGTTTTCGGACTAAGGCTCGCCGGGCCGCCTTCGCTTGCCCGCTTTTCGCCTTGCCCTGGGCGACACCGCGACCCGGATGTTACATTGGGGCAGTCGAGCCTTGCCAAGTGAACCTTACCAAGTGAGGAACGAATCATGGATGAGGCCCAACGGAACATTGCCCGAATTGCTCATGGAGTCGGCAGCGATGTTCTTCGCATCGGGTTCGTGGGCTGCGGGAACCGCGGCACGGGGGCCTGCCGGGAGGCGTTGAGCGTCAAGGCGCCCGTCAAACTGGTCGCCATGGGCGATCTGTTTGCGGATCGCCTGGAGATCAGCCTGAAAAACCTTGAAAAATACGAGGAACTCCGCCCGCGGATCAACGTCCCGCCGTCGCGGCGTTTTGTGGGATTTGACGCCTATCAGCAGGTCATCGCCTCGGGCGTGGATCTAGTGCTGTTGACGACGCCTCCCCATTTCCGGCCCATCCACTATGCCGCCGCGGTGCGGGCCGGCAAGCACGTGTTCATGGAAAAACCGTGCTGCGTCGACGCGCCCGGATACCGGATGCTCGCCGCGGCCAACGACGAGGCCCGGCAAAAGAAACTCTCGGTGGTCGTGGGGCTCCAGCGCCGGCACCAGCAAAACTACTTGGACGGAATCGCCCGAATCCGCGACGGCCAGATCGGCGACGTCCGCTTCATCCGCACCTACTTCAACATGCCCGGCGGAGGCAGGGCCGGCCAGCTCAAGCCGGCCGGGATGAGCGAAATGGAGTATCAGATTCGCCATTGGGCGGTATTCTGCTGGCTCGGCGGCGACCACCTCGTCGAGCAGGCCACCCACGAAATCGACGTGGCCAATTGGGTCATGGATTCGCATCCGATCCGTGCCCAGGGAATGGGCGGACGCCAGGTGCGATTCGGTCCCGGCAACGGCGACATCTGGGACCACCACGCCGTCGAATTCGAATACGCCAACGGCGTGCGGCACTTTTGCCAGGCCCGCCAACAGCCCGGCACGTGGACCCATGTGTCCGACAACGTCCACGGAACCAAGGGCGTGCTCACGCTGGGCATAGGCGCATGGGGCCTCGGCGAGGTCAACCCACGGACGCTCCGCGCCAAGGGCTACCGGGGCGACAACCCCTATCAACGCGAGCACAACGACCTGATCGCCAGCATCCGCGGCGACGGCCCCTACGTCTTCGACGGCGACCACGGAGCGACCAGCAGCATGACGGCCGTGATGGGCCGGATGGCGACCTACAGCGGCCAGCTAGTCGCCTGGGACCAGGCGGTCCAATCCAACCTCCGACTTGCTCCCGACCGCTATGACTTCGACGCGCAACCGCCCGTGCTCCCCGACGCCCAAGGCGCCTATCCCGCCGCCGTCCCGGGTATCAGCAAGGCGTGGTGAAATCGCGGCCACGAAACAGCGAACCGGTGCTGTTTCCGAAATTGCGGTTCGTCTCTCGCCATGGAAGGTTGAAATGCTAAACCACGCTGCATTCAGTCGCTTTCATCTGCCCCTCCAATAGAGCACTCATAATACGATCCTTGGTGGTGTTTTTTCGTGGGACGAAGCGGGGGCGCTATGGACGCCGGGGCCAACTGGGGTATAAGATACCGTTTGCCTTGGCATGGAGGCGCCGTCGCATGAGGGATGATAATGAATACAACAACTTTTCCGGAGGGACGCGCCACCCGAACGCTTGGTGGCTCCCCTTCCCGTTCTTGCTCTGAAGAGTTGCTGGCCCGCTATCGGGCAATCATTAAACAAGAGAGTTTTAGTTGGACCGAATACCACCGCCTGCTCCGCCCCCTGGGTTCCGGAGGGCAGGGGGTTGTCTATTTGAGCGAACGGCGCGGCACGGACAATTTCACCCTGCCGGTTGCGCTCAAGATTTTCTCGCCCGAACGCTATTCGGACGAACACGCCTACGACGACGCGATGGGCCGCATCGCCCAGGTCGCGGCCAAAGTGGCGCTGATTCAGCAGGATAACTTGCTCGACGTCCACAACTGGGTCGAGCGCCACCGCATCCGTTTCATGGAAATGGAATGGGTCGATGGCTACGACCTGAGCCAACTCCTGACGGGCAAGATGCTGGACTATCTCTACCACCACGTGAGCACGCGCCGGTGGCGCGAGATCAACGAGGTGATCGTGACGTCCGGCCGGTCGCAGCCGCGTCTGAAGCCTGGCATTGCGGTGGCCATCATCCGCGACTGCCTGGCGGCCCTGGCCGCGTTGCACCGCCACGGGATCGTCCACGGCGACGTGAAACCATCGAACATCATGCTGAAGCGGACCGGGAACGCGAAGATCGTGGACATGGGTTCGGCCGTGGAGTTGAGCAATCCTCCGCCGGTGCGGACCTGCTCGCCGGCCTACGCGGCGCCGGAGGTGTTGGAAGGAGGCGAGTGCACGCCCCGTTCTGACCTCGCCAGCCTGGGCTACGTGTTGGTCGAGATGCTTTCCGGGGAGCAGCCGTTTGACGGGCGTCCCAGTCTCCGCGAGTTGCTCGAGGCCAAGCGTTTCCTTGCCCAACGGCTGCCGCACATCCTGCCAGACGACGTGGTGCGCAACGAATTGCTAATGAATTTCTGCCGCAGCCTGATCGCTCCCGATCCCATGCGGCGTTTTCCCAGCGCCGAGGCCGCGGACCTGCTCACCGATTCCAGCGCCGCGGCTTTCCTGCGGCAGTTGGTCAAGGGCGACCTGGCCGCGGAGTACGACAATGAGATTCGCCTCTGGCTAGCTGAACTCGAAGATATGAAGTAGGCAACGGGCGCCGTCTCGGGCGGCCGCGGAGTTCAGCGGACGAGCTTTTCCAGCGGCTTCCCTTCGGCCGAGGGCAATTCGATGCCCAAAATCCGCGCGATCGTCGGGGCGATGTCGATGGCGCGAATCTTGCCGAGCTTCGTTCCAGGCTCGATCCCCGGCCCGTGGACGACGCAGGCCGCCACCATGTCGGGCTGGTCGGGCAGGTATCCGTGGGTCCCCGAGGGTGTCTTCCGTTTCAGGACCGGGGAATCGCCGTCGGACGCCTCGGAAAACGCATAGCCGGATTGGGCCGCCAACCACAGGTCGGCGGCGCGGGGGTTTTGCGCGAAAGTAGGCTGGCCGATCCGCGCGAAATCCTGGGGTTCGACCACGGCCTCGACGCCCTCGAGTTTCGCGAGTTCCTCGCGCAAGCGCTTGGCGATTTGCTCCCGGCGATTCGGATCGACGATGTACACCGCGCAGGCCCCGCCTTCCGCCATGCAATAGGCCGTCCGTCTCTCGGCGTCGCCCGAGCCTTCGATCAGGCCCATCTTCCGCAAAACGACGTTGGGCCGGATTTCGTAATCGACCGGGAAGAACCCGTGATCGCCCACCACGAAGAGCGTGGTCTTGCCGGCCAAGGGCGAGGCCGCGATCGCCTCGACAAGGTCCCGCACCCGGTCGTCCGCGTAGCTGGCCACCCAATAGGCCTCGGCCGACCTCGGCCCGTGCGCGTGCTGGACGTGGTCCGGTTCCACCAAGTGCAGCAGGATCAGATTGGGCTGATGTTTCTGGAGCAATTGACGGACCATGCGCGTATAGAGCCAATCGCGCAACACCCCGCCGCCGGCCATCTTGCACCAGGCGTTCTGTTGATCGACGGGCCATCCTTCGCGGCGGAGCTCTTCAAGCCACGACGAGGTGCCGTACTTGGGCCAGGCGTCGGCCTCGAACATGTCGGGCACCGTCCAGTCGAGGCTCTGCGCCTCGCGGCTGGCGGGCCAGCAGACGGCCGCCGTCTTCAGGCCGGCCTGGTGAGCCGCGTCATAGATCGTGGGAACCTGGACCGTCTGTTCCTTGTTCAAGACGCGATCGAGGATCAGGGGAACCGTCTTGCCGTTCGCCCGGTCGAAGTAGCTGTTGCCGACCACGCCGTGGCGGGCAGGCGTGGCGCCGGTGGCCAAGGTCGTGTGGCTGGGCCAGGTGACCGTGGGAAACGAGCAAATCATGCCTCCTTCCGCCCGGGCGCCGCCGGCGGCCAACCGCCGCAAGACCGGCATGTCGGACTTCGGCTCGTCGAGGTAGAAGTTCGCCAGCCCATCGACGCTCGCCAAGATCACGCAGCGATCCCTGCACGGCTCGCCCAGCGACGGACGAGCCGACACAAGAGCTACCAGAGCGAACAGAACCAGCACAAGAGTCTTCGCGTACCTCAAGGTTGGACCTCCTTCGAGAACAATCGAAGCCAAGTAGAGTTGCGGTTCCGCACGTCGATACCGTCGCCGTGAACGGCTACGGCTGGTCGAAACCGCTAAGCGCGAACCATCTTATGGCGCCTGGCGAGACGGGAACAGCCCCTGGCCGCTTGAATTGTCGAACAGATGCAATCCCCGCCCGACCGGGAGCATCCCCCTCGTGGACGGCCAACGTTGATTATTTCCTTCGGCGTAGCACAGCGTTTTACAAGTTGATCGGTTTGTTTTGGCAGGAATCGGGGGTGAGCGAAAACGGGAAATACTGTCTCTAACGTCTTCTCTTATATGGAAGTTGCGACTCTCCAGCGCGGGCGTCTCGCCCGCGCTGGGGGATTTGTGGGCGGCGTTGAGCGTTGAGCGTTGAGGCCGATTCCTCTTTGGAGCGCGGGCATCTTGCCCGCTTTTGTTTTTGCGGGCGGGACGCCCGCGCTCCGGGCCTGGCGGGCGAGAAACCCGCGCTCCATGTTTCCCTCCAGCGAGAAGGCCCGTCAACGGGCCTCGGGCCGTGGCGTTGGCCTGCGAATACCCGGCATGAACGCCGGGCCTCTAGACCGCCTGCGGCGGCCAACGCCCGCAGGCGGGCGTCGTCGCACAACCTCTTGCCCGCGATCTTTTCCCCGCGATCCTCGGCCCCTCCCGGTTCCCGTTGTCGATCTGCAAAATCTTGTCCGGCGTTTTCGTCCCGGGGGACCTTTGACGGCAGCCGATCGATTCATCGTTGGGGTAGGGATGCGCACAAAAACAGCTTTAGAGCCTATCCCGAAAGTTCATCTCCCTCCGGGGTCGGAACAAGGCAAGGGCAAACGCGCATCAGGATGGGCCTCAAAGACTCGTCACGATTTTAGCCACCCTCACCCCCAGCCCCTCTCCCGCAAGCGGGAGAGGGGCGGTTGTAGGATAGGCTCTTAGTCCCCGAGGGACGCCCGAACGGCAAGCGGCGCGACCCTTTGCTGTGTCCCATGGGGATTTCTGCCCGCCGTGCCCGCATGTTGCACGATGGCGGTTCACTCTTCGGTTGCGGGGGCGGCCCGCGCTAGGGTG
>Ga0209101_1001610_pt1 | contig 16293 bp, 16 predicted proteins | sample ConPoolayeCmetaG_FD_185481 | JGI IMG/M metagenome (GOLD analysis project Ga0209101, IMG submission 185481) | Hot spring microbial mat communities from California, USA to study Microbial Dark Matter (Phase II) - Cone Pool mat layer C metaG... ...
GGTGGAATCAACAGAAAGTTCCACCTATGCCATGAAGCAGGTGTTCGCTGGCCGGGTAAAGATGGGAATTCCGGACAATGGGCTTTTCGGGATTCCCATAAAGATCGGGGGGAGCGAAGTCACCTTCGGGGCAGGTCGTTTTTGTGATGACGCCTGTCAGGAGGAATACGGTCGCCAAGCCTTCAACCTTGCTCTCGGCGAGTTTATGAGCAAGGTTGAGAAGGGGCTCAGAAAGAGCCCCAGCGACACCAAAGACCTTTCCGCTCGGCGCGGAAAGATTCTGAAGCTTGACGCTCGGAACATGACCGCGACGATTTCCCTCGGTGCCCAGGACGGGGTTTACGAGGGAGACGAGGTTTACGTTCTCGGGAACAACGATCGCGAAATCGTCGCAACAGCCCGAGCCACGTTCGTCCGCGAACGGACGAGCATGGTCGAAATCGAAAAACAGTTCGGCACGATCAGCTGCGGTCAGCTGATCGAGCTGAAAACCGAGTAATTTTATAACCCTGCATCTAATCGATGCAGGGTTTTTTCCTGAGGTCCGACCTCAGGATTTTGATATAATGGAACTATGAGGAAAATTAAATTTGTAAATGGTCAGTATTATCATATTTATAATCGGGGAGCAGATAAGCGCCAAATTTTTTTGAGTAACGACGATTATCTGAGATTTGTCAGAAGTTTATATAATTTTAATGATTCGAATCCCGTGCTTCTTAAGGATAAAATTAGAGAGCGAATTTCGGGAAAACCCGAGGCCCGACCTCGGGAAGAATTGGTGGAAATCAATTGTTTTTGCCTAATGCCTAATCATTATCATTTGATTCTAAGACAAGTTGTCGATAAAGGGGTCACCGAATTTGTTAGAAAATTAAATACTGGCTATACTATGTATTTTAACAAAAAAAATCAACGAACTGGCGTCTTATTCCAAGGAAAATTCAAAGCCCGGTTGGTTGATAGTACCGAATATTTGTTGCAGTTATCTCGCTATATTCATCTTAATCCATTGAGTCTTGCGCCTTCAGGATATTTCAAAAATGGGAAAGTAGCCAATTGGGAAGAAGCGCAGGCTTTTTTAAAAAAATATCGCTGGTCAAGTTATTTGGATTATCTGGGGATAAAGAATTTTCCCAAAATAACTCACAGAGAATTTCTGCAGGATTATTTTGCAGAGAAGAAATATGAAGAATTTGTGAAAGAATGGACTCCCGAAGATATTAATCTATTTTTCTGAGGTCGGACCTCAGGAAAATTTTTGAATTTATGATAGATTTGAATGACTCCATTATAAAAATTCTCGGCATTGGGCCAAAGGCTGTAAAAAATTTTGAAAAAATTGGGATCACAAAAATCCGCGATCTTCTTTTTTATTTTCCTCGGCGGTGGGATGATTTTTCTAAAATTTCGCCTATCGCCAGTGCCAGAATTGGCGATTTTTGCTGTATCCGCGGCCGAATTCTTGCGATTTCCAAAACCAAAACCTGGAAAAAAAGATTAAATATTACCGAAGCTTTGATTCAAGACGAGAGCGGAAGCATTAAAGTCATTTGGTTTGGTCAGCGCTATTTAGATAGAATCTTGAAAAAAGGTGATGAAATTATGCTTGCCGGTAAGGTTGAATTGAGCAAATATGGTGTGAATATTACTAATCCTATTTGGGAAAAAATCAAAGATAAAACCTTGCTTCATCTAGGAAGAATTGTGCCGGTTTATCATCAAACTAAAGGAATCTCAAGCAGATTTTTACGCGCCAAGATCATTTTTTTGTTTAGACTTTTTAAAAAAGGGTTACTCGAAATCAATGATTGGATACCCCAAAATACAAGAGACGAGTTTGGTCTTTTGCCGCTGGAAAGAGCAATTTTCGAGCTTCATTTTCCCAAAAATCAAAAAACTTTGAAGGCGGCGCAAAAAAGAATCGCTTTTGATGAAATTTTTTTATTGCAGCTTCGCTCAGAATTTTTCAAAAAACAACTTTCGGATTTTGGGGCGCCAAAGATTGATTTTAAAAAAGATTTGACCCAACGTTTTGTCAGATCGCTGCCTTTTTCATTAACAAACGCCCAAAAAAAAGCAAGCTGGACGATTTTGGAAGATCTTGGAGGAAGATCGCCAATGAATCGTTTACTTTCTGGCGATGTTGGGTCGGGAAAGACGATTGTGGCCGCGATCGCGGCTTTAAATGTTATTGCCGCTGGCCATCAAGTAGTTTTTATGGCGCCGACAGAAATCTTGGCGCAGCAACATTACCAAACATTCATTAAATTATTCGATAATTTTGATATCAATATTGCGTTGCTGATAAGCAGCAATTTTGAGATGGAAATTAAAAATTCCAAATCTCCCTCGACCCGGCTCGGGATGGGCGAAATCCTAAATAAACCTCAAACTCGAAACTCTAAACAAAAAAAGAATGTTTTAGAAAAAATAAAAGAGGGAAAAATAAACTTAATTATTGGCACTCATGCTTTGATTCAAAAAGGAGTGGAGTTTAAAAAAGTGGGGCTGGTGATTTGCGACGAACAGCATCGTTTTGGCGTCAAGCAGAGGCAGGCTTTAAGGATCAAGAAAAAAATAATGCCTCACTTCCTTTCCCTTACCGCCACGCCAATCCCGCGAACCCTGAGTCTCGCGTTTTTTGGCGATCTTGACCTTTCGATAATCAAAGAACTGCCTCAGGGGAGACAAAAAGTTGTCACAAAAATTGTTCCATCGTCTAAAAGGCCGCTCGCTTATGATTTTATCCGAAAGCAGATTAGTTTTGGTAGACAAGCTTTTGTAATTTGTCCGTTGATTAAAGAAGATGAAGGGATGGTAATTACGGGAAGACAAAAGGCGGACTGGGAGAAAAAGTCTGTGGAGGCAGAGTATAAAAAGCTTTCAAAAGAAATTTTTCCTGATTTAAGAGTTGCCCCGCTTCATGGAAAAATGAAATCTGATTTAAAGAAAAAAATTATGGCAGATTTTGGGTCCAATAAAATAAATATTTTGGTGGCGACCTCTTTAGTGGAAGTGGGAATCGATATTCCCAATGCAACGGTGATGATGATTGAAGGCGCGGAGCGTTTTGGTTTGGCTCAGCTGCATCAATTACGAGGAAGAGTGGGGAGAGGAGATCACCAATCTTTTTGCTTGCTTTTTAGTGAATCAGAAAATCCTTTGGTTTTAAAAAGACTTAAGGCGCTCGTGGAGAGTAACGATGGTTTTAGTCTTGCTCAAAAGGATTTGGAAATTCGCGGACCCGGAGAAATTTTTGGGACAAAACAATGGGGAAATCCTGATATGGCTTTCGATTTTTTACTTGATTCGGAGTTAATTGAGAAAGCGCAGAAAGCAGCAAAAAAAATTATTGAGCAAGATCCCGGGCTTGAAATTTATAAAGAGATTAGAGAAAAACTCCAAGATTTTGGAAGCCATCTGGCGCTTGAATAAAAAATAATATTTAAATAAAAAAGCCCCTGCTTGCATGCAAGCAGGGGTTCGTATATTCGTAAATAAATCAGTGAGTCAGCGAGAAGAAGCGGGAATTGCCTTGAGGGTTTTTTTCAGAACTTCTTTGCACCTCCAGAGCGTTTCCTTTTCTTGCCGGAGTTCTTCAGTTGTGAGAACGAAGACAGGCTTGGAAACAATCAGAGGGGCCGGAGCTGAAAGATTGTTATAGGACTCAACTTCCGATTTGTCGAGGACAGGAAGTTGCCCCAGCTCTTCAAGGCAAGACCGGATTCCCGTTTTGATTTTTTCTTGCTCTTGGAAGCGGATGCGGAGACCGGGAAGATCTTCGAGAATTAAATTTCTTTTGGGACTGAAATTGAATATCCCAGCCTTAAGAATGATTTGTTCACCTCCCAGCCCTTCGAAAAAAATACTCCCGTCACGAGACAGCCGTGGCCGTCCCAAGGGAATCTTTAGGGTAAGGCTCTGATAAAATCGTTTGGGGAGGTTTTTCGGCGGTCCGGAAAGTCTTTTCCCCTGATCAACAACCACAGCCTCCTCTTTCAAGGCCCAGAGGAATGTTTCCTTTTTGCCGTTTTTGTCGCTCACGCTCCAGGAGGAGAGGATTTTGTCCATTTCTCTCCAATTAACAAACCGAAGTTCGAGAATTGGCTGTCCTTCGAGATGGTTTTCGAAACCTTTAAGGGTTTCGGGAAGGGGGACATAGTAGCGAGCCCCCTCAAGGATTTCCAATTCTCGGCTAGGGGAGTTATAAAGCTCCACTAGCACCCAGGAGCCGCAAGCGACGATAAAGACATAAGGAGTGAAGGCTAGAGCCGCTGCTGTCGGCCGGACAAAGGTTAAAACATTTTTGATATTTCGGCCGAACACCACAAGCAGCAGGATCAGGATAAACCCGCCAACACCGCCTAAGAATCCCGAGAAAAAAAGACTAATGGGGACCGGTTGATCAAGGATAGCTGAGATGAATTGGAGCCCGAGGCCGAGTGCAAGTCCTATGGGGATACCCACAAGGCCGCCAAAGAGCGCAAACTGCGCTTTGACTGGCTGGGGTTTCCCAGCGGCTTTGTAAAGTTCGGCCGGGATTTTGGCCCCCATAAACAGCGTCGCGATGGAGAAAATAAAAATACAAATTGGAAGAAGGATGATTAGCTGGAGATCGGTTCCGTTTAGGAAAAACGTGCTTCTTCCAAGTATTGGGAAAAAGAAGATAGCGATTGGCCTGAGAGCCAGAAGCAGAAAGGTCGCACCTGTGGTCGCGATTATCAGGCCGATGGAACCAAACTTATAAAATCCCCAGAACGCAGCGAATGTTACTCCGATAACAACGACGGTGAGGGAGGAAACATTCAAGAAAAGTTTTTCGGGGTTGGTGATTGTCGGCGCTATCTGCCAGACGGCCGCAAGGACAACAAAGGCATAAAGCATTGCCAACCAGCGGCCGAAACTGGCGGAAGCGTTTCGGGCAACAATTTCGCGTTGACAGGAAAGTTCTCTTGCGGCCTTTTCCATTTGGATGTGATAGCGGGTATTGAGCTCCGAAACCGCATTTTCGTAATGCTCGCGGTCACGGCTGATCTGGGTCTCAAGCTGTCTGATCCTTGCGATCAGATTTTTAGGGCTCAAAATGAGAGCCCTTCGAAGGAGCTGGTTAAGCGCTTTGCTTAAGGTGTCGGTCAGTTCCCGGTGTTGGGCCGTGAATGAATATGCGGCCGATCTTTTGGCTTCCTCGATTTTTTGAAGTGCTTCGATTACTGTTGTGCGTTCATCGGTCGTGAAATCCTCGATCTCGGAATCAGGAAGAATGAGCTTTTCAAGCTCTTCGAAGGAAAGGCCATGGCCGTTCCCCCAGGATCTTCCCCGGACTTCTTCCATGAGGCCACTGATTCTGTCGGAAAAATCAGTGATGTTTTTTATGATTTTGGCTGTTGGAACAACGCAAGCCAGCTGGAAAAGGAACTTGATCCAGCTTTTGTTCTGTTGTTCCGGGATTACGGGGGTTGTCGGAAAATTTTGGATTTTCTGAGTTTCTGTTTTCAATTGAAACACCTCCTCGGGTGGTATTTTTTAAGGGACAGGTTTTAATCCCCACTTTTAATCCTCGACAGGATATTTTATAATACTACAAAAACCGATTTATTGTCAAGGTTTTTAGTGAAGGACGGAATTGTTGAAATTGTTATAATAAAGAAAAAACAGATTAATTTTTAGAATTTGTGAGACAAATGAGAATTACGGGAGGAAAATTTAAGGGCAAAAATCTTTTTGTGGCTAGGGGCATTCGGCCGACAACAGACAAAGTAAGAAAGGCCATTTTTGATTCTTTGGGTCAGCAGATTGCGGGGGAGGTTCTCGATCTTTTTGCCGGTTCTGGAGCTTTGGGTCTTGAGGCCTTAAGCTGGGGTGCAGAGAAAGCAGATTTTGTGGAAAGCATGAAGTCGGCCTGTTTGATTATACAAAAAAACGTCCAACTATTAAATGAGAATTTGTCAGGAAAAACAAGGGTATTTTGCCAAAAAGTTGAAGAATTTTTATCTAAAGAACCCTCCAAAACCTATGATTTAATCTTTGCCGATCCGCCGTATGAGATTGAGATTTCCAAGATAAGCAAGATTATTGAAATGATCGGGGGATTGATGAAAAAAGATAGTGTTTTTGTGCTGGAGCAAAGCAAAAGAACAGAGTTGCCGGAAAGAGCAGGGGATCTAGAATTGATTAAATCAAAAAAGTACGGGGATACCCAAGTGGGATTTTATCAAAGAATAAAAAAGTCTAATTAACTTTTTAGGCATAAGGTTAATTGAAAAAGAGAAGAAAAAAAGATAGAATTAGAATGCAGAATTTTAAATCTGGAATTTAGAATTTTATCTCCTGATTTTCAAATTTCTATTGCCCTCGTGGTGGAATTTGGCAGACACGCATGGCTTAGAACCATGTGCCGCAAGGCTTAGAGGTTCGAATCCTCTCGAGGGCATTTCAAAGAAATCATGTAAATCGACCTGTTTCTTGTTGGCAAAAGGGCGACCTTTCCCCGGTAGGAAAAGGCACAAAAAAGGGAATTTTAATTCTCTTTTTTTGTTTATTCAAACTATTTGACAAGTTTAAATAGATTCTTTATAATATCAATGTGTATTGATATAGTTATTATTTACTAAATACTATGAAACCAAAATGCTGTAACAATAAGAAAGCAATCGCCGACTTATCACAAACTGTTGAATTTCTCAAAGTGGTCAGTGAAGAAAATCGCCTCAAGATAATTTGTGTCCTGAAACAAGGAGAAAGATGTGTGTGTGATGTTTGGCAATTTCTCGATTTGCCCCAAAATCTTGTTTCTCATCACTTAAAAGTTCTAAAAGATTTTGGACTGATCAAATCACGCCGAGAAAGCACAAAAATTATTTATTCCCTAGATCAAAAAAATATTAAAAAATTTATTTCTTTGATGTCTCGCTTTATTAACTAATTACAAAATTATGACTATCAAAATTTTGGGTTCTGGCTGCCCTAATTGCCAGAGATTAGAAGCCAACGCGAAAAAAGCGGTGGAAGAACTTGGCTTGAAAGATGTCCAGATTGAACATATTTACGAAATAGACAAAATTATTGAATATGGAGTAATGTCGACTCCCGCTATTGTTATTGACGAAAAAGTCAAAGCCACCGGCAGAATTCCCGATATAGAAGAAATCAAGGGCTGGCTGAAGTAATTAAAATATTTCAAAAATATATGAAAAAAGAAATAAACATTTTTATTTTTTTAGTCGGCTTATTTTTGCTGTTTTACTTTATGCCGATGAATTCAGCCTTGTTCACTGGTGCTATTTTGTCTGGATTTAAGCTCTTAAATGAGTATGCCCGTCAGCATGTTTTAACCTGTTTGGTGCCGGCATTTTTTATTGCCGGGGCTATTTCTGTCTTTGTTAAGAAAGATTTTATCCTGCGCTATTTGGGCGGACAGGCTAAAAAATATGTTTCTTATTCTTTAGCTTCTATTTCCGGCTCTATTTTGGCCGTTTGTTCTTGCACAATTTTACCATTATTCGCGGGCATCAGAAAAAGAGGCGCGGGGCTTGGTCCGGCAATTACCTTTTTATTTTCCGGCCCGGCGATTAATATCGCGGCTATGTTTTTAACTTTATCTGTCCTGGGCTTTAGTATCGGCATAGCCAGGATTATTTCGGCAATCTTTATGTCTATTTTGATTGGTTTGTCAATGCAAATGATTTTTAGGGAAAAAGTTGAAGCAGGAGGGTTATTTACAGAAGAATACAAAGAAATAAAAATTGGCAAAAAGGTTCTGGTTATCTTTTTTATAGCCATGGTCGGCATTTTGATAGTTAACGGCTTGCAGATTGACAAAATGCTCAAATTCATCTTAATGATTTTATTGGCTTTATTTACAGCTGGCATTGCTATTTTTAAATTTCACCAAGAAACAACTAGGGAATGGCTCAAAGAGACATGGTCTTTTACTAAAATGCTTTTGCCAATTTTATTTATCGGCGTGTTTGTGGCCGGCTTTATTATGCCCTTTTTACCGGAAAATTTGATTGTCAGATTGGTTGGTTCAAATTCAATATCCGGTAATTTAGTGTCGGCAATTTTCGGCGCTTTTATGTATTTTTCCACTTTAACTGAAATTCCAATACTTCAGGCCTTAATTTCCAAGGGAATGCATAACGGACCGGCTTTGGCCTTGCTTTTGGCTGGCCCTTCATTAAGTTTGCCCAATATGCTGGTAATAAGAAAAGTTTTGGGCAACACAAAAACTATTGTTTATATTTTATTGGTTATATTTTATTCAACTATCGCTGGCTTAATTTTCGGCAGTTTAATTTAATTTTGAAATAAAAAATTATGCAAAAGAAAATTATCATTTTAATTATTGGGGTTGCCATTGTTGGAGTATGGTTTTTTGTAGAGAGAAACGGAAACAAGCCGACAGAAGTGCAAAATACCAATAATCAAATGACAAAAAGTCAAGAAGAATTGCCGATGCCCACGGCAAAAATCTCGGCCGAAAAAATTGAGGTTGTCCATTTCCACGGAACGCATCAGTGCTGGTCTTGCATTACAGTTGGCGAATACGCGCTAAAAACAATCAAAGAAAAATTTCCGGAAGAATATAAAAATGGGACTATTGTTTTTCGGGATATTAACGGCGAATTGCCGGAAAATAGAGATATGATTATGAAATATCAAGCCAGAGGATCATCACTTTTTGTAAATGCGATTACGGCGGGAAAAGATAATATCGAAGAAGATATTACAGTTTGGCGGTTGGTTTCTAACGAAAGCCAATTTATCAGTTATTTTCAAGATAAGCTCAATAAACTTTTAGGTTCACCCCGTTAGATATTAAATTATTGGGGTAAACTCCATTAAATATGTTTTATGTTTAGTTTTACAAAGTTTAAAAGATAAAAATTTCTATGTAGGATTTACTAATGATTTAAAAAATAGATTAAAAGAACATCAAAGCGGGAGAGTCAAGTCAACAAAAAATAGGATACCGGTTAGATTGGTTTATTATGAGGCATGTTTAAACCAACAAGATGCATCTCATAGAGAAAAATATTTAAAGACATCTTGGGGTAAACGATATATTAAACAACGATTAAATAATTTTTGCAAATATAAGAAAATTATCTAACGGGGTAAATAATTATGGATTTTATAAATTTTTTAATCGACAATTACAATATTCCCATTTTAACCGCTTTTCTTTTGGGCGTGCTTACTTCTATCAGCCCTTGCCCGCTTGCCACCAATATCACCGCCATTGCTTATATTTCCAAAGAAATCAAAACCGCCAAACATACTTTATTAAACGGAATTTTTTATACGCTTGGACGCGGAGCCAGCTATACTATTTTAGCCACTTTGATTTATTTTGGCTTGTCCGCTTTTCAGGTTTCAAGCATTTTTCAGGGCTGGGGCGATAAAATTTTAGGACCGGTTTTGATAATTATTGGTCTTGTAATGTTTGGAATAATTAAAATAAATTTTGGCAAGGGTGGAGAAAAAATTGAAAAAATAAAAATTTGGCTCGCGCAAAAAGGATTTATCGGTTCTTTCCTTTTAGGTATGCTTTTTGCTTTGGCATTTTGCCCTTACAGCGGAGTTTTATTTTTCGGCGCGCTTATTCCTTTGGTTTTAAAATCCACTGAGGGTTTGCTTCTTCCGCCGATTTTCGCTCTGGGCATTGGACTGCCAGTGATTATATTTTCTTTCATTATCGCTTTTGCTGTTCAAAAACTTGGTCAGGTCTTTCAAATTATGCAAAAAATTGAAAAAATGATGCGCTATTCTGTAGCGATAGTTTTTCTCGGAGCTGGCGCATATTACACGCAATTTTTAGTGAATTATTTAATCAATTTAATTTAAAATAATAAAAAAAAGAGGAGCTATGAACAAAAAAACAACTTTAAATTCGTTTCCTTGGTAGTCTTGATAGCAATAAGTTTATTTGCATTTTGGACTTATCAGAAAAAAGAGTCCGCAGAACCCGCGAAAACCATAAATACTGGTCTTGAACCTTTTACTCATGCTATAATACCTCCAGTAAGTCAAGTTTGAGATATGAGGCAATCCCTTTTTATAGTGTCTCATTTGTCTCATTATCAGGTTAAAGCATTATTTAAACCGTCTCAAACACCCCGACCTTTTCTTGTGTTATGAACCCCTAGCGGAAAAGGCCTTAACACTCCCGTTAAGTGGTGTCCGAGACCTGAGTGGGATATTATAAAGAAATTATGTAAATCGACCTGTTTAAGGGTGAGGAAAGGGCGGTTTTTTCCGGTGATTGTCCCTATATGGAAAGGCCTTAACTGTCCTGCAAATAGGAGTTCAAGACCTGAGTAGGGTTGGTGTATTGATGCTAGTGGTTTGAGTATGGCTACAAAGATCCCTTAGAATTAAGGAGGCGGAGAGTGGTTAATTATTAGAAAAAGCAAATTAATTTTTGTTGGTGAGGAATATTGAAAGAAAAAAATGCCAAGAAAAGCAAAATAAAAACCTCTGAAATTATCCGGGTCGGGGGAATGGCTTTATTAAACGGAGTGATGATGCGCAGCCCCAATTTTCTGGCTGTCGCCCTTGATTTAGGAAACGGCAAAATTGGACTTGTAAGCAGAAAACTTAAGAGCCTGAGAGTCAAGTATTCATTTCTCAGCTGGCCGATTATTCGCGGGTTTGTTTTAATAATTGAGACAATTGCCTCAGCAGCGGTTGCCTATGCCTTTGTGAGTCGTTTCGCAACAAAAGCCCCGGCAATCCGTAAAGCCAAGCGATCATATAACTGCCTGTCACTTATTTTCTATCTTCTGGTGATTAGTCTTGTTTTTGATTATTTTTTAGTAAAGACCGAAAATTCGAAAATTGCTTATCAGCTGCCGCTGATGTATAATTTACTGACCAATCTATTTTTTGTTCTGGCTTTTATTATTTTTTTTACAATTGTCTTTCAGACCGGCGGAGAGGGTAAAATTCTGAGTTATCATGGAGCAGAGCATAAGACTATTAATGCCTATGAGCATGGGGCGAAACTTGAGCCGGAGGAGATAAAAAAATTCTCGAGGCTTCACCCCCGTTGCGGATCAATCGTCGCTGGTTATACAATAATAATAGCTTCGGCTTTGGTAATTTTAGTTCCCAAGAATATCAATTGGTTTCTTTATTTTCTGTTCTCGACTTTTTCGCTGTTCCTTTCTTTTAGTCTTGCTTTTGAGCTTACGCTTCTTTTAATTCGTTTTTACAAAAATAGGATTTCAGCCCTCCTTTTATGGCCGGCATTTGTTTTTCAGGCGCTGGTTACCCGAGAGCCAGAGGAGCAGCAGCTAAAAATTGCGGTCGCGGCCCTTGAGGAAGTTGTTTTAAGAGAAGAAGAAATGGAATTATCAAAAAATAACAAAAAAGAAAGGAGAAAATATGGCAAGTCCGCTAACCCTAGACGATCAAAACTTTGAAGAGGAGGTAATTAAATCAGAAAAAGCAGTGATGGTTGATTTTTGGGCGCCTTGGTGTGGTCCCTGTAAACAATTTGCGCCACTAGTAGATGAATTGATTGTGGAATTTGAGGGGAGAATTAAAATTGGTAAAATTAATGTTGACGAAAATCCAGTGATTACCAGTCGTTATAAAGTGATGAGTGTTCCGACGGTTTTGTTTTTTAAAGGAGGGAGAATTGTTGATCAAGTTATTGGCGCCATTCCTAAGGAAGATTTAGTTAAGAAGATTGAATCAATAATTGGCGGCTAGGAGTTTTATGATTATATTTGAATACATTTGTTATGACTGCGATTATGTCTTTGAGAGGGTTGTTTTAAACAAAATCCCCAAAGAAGTTTGTCCTAAATGCGGAAGCCTTAACACTTCGTTTCAGGTAGCAGATTTTGATTTTGGCAAGAATTGCAGGGGGTGTAAGGGCTGTGGTGGTTGTGATAAAGACTCAGTTTAGGAATTTTATGAAAATAAAAATTGTCGATGGTTTTAAAATCAGAAATACTTTAGATAATGATTTTTGTGTCATTGGGGATCGCAGTATTTATCCCTATATCAAGCAGGATGAGGTCTGGTTTGAAAAGATTTTTTTGCCCGAAAAAGCTTATTTGCTTTCAATGTTTAAAAAGAAAAAACAGTTGGTTCGAAAAGTTGGATATGAAAAGGCCAAAAAGATTTTACGATCAGCGATGAAGGGCAAAGATCTGGGGGAGATCAGAATTAGATTGCTTCAGAAAAAGTTGATTGGTGAGGGGAAGAAAGGGGTCGTTAAGATCTTTTTAGTGAAAGGGGCTGAGGTGAGGAAGTTTTTTGATCCTGATTTTTGTTTCGGAGGACACTGGTTGGTTTATGATTATATTCCAAAAGGAGAAATTTGGATTGATGATGTGGCCGAAAAGCAAGAAAGAAAATATATTATTATTCATGAAGTTTACGAAGTGGGGCTGATGCAAAGAGGAAAAAGCTACAATAATGCCCATGATTTTGCGACTGCGGCGGAAAAAGAAGCCAAAAGAAATAATGGAATTGCCAAATATTTAAAGGATTAATTTTTTAAATTATGATTTTGCCAAAAAAAATAACAAGTCAGAGCAATCTTCATCTTGTCCATACCTCTTCGCCGGTGAGCAGGGCAGATTGGCGGTCTTTTGAGGCGGCGCTCAAAAAACTTTCGGGAATGTTCCCGAACTTAAGGATTTATGACGTTGCCAGATCTGAGCTTGACCCGAGATATCTTTCCGCTTCTGAAGATGAGAGATTAAGAAAGTTTAGGCGAGCAATCAAAAAAGTAGATTGGCTCGCGCCGATTTATGGAGGGACTGGCTGCGGCGATATTATCAGGCGCTTAAACAAGGAGGATCTCGCCGATCTTAAAAGAAACCGGCCAGTGGTTAATGGTTTTTCTGATACAACTTTTTTGATTAATTTTTTATATTTTAAATTGAGGCTTTTGACATTTTACTATACTAATGCCCGCGGACTTTTTGATTTTGATAATTCAAATCTTTTTTTTGAGATCATTTTCGGAAAAAAAGAGTCGTATAGTTTCCGCGAACCAAATTACCGTTGGTTGACCGATGCTGGAGCACCAGAGAAGGATATTGAGGGAATTGCGATCGGAGGAAACCTGCAAACATTCAGAGATTTGCTTGATATTTGTAAAATCAAGCCGCGTTCATGGGAGGATTATATTTTATTTATCGAAGAAGTCGGAGAAGACATTGAGAATATTCATCGGATTATTATTGCGCTGGACGAACGCGGAGTTTTTCGGCATATCAAAGCCTTAGTGATTGGCAAAATGGATGAAAAAGAGTTTGGGATTAATTTAAATAAATTTAATTTTATTTTCGGGAAGAAAGACGGCGGGGAAGGATATATTTTTGAATATTTGCTTTCCGGAGTGATTCAGGAGAGGTTTGAAAAAAATGATCCGCTCTATATTCTGAAAATCGAGAATCTGGGGCATGGTCTCGAGAAGAATGCTTTAATCATTCCAATCGGCGGTAAAACAATTATTCATCCGAATAAAACCATAGAATTTCAAGGACCTTTTGTTGCATAATTATAAACAAGGAGGGATCTTGGAGACGAAAAAGATCATAGTCGCAAATTGGAAAATGAACCCCACAAAACTAGCGGAAGCCAAGAAAATTGTTGGCAAGGTTTGCAGGGTGGCATCAAATTCGAAATATGAAATAATTATTTTACCGCCAGCAATATACTTTCCTGATGTTATTCGTACTTGTAAATCAAAGAAAGTTAGGTTCGGAGTTCAAAATATTTTTTGGCAAGATTCAGGAGCTTTTACCGGAGAGATAAGCGCGCCGATGGTTAAAAATCTTGGAGCAACTTTTGTTTTGATTGGTCATTCTGAGCGCAGACGTTTTTTGGGAGAAGGATTTGATGCAATAAGACAGAAAATCAAAAGCGCTTTAACCCATAAACTTACACCAATCGTTTGCATCGGCGTCAACAGCGCAATTGCAGAAACAGAAGAAGCAATCCGGGGGCTCGGAGCAAAAGAGGTTAAAAAAATAATTTTTACTTATGAGCCGGTTTGGGCAATTGGTTCAGGTCACGCGGAGACAGCCGAACATGCGGCAATGATTATCAAAAACATTAAGAGAAGAATTCCTTTAGTCGCTAGCAATAGGTTTTTGTATGGTGGATCCGTTGGTCCTAAAAATGTTGGACGATTCTTAAAAGAAAAAGAAATAGACGGTGTTTTGGTAGGGAATGAAAGTCTTAATCCGGAGCACTTCGGGAAAATAATAAAATCATCCTAGCGCTTGAGCATACTAATATCTTAACATTGCCTCAATAAATACTAGAATTAATCTTTAGTGAAATACATTAAGGCGGTTTTCCAGCGCCGGTTCCGCCTGCACGGCGGGATCGCTGAAGACATATTAAAATACCAGAATGAACCAAGGAGGGTTTGCGAGTGTTGGTCAATTCTAAAAAAATATTAGTCAGGGCGCAAGCGGGCAAATATGCTGTGCCAGCTTTTAATGTCGCAAGTATTGAGATGATGAAGGCAGTAGCGGGAGCAGCCTTAAAATTAAAATCGCCAATGATTATTCAGACTTCGCCCGGCGCAATAAAATATTTTGGGGCAGACTATTTCGTGATTGCCGCAAAGCACTTGGCAAAGCAATACCCAAGGATTCCTATTGTGCTCCATCTTGATCATGGGACTAATTTTGAGCTTTGCAAAAGATGTATTTATTTGGGGTATACCTCGGTTATGATTGACGGGTCGCATCTTCCGTATCAAGAAAACATAAAACTAACCAAAAAAGTGGTTGAATATGCCCGCAAATTTAATGTGAGTGTGGAGGCGGAATTAGGGGTTTTGGCAGGGGAGGAGGAGGTAATTAGTTCTGAAAAAAATATTTATACTGATCCAGACCAAGCTTTTGATTTTATTAAAAAGACCGGAGTTGATAGTTTAGCAATTGCGATTGGCACGAGTCACGGCGTTTGCAAATTCAAAGGCGATCCAAAACTAGATTTTAATCGCCTTGAGCTAATAAACAAAAAGGCAAGAATTCCGTTGGTGCTTCACGGCTCTTCAATTATAGAAAAATCAGCAGTCGCCCAAGCAAAAAAATTAGGGCTTAAAATAAAAGCCGCGAGAGGCGTTCCTCTAAGCGCTATTAAGAAAGCAATAAAGTTAGGGGTGGCAAAAATTAATTTCGATTCCGATCTGCAACTCGCAGGATATAATGCTTTGCTCGGAGCAATTAAAAAAAAGAAAGAAGAATTTAAGCTCTATAAACTTTTTTCTCCAATTGGACCTGCGATTCAAAAGACGGCAGAAAAAAGAATCAGGCTTTTGGGGAGTCACAATAAAACATAAAATCCTAAATCCTAAATACGAAATTCTAAACAAATTCAAAATTCCAAATTCTAAATTCTAAACAGTCTTGGGTTTTGGATCTTGGCGGTTAGATATTATTTTTAGAAATTAGAAATTCGGATTTAGAAATTTTTCTGGAGGAATTATGTACGATATTATTTCAATTGGTGAAGCATTGCATGATATTTTCATCCAGGTGCCGACGAGTTTACTTTGCCCGGCTGGAAAGCCAACATGCGAAGAGCCTTTTTTATGTATGCGCTATGGCGCAAAAATGGATATTGAGAAAATCTATTTTGACATTGGCGGGTCAGCCTGCAATGGCGCTGTTGCTTTTGCTCGTTTGGGATTAAAGTCAGCTTATATGGGAATGATTGGTAAAGACAATTATGGCCGGGAGATTTATGAAAGGCTAGTAAAGGAACGAGTAGGAAAGGATCTGCTTTTACAAAAAAAAGAATTCAAAACCGGTTTTGCTTTTATTATTAATGGGCCGACAGGGGATCGGACCATTTTTATCTATCGGGGCAAGGGAGACTATAAAAAATTAGATTTTAAAAAAATTATTGGCAAAAGTAAGAGAATTTTTATCTGGCCATTACCGATTTTAGGAAATTTTGTTCTGGATAAACTGGCAGATCTGGCACATAAGTTTGATTTAGAGATTTTCATAAATCTTGGCAGCCGGCAGATAGGGAATAAAAGAATTACAAAAAAAATTTTGGCAATCTCAAAGATTTTATTTTTAAATAAAGAAGAAGCTGAGCTTTTTATTGGGAAGACTAAAGATATTTTTACCCTGCTCCGGCTACTTAAAAAAATGGGTCCCCAGATAGTGGTTTTGACAGCTGGGTCGGATGGCGCCTTTGTTTTTGACGGGAAAATTTTTTATAACATTGATAATTTTCCAGTAAGAGTGATTGACACTACCGGCGCTGGTGATGCTTTTGCGGCAACTTTTGTTG
>Ga0209101_1001611_pt1 | contig 16288 bp, 11 predicted proteins | sample ConPoolayeCmetaG_FD_185481 | JGI IMG/M metagenome (GOLD analysis project Ga0209101, IMG submission 185481) | Hot spring microbial mat communities from California, USA to study Microbial Dark Matter (Phase II) - Cone Pool mat layer C metaG... ...
AGAGCTCAGGCCGAAACCCATCGTGTCGCAGAGGCGAATCTTCACCGAGAGGTGATCCGGCGCCTGCTCGCTCATCCGCATCAGCCGCTCGACGAAGGGAAGAACGAACCCCTCGATGTCGGCCCGGGTGACGTCTTCCAGGTGGCAGCGGGGCCGGATGCCGGCCTCGAACGCCGAGTCGACCACCTGGCAGTAGCGGTCCATGCATTCCTTGCGGCTCTTGAACTTGAGCTTGTTGAAAATGTGGTAATCGGAGCAGCTCGTCAACATGCCCGTTTCCGTCAAGCCGGCCTCTTGCACCAGACGGAAATCGTCCATGGTGTTGGCGCGGATCCAGCCCGTGCACTCCGGGTAACGATGGCCCAACGCCCGGCATCGGTCGAGCGTCTCGCGGTCATTCTTGGTATAAAGGAAGAACTCGGTCTGGCGAATGATCCCGTTCGGTCCGCCGAGCTTCGAAAGCAGATCGTAAATATGCACCATTTGCTCGATGGTGTACGGCGGACGCGATTGCTGCCCATCGCGAAAAGTCGTGTCCGTGATGACGAGTTCGCGGGTCTTAAGGGTTTGCGGGTCGAAGGTCACCGGTTTTCCGTCGATGTACTCGACAATCGGGCCGTCGAAACGGATCAAAGGCGGCAGGGCGTAATTGAACGTGTCCTCCAAGAGGTTAGCTTCCGTTCGGTCGACCAGCGGAAAAGAGGTCCTGGTATTGTTGGCCTTCGCGATTTCAGTCATGATTCTGCCTTTCGTTGGATCCATGCAGGGGCACGGCCGTCAGGCCCTGGGCTTGTCCCCACTGGACTTGCGACGCCCCCTGGTCTGTCCTTGGGCCGTCACACCGCGACTCCCTGCTGCTTGCACACCTCGGCAATGAACTTCACCGCCTCGCCCACGGTGGAAACCGACAGCGCGGCGTCTTCGTCCATCTCGATGCCGAATTCCTCCTCGAAGTTGGCCACCAGTTCTACCGACTGGATGCTTTCAGCTCCGAGGTCTCGGGCAAAATGATGTTCCAGTTTGATTTCGTTGGGATCCAGCCGCAGGACGCGGGCAGTGACCGCCTTGACTCGTTCTTCGATCGTCGCCATGAAAAGCCTCCAAGTATCAAGCAGGTTCACGAGTCCCCCGTGGGACTCGCCTGAAATCAGTCATCGCGAGATTGGGTGTTTTCCCGCACGCAACTTATGGATTTAGGTAAGTCGGGTTGCGGCTCCGCCGCGGCAGGAAATCCAAAGCTTGGAAACCAAGCCCCCCTCGGCGCGATCCCGCTGCTTCCGTGCGGACTTTCCCCACGACGTCGGCGAGCCGCGTCGTTTAATGCGTGCACGGCATGGGGCCGCGGGGACCGGACGGAGCCAGGCTTGGCTTTCGTGCTTTGGATTGCGGCAGCCCTCGGTTGGCTAGGTCATGTTCCGGCCAGCGTCCGCCGACCCTTTTTGATGGCTTCATTCCGTTCCTCGGCGGTGAGCTTGAAGACCTCGTCCCACATGGCCTGCTCGGCGGCCGTCCACTCGCACTTGCGCCGGCTCATCGCCACCTTGGCGGTTTCGTAGAGCTTGTTCTTTCCGAAGCCCTTGGTCACCACGCCTTCGAGATACCAGGCGAAGGAGGGCAGGAATTTCGGCAGGAGGCGGCCGGTCGCGGCGATCAAGGCCATGGCGCCGATGTAGGCGCCCGTGTTCACCAGGGTGCCGATCGACGTCTTGGCGTGATCACCGATCAGCGCGCCGACCTTCGTCGAGCCGGTGTCGATCGGCGTGTGGCCGTCAAGGATCACCGATACGCTGGAATAATCGTTCTTGAGGTCGCTGTTGGTAGTCAAGGCGCCGAGGTTGACCCATTCGCCGACGTAGGCGTGGCCGAGGAACCCGTCGTGATACTTGTTCGAGTAGCCCTGAATAATCGATTCCTCGACTTCGCCACCCACCCGGCACATTGGCCCAATCGAATTCCCCTCCCGGCATTTGGCCCCCAAGAGGATCGAGTTCCTGCCGACGTAGGCCGGGCCCTCGATCCGCGTGAACGGATGGACCTCGACGCCCTCGTCCAGATAGATCGGCCCGTTCGCCGCGTCGAGCACGACCATCGGGTGCACCACCGCGCCGTGGGCCACGTACACGTCCTTGGCGCTGCCGCGGATGGCGTTGGGTTGTTCCACCGTCCCTTCGATGCCGCTCCGCCCCGCTGCCCGGAAATCCTCGATCAGTTGCTTCGGATTGGCGAGAATCAGGTCCCAGGTGTAGTTCCAGGTCGGCACATCCAGAGCCACCGTCGGGATATCCTTGCGAACGGATGCCACGAACGCCTCGATCGACGAGGCGTCGAGTTTCGCGGCGTCTTCCTTTGTCACGCGGGCCAGGAGGCATTCCCCGTCGGGCAGAATTACGGCTTGACTCGGCCCTGGCCTCGCCATCTCCAGTCCGCCGGCCTTGACCCTGCCGGACACCAGAAGCAAATCCTCGCCCACGAGCGCCCGTGGGTCGTTGACCGGCCAGGCGGTCTTGGCCCGATACGCCTCGGCCATGTAATCCGGCACGAAACACGCGACGTCCTGGGTCCCCGCCTTGGCCACCAACTTCTCTGCCAGCGAGGTCATGCCGCAACGCAGTTCCCAGATGGGGCGGCCGAGGGCCAGGGGATAGAAATGGATCCGTTTCGGGGACGGCAGGTCCAACAAGATCAAACGCATGAAAAATCCCCCTACTGTTTCGGCGCCCCGATGCTCTTCGCCTGGATCCACTCGTAGTAATCGATCATCGTCAGCTTGCTGGCCGCGGCGCGGTCGAGATAGGCGGTGACGTCGGGGTGCAATTGCAGCGCGCTGGCGGTGATCATGCTTGTCACGGGCCCCTCGATGGCCTTCGCCACCGCGTCGGCCTTGTTCGGCCCGCTGGCCAGGAACAGAATCCGCCTCGCCTCGAGGATCGTGCCCACGCCCATCGTGATCGCGTAGATCGGCACGTCTTCGATCTTCTCGAAGAAGCGGGAATTGTCCTGGATGGTGGACTGGGCCAGGGTCTTGATCCGCGTGCGGGATCCTAGGGAACTCGAAGGCTCGTTGAACGCGATGTGTCCATCCGATCCCACTCCCAGCAGTTGCAGGTCGATTCCCCCGCATTCCTTGATCCGACGCTCGTACCATGCGCAAAACGCGGCGTAGTTGTCGGTGGTCCCGGAAGGAATGTAGATGTTTTGCGCCGGAATGTTGATGTGCTTGAACAGGTTCTCGTGCATGAAATAGTGGTAGCTTTGCGGATGGTCCTTTTTCAGGCCCACATACTCGTCGAGGTTGAACGTGGTAACCTGGGAAAAGTCCAGTCCTTCGTTCTTGTGCATCCGCACAAGTTCCTTGTACAGCCCCAAAGGTGTCGAGCCTGTCGCCAGGCCAAGCACGGCGTTGGGCTTGCTGTTCAACAATTCGGCGACGGCCTTGGCCGCGGCCTTGCTCATTTGTTCGTAGGTGTCATAAACGAGGATTTCCATAGGGCCAACTTCCTGGATCAAGCGGATGCCATGCCGAGCTCGCGTTCCCGGCGGCGCCGACGCGGCGCCGTGGATTCGCGGCATCGCCCTTGGCAAGCCGGGGATGCCTGCTCCGGTCCGAACCGCTTAGTTTGCGGGAAGGGAGCGTGGCTGTCAACCTCCCGCCAACTTTTGACGGGATTCATGCCACCCTTTCTTTTTGCTCCCGCCACGGACGTCAATCGGATGCCAATAAGTCATCGCCGCCGACCTCGTTGAGTCGATTGTTCCGGCCTTGAACCTTTCACTCCGGGCAGGCCAGAAACCTACCGTGACGCGCCGACAAGACGGTCCGGCTGAGGGCGTCTGCAACCCACCTTGCCAAGACTTCGAGCAACAGGGACCTGATGTGTGGCCCGGGCAAAATCGTCATTTCGGGTGCCTGCGTCAGAGGGGACCGAGCCACCCCCCAAAGTTCCGCTCGCCGCCCCCTGACTAACCGGGGCACTCCCGGCAGGTTTCTTCGCGTGGCTCGTTTTCTGGCCTATAATCTTCGCATGAACGACGCCCCAGGGAATTGCGATCAGGCAGCGCGAGAGAAACGCAACGTCGCTCTTAGCTCGCTGGCCGCGGCGGTGCTGTTGACCGGCATGAAGTTGGTCGTCGGCTGGCTGACCAACAGTCTGGGGATTCTTTCCGAGGCCGCGCATTCGGCGCTCGATTTGGTCGCCGCGGGCATGACGTTGTGGGCGGTGCGAATCTCCAGTCGTCCGGCCGATGGCAGCCACACCTATGGCCACGGCAAGTTCGAGAATCTCTCCGCCTTGGGAGAAACGGCGCTGTTGCTGGTCACCTGCGCGTGGATCATCCACGAGGGGATCAAGCGGCTCTTCCAGGGAGGCGAAATCGAGGTTGACGCCAACCTCTGGGCGTTCTTAGTCGTGGGAATTTCGATCGTGGTCGATTTTTCCCGCGCGCGGGCCTTGTCGCGCGCGGCGAAAAAGCACCGCAGTCAGGCCCTCGAAGCCGACGCGTTGCATTTTTCGACCGACATCTGGAGTTCGGCCGTGGTCTTGTTCGGCCTCGTGGCGGTGGCGGTCGGCAACCGCTTCGGCTGGCCCTGGCTGGTCAAGGCCGACGCGGTGGCCGCCTTGGCGGTGGCGGGGATCGTGATCTGGGTGAGCCTTCGCTTGGGCAAGAAGGCAGTTGACGACCTCCTGGACAGCGTGCCGCGGCAATTGCGCGAGGACGTCGCCGCCGCGGCCGCCAGCGTGCCCGACGTGGAAAGCGTCCGCCAGGTCCGCGTGCGGCGGAGCGGTCCCGAGGTCTTTGCCGACGTGACTCTGGGAGTGACCAGGACAACCACCTTCCAGCGCTCCCACGAGATCGCCGATCAGGCCGAGGCGGCGGTCCGCGGCGTGGTGCCCGGCGCCGATGTCGTCGTCCATCTGGAACCGGTAGCCGCTCCGTCGGAAGACCTTCTGACCACGGTGCGGATGATCGCGGCCCAGCACGGTCTGGGCGTCCACGGAATCCGCCTCTACGACCGGGAGGGACACCGCTCGATCGAGTGCCACCTGGAAGTCGACGATTGCTTACGGCTGGACGAGGCACATCGTCAAGCCTCGGGTTTCGAAGAGGAGTTGCGGTCGAGGTTCCCTGATTTGGCCGAGGTTGTCAGCCACATCGAACCGGCGGGCGAGGCCACCGCGATCATCCCGACGCGACGAGCAAGCGAGGCCGCGGTCTGCGCCGCGATCCAGGAATTCTTCACCGGCTGCGGCTTGGCGATCGAACCGCACGAGGTGAAGGTTCAAAGCACGGGCAGCGAATTGGCGATTTCCTTCCACTGCCCGATGCCCCCGGACACGGCGATCACCGACGCCCACCAGCTCACCGAGCGGCTGGAAAGCCATCTCCGCGCGCGGCTGGAGGGCGTGGGGCGGGTGGTGATTCACGTGGAACCCGACGAAGCCCATTGATACGGCGGCGTGGCCCGATGCTTTACCGAGGCGTCTCGCCCCGGGCGAGGGAGTCGGCCTCGACGGCCATGGCAAGGCTTGCCCGGCCATTCTCTTCGGTAATGCGGCGCGCGTGGGACCGGTCGCGGAGCCAGGCGATTTGATCGGCTAAAAGGTTGCGGAGCAAATCGCCGTAGCGGTGGAGCTTGGGTCGTTCGAACCCGCCGGAAAGCTCGACCATCTGATACACGTCGAACACCTGCCCCCGGCCACGGCAAGCGCGGTCCTTGCCAGCGTAAGCGGCCGACACATCGAGGCGAGCCTTGGGAAACAAGTCGCAAAGGGCCCGGGTCGCGGCCTCGTCGACCACGGCGTGGATGCGGTATCGGCTGGGGATCCAGTCGTAGAGCGTCACATCGCCGCGTTCGAAGACCAGGCGGAGTTCTTGGCGGTCCATGCGGCCGGTTTGGTGGAAACCGTGGTAGAAGTTCACGAGGACGCCCTCGCCGTAGCGCACGGTGCACTGGACCTGGTCTTCCAAATCGGCGCCGGGCCTGCGGCAGACCTGAGCCGCCACCACCCGACCTTCGCCTAGCCAGCCGGCCAGCAAATCGAAAAAATGGACCCCGTGTTCGATGAAGATGCCGCCGCTCTTGGAGCGATCCCAAAACCAATGGTCCGAAGGCAGTCCCTCGTCGGCCGCGTAGTTTTCGAAGTAGCCGTGGAGCACGTCGCCCAGGATGCGCTGATCGATGAGCGACTTCACGGCGTCGTACAGCGGGTTGTAGCGCTGCATCAAGTTGGCCACAAGGAGCAGGTCGCGCCGGGCGGCGGCTGCGATCATCTCGTCGGCCTGGGACAACGTGACCGCCATCGGTTTCTCGCAAATCACATGCTTGCCGGCCTCGAGGGCCTGCATCGCCTGTTCGTAATGCAAGAATGGGGGGGTGGCAATGTAAACGAGGTCGATGTCTTCCCGGCGGACGAGGTCGGCAACCGCCTCGACGTTCTCCAGTCCGAACCGTTTGGCCGCGGCCAGGGCGGCCTCGCGGTGCGTGCCGGCCATTCCCGCCAAACGGACCCCGGGCACTTGGGCGAAGTGCTGCAAGGCAAATAGACCGAACCCCCCGCAGCCGATGACGCCGATCCGAATGTTGTCCGCCGACTGCACGTCCACGGCCGAATCCTCTCGCATTCAATGGGGCACGCTCATCGCGTCGAGGAGGTCTTTCAGCGGGACCACCGCGAAGGTGGTGGCGTAGTCCGACATGGCGTAGGGAACGATCAGTTGCCCGGCGTGCACCAGCCCACCGCAACTGTACACCACGTTGGGCACATAGCCTTCCCGCTCATTTTCGTTCGGGGTCAACAGAGGCTCGCGCAACCGCCCGATCACCTTTGACGGATCGTCCCGGTCCAGCAGGAACGCCCCGATCGAGTATTTGCGCATCGGTCCCACGCCGTGACTGAGTACGAGCCATCCAGCGTCGGTCTCGATGGGCGAGCCGCAATTGCCCACCAGCACGAACTCCCAAGGATAGGTGGGCTTGAGCAGAATCTGCTTGGTGTACCAGAAGTGCAGCATGTCGGAGTACATCAAGTAGATGTTCTCGCCGTCCTGACGCGAGAGCATGGCGTACAGACCGTTGACCTTGCGGGGAAACAGCGCCATGCCCTTGTTTTTCACCTCCGGCCCGTTGAGCGTATTGATTTTGAAATGGAGGAAGTCCCTGGTTCCGAGGAGCTGCGGGAAGGTGACGTCGCCATCGAATGCCGTGTAGGTGGCGTAGTAGCACTTCGAGCCGTCGTCCTCGGTGAACTCGACGAAGCGGGCGTCCTCGATGCCGTTGCTTTCCGTGGGGGAATAGGGGAAGATGATCCGCTCGGACAAATCGATTTCCGGGTCGTACTGGATTTCGTAGTTGGCCTTGGCCAAAGCGAGCATGGCCTGGGCGAGAGGGTTCCACTCGCGGCGTTCGAAGGGATGATGGCGGAGCACCGTGCCGATGCTGGCTTCCAGCTCGGCCATGGTGAACGTCTCGCCCAACAGGCGGAGGACGCGTTCCAGAAACCCGTTGCCGACCCCCAACTCGCCCATCTTTCTCTGAAACAGGGCCTTGTCATATTGCGAGTTGGGGACCACCTGGGGCGCGGCGACATAGCGCGAGGGCTTGTCCAACCGGATTTCGCCCGAGGCATCCACGATGCCGCTGCGGAAGCAGATCGACGAAAGATGCCCTTCGCCCGTCGCCCGAAGACTGAGTATGAATCGCTTGGCCCCTGGGGGGACCCCTGATTGATCCGGGTGCCAGACCATCGACGGGTTGAACAGCGCGGCCGATTCCAGCGCGTACTCTTGAGTGAAGTACGAACCGATCAAAAGCTTGCGGTTTTCGCTTAGTTCGCGGTCGGTGAGCAAATGGCGCCGCACGGCGGCGAAACGTTGGAGAAAGAATTGCGTCAATCGCTGATGACGCCCGCGGAAATCGGCCAGCACGCGTTCCAACAGCGAGTCCACCTCGGCTTCGCTGAGCTCCATGAGCCGGGCGATGATTTTCAGTTGGCGCTCGGCCTCCTGAGGCTCGAAAGGCCGGAACAACACCCGTCGGTTGTTGGGAGCAAGAAGAATGCCACTCCTTCTGACTTCCATGTCTGTCGCAAAGACTCCTTTGCGGCAGCCGGCATCGGCCGCCCTTTAGACCCAGTCGAACGCCCGCCCTTGCTTCGTCAAAGGTCCGCCCGGTACGACGCTTCCCGCAGCGGCTTGAGCGGGCGGAAACCACCCCTCGTTGCTGTCCGGCAAGGAGGGTTCTCAACCTTTCCGCGTTTTATTATCGCGCGGCGTGCGCACGCGGACAAGATCAGTTGATTTGTTGATTTGCCAGCTTGCCAGTTTGCCAGCTCAAGCTCTCACGCTCTCGATCTTCCAGCCCAACCGCCGAAGGGACGTCGTGCGTGCGGCGCACGGCGGGCTGCGATCGGCTGGGCACGAAAGCGGCGGGTTCGAGAGGGGTTTGTTTGACCCCGAGCCGGAGGGACATTCCCTGCCCTTATTTCGGAGCCAGCGGACGGCCGGCGGCCTGGTCTTGGGTAGAACCGGGAGTCCCGAGACTTCCCTCGGTAGTGGGATTTCGCTCGAACGCCGCCAACGAGCCTTCGAGCAGTTTCATTTCCGCGACGGCCATCAGCCAGGAGAGGGTCGATTCGGCCCCCTGGTTTTGATTCACCCGGTCTTCGTGGAGGCCATCGCAGCAGCCGCCGGTGCGGGCGTCGCATAAGGGGGTTGCCAAGTCGTTGCGGCCCAAAAACCACTCGAAGGCGAGTCTCGCCTCGGTCAGCCAGTAGGGATTCTCCGTCGCCCCATAGGCCTCGATCGCGGCCGAGACCATGGTCGCCGCCTCGATGGGTTGCTGGTCGAACTCGGCGCACGACTCGCCGCGGCGGAAGAACCCCTTGCTGCCGATAGGGCGGAACCACCCTTTCGGGGATCGCTGAATACGACTGAGCCACTGCAAGGAACGGATGCCGATTTCCAAGGCTTCGCCATGGCCCGCCCACCGCCCGGTGAGGATCAAGGCGTGCGGGATCCCGGCGTTGCCATAGGAGACAATGTTCTCGAACCAAGGCCAGTCGTCGCAGGCGTGGTTTCGATAGAGACTCACGAGCCGCGCCGTCAGCTCGTCGCGAACCTGGTTGGCCAGGCGGTCGCCGGTCAATCGGCGGAGGTACTCGTGGATGCCGATCAAGGCCGAGGCCCAGGCGCGGGGCGACGTGGTCTCGGTGATGGCGCGAAGCGCGGGATCGAACAACCGCGCGGCCCAGCCTTGCAGGTCGCGACGCTTGGATCGCCCGACGCAGGTCCCCAACGCCCAAATCGTGCGCCCCAACGAATCATCCGAGCCGTTCTCCTCCAACCAGCGGCGATCGAAGCCGAGGAAGTTCCTCCAGGCGCCGGTGCGCGGGTTGAAGGCGTAGTCGAGGAAGGCGGCATAGATGGTGGCGAGTCGTTCCACTTCATCGCGGTCCTCGCCCAGTTCTTCCAACCGCACTGCCAAGACCAACGCCCTGGCGTTGTCGTCGGTGCAGTATCCCTCGTGGAAATTCGGGATCGTGTAGGTAGCGTGTTGCAACAGGCCCGTGGCGTCGGTCAGGCGTTTCAAATGGTCCAAACGCAGTCGTGGCGTTTCCCAGCGCTGCGGCTCCTGGACCCGCCCGCCCGGTAGCACGGCAAGCAAACTCGGCTGCCCACGCCGCGCACGCTGGAAGGACTCCATGAATAGATGGGCGACATTGCTCCAGATCATCTCGCGCCCCAGCAAGTAAGCCCGCTTGCGCATCGTGTGACGCCGAGGTTCGTCGCGGAGCAAGCCGCGGACCTCGCGGGCAATGGCATCGCTATCGCGGAAGGGCACAAGCACGCCCCGCCCGTCGGCCAAAAGTTCTTCCGCGTGCCAGTAGGGAGTGGAAATCACCGCCTTGCCGCATCCGAAGCAGTAAGCGAGCGTGCCGGAGGTGATTTGAGCGGGATTGAGATACGGCGTGATGTACAGGTCCGCCGCGCCGATGAACTCGGTCAACTCGCGCAATTCCACGAAACGATTGTAAAAGAGCACGTTCCCGGCCACGCCGAGATCCTGGGCCAGGCGTTCCAGGTTCATCCGATAGGTCTCGCCTTGTTCGCGGATGAGGTTTGGATGGGTAGCGCCGAGCACGATATAGACCGTATTGGGAAACTCTTTTAACACGGCAGGCATGGCCTCGATCGCGTATTCGATTCCCTTGTTGGGCGAGAGAAGCCCAAAAGTCAGCAACACATGCTTTCCCTCGACGCCGAACTGATCCTTATAAAAGTTGGGGTCGACGAACGGCATGTCGGGAATGCCGTGCGGAATCACGTCGATCTTCGCCTCGCCGACTCCATAGATTTCCCGCAGGAACGATTTGCCCTTTTCCGACATCACGATCAGCCGCGCCGAGCGTTCGACAAGCCGCTCCATCACGCGCCGCTGGTCGGTGTTCGGCTCTCGCAGCACCGTGTGGAGCGTGGTCACGACCGGCATCCGCAGATGGCGCAACAGAGCCAAGATATGGCTTCCTGCCGGACCACCAAAAATCCCAAACTCGTGTTGTACGCACACGACATCGAAGTCGTTGAAGTTCAAGAAGTCGGCCGCCCGGCGGTAACCGTCCAGCTCTTGTTCGGGGATCTGAAAACGGACTTCGGAAGGGTAGTCATACCCCCCCTCAACGTCATCGACGGGGATCACCGTGGTCTCGCACTTCGGATACTGGCTGGCGACGGCCTGCCGCAAATCGAACGTGTAGGTAGCAATGCCACATTTGCGGGGAGGATAGTCTCCAATAAATGCAATTCTGCGAATCTCGGTAGTGTTAGCCACGTCATGCCTCCGCTAAGGACTCCAAGACGCTCGATTTCGACGTTTCCGCGACCGCGGTGTAAGTGTCGCCCGCCCCGTAATACACCAGGAGCCTGTCGCCGCGCTCGATGATTCCCGTCGGAAAGACCACGTTGGGCACGAACCCTTGTCGTTCGAAGGACTCGGTGGGTTCGAGGATCGGCTTGCTCGAAGTGCGAATTACGCGAGTCGGGTTGAATGAATCCAAAAGCATGGCCGCCGCTTGATAGGGTCCCACTTCGCCCGGGGCGCTCGGGCGACGATTGCCATGATAAATCTCCAACCACCCGTCGCCAACGTGCAAAGGTGGACAGCCCGCGCCTACGCGGCCGTTTTCCCATTCGCCTGCGCCGGCAAACAGCGGCTGGTGTTGGCCCCAAGAGAGCAAGTCGGTCGACCATGCCACCCACATTGCCGGGTTGGAGAAGTGCGTTGCCGGGTTGGGCCGATGAAGGGCTGCATATCGGCCTGCGATCGGTTCGGGAAACAGGACCACATCCTTGTTTTCGGGCGGAAAAATGATCCCATGCCGCTCGAACGAGCAAAAGTCACTGGTCGAGGCCAACGCCGTGGCCGCGCCGTGGCGCGAAACAGCCACGTAAGTGATCCAGTAACGGTCTTTGATTTTCGTGATCCGCGGATCCTCGACGCCGAATTCCTCGTACTCCGCTTGCGGATGGAAATGCGTCCCATTGCCCCCTTCGACCGTCCATCCGTCGCCACACCAAACCACGCGGAGGTGGGAAACAAACGTCAGACGCGCCAGGCCCGTCGCCCGGATGCGGACCACGCGGGGATCCACCGTTTCGACTACGTTCTGATCGACCCAATCGACCGTCGCGCCGCGTGCCGGGTCCCAGCGCGGCAAGGCAACCCAACCTTGCCGCCGGCGGCAAGGCCTCTCCGCCACCCGAACCAGCAACACCACTCGCTCGCCGACAACGATTGCCCCCGGATTGAACACCCCGACAACCTCCCAGCCTTCGTGCGATGGCCGCACGTCGCCGGGTCCCAAAAGCAACTTTTTCTTCCAGTCAACCGACATGGGGGATCAACTGCCTTTCCGCGACCCACTCCCGCCAGACTCTCGCGCATCACATCCTCGCCCATTGTGCGTGTTCTATTCGCGGAGGCAAGCGGGGATTACCATGGAGGGCATGGCGACAAAACCAAAAAGTTGCTGGAAGGCGGCCTTACGGATCGGCGTCGGGGGCCTGACCTTGGCCTCGCTGGCCGCGTTTCCCAACGAAACGCCGTGGATGATCGCCGCCTGGCTCGTTTGGGCCACGATCCGCTTGCTCCGGTTGCGTCCCGCCTGGGGACCATTGATCGGGTGCGCGCTTCTCGTGTTGGTCAAGCGAGCGCCTTGGACGCCAGGATTATCGCTGCTGGCGGGAGTGGGGGCGAGTTGTCTCGTGGCGGGCTGGCTGGCGGAACAAAGCCAAATCGCTTGGGCACGCCGCGCCATGGCCTGGGCGCAGGCGGTCGTCCTCTGGGCGGCTTGGACCGGCATGGCGATCGATTGGTACGCTGCCGCTCGGGGACCACGCGGCGTGGCGATCGCGCCAGGACGGCCGGTAGTCTGCCTGGGCGATAGCTTGACCTCGATGGGCCCGCCCCTGGGCGGTTATCCCGAAGTCTTGGCCCGACTCGTCAACGTTCCCGTCGTCAACCTTGGCCAACCGGGAATCACCTCGCGTCAGGCGTTGGGAATGTTGGATCGGCTAATGCTCGCCGATCCGCAAGCGGTGGTGCTCGAACTCGGCGGAAACGATTATGTCCAAGGCGAACCCCCTCAGGCCGTCGAGGAAAACCTGGAACGGATCATCGTCGCCTGCCGCCAGCTCGGGGCCGAGGTGATCCTGATGGAAATTCCTCGCGGATTCTTCTCGGACCCTTACTGGGGATTGGAACGACGGCTCGCCCGGCGCCATCGCCTGGAACTCATTCCCGATACGGCGATTCGCCGTCTCTTGCTCCAAAGCCCCGCGATGCCGCCAGGGCAGTGGACGTCGGGTCCGTTTCTGACGCAAGACGACGGACTGCATCCCAACGCCGAAGGAAACCGGCTCTTGGCTGACTACGCCGCCTATGCTTTGGAACGCCTATATGGCGAGGCAGTCCGCGCAAAATCCGAGAAACGTCATTTCCCTTGACGTTGCACCATCTCGAGCAACGCGCGATAGGCCGGGTTGCCCGGCGCGAGGCGCACCAACTGTTCGGCGCACACGCGGGCCTTTCCCCAATCCCCGTTTTGCGAATAGTACACCGTCAGGGCGTGGACGTAGTCCGGCTGGTTCGGGTCCAGACGGCAGGCCGTCATCAGGGATTCCTCGGCCGCCTTGGCCCGGGCCAACTTCTGCTGCGCCAAACCGAGATTGTAGAACACCCTGGCATTGCGGGGAAGAAACCTCGCCGCCACGGCCAGCATCTTCGCCGCCTCGTCGAGCCGCTTTTCATCCTCGGCCAGAAGCAGCCCGAGCGAGTAATGCGTCTCGCCGAGCTGCTGGCGCAATTCCTCGCTCAACTGTTCCAACGAACGGTCGTTCGAGGTTGCCCTGTCGGCAAACACGGGAACATAACCACCGCCGTCGGGCGGTGACGTCGAGGACGATGCGTTGGCGGCAGGCCGTTGGGCCGCCTTTGCCGCGGCGGCAACCGTTTTCGCCTGGTTTTCGGTATCGTCCAGTCGACGTCGCAGGGTTTCGATCGCCGCGTGGAACTGTTTTTCGGCCATGCCTTTGTCCTGTTTCTGGTCGTAAAGCATGGCCAGGTTGATCCGCGCCGGAACGAAGTGCGGATCGATGGCCAAGGCCGCCTGGTATTCCTGTTCCGCCTCCGCGAGCCGTCCCAGATTGGCGTAAACCACGCCCAGATTCAAGTGCGCTCCGGGTTGGTCCGAGAGGGCTTGCTGTCCGACCACATACTCAGCCAGGGCTTGTTCGAACGCGGCACGGTCCTGTTCGCCGAATCGTTTGCTGGGTAGCCGGGTCAACAACCGCGCGGCCTCGGTTCGCACCGCTCGCAGCGGATCGCTCAGGCGCGGGACGAGGAGCGGATAAAGCTCGCCAGCCGGCGCCGTTTCTAACGCACGTACCGCGGCGGCCCGAACGATCCCCTCGGGATGGTCAAGTTGGGCCATGATGGCCTTGAAGGCGGCCACGTCCGGATAGTCGCCCAAAAGCGCCACGGCCGTGCCGCGGACGATCGCTCGCGTGTCCGGCCGCTCAATCAACGACACCAGCGCCTCGACGGCGCCCGGCTTGCGATGCCGTCCCGCGTCCAGGGCGAACGCGAAATGCGGCAATTCCTTCTTTTTGCCGTACCACCTCTCGACCTGTTCGGCGGCCCAGTGCGGCGTCTCGCCTTTGGCCGCGTCGTGGTGGCAGCCGTTGCAGGCGTTGGGAATCCCCAGGGCCACGGTCAAGTCGGGCCGGGGGATCCGGAAACTGTGATCCCGGCGCGGGTCGACGACCATGTAATACCGGTCGGGCATGTGGCATTCGACGCAGGCCGTGCCGCGTTTTGAGGCGTCGGGATGATGGTGGTGGCCCACCACGTCGTATTTCGTCGGCAAGTGGCACTGGCCGCAAAGGCGGTTGTCGGCGAACCGGCCGCGGGTCTCGGGCGTGGCGAATTTCACCACCGTGGAATGCGGATCGTGGCAATCGGTGCAGCGGACGCCCTGGTGAAACATCTTGCTCTGCACGAACGAACCGTACTCGAACACCTCGTCGAGAATCTGCCCGTCGGCGAAGTAGAGGTTGGACTCCAACAATTGGGGCATGTAATGGTCGAGGAATTTCCCGCCGGGCCGGAAGTCGGGATATACGATGCGGCGCCTCGCGTGGCACGGTGCGCACGTGTCGATTTGCACGCGGTGGTCGGGGTCTTTCAGGCGGGCCAGGCCATAGCCGAGCCGCCGGTCCCAGAATGGCGACCAACTCTCCGCAAGCCGCACGTGAAGGCTCCCCGGCCCATGGCACGTTTCGCAGCTCACGTCGATCTCCGAAAACTCCGTGTGGTACGTGTTGTCGGCCAAACGATAATTCTTGCGGAGGTTCGTCGTGTGGCATTCCGCGCACATGTAATTCCAATTCTGCATCGGACCGGTCCAGTGCAACGGATCGGTGTGCGGGATGGGTTCGTCGGGATAGAGGTGGAACCACCGCTTGCCCACCGTGTCCCAGGCCACCGGAAGGCATTGGACGCGGCCGTCGGCAAACTCGACGAGGTACTGCTGAAGCGGTCGATAGCCTAGGACGTACTTGACCACGAACGTCTCCAGCTTGCCCTGGCGGTTGTCCGTGGCGACGCAAAATGCCCCGTCTTCGCGGCGGAACATCCGTGACACCACGCCGAAGTGCTCCAGTTGACGGTCGTTGAAGTCGCCGAGCACGGTCTCGGGCGTTGCCATGTCCATGGCCCGATCGTGGTCGGAACCGGACCAAAGTTCGGTTTCTTTCGGGTGGCAACCCGCGCAGGCATCCCGGCCCACATACTCGGCCGTCGCTCCCTCTGGCAGTCCAACCCACCAGTCGGCTAGCAACCAGATCCCGGCCGCAAAGGGGATCGCGGCAAACAACCAAGGCAATCGGGACAACCGCATCGTACTATCCGCTGGGAAGGACCTCGAACGTGCAACAAGGATCGCCGTCGTGACGGCACTCGATCTGCTTGAGCGAAGCCTGGGCCAAACTGGAGATCACTTTCACGTCGAGATTGCAGACCGTCCGGCTGTCTTCGAACATGCTCAGGAAGCCACAACTCCGTTTGCGAAACAACACACGGCCGTGCGCGTCCTCGATCACTTCCACCAGGTGCCCCTCGTCGGACAAAACCTCGGCGATTTGCTGTAGCCGTTCGCGAACGGTCCGGCCCGTGATACGAGGCCGATAGTGGTCGACCACGGCCTGCGTCACTTGCGCGAGCACCTTCTGGGTCAATTCGTGCCCTCCGGCTTGATCGATGGCCCGCCAGATCGACGGGAGGACCAGCTCCTGCCCACGGGAAAACAGGAGCATCAAGGCGTTGGGCGTGGCTGAATACAAGTAGCGAGGGCGGCCCCGTCCCGGCAGGCGTTCCATCGTCCGAGCCACCAATCCCGCCGCCACCAGCTCGTTGAGCTGCTCGGATACGGCGGTCCGCGTCACCCCAATCGCGCGGATTAGCTCGGAAATCGTCTGCGGTGGCCTCCCCACCAGAAGCCGCAGAATTCTCATGCCAGCCGGACTGATCAACGCCTCGGGCATCTCGGTCGCGCCTTGCTTCTAGCTCCGCTGCCGCAAAAGGCAGGGCATTTGGGGGAATCCATATTGTTCCTGTTGAAACTGATAATAACACTTGCTCCCCTTTTCCGCAAATCGTATCCCACCGTCGGGCAAGCGCTCTCCAGTAACGAGTCTGATACTTTCGGGCAAAACCTCTTCAAGCGGCACACCTGCC
>Ga0209101_1001612_pt1 | contig 16274 bp, 13 predicted proteins | sample ConPoolayeCmetaG_FD_185481 | JGI IMG/M metagenome (GOLD analysis project Ga0209101, IMG submission 185481) | Hot spring microbial mat communities from California, USA to study Microbial Dark Matter (Phase II) - Cone Pool mat layer C metaG... ...
TGGCACGCCGTGCCGCGGCGGTGTGGCTGATGGATTGGTGCGCATACAAAATCTTTTTTATGAATTGACGGGGCAGTGTCTGAAGGCACTGCAAACATGGTTGCGCCGCGTCCTTGATTTTGACGCCATGGTGATCCCGGAAGAAAAAAAGTATGCCGAGTGGACGTATGAGAAACAGCGCGGCACGATGGGTTATTTGGCGTTCATGGATGGTATCTGCGTGATGGCGGAATTGGAGCCGGGCAATCATTCGCCGAACGATCACATTGCGGCGCGGGTGGCGTCGTGCTTGGACGTGTGCGAAGTGGCGGGCGTGCCGGCGCGGGTGTTGCGCAGCGATGCGGCGGGATATGTGGCCGCGCTGTTTGACGAGTGCCAGCGGCGCGGTGTGCAGTATTACGTGCGCGCGCGGAATGATGAGGCCGTGGAGGCCAGCGTGCGCGCGATTCCGAAACAAGACTGGCGGGAGACGGACGTGCGTATTGCGCATGATGACACGCGGCGCGCCGAGCTGGCTGATACCACGCATGCGATGAACACTGGCAGGCACGGCTTCCGGCTGGTGGCGGAGCGCCGGGAGGAGGTGGAAGAGGCTTCGCCGGATGAAGAGTTGCTGGTGGCGGTGCCGCGCACGAAAACACGATTTTTGTGCATTGCCACAAATGACATGGAGACGCCATGCGCGGAGGTGGTGGCATGGTACAACCGGCGCCAGGGCGCGAGCGAGCAGGGCAATGACCGGCTGAAAAACGATGTGTGCATGGGCGCGCTGCCGTGCCGCGGAGAATATGGGCTGGAAGCGAACCGCGTGTTTGCTTATGTGTGCGCGTTGTTGCACACCATGTTTGAGTGGTACAAGCGTGAGTGCCTGACGGCGGAAGATCAGGCACTGCGCCTGACGACGCTTGCGCGGCGCGACATGCAGATAGCGGCGCGGGTGACGTATCATGCACGCGTGCTGACGCTGCACCTGGCGAGCTGCGCAAAGAAGGCGGCGCGGCGGCTGGAGCGGCAGATCGCGCACATCCGGCGCGCGATCACATGCATGAGGATACCGGAGGTTGCGCCGGCGTATGCGCCGCTGATTTACCGGCGTGCGGCCGCGGCGGTGTGCACGGTGAGCGGAGTGCCGCGCCGTGCGTGCTTTGTGCGGCGGATATAGAGGGAGCTGTCCAGAGCGGAGCGAGGCTCGCGGCGCGGCCGCCTGGAGCCATGGAGCGGTCTGCCCGCGCGCGGCAGCGCGGGTGAAAAAGAGCGTTGCGCGAGCACACACAACACGTACTTGCCGCGTTTTTGTCGCACATTAACACTGCTTGTCATAAGATGCATATGGCGGCGCGGCTCCTCGCCATCCTAGTCGCCGGATCTAGGCTGACCCTCGCGGTTGACAAGCGGTGGGGGAGTTTGTATAATCTAGGCCTGTGCCGAAGTAGCTCAGCCGGTAGAGCAGCGGTTTTGTAAACCGCAGGTCATCGGTTCAAGTCCGATCTTCGGCTCCATGATGTGCACGCGCTGCCTGACGGGCGCGGTGGTTCTTTTGATACGTTGGCGGGGAGGTGGCAGAGTGGTCAATTGCACCAGACTGTAAATCTGGCGCCTCACGGCTACGGAGGTTCGAACCCTCCCCTCCCCACCATGGTTGTGTTCGTGGTGATTTAGTCGAATTGCTCCACGTAAAACATGTGCTAAACAGATGTGGCGTCCCGCTGAATAGCACGGACGCTTTTTTTATTCTATGACAATGATACATGACCAGACGGCCGCCACCCCGGCGGCGTGGGACGATCCAAGTGTGGCCTCGGCGCCGCAGGGCACGCGCCTCCTGGCGGTGAAACGCACCGCCCACTTTCCTGATGGCCTGACGCTTACTTCCGGCGAGCGTGTGGCGCCGCTGGACGTTGCCTACGAAACCTTTGGCACGCTCAGCGCGCGGCGCGACAACGCCATTCTGATTGTTCATGCTCTCACCGGCGACAGCCACTGTGCCGGCGTCTACAGCGAACACGATGCCAAGGCAGGCTGGTGGGACCCGCTCATCGGCCCCGGCAAGGCCTTCGACACGAACAAGTATTTCATCGTCTGCAGCAACAATTTGGGGGGCTGCCAAGGCACTACCGGCCCCTCGTCCATCAATCCCGCCACCGGTCAGCGCTACGGCTTGTCGTTCCCTGTCATCACCATTCGTGACATCGTCAATACGCAAAAACTCTTGCTTGAACACCTCGGCATCGAACGCCTGCTGTGTGTCTCGGGCGGCTCAATGGGCGGCATGGTGACGCTGGAATGGGCCGCAGCATATCCGCACTGTGTCAGCAGCATTATTCCCGTCTCCACCAGTGCGCGCTTATCGCCGCAAGGCATCGCCTTTTCAGAAGTGGAGCGCCAGGCGATCATTAGCGACCCGAAGTGGAACAACGGGGCGTATGATCCTGACGATCCTCCCGCCAGCGGCCTGGCCGTGGCACGCATGATCGCACACATTACATACTTGTCCAGCGAATCCATGCAACTGAAATTCGGGCGGCGCCGCCGCGCAGGCTCGGGCGTCACGCAGTTTGGCGATCGTTTTGAGATCGAAAACTACCTGCACTATCAAGGCACGCGCTTCGTGGAACGCTTTGACGCCAACAGCTACTTGTACCTCACCAAAGCGATGGATTTTTACGACTTGGCGGAGGGCTGTGCCTCCTTGGAAGAAGGCGCCGCGCGCATCCGCTGCAAAGCATTGTTCGTCGCCTTCCGCAGCGACTGGCTGTTTGCCCCGCGCGAAACAGCCGAGCTGGTTGATGCCTTGCGCGCCAATGGCCGCGATGTGGAATTCCACGAAATTGAATCAGCCTATGGCCACGACGCGTTCCTCGTGGAATACCCGAAATACGCCTATTTAATCGAACGCTTCTTGGAACGCGTCTATCGCTTCTATAACCGCTGACTACGCCATCGCGCCGCCGTCTTCGGCCAGTTTTAAGCCGTGCAGATAGGCCAGCACTTCGTCCGCATGGCACTCCAGCTTGATATTGCGATAGACACGCAGGATGACCCCATCCTTGTCAATCACGAAGGTGACGCGCTGCGCGCGTGGGCCGGGCCGGCCAGGGCGCGGCTCCGCCATCACGCCATATTTCTCCGTTACCTTGCCCTCCGTGTCGCTCAACAAGGGAAAGGTGAGATTGTATCGCGCCGCAAACGTGCCATGCGAAGCCACATCATCCGTGCTGACGCCAAGAATGACCGCGCCGGCCAGCTGAAATTCCATCTGTAAATCGCGAAACGCAATCGCTTCCTGCGTGCATCCTGGCGTGTCGTCCTTCGGATAAAAGTACAGCACCACGTAGTGCGTGCCGCGGTAATCCATCAAACTGATGTCCGTGCCGTTGCTGGCCGGCAACGTAAACTCCGGAGCTTTGTCGCCCGGCTTCAACTCGCTCATCGCTGTTCTCCTTGTGTCACGAGTGATGTTAGCATGGGGATATTATGGCAAAATCGTACCACATTGTCAACGGTGAACACCGCCGGGAGCGCCGCCATCCCTGCCGGCAGCTCACCTGCGCAACCCCACTCGCTGAAAGTTGATATTTGACATCTGAATTCTGCATTCTGCATTCTGATTTCTTACTTCCTTGATTCTGCACCCTGACTTCTTCTCCGGTCGTCCCCTGCGCCGCGCACCGCGTCAGCCGCCGCTTCCCGCGCCGCCCCACACGCCACGCCAGCAATCACCACCTCACTCAATGGCTGCGTGCCTGGCAGCAGCAAGGACACACTCACCAGCGCATGCGTGTCAAGCGTGGCATTTCCCCGCTGGTTGCCATACGAACGGTTGATGTCAAAATCGCGCAGCGTGAAGAGATACGTCTGCCACTCGCCCACCCCGCGCACCGGCAGTGAAATAAACGACTCGCCATCCGCACCATGCGCGCCCTGATATGTTTGCTCGCCTATCGGCGCCGCACCGCTTTCATTCAGTGTAAGACAAAACGAGACCGTCCGCGGCACCAGCGCCCGCAGCGCCAGATACTGCGCGCCGCGCACGCTAAAGCTCGCCAGCTTCCCCGGGCGCAGCGCCGGATGTGGCAAATCACACCCGCACCCCCATCCGGCCGGCTGCGCGCTGACATGCAGCATGTTGTTGCTTACCCGCGCGCTGATCTGCGCTCCGGCGTGCGTATCGCCCCACACGCTGAGTGTTGTGGCATCCGGCAGAGTGCGCCAAAAAGTATACGTTTTGACTACAGTGCCCGCGGCGGCCGGCGGGACACGGATTTCACGCAGCTCCGGCCATGTGTCCGCATCGAACGATGCCGGCAGCGCATGCGTTGACGCAGCGTGCAGCCCGGCGGCACGCGCGTGGACGCGGCGCAAGGCCGCGATCACCTCCCGGTATGGCTTGTCGTCAATCGATACAAGGCCGTAATTGGAGTTCTCACCGTCGAAGCGCCCGCCCGGCGGCTGGTCGAAATATTGAAACCAATCCCAACCAATCACATACGGCAGGCGGGCAAGCGCCGTCAAATAACGCTCGGCGCACCGCGCCCGGTCGGCCTGCGTGGCAACAGTGACATCCGCGCCGTGCGTGTTGGAGTTGCCCGACGCATTCTCAATCGCCCGCCACGAGAATTCAGTGATCATCAGTGGCTTGCGTGTCAGTGCATACACATTATCCAAAAAGTTTGTGTCAATCGAGCCGTCCTTGCGGTAGTAATTGAGGCTGATCACATCACAGTAGCGGCCGCACGCTTCGATCACCGCACGCGGCGCCGTCCCGGCAAACCGCGCGCCCAGCAGCAGCTTGCCCGGCGCATGCTGATCCAGCGCTGCGCGCACCTTGCTGAAATACCGTTCCGCAACCTTCCCAGCCCATTCAAAAACAAGCTGCTGCGCCCCGCGCGTGCGCGGCATCAGTTCACTGTGGCGGTACAATTCATCAAACGCACCAATCTCCGGCGCCCAATTGCTATTAAACTGCTCAATACTGTTGCTCGCGTGCTTCATCAGAAACGCTACCACCGCGCGCTTGCCTGGCGCATTGGACGGCAATGTCATGTACCTGTACAACAACGCACATGACGGATCCGTCGGCCAGCCGTACTCGCCATACCACGCCATCTCGTTGTTGCAGAAGAAGCCTAGCAGTCCCGCATCATTGGCATGCGGAATTATGTCACGCGCGACGGTTTCGTCGAAGCGTTGCTGGTATTCGTCGCTAAATACATCCACCAGCGCCGCCGCGCCCCAGCCCCCCAGCCATGCGCAGCGCGTGTGCGGCACGCCCACGGCATACAGTTCGTCTGCCGACCACGCACCGGCGCCGTTAAAGCCCCAGTTGGTCAGGCGCTTCCACGCAGACGTGGCCCAGCGCGCCAGGTCGTTATCATACGCCGCACGCACATCGTACTTGATGCCGTGTGAACCATCGGCCGGCAAAACGCAATTGACGCCATGCCACAGCATGCGTTTCCCACGGTCCTCAAGCCAGTAGCGCTCCCCATCACGCACGAGGGCCAGCGCGCAACCGCCCTCCTTATTTGTGGATGCCATCAGCACGCATGACATAAGCGAACAGAGCGTGAGTGTTATCAACGCACCGCTGCATACCTTCATAAAGCGCCTTACTGTTTCCATCAATATTGTAGCAACGCAGCCGCGAGTCTCGGTGCGCCACGCACTGCGGCCTCTTTGGCAGCGATAGTTTCAGCGCGCTGAATTGATCAGCGCGTTGATTTGCTCGGCCGTGCGAAATCCGACAGCTTTTTGGCGTATTTCGTTCTTCTCAATCACGAACAGTGTTGGCACGCCCTGCACGCCATAGCGTTGCGCCAGTTTCGGCATCTTGTCAATATCCACTTTCAGCACGGTCAACTCATCGGCTTTTTGCGCAGCTACACTGTGCAGCTCGGGCATCATGCGCCTGCACGGCCCGCACCATGTGGCGAAAAAATCCACGAGAACCGGGCCGCGCGCTTCGCCCAGCACGCGGTTGAACTCTTCTTCAGAGGCTACTTCGCGCAGATTGGCGGGCGGCGGCCCTGTCACGGCCGGCGCGCTCGTGCGCCCCGCCAGCGTCTGCGCCATCATCACGCCTATCAGCGCGCCAAACACCGCCCCGCTCCATGGCGAACTTGTCAGCGGGCATGTGCCCGTGCTGCATTTGCCAAAATAACCCACTACACCGCCAATCAGGGCGCCAAGCGCCGCTCCTATCGCTAGTCTCATCACCTTACTCGTTCCTTATCGTTGCGCTGCGTGCCCCCGTGCGCCACGGTGCGCACCGTGCGCCGCAGCATGTGACGTACACATTCCAGAATCTTACCCACGCACGGCGTGCTCCATGCATAAAACACGTGCGTGCCGCGCTTGCGCGTACGGACTATGCCAACGGCATGAAGCTGCGCGAGGTGCCGCGACACGCTGGAGATCGAGCCGCCGGTCGCGGCCGTCAAATCACCCACACAGCGTTCGGCATAGGCCAATTCGCGCAGAATGCGCATGCGCGCCGGGTGCGCCATCGCCTTCAGCAGGGCAGCTTCTGCTGCCGTGCGCCCCGCCGGGCCCGTGGGCCGCGCCACCGCCGGGCCGTGCGCCGCCAAGCATCTACGTTTCTTCGTCATGTAACGAGTATAGCATAGTGGTTGTAAAATGTCAAGAGTATTTGCATTTTTTCGAAAATATACTCCTGAAAACATTGCAAAATAATGAATTGTAAGTGAGTAAACAAGATATAGTATTTTTAGATAACTGCAAATACAAGCATGCTGGCCGCCGCAGGATTGACACTGTACACATACAGGTTGGCTTGTGGCCGCGCGCGGTGATCGTGGCAAAGTAGCGGCGGCATCCTGCCGCCTCAGGAGCCAGGATGGCTCCTCTACATCCCGCCTCTCTCTCGCGGCCGCAAATCCCATCCTCCCGCTCTTCGGCCCCATTTCCCATTCTTCATTCGTCATTGGTCATGCATCATTCGTCATTCGACATCACTTCTGAACTCATTTATTCTGCCCCCGCTGCTGCGGGGCAAGCTCTGACCTCGGCTTCGTCTTGGAGTCTTCCCACCTTGGTGTTAACGCTCTCTTAAGGCGCCATTTGCCATTCTCTATTCTCTATTCGCTATTCTCTATTCGCTGTTCGCCATTCGCTATTCGCCATTCGCCATTCGCTATTCGCCATTCGCCATTCGCTATTCGCCATTCGCTATTCGCCATTCGCTATGCTCTATTCGCTATTCGCTATTCGCTATTCCTCCCCCAAATTGCAAATTGTAAATTGTAAATTGTTAATCCCCCCTTCCCTTCCCTTGCTTTTGCCGCACCGAATAAGTATGATACCTGCATGAAACCTGGCTATGCCCGCTTGCGCATGGAGGAATACTACGCCATCGAAGGCGTGAATTCCTTCGGCTGCACGCTGTTTTTGACCTGCGTAATGTTTTGGACGGAGCAGCGCTTCGCCTACAGCAGCGCATGGAATCTCTGGTTGAACGCGCTGCAGGGCGTTACCTACATTCTCGCCTCGCGCGCCGGCGGCGTGCTGGCCGACCGGCTGGGCTATGACCGCCAAATGCACACCGCGCTGGCGTGCGCTGCGCTGGCCCTGCTCCTCGGCTGGCTGCCCGCATGGCGCGGCACACCGTTCGTTGTCATGGCGCTCTACACGCTGGCGATGGGCGCGACGTGGCCAGCTTTGGAAGCAGTGATTCTGCACGTGCCCGGCACGCTCAGCATGCCGCAGCGCGCCGGCATCTATAATGTTGTATGGTCCGTGACTGGGGCGCTGGGTGTGTTTATCAGCGGGCCGTTGTTTGCCTGGCGGCCGAGCATTGTGTTCTGGCTGCCGGGGCTGTTGCACATTGGGCAAGTGGCCTATTTTCGCCTCACCGCACGGCGCGTGTGCGGGGTGCGCGAAGGCTACACGGCGATGGAACTCCCTCATTATGGCAACCACGTGGCGCCGGCCATGAAACGACGGCTGCTTCACACGGCCTGGCTGGCCAATGCGACGGGCTATTTGTTGTGCGCGGTGGTGTTCGCCCTGGCGCCGTTTGTGGGCGCGCGGCTGGGGCTCTCGGTGAAGCACGCAATCTGGCTGGTCGGTGTGTATCTGATCACGCGCGGGCTGGGTTTTGTGTTGTTTTGGCGCTGGGAGGGCTGGCAGTATCATGTGGGCTGGAACGTGGCGGCAGCGCTGCTGACGCCGGTATGCGTGGCGCTGGTGTTTTTGGTGCCGTACGTGTGGGTAGCGGCAGGCGCATTGGCGGTGTATGGCTTGTCGCACAGCATGTCGTATGCCGGGTCGTTGTATTACTCCGTGGACAGTGGTGAAGAAAAAGGAACGCACAGCGGGTTACATGAAGCAATCTTGGGAATAGGGATTTGTGCGGGGCCGCTGGCGGGTGCAGCAGGTGCGGCGGTATGGGGCGCGCCGCGCGCGGCGGAATGGACTGTGCTGGCGCTGGCAACACTTGTCACGCTCGGCGGGCTGGCCTGGCTGTACGGGACAAAGCGGTAAAGCAATAACGCGACAAAACGCGCAAGCGGCAGCTCAGGCTAACTTGGCATGACAATTGATGCCACGATTGATGCCACGTTGTGCGCTTTGTGGCGCGGGGTGATGCAAGAGAGCGAAGGTGGCGGTGCCATGTCAATAGACACACACGGTCATCTGCAAGCGACACAAAGCGCCGATTGAGCAGCCAACGCGCGGCAAGGATTTTACGGCTGCGCCGGGCGGACGCAGCGGAAGCCGAGCGTTTCCATCCATTGTGCGGGGCTTATACCGCCGCGGGCAGAGACGCGCAGACGTTCGGCGTCACTCATCCAGGAACCGCCGCGCCAGACTTTGCGCAGGCCCTCTGCCGGGCCGCGCGGATTCTCAATCGCCGCGGCGCCGGCACGCCTGGCATAGGTGTCGTCAGCATACCAATCCAGACACCACTCCCAAACGTTGCCGGCCATGTCATACAAGCCGAAGCCGTTGGGCAGAAACGAACCAACGGGCATCAGGCGCGGCGCGGCGCCGTTCGTTGCGGAATGGTCTTTGTACGCGGCGAGGATGATATCATCAGCATCCGGCGCGGCGGCGCCCCATGGATATGGCAGTTGCACAAGCCCGCTGCGCGCGGCGCATTCCCATTCGGCCTCGGTGGGCAGACGGTAGGTGCCGTCGGGCACACCTTCACGCCGGCAGCGCCAGGCGCAGTAGGCCATTGCCGCGTGCCACGTTACATTGACGGCCGGATGGTGGTCGTTGGTGGAAGCGCGCGTGCGGAGCGCGCGGTGCGATGGATCGAAGCGTTCAAACTCTGCGTTGGTGACTTCATAGCGGTCCATCCAAAACGGTGCGACGTGTACCGTGTGCACCGGCAGTTCCTCCGGTGCGCCATTTGAACTGCCCATGAGAAAGTCTCCGCCAGGAACGTAGGCCATGGAACGGATGGGATTGAACGGCAAGGTGCGCTTGAATTCAAGCAGCATCTGCACGCGCTGGCGCTGATACCAGAGGCTGACCAGCGCAGCAATCAGCGCCGCGAATGCAATGAGGCGCGCCACAAGTCCAGCCGTGTGTGCTGACGAACGTTCGTACATGTCGAGAGTATAACAAAAAGCGCGGCACTCGACAAGCAATGCCATATCTGGTATACTGTGCTGCCAGCACGCGGCTGCTACACTACCATCCTCCGCGTGCCGGGCAAGTAGTGTACGAACATTACGTATGAACCTTCACGCACGCACTCATGGTGTGCACCCTGCCCGCGCGTTCAGCGCAGGCTGGTCAGGCATGCGCGTATGAGCGTGCGCCCGCTCGTGCGCCGTTTAGGGCATATGGGCGCCTGATATGGCAACGCACCGGTACAGATGGCGTCATGCAGGGCATGCGGTGCTGAAGGCCATGCGCGTGTGCCTAGCGCGCTGGTATCTGTCAGTGCTGCTGCTGGTTCCCGTATATCTGTCCACGTTGTGGCGGACACCACATGTGCTGTTGTGGGTCATTGCGGCCGCGGCGGCCTGTGCGGCGGGCGCTGCGGCGACGCGCTGGCCGCGCAGCGTCTGCTGGTGGCTGCCGCCCTGTATCATCTTGTTTAATACGCTTTTTCACTGGCTGCCTTGGCCGTATGTAAAAATCGTATACATTGCGCCGGTGATGGCGTGTGCGGCGTTGGTGTGTCTGCGCCCGGCGCGCGTGCGCCGGCAAGCCGGCCTGCATCCAACGGTCATCGTCCTGCTCGTGTGTTGCGCCTGCTGTGTGGCACTCGGCGTGCTCGGCAACGTGCTCTGGCATGAACCGGCAACTTGGCACGAGCTGCGCCGCGCGCTGCGCATGATTCCGGTGCTGGACGACCTCGACATGTTTGTAGGGCTGCGGTATGGCTATGTCTGGCTGGTGGGGCTCGCGGCCTATCTCGTGGTTGCGAGCCTGATAACGGCGCCGCGTGACCTGCGCGCACTGATGCTTAGCCTGCACCTGTGTGCGGTGCCGATGGCGGCGTTTGCGCTCTACTCATTTGCCACCAGCAAGTACATGGTGAGTTATTACCTGTATGATCGGCGCGTGAACGCGACCTGCTCAACCCCTGCCGTGCTAGCCGACATCACGACGGTCTTGGCGGTGCTGGCCATGCAGCAACTGCTGCGCGCGCGGCGCTGGCATGAGCGCCTGGTGCTGTGCGGCGCTCTGGCGTTGGAATTGATCATTATTGTCCTGACAGGGTGCAGACTGAATTTGGTATTGTTGGCATTGCTGCTGGCTGTTGGGGGCGCGCCATGGCTGGTGTGGGCGCTGGCCACGCAGCCGCGCAAGGGCGTAAAGGTGCTTGTGGCCGCTGCTTTGGCAGGTGTGCTGGTGAGCGGCGCGGCCGCATGGCGCTGGCCGTATCTGCGGCATTTGCCGGTAGTGCTCCGCCTGCAGGATTGGGGTCTTGCACTCCGCACGAAGCAGTATCGCGCACTGTTGGCGCCGGGCCGCATTGATCACTGGCAGTGCGCGTTGCAGGCGCTGAAGGCCGCGCCGTTGTGGGGACTGGGCACAGGACAATTTGAAACGTATTACACTCAGTTTCGCCCCCCAGCAGACCTGTTTGATTATGCCCGGGCGCACAACGCGCTCCTGCGCATGGCCGCAGAAGGCGGGCTGATCACCGCGGTGGCGCTGCTGGCGGCGCTCGGCTGGGTTGTCTGGCGCACGGCTCTGTTCTGGCGGGACGACGCACGGCGCGCGGCGCCGGAATGGTCATGGTTTGGCCGTGCTTTCAGCATTGGGCTGCTAATGATCGCCCTGGCGGCACTGAGCTCAGATGTGGCCGTGGAGAATGTAGAGGCGGTCGTATTCTGGGCCATGCTCGCGGGTGTCGTGCGCGCGTGCGCCTGGCAGTGCGAACGGCGCGTGGTGCGCCAACCGGGCGCGCTGGCACAACGCTGGGCGCGGGCCGAGCGGCACGTACAACGCTGGTGCGAGCGCCGCGGATGGCAACGCACCCAGCGAATTCGCTTGCAGACGCTCGCGCTGGCCGGCGCGCTGCTCCTGATCTGCCTGCTGCTGGTGCCCGGTGTCCACGCCGCGCATGCGCGTGCCCTCGCCCGCGTTAAACGTGGCAAAGTTTATTACGGCTTCACCTACCTTGAACGCAGCGGCTCTTCCAATACGCGCTTGTACACCATACCGCAACATGCCCTCGCCCTGCTGCCCGGCGCACAGCCGCTGATGGTAATCCACTACCGTGCGCTCAACCAACGCATGGCTCAACGCGAGCAGACCATGACGGTCTACATCAACGGCATGTTCATGGCCGGCGTGCTGCTCAACAGCACTCAGGAGCGCCTGCTGTACTGTGACATCAGTGCCTTGCATGGCCAGCCACTGGCTGTTTCTCTGCGCGTGCCGCGGGCGTGGGTGCCGTGGCGTGAGGGCTGGGGCTTGCAGTATCAGCCGTGCGGCGCCGTCGTCAGTTATCCCCAATTGATCGCGCAAGAACCAAGCAACGTGTACGGCACAGTGTGCGCCGTATGGAGCACCAATGCCACTGCATACCCCAGCTTCTACCAGCTGTATGAAGCGGCGCACCGCGTGCCATGAACGCTCATCAACACGTTTTGTTCATTGCAGACGGCATAATTTGCTGATTGTGCGCACTACTTTGTCGTGTGACGTTGTCCGTTAACGCGTGCTGCCATCTTCCTTACATTTTCTCGCACTAACGGTCACGCTGCCGCCAGCAGACACTTCCGCGGTAATCGTCCCGTCACGGTCGGTGCGCCAGAGCGTGCATAATGCTTCATAGCCACTAATGACATCTGGCGCGGGCGCGCCATACGGATTCGCTCCGATCGTCAGCACGGCATGCTGCGGCGCAATGGCGCGAAGAATACTTTCATCATACGCATCGCGATGGCCATGATGAGGAATCTTGATCAGCGCTGCGGGCGGCAGTAAACCGGCGCTGTGAAGCTCGCGCAACACCGGTGTGGTAATGTCGGCCAGCAATAACACGCGTGCGCGGCCGAAGCGCACGTCAAGCGCCATGCTGTGCGCATTTAGATCTATAGCATCGTCAACACTGTCAGCGCCGCCTGCAGGCGGATGCACTACGCTGATGTGTACATTGCCCCACTTCCATTCCGTGCCACGCCCGGCTATGCTGACAGGAATGTTCCGCGCGGCGCACAGCTCGCTAAGCGCCATCGTATATGCGTTGGTCTGCTCCCACGCGGGCCGGATGAATTGCGTCACCGGCACGGCCCGCACAACGTCTACCAGCCCGCCGGCATGATCTGGATGGCTGTGCGTGCAGATCACCGCAACCAACTGCGTAATGCCATGCGCGTGCAGGTATGGTAAAATTGTCTGGCGGCCTTGATCAGTTTCGCCGGCGCCGTAGCCGCCATCTACCAACAGCGCATGCCCGCAGTCATCATGCAGCAGAATGGCATCGCCATAGCCAACATCAATGAAATGGATGCGCAGCATAGTCATGCGTCCGCAGGAACTCCACATACACACCCCACACACGAAGAACATGCATGCGAGTCGGCGCAGCTGGTTCCATAAGGCGTGCATGCACAACGTTATGTCCGGCCAGTACACCACGCCCGCAGGCGCTCCCATATGCCACGCATACGGTCGTAGAACGCCTTGCGGCGCCGGCGCAGGCGTTCGCGGCGCTCTTCGATGCCGATAACCGCCTCGCGCAGATAGCGCGCATCTTGTTCAACGCGCTCCAGCTTCTCGAGCGCGAGGCGTAGACCTTCAATGACAACACGGTTTTGCCGCGCGATGGCGGCGCTCAACAGCAGATTGCTCTGCTGCAGCTTGAGCTGGTTGCGGTAGTTCTTGCGCTGCAGTGCCGCAATGTGGCCCGTAATGCGCCACAATATGCGGCGGAAGAACCCCGGGCGCTCGAGCTCGTCCAACACTGCTTCCGTCACGCTGATCAGTTCCTGCATCTGGCAGCTGATCGTGCGCACGTCCGCAATTTCGCGCTGATAGCGCTCTTCGAACTGGCTAAAGCGCACGTCGAGCGAATGGCTGGGTTCGGGCGCGCTTGGCGGAAGTTCCTGCCCCATGCTACTCCTCCGTCAGGTTCACGGTGACCGTATGCGGTATCACCGATACAACATTCACATTCCCCGGCGCCAACGCCTGGACGGGCACACTAAAGCCACTCGTGGTGAAGTCGCGCACATCCACAAATGCCCGCACCGAGCGCGGCTCCACCATGTCCATCATCTCACGTATGCCCTGCAGCACCACAGTCACCTTGCTGGGCGTAAACTGGACGCCACGTTGCTGCGCAGCCTGCCCCAACGCCAGCACCGGCACCCCTACAAAGCGCCGCTGCACTGGCTTCGTATTGATGCCGATCTTCACTTCTACCGGCGTCTTGTCCATTACAATCACGTTCAGATTGGTCGCCACCACGCGCACCGGCTTTTGAAACGGCCGGCTCAACCCAGTTATGTCGATCGTCTCGGTAGGTATAGAAACCATCTCGCGAATGACGCGCGCCGGCCCTTTCACCATCACCGCGGTGGGATTGGCGCTGATCGTCGAAACTTCATATCCCTCGGCCGGCGTGCCCGTATAGACTGGTTCTACCGTAATCAGGCGCATCTCGGTGCTGTCTATTACCAGCCGTATCCGGTCAGGGCTAAACGACACAATCCGATACCGGTCGGCATACTCTCTGCGCCCGCGATACCGGATGTGCTCGTTGGCGCGCAGCGTGTATGACGGAATGATGTTCTCGGCTTCGTCCTGCAAATCTATCTCCACCGTGTAATCTACATCGCGCAACCGGTCGCGGTCGCGCGCTGAACACATGACATTCACCGTTACGGCTTGCAGCGGCTCCCCGTTGGTCGTAAACGCCTGTGCCTGGTGGTTCTCACGCACGCGGATCGTGCCTATCGCTACGGTCAGCGGCACGGTGACCACGTTGGTAACGACTTGCACATACGCCCAGAAGCTCATGGCCGCCAGCAACGCGCCCAGCCGCCACGGCCAGTTCCGCACCAGCCACTTTGTCATCGCCTGCAGCTTGTGCGGCGTGCGCCACAACATACGTTCACGCTCAATTAAATTCATAGTGCGTACGAAGTGTGCCATGCCCTAATACATTAAATATGGTTCAACCTCGCGCACGAACGTGGTCAGGCGCTGAAAGCCTTCATCAAATGAACCCGTATCATCTATCGCCGTCGAAAACCGCACAAACGCCCACCGGTCGCTCCGCCCGCGGAATATCAAGTTGTACGCCGTCTTGAACGGCAGCCAGAAAAAGTCTCCCGTGGCATAGATATTCCGCCCCCCTTCCCCTTCGCGCTGGTACCAGTACAGCACACATTCACGGATGTTTTCCTGCTTAAAGCCCACATCCAGACACGCCACATCCGCCACAGTGCCGCCCAACTCCAGACGTACCACCGACGGCTCGTCTATCGTCCACCCCTGCGCCGGAAAGCACGCTTCCGGCGTGTGAATCGAATGCTGGTCGCTCTTGTTCTGCACCACCGCCAGCATGATGTTCTCAGCATGCCGGTCGGATTGCGCCATCACCGCCAGTACGTGGCCAAACGCGATCGGCACAAGCTCCGGCATGGGATTCTTCTCCAGCCATTCCGCAAAGCCACGGCTCAAATATACCAGCCGCACCAGCGTGTTGCTGGGCAGCTCCACCTCCCCAAGCGCATCCTTCAATCCTACAACTACATGCTCTACATCCCCGCTGTGCGCCGCCTGCTCAAACAAGTATTGCACGCCCTTCATATACGCTTCGTACCGGTTCGTCGGCACATACAGCCCGCGGAAATACTCCGTGTCCTTCGGTAATTCTGAGAGTTCCATCTCCGTTATCGGCGTCGCCACGCGTATGCGATGCCCAATCCGCTCCGGAAACGCCGTGACATACGGCAGCCGTTGCATGCTGTAGCCTTTTTGCCCCACCACCAGCGTGGGAATATCATCCCCAGACGGCAAGCCCTTCGAGAAAAAAATGTGGTGCTTGGCATAGTCGCTGACATAGTGTGCCGCCACCACCAGCGCCAGCACAGCCAGCACATGTTTCCACAGCCGCCCATAAAAACTATAGTCTACCGCCTTGCCAGCCGCAGCGTCTGCTTCCGCTGCACCGGCCGCTTCGGCCGCGCCGGCCTCCGAAGCTCCTTCGGCCGCGTCACCCGCGTCCCGCACATCAGCCCCGCACCCCGCCCGCTCCGCTGCGCCCGCGCCAGCCGCGCTGGCCGCCTTGCGCGCCCGCGCCGCCGCTTTGTCCGCCTTGCGCTGCTTCCACTCCTCGCGTTCTACCCCCGGCAGCCGCTCCAAATAGTGCGCCGCCAGCCACACCATCGCAAAACCCAGCCCATACACTACTACCCCCGGATATTCATGAAACGCCCCGTAGGCCACGTCTTTGCCCCAGCCTTTGTGCAAATTCAACACGCGCTCAATCCACGTAAAAAACGTGCCACAGTACGCGATCAGCACAATCCGCAACGAATTGTTCAAAATCGCTATCGGCGCGATCAACGCTAGCATCACCGCACGCTTCCACCATGTGCGCAACGTCAAATAGCACATCAGCAGGCACAGCACCGTCGTCATGATCAACGATTGCAGCCCGCTGCACGCCGCCGCCACGTCAAACGCCAGTTCCGGGATTTCCTTCATCGAAACATTCGTGCCCTGGCGCTGCACGGCAATACCCAACGGCCAGCCCGTCGCATTGATAATCCAGCACGCGATTTCTGTTGACCACAAGCGCATCTTCAGCGACACCACGCTGCTCGCCA
>Ga0209101_1001614_pt1 | contig 16264 bp, 15 predicted proteins | sample ConPoolayeCmetaG_FD_185481 | JGI IMG/M metagenome (GOLD analysis project Ga0209101, IMG submission 185481) | Hot spring microbial mat communities from California, USA to study Microbial Dark Matter (Phase II) - Cone Pool mat layer C metaG... ...
GGCCCTGGCGCCCAAACCCGAAGTCCAGCCCAAGGAACCGACGCCCTTCGCCGAGAAGTCGCGGCTGGCTTGGCGGCTGGCGCACCGGCAATGGGTGACGACCGTCGAGCTGCTGCCTCCCCGCGGTTACGACCTGAGCGAGACCGTGGCCAAGAGCAAGACGCTCCACCGCCACGGCGTGGACGCGATCAACATTCCGGACGGCCCCCGTGCCACGTCGCGGATTTCGCCGCTGGTCACCGCCCAGCGCATCCAGCAAGAGGCGATGATCGAGGTCATCCTCCACTTTTGCTGCCGGGACCGGAATCTGATCGGGATGCAGGCGGATCTGTTGGCGTGCGCGGCCTGCGAGATTCGCAACATCCTTTTCGTGACGGGCGATCCGCCCAAGTTGGGCAATTATCCCCACGCCACGGGCGTGTTCGACGCCGATTCGATCGGCATGGTGGCGGTGCAGAAGCGGCTCAACGCGGGGATCGACCTCGGCGGCCAGGCGATCGAACCACAGACCCACGCGGTGATCGGCGTGGGCCTCGATCCCACGGCCCTCGACGAGGCCCGCGAACTGGACCGCTTCCGGCAGAAAGTCGAAGCGGGAGCGGAGTTCGCCATCACTCAGCCGGTGTTCGATCCCGACGCCCTCCTCCGCTTCCTCGACAAGGTCGAGCATCACAACCTGCCGATCGTGGCCGGCGTCTGGCCCTTGGCCAGCTACCGCAACGCCCTGTTCATGAAAAACGAAGTTCCCGGGGTCGTGATCCCGGATTGGATCATGGAACGCATGGCCTCGGTTTCCAGCCGGGAGGACCAGGTGAAGATGGGCATCGACATCGCCCGGCAATCCGTCGAGCGTATCCGCGACCGCGTACGCGGCATCCAGGTGAGCGCCCCGCTGGGCAAAATCGCCAACGCCCTGGCCGTGATCGAGAAGTAACCGTGCACAGAACGGGGGATCGACCCGTCTTTTCCGGCCGAAACGGCAAAAGAGGGGACAGTCGATAAAGTAGAATGTCCTCCCCTACGCGTCGATCTTCCATCTGCGCTTTTCCCCATGGCACGCTTTTGTCCGTCTCGCCACGGCGTTGTGAGGCGTTCAGGAAAGACCAGTGGGGAAACGTCGAAACGCGAGGCCCGTTGACGGGCGTCTTGGTACAACCTTTGGCCTCCAATCTTTTCCCTCGGTCCTCGATCTCTCCCGCTTCCCGTTGCCGATCCGCAAAATCTTACCAGGCGTTTTCGTTCCGGAGCGCCGTTGGAATAATAGCCCAGCGATTCATCGCTGCGGTGGAGATGCGTACAAAAACAGCTTCAGTCCCCGGGGGAACGTTTGGTAAGATCCCAGCGATTCATCGCTGGGGAAGAAAGGCTGTCGATTGGCGTCACGTCCCGGAGAACGGTGACACCGAGAATTGGAGGCTGGCGCGGACAGGGCCCGCCTCCCGTTGAGGCCGAGATCAGAACATCCCCAGTTCGTCGCGGGCTTCTTCGGTCATGCGGTCGGGGGTCCACGGCGGGCTCATGACCATTTCCACTTCGACGTTGCCCACCGCTTCGCCCAGGCCGATCAGCGCTTCGCGGGCGTCGCGGATGAGTTCGGGTCCGGCGGGGCAGGCCGGGCTGGTCATGGTCATCTTCACGTGGATGTCCGACTTCCCGTCCCGCTCCGTCACCTGAACCTCGTACACCAGGCCCAGGTCGACGATGTTGACGAGCAATTCGGGATCGTAGACCTGGCGGAGCGAGGCCAAGACGGATTCTTCGGAAACGGACATAAGCTCGATCCCTACGCTTCCCGAATCTTCACGAACACGTCGTCGCCCTCGACCTTGACCTCGTGGGCCGCGGTGGGTCGCGTGGCGGGCATCGACAGGGCCTGGCCGGTGCGAAGATCGAATCGCGCGCCGTGGCGCGGGCAGACGATCGCCCAACCTTCCAGCGCTCCTTCGGCCAGCGGCCCGCCGTCGTGGGTGCAAAGGTCGTCGATGGCCCAAAACTGCCCTTGGACGCGGAACAGCCCGATCACCCGGTCGCCCACCTCGACCACTTTTCTCCCACCCTCCGGGATTTCCGACGCGCGGCACACCCGCTGAAAGCCGTTCATCCTGGACACTTCCTCCTTCATCTTCAATCACACTCCCGAACGCGGCGGCCAATGGCCTCGCCCAGCGCGTCGCGCACGCTTTCGATCGTGATCCGGTCGAACACCTGCTGGAAGAAACCGGCGACGATCATGCGGACGGCCTCCTTGCGGGTCAGACCGCGGGTTCGGGCATAGAAAATCTGCTCGTCATCCACGCGGCCGGACGTGGCCCCGTGCGTGCATTTCACGTCGTCGGCGAGGATCTCCAGCCCCGGGATCGAATCGACGCGGACCGTATCGGACAAAATCAGATTGTCGTTCCGCTGATAGCCGTCGGTCTTTTGGGCGTCGCGATCCACCCGGATCATGCCACGCCAAACCAGGTGCGATTGGTCCTGCAAGGCCCCCTTGTAAAGCAGATCGCTCTTGCAATGCGGGGCCTGGTGGTGCTGGAGCGTGTGGTAAGAAAGGTGCTGTTTGCCTTCGGTAAACATCACGCCGTTGACCTGGGCCTCGGCCCCGGGCCCGATCAGGGCCACGTGCTGGTTGACCTTGGCCAGGCGGCTTCCCAGCGCGCCCATGGTCCACTGCAACTGGGCGTCGCGATCGACCAAGGCCCGCTGGTGCGCGAAGTGCCATACGCCGGTCCCCCAGTTCTGAAGGTTGACATAGCGGAGTTTGGCGCGGGGGCCGACGCGAATCTCGATTGCTCCGCAATGCAGCCCCGGCGCGGCCGGATCGACGCTTGCGGTCTCCGCAAGCAACGTGGCCTCGGCGCCCTCGCCAAGGATGACCACGGCGCGGCCGAAGTCGACCTGGCCAGGCGAGAGTCGCGAGAGGGTGTAGAGCGGCTGATCGACCCTCACTCCCGGCGGGACATAAAGCAGCGTCCCGCCCGACCAACACGCCGCGTGCAAGGCCGCGAACTTGTCGCTCCGCGGGTCCACGATCGGCGAAAGAAAATGGCGTTTCAGCAGGTCCGACTGTTCGAGCACCGCGGCATCGAGGCTTGTGAACACGACGCCTCGCTCCCGCCACGGCTGATCCAGCTCGTCGCGAATCGGTCGGCTATCCTCGGCCAGGACGCGGCCCGCAAGCTCGACGTTCCGCCCCAACAGTCCGCCGCGCGGCGGTTGCTCCCGGGCGTGGTGGACCGCGGCTGGGGGCACGCTCGTCGCGGGGTTGTCGGAGGGCGCCGGCTCGAAGCCGGGCAATCCGAAGCCGCCGAGCCGGAACAACCGCAAATCGGTCCGCCGCCATTCTTCGAGGCCGCGATCGGGGAACGGCAATTCCTCGAACGCATCCCAGGCCTCCTTCCGCAACAGCGTGAGCCAGGCTGGTTCGCGCCGCGGGGAGAGGAATTGTTCAAAGGCCTCGAGGGAGAAACCGGTTTCAAGCATCGATTCGGTCATGGCTATCAGTACAGGTCGGGCGAGAAAGTCGCGAAAGGCAACGTGGTTGGGGTTCCAGGCCGTGCGACGCGGCACGAGACTTCTACCCCACCGTGCCCTCCATCTGGAGCGCGATCAAACGGTTCATTTCGACGGCGTATTCCATCGGCAGTTCCTTGACCAACGGCTCGATGAATCCGCTGACGATCATGGTGCTGGCCTCGGCCTCGGTCAGCCCGCGGCTGGTGAGGTAGAACAGTTGCTCCTCGCCGATCCGCGAGACGCTCGCCTCGTGGCCGATCATCACGTCCTGTTCCTCGAGTTCGATGTAGGGATAGGTGTCGCTGCGGCTTTTGGGATCGAGGATCAAGGCGTCGCAGACGACGTTCGACTTGACCCGTTTCGCCCCGCGTTCCACCTTGACCAGACCGCGGTAACTGGCCCTGCCGCCGTTCTTGGAGATCGATTTGGAGACGATGCGGCTGGAAGTGTGCGGGGCGCAGTGGACCACCTTGGCCCCGGCGTCCTGGTGCTGCCCGGCCGAGGCAAAGGCCACCGAGAGGATTTCGCCTCGCGCCCCGGGTTCCAGCATGTAAACCGAGGGATACTTCATCGTCAAGCGGCTGCCGAGATTGCCGTCGACCCATTCGACCAAGGCATCCTGGTAGGCCACGGCCCGCTTCGTGACCAGATTGTAGATGTTGTTCGCCCAGTTCTGGATGGTGGTGTAGCGGACCCTGGCCCCGCGCTTGGCGACGACCTCGACCACGGCCGAATGCAGGCTTTCGGTGCTGTACATGGGCGCGGTGCAACCCTCGACGTAATGGGCGTAGGCCCCTTCGTCGACGATGATCAGCGTCCGCTCGAACTGGCCCATGTTCGCCGCGTTGATGCGGAAATAGGCCTGCAAGGGGAAGTCGATTTTCACGCCGGGCGGGACGTAGATGAACGACCCGCCTGACCAGACCGCCGAATTCAACGCGGCGAACTTGTTGTCCGACGGAGGAATGATCGTGCCGAAGTATTCGCGGAGCAGGTCGGGATACTCGCGGACGGCGGTGTCCGTGTCGGTGAAAATCACGCCCTGCTTGGCAAGCTCATCGCGGAGCGAGCCGTAGACCACTTCGCTCTCGTACTGGGCCTTCACGCCGGCAAGATACTTCTTTTCCGCCTCGGGGATGCCCAGGCGGTCGAACGTGTCCTTGATCTCGGCGGGCACCTCTTCCCAGGAACGGCCCTGGTGGTCGGTCGGCTTGATGTAATAGTAAATGTCCTGAAAATCGATCGAGATGTCGCCGCCCCACTTGGGCATGGGCTTGGATTCGAAGATTTCCAGGCTCTTCAGACGGAAATCGCGCATCCAGGCAGGCTCGCCCTTCATCGCGGAGATCTCGCGGACGATGTCGGCGTCGAGGCCCTTTCGGGCCTTGAAGACGTATCGCTCCTGGTTGCGGAAATCGTACTTATTGATTTCGCCAATCACGTCCGGCTTGGCGACTTGCAGTTCAGCGACCATGGTATGGAACCCTCCCAAACAAAAGGGGCTTCAAGGCGGCAAAAAACTCTCGCGGCAGGCCATGCGAACGAGCTGTCGCAATGGACCGACGCGACGTCCTCGGCTCAGACGGCCACGGCCGCCGCGAGGGCATCGCTTTCCGCGGCGGCCTCAGGGTATGCGGCGCGAAGCCGGTCGTAGCCCTCTCGGTGAAGCTCGAGCGCGAGCTCCGGCCCGCCGGTTTCGACGATCCGCCCTCCCAGCATCACATGGGTGTATTGCGGCTGATTGTGCTCCAAAAGCTGTTCGTGGTGGGTGATGATGAGGATCCCCATCTCTCGCTTGCCGATCTCGGCAATGCTCTGGCTTGCCAACCGCACGGCGTCCACGTCCAAACCGCTGTCCGTCTCGTCGAGAATGGCGAATTTCGGCCTCAGCATCGCCATTTGCAGGATCTCCGCCCGCTTCATCTCGCCGCCGGAAAAACCGTCGTTCACGTAGCGGCGGGCGAACTCGGGGTCCATGCGCAACTGCTCCATCTTCTCTTTCAATTCCTTGCGGAATTGGCGCATGGGGATCAACTCCTCGCCTTCCTTGCGGCCGGGATTGCGGATGTTCGAAGCCGCGTGACGGAGGAAGTCGGCCATTTTCACGCCGGGAATCGAGACCGGTCGTTGGAACGCCAAAAACAGCCCTCGCCTCGCCCGCTCGTGAGGCTCCAGCTCCAACAAGTTCTCGCCGTTGAGTTCCACGGTCCCGCGGGTGACCTCGTAGGCCGGATGGCCCATGATCGCCAGACCGAGCGTGCTCTTGCCCGAGCCGTTCGGCCCCATCAACGCATGGACCTCTCCGCGGCGGATTTCCAGGTTCACGCCGCGCAAGATCGGCTTTCCCGCCACGCTGACGTGCAAATCGCGTATCGCCAAGCTTTCCGTCATAACGACTTTCCTTTGCTTGCCAAGAGCCTTTCCGCCCGCAAGCTCTTTTCGCTCGAATCACGCTTGCGGTTTCGATTTCTCCGCTTTTTCTTTTTCTGGCTTGACCTTTTGGTGGTGGAACACCGGCTTCACCTCGGCCAGGTGGACAAAGCCGGAGTGCTGGGGCAGCGGCAACTCGTCGTCGGCCTTCGCCGCCGATGGCTCGAACAGACCAGGCCGAGGGGCGTCGGGCCTCCGCGCGATCCGGTGTCCTTGGATTTTCTCTTGCAACCGCATCAAGCCTTCCAAGAGGGCCTCGGGCCGGGGTGGGCAGCCGGGGACGTAGACGTCGACCGGCACGACCAGATCGACGCCCTTGACGACGTGGTAGCCATACTGGAAATACGGCCCCCCGCCCACGGTGCAAGCGCCCATGGCAATTACGTATTTTGGCTCCGGCATCGCGTCGTAAAGCCGCCGCACGCGGCTGGCCATCTTGTACGTCACCGTGCCCGCGACGATCATCAGGTCCGCTTGCCGCGGCGACGGCCGGAAGGCGCCAGCCCCAAACCGATCGATGTCGAACCGGCTCGCGCCGGTGGCCATCATTTCAATCGCGCAACAGGCCAGGCCGAACGTCATCGGCCAGATGCTGCCCTGTCGGGCCCAATTGATCGCCTGTTCCAGCGTCGTCGTCAGGACTCCGTCCTCCAGACGCCCCTCGATCCAACTTGTAGGCAAGGTCGTTTGCATGGCTGAAGTCTGTCTCGCGTGTGCCTCGATGTACTTTTTCCAACGAACAAGGGTCCCTAAAACCCCGAGGTCTCGCCAGTATATCCACCCCTCAGGCGGGCTGGAACCGGCAGGTGGAACCGCCATCGAGGCGGCATTGCGCCAGCGTGATGTTCTCTCCCAATAGCTCCGACAAAAGCACCCGCTCCAAAGCGCAAATCGTGCGGTCGGATTCCGCCAATTCCGGGTAAGGGCACACGTTGGCGGTCAAGACGGGCAACTGTCGGGCATGATCGGCAATTTCCACGGAAAACGACACGCGTCGCTCGGCCAACAGGTCGGCCAACGAGCGCATCCGTTCGATCAACGTCCGCCCCTGAATCTGCGAGGCATAGCGATCAAAAAGCGACTGGAGCACCCGCCGCAACACGGTGCGGCGGACCTCGTGGTCCTCCAATTTGCTCACCTCCCGCCACAACGCCAACGCCAGGTCGGCGAAATTAGATCCCGTGTAGCGCAGACCTTTCGGCGTGAGCCGGTAGCGGTGTTTCGGACGCCCTCGTCCATCGCGCACGGGCTGGCGCTCGATAAGCCCCTGGGCCAATAGCCGAGCGAGGCGTTGACGCACCGCCGTCGGCGTTACGGCGATCTCCGCCGCCAGTTCGGCAACCCCAAGCGGCCCACACGCCCGCAGTAGCTCCAATACATCGGCATCTGTTGAGGGAGTTGTTACTGTGCTCATGGCGGCCCCTCTCGCGAAGTCGCTTTCTCTTCCTGTGTAATCCTATCGAATTACAGCAATTGTAGCAAGAGAAAATATCAAAAACTGTCCCCCGCTTGCCCTGAAGCCACACCTACCTGCGTTGAAATCACGTTTCAACCCTTTTTCTGCCAAATGGTTACGACCAAGAACCCGGATCTTGGAGAAGCAAACTGCGGGGATGCGGGGGACAGGTTGCTATACCTGCGGCGGAGAAGAATCCGTGATTTTCCCCGTGGCAAAGGGCGGCCTGCGGCCGCAACCGAATAGGGAACAATCACTGGACATCAGCCTCGCACGGCAGGCGTGGTCTCAGCAGAAGACTGGGAGGCAGAAAGGGCGACTTTGCTTTAGAGCCTATCCTACAACCTCCCCTCTCCCGCTTGCGGGAGAGGGGCCGGGGTGAGGGCGGCTGAAATCGCAACGAGTCTTTCAGGCCGATGCTGATGCGCGTTTGCCCTTGCCTTGCCCCGTCTCCGAAGGCAAAGAGGGCCTTCGGGATAGGCTCTTAATCGAAACAAAACGCAACGTAGCATGTTAGCGCAGTCGATGTAACGTGGGCAAATCACGCCGCCTGGGCGTCCCGCCGGCAAATCACGCCGCCTGGGCGTCCCGCTGGCAACTTACGGAGCGCGGGCGTCCCGCCCGCAAAAACAAATGCGGGCAAGATGCCCGCGCTCCACAGAGGAAGCGGCCTAAACGCCGTCCACGAATCTGGGAGCGCGGGCGTCCCGCCTGCCATGACCAATGCGGGCAAGATGCCCGCGCTCCACAGAGGAAGCGGCCTGAAGCCGTCCGCGAATCTGGGAGCGCGGGCGTCCCGCCCGCAAAAACAAATGCGGGCAAGATGCCCGCGCTCCACAGAGGAAGCGGCCTGAAGCCGTCCGCGAATCTGGGAGCGCGGGCGTCCCGCCCGCAAAAACAAATGCGGGCAAGATGCCCGCGCTCCACAGAGGAAGCGGCCTAAACGCCGTCCACGAATCTGGGAGCGCGGGCGTCCCGCCCGCAAAAACAAATGCGGGCAAGATGCCCGCGCTCCACAGAGGAAGCGGCCTAAACGCCGTCCACGAATCTGGGAGCGCGGGCGTCCCGCCCGCAATTCAAGAGCGCACCGAGAAGCCCCGTGAACGGGGCTTGAGGTTCAGAGATGGATCGAAACCGTTACCCGGCGTAAAACGCCGGGCCTCCAGACCGCCTACGGCGGACAAGGCCCGTCAACGGGCCTGCGCTTGGGTCGATTCCCCAGCGCGGCCCTGGCGAGAAGCCCCGTGAACGGGGCTTGAGGTTCAGAGATGGATCGAAACCGTTACCCGGCGTGAAACGCCGGGCCTCCAGACCGCCTACGGCGGACAAGGCCCGTCAACGGGCCTTTGCATCGGGCGATACCATATGACCACCAAAGGCCGAGAAATCATTACGGCCTTGTGCCGCTCACGACACGCAACACTGCAACAACTTAACGCTCTTGCCGCGTGATATCCTTGTGAACATTTTCACAATGCTTGGGCTTTGTAGTACAAGGGACAGTCCGATTTTCGCGGGCCTTTGCCGCGAAAATCGCACGCAGTCCCCGTGAACGGCAATCGTTTCCGTGTTCCCGGAAGGTTACGGGCGCCGCTGAATGAGCCAGTCGGCCAGTGTCGAAACGCCTTCGTTGCGGGCGGCGGAGACTTGAAACACTGGAGCGTCTGGGGCCAAGCGCCGCATGTCGGCGGCGACCCTCTCGACGCGGAAATTGACGTGCGCGAGCAGGTCGCACTTGGTGATCACCAGGGCGTGCGAGCCGCGGAAAATGGCCGGGTACTTCACCAGTTTGTCGTCACCCTCGGTCACGCTCAAGAGCACCAGGCGGACGTGCTCTCCAAGATCGAATCCGGCCGTGCAGACCAGGTTGCCGACGTTCTCGATCACCAGGCAATCGGCCGCGGCGAGTTCCAGGCCCCGGGACGCGGCGGCGATCATCGTGGCGTCGAGGTGGCAGGCGCCTTCCGTATTGATCTGCACCACGGGCACGCCGATGGCCTCCATCCGTTCGGCGTCGATCGAGCCGGCGATGTCTCCCTCGATGACCGCAATCCGCATCCGTCCCCGCAACGCGGCGACCAGGGCCTCCAGGAGCGTGGTCTTGCCGGAGCCGGGCGAGCCGACCATGTTCACGACCAGCACGCCCGCCGCGTTGAAGGCGGCCCGGTTGGCCTCGGCAAGCTGCTCGTTGGCCTTGAGAATCTTCTTGGCGGCGATGATTTTCATGGCGAGGATTCTTCCAGTTCGATGGATTCCAAGAGCAGCTCGCGGCCGCCCTCGACGACGATTTCCGGGCTTCCACACCGCGGACAATGAACCGGGATCTGGTCGATCTCGGCGCAATGGCCGCACACGGCGCAGCGGGCAACGGCCGAGGGCTGGCGGATCTCGACCTCGGCCGCTTCCACGATCGTTCCCGGGGCCAGCAATTCCAGGGCAAAGCGAATCGCATCGACGCTCACCCCGGACAGCCGCCCGATGGAAAGATCCAGCCGAACCACCCGGCCCGACGCGCCCGCCCGGCGAACCTCCTCCTCAACCTGCGCAATCAAGGCGTCGACGAGGGCAACTTCGTGCATGGGTAGGGATTTTCATGGGGGTCGCCCGGGGCCTTCAGCGTCCCGGCCCAGACCGTCGCGCCCATCCAACCCTCCACGCGCCAGCCATCCTGGCGATCGCCAGCGATGCGGCGGACGCCGCCTTGCGTTTGGGGTGGACGATCTCTCCGCCGGGGTCGGACAACGCACCAGCTTCATTCTAGTCGAGGCCGCCGTGCCGGGAAAGAATTGGCCCGCAAAAGCAGCAAGGCGATGAGACCCTGTGGGTGCGACGCGTCATACCTTCCTCCCAAACGTTCACGCCCTCCTGACCGCCAATATCAACCCGGCGGCCAGTTCAGACGACGGCCCGCCAAGAGGTGCAGGTGCAAATGCATCACGGCCTGACCAGCGTCCGGCCCGCAATTGACCACCACCCGATAGCCCGACTTCAAATCGAGCTTAACGGCCAGCCTGGCAATGACCGTGAAGAGGTGTCCGAGGAGGGCTTCGTCCGCCTCGCTGACCGCGTCAAGGCTGGGGATCTCTTTCTTGGGAATGACGAGGATGTGGACCGGGGCCTGAGGTTGGATGTCGCGGAAGGCCAGGCAACGATCATCCTCGTAAACGATGTCGGCCAGGATTTCCCGGTCAATGATCCGTTTGAATATCGTCTTGGTTTCCATCGCGATTCTCTCCGAGTGAAGTCCTTCGGAATGTTCCCGCCACAGCCCAAGACAACCGGGCTATTGTGCTCAACGCCAAGGGCGGGCAGTGTTCCACGAGCATCGGCCGCGCGCATGGGTGGGGAGTCGTTTTGCGCCGTGGCGGAAGTCTCTCGGTTGGATTCGACACCGTTGTCGTCGCCATGGAAAAAGACTCCCCGCCCCCTGGCCGCCGAGCGGCCTCGAAATCACGGTGTTTGGCCACTCTCCAAGGGAATGGCCTCGTCGATCAACATGACGGGGATGCCGTCGAGGATGGGAAACAAGACGGCCCCGTCCTGGCGGACCAAACCGCCTTCGATCGGCCCTTCCACCTTGCGGCCCGAGCGGTTTTGCAGCCGACCCGCGGCCGCTTCACGGTTCAGCCGGGCGATCAGATCGTCGTCCGCCGTGCGCAGCGGCATCTTGGTTTCAGGACACACGAGAATGGTCAACAAGTGAGGGTCCATCGGAAAACAATCCCACAACAGGATGGAAGAAACGTCACGAGTTCTACCCAACCATTCAAGAATCGCCTCCCGCGTTTCATTTTCCAGCGGCGATCGTCCGCTCGGCGGATTCGCCGCCCTCGGCGAGCAGGCGAAGCGAAACCGGGCCGGTCTTCGCGGCGACGGCCTGGCGGAACTGTTTGGGGGTACGCACGGGCGAGCGTTCGACGTGGGTGATGAGCATACCCGGTCTCAGTCCCGCCTCCCAGGCCGGGCTGCCCTGCTCGACGTTGATGACTGCCAGGGCCTCGCCGAGGGGAAAGCCCGCCGCCGCGGGATAGGCTTCCTGAACGGCCGTGGCGTAATCCACGCGGAGTCCCCGCCAGGGCGGATCCTCCGCCGTGACGATCCGGCGTCCGCGGACCCGCAACTTGACCAGCGGCACTTCCACATCCAACTGCCGATCCCCGCGGCGCAAGGCGAGCTTGACCGCGGTTTCCAGAGGGTACCTGCTGATTTGGCGGACCAATTCGTCCGCATCCCGCACCGCGACGCCGTTGACCGTCAGGATCACGTCGCCCGATTTCAACCCGTGACGCGCCGCCGGCAAGCCGGGGATCACGCGTTCGACGCGGGCGCCAAGCGGCCCGCTTGCCGGCTTGTTCTGGGCCGAACCGCCCAATTGAATCCCGAGAAACCCGTATTCCACTTCCCGCCCTTGCCGCAGCGAATCGAGGGCGCGGCGGAAGGTGGCGTCGACCGGCATGGCGTATCCGGCCGAGGCCTGGAATCCCAAGACCGAAGGAATCGCCGTGGCCATGCCCACCATCTCGCCCTGGAGGTTGACCAAGGGCGAGCCGCTTGTATCCATGTTGAGTCGGGCGTCGGTCTCGATCAGCGTGCCGAAATGGTGGACGGTGCTTTTGCCGGTGGGGTCTTCCTCGGTAGGATTGGGCGGGGCCTTGCGGGCCAGATTGGCCACCACGCCCCAACTGGCGCTCGGCTGGCCGTCGCGGCGAATCGCATAAGGATTGCCCAAGGCAATGACGAAATCGCCCTTTTTCAACGCATCGGCGTCGCCCAGAGCCATGGGGACCCAGTCGCCCGCCGCGGACTCGGCGCTTTCGGCCGGGGCAAGCACGGCCAGGTCGCTCCGCGGATCGGCGGCAAGGACCTTGGCCTGGAAGGTTGGCCGGCGCGGGGCCGTCACGTAGTAGTCGCTTTCCTCGGCCAGCACGTGCGCCGCCGTGAGCACCAGCCCGCCGCGGTCGATGACCACGCCAACGGCCAGCTCGTCGGGGAAGAAATCAGGATCGGTTGGCCGCGGGGGCGGAACCGTTGCCGCCGGACGGCCGCCGAAGGGGTCCGGACGCGGTTCGAGCGGGGCGCGCTGGCCGGGCCGCTCCCGCTGGACTCGGGCAATGGCCACCACCGATTTCTCCGCCCGCGCGATCGCCTCCACCACGCCTCGCTGAATCGCGGCCAGCTCGGCCGAGGGCGTCTGCGCCTCCGCGCGGCCTGCCCAAGCCGCAACGACCATCAGCCATCCGCGGCACAAGATTGAACTAGTCCGCGACATTCCCGCCCATCCCTCGCTTCACGGCGATCTCGAAACCGTCTCGATCTTCGTGACCTCGGCGCGTGGCTGCCGTGAAATCGTCGAGCCTCGAGCCAGTGGCAAAGTCAAACAAGCCGGGCAAGTCACTCCGCCTCGGTAGCCGCGGGGACCGCCGAGGCCAGGATCTTTTCGCGCATCTCGGCCACGAGGTCGGGATTTTCCCGCAAGTATTGCCGGACCTTCTCCCGGCCTTGCCCGAGCTGGATGTCGCCATACTTCAACCACGCGCCGACCTTGGTCACCAGCTTGTGCTGGAGGGCCAGATCGAGGACATCGCCTTCGTAACTGATGCCGTCGGCCGACATCATGTCGAACTCGGCGCTGCGGAACGGCGGGGCCACCTTGTTCTTGACGATCTTGCACTTCACCCGTTGGCCAACCACCTCCTCCCCATCCTTGATCTGGCCGATGCGGCGCATGTCGATCCGGCAGGAGCTGTAGAACTTCAGGGCGCGGCCGCCGGGCGTGGTCTCGGGCGAGCCGAACATCACGCCGATCTTTTCGCGGATCTGGTTGATGAAGATCACCGCGGTCTTGCTCTTGGCGATCGCACCGGTCAGCTTGCGGAGCGACTGGCTCATCAGCCGGGCCTGAAGTCCCACGTGGCTGTCGCCGATCTCGCCTTCCAGCTCTTTCTGGGGCACCAAAGCGGCGACCGAATCGACGACGATCACGTCCACGGCGTTGGATTTGATGAGCACTTCGGTGATGTGCATCGCCTCTTCGCCGCTGGAGGGCTGGCTGACCAGCAGGGTTTCCAATTCCACGCCGAGCTTCTTGGCCCAACTCGGGTCCAAGGCGTGTTCCGCGTCGATGTAGGCGGCGATCCCGCCCGCCCGCTGGGCCTGGGCGACCACGTGGAGGGCCAGCGTCGATTTGCCGCTGGATTCCGGGCCGAAGATCTCCACGATGCGTCCGCGCGGAATGCCTTGCCCTCCCAACGCCAGATCCAGCGAAAGGCTTCCCGTCGGAATCCCCTCGATCTTGGCGAATTGCTCGGAACCCAGGGCCATGATCGCCCCTTCGCCGAACTGCTTTTCGATCTGGGCGACGGTGTTTTTCAGCGTCGGATTGGTTTCCAAAGGCGACGGCAAAGAAGGCTTCTCCGTTGCTTCGTCCTTGCCTCGCGGCGAGATTTTCTTGGCCATATGACGCTCCCTTCCTCTCGATTGGCGGCAACTCTCAAAGTCGCGGCTTGTTCGCAATCCGACCCGGACCCGCGTCCAAACAGGCAAAGGGCGGTTCCGGACCCGTCCCCGCCAATGGTGTACTTTAGTATACTTTACCCGCGCACGGCGCCCGCGCCAAGGGCGGCCGCTCCCGCTTGGGGATCGGCGCTAAATCGCTTCGCCGCCGCGTTCGCCCGTCCGGATGCGGATGCAATCCTCCAAGGGCAAGATGAAAATCTTCCCGTCCCCCACCTCGCCGCTGGCGCCCGTCCTTCCCCCTTTGATGATCGCGTCCACCGTGGGCTGAAGGAAATTGTCGTTGACGGCGATCATGAGCTGGACCTTGCGGACCAGATTCACGTTCACCTCGTGTCCGCGGTACAGCTCGCCGTGTCCCTTCTGACGCCCGAATCCTTGAACGTCCATCACGGTCAAGCGAAACACTTCCACGTCGGCCAACGCCTGCTTGACCGCTTCCAGTCGATTGGGCTGTATGATCGCAATGATGAGCTTCATCTCAGGGCGACCTCGCGAGGGAAAGGATCCGCCACAACCGAGCCTGTCCCCAAAGCCCGAGCCGCGTCATCCTGACCGCTGTCCGGCGGCCAACAGGCCCTTGCTCCAACAAGGCTTTGGAGACCGCTCCTGGTATGATCCTAGCGGGAGGCGGCGCGACGCTCAAGGGGCTGATCGGGCCGATGGGCGTCGCCCGACCATCCATCGCCGCGCCGCGGCCGACAAACACGCCGGCACGTCATCGCCGCGGCGCATCTCGATTCAAAAAAAATTGCCGCGACTTCTAGTTGACAAATCCTCGCCGAGGCGCACAATAGGCAGCCACGGCGTCCAAATGAGCCGGCCACATCGACCAACGGGCGGAAATTCCGGCGAGGCTCATTCGGTCAATGCCGGGCGGAAACAGTCCGGGCCGTTCCCGAAACGAACGGAATCGCCGTTTCGGCGTCGGCTAGAAACAGTGCCTACTCGGGGGGACGGCGACCGTAGGAGCGACTGTCGGCGGCGTTGGTCGTGGCCGGGAGGGCCTCCCCCGTGTCTTTGTGTTTGATCGGCCTGGGGTCGAATGAAGGCGATCGGCGGGCGGTCCTTGCTCTTGCGTTGGAGGAGTTGGGCCGTCGGCCGGGTATCGCGGTGGTCCGCCAAAGCCGGTTGATCGAAACCGCGCCCGTCGGCGGACCGCGCGGCCAAGGCCTCTTTCTCAACGCCGCGGCCCTTCTAGAAACCACACTCTCGCCCGAGGCCCTCTTGGCCGTCTTGCAACAGGTCGAGGATTCATTGGGCCGTCGGCGCGCGACCCGCTGGGGACCTCGAACCATCGATCTCGATTTGCTCCTTTTCGATCAGCACGTCATCTCCACTCCGTCGTTGACGGTGCCCCACCCTCGCATGGCTTGGCGCCGTTTCGTGCTCGAACCGGCCGCCGAAGTCGCCCCGGGGATGATCCATCCGATCTTGGGCTGGTCGGTTGCTCGGTTGTGGGACCACCTTTGCACAGCGAGGCAGTATCTGGCGATTACTGGTCCCATCGCGTCCGGCAAGACGTGGCTTTCCAAACGACTGGCCGCCGCTACCGGCGCGTGCTGGATCGCCGATGGAGGGCCTTCCTTGTTTTGCGACGCGGCGTCGGCCAATCCGGTCGGTGATGCGGAAGAAGCCGAGTTGGCGTCCCTTGCCCATCGCGCGCGGCTGGTCGCCCAGGACTCGCCCGTCTGGCGCGAGGCCCGAACGTTTTGGGTGAGCGACTTCTGGTTGGGCCAGAGCCTGGCGTTCGCTCGAACCATGCTTCCCGAAGACCGATGGGGACCCTTTTTCGCGCATTGGCAAGAAATCGCGCGTCAGGTGGTCCGGCCGAAGCTGATCGTGGCGCTCGACGTTCCCGCCGCGACGATTCGAAATCGCCTCGCGGAACACGGTTCAATCCCCGCGAGTTGGACCGGGGCGGCGTTGGAGCGGTTCCGCGTCGCTTTGGACTGGTGCTTGGGGCGGGCCGAAGTAGGCCCGGTGCTTCGCTTGAACGATACGTCGAGCGAACAGGCCTTGGAAGAAGTGCTCGCCGCCGTGGAAGCGATGCGCTGATGGGCATGTTCCCGGGGCGGCCTGTGCTACAAAGCCCAGGCATTGTGAAAATGCTCACAAAGATATCACGCGGCAAAGGCGTTAAGTTGTTGTAACCTCACGTGTTGTGAGCGGCACAAGGCCGTAATGATTTCTCGGCCTTGGGTCGTCACATGGTATCGCCCGAGGCGAAGGCCCGTTGACGGGCCTTGTCCGCCGTAGGCGGTCTGGAGGCCCGGCGTTTGACGCCGGGTAACGGTTTCGATCACGCGCTGAACCATGAGCCCCGTTGACGGGGCTTCTCGGTGCGTTCGT
>Ga0209101_1001615_pt1 | contig 16264 bp, 17 predicted proteins | sample ConPoolayeCmetaG_FD_185481 | JGI IMG/M metagenome (GOLD analysis project Ga0209101, IMG submission 185481) | Hot spring microbial mat communities from California, USA to study Microbial Dark Matter (Phase II) - Cone Pool mat layer C metaG... ...
GGGTTTTTCTGATCCTGTAAATTTTGTTTTTTCCGTTGTTGGGGCTATAGTTTTTGGCGACGGTCTTTTGCGTCATAGTTTCTGGTTAATTCTGTTGGCAATAATTTTATTGGGCGTCGGGAACCTCTACGTTTGGGGGCAAAATCGAAGCTATGACGAAAAAAAATTAAATGTATTGGAGAAACTTCTGCTTTCCGTAAACCAACCAGTTAATTTAGTTTTGCATATAATTGCAATATTAATCGCAATCATGGCTCTTTGGAAAAACAATTGGTCTGGTTTTTGGGTCGCTGTCATTATTGCGTTCATTGGTCACTTATATGTTTGGCTTTCAAAAACTAAAAAGATAAAGATATAAAATCAATTGGGCGGTTAGGGAGCTTGAAGATGATAAAAACCGGACAGTGCAGAAATTGCAAATATTTTAAGGGAGATTCCCAGAATCCTGAAATTGGAGAATGTTTCTACTGGAAGAAAATTGTCAATTTTGATTACGGGTGTTCAAAATTTGCGCCTCTAACAGCAGAAGAACAACCGATCGAAGGTGAGGAGTTGATTGAATAATAAAAAACGAATTGTTGTTGCAATGACTGCGATGTCAAAAAAGAGCGATGCTCAAAAAATCGCCCGGTACTTAGTTTTATCCGGGCTGGCCGGCTGTGTAAACATCATTAAAATTGACTCTGTTTTTAGATGGAAGCAAAATATTGAAAGGGAAAAAGAATATTTGCTTTTAATTAAAACTTTTTGGGGAGAAGTTAAAAAATTAGAAAAAGAAATTATAAAAAGACATCCTTATAAAGTACCTGAGTTTGCAGTTCTTAAGATAACCTCCATCAATCGGAGTTATTTTGACTGGTTTCGGGAGGTGATTAAAAGTGATTAAGCTGATTTAAAGAAACTCCCAAGAACTTTTATAGTTTTAGTATAGGGTTTTAGTTCTCGGAGAGTTTTCTTGACGTTGTTTTGCATTTGGCTGCCGTCAATATCAATAAAAAAGATATATTGCCAAGCCTTTTTCTTTGTTGGCCGCGATTCTATTTTTGTCATATTGATCTTATTATCTGAAATAACATTGATGATATCGCGCAAAGCGCCGACGCGATCTTTGACCGAAAGGATTAGGCTGGTTTTGAGAGGCCGTTTTTTTAGTTTTTTTGAGGGAATTTTGACCGCCTTTTGGGAAATGATTATAAAGCGGGTCCAATTATTTTTATTATCATTGATATTTTTGGCCAGAGTATTTAGATGATTAGCTTTTGCGGCAAGAGCGGAAGTGACAGCAGCGATCTTAGGATCATCGGCTGCAAGACGGCTGGCCATGGAAGTGCTGGAAGTTTCCAAAACATGGGCAAAGGGCAGATTTTTTCTTAACCAATTTCTTGATTGAGCAATTGCTTGAGGATGAGAATAGATGGTTTTTATTTCTTTTAAATTTTTAGCCAGACCAGCGAGTTGGAGATTTATTGGCAGGATTATTTCACCAACAATTTTGGCTTTGGTGCTTACTAAGATATCAAGGGTGACTGTCACCGAACCTTCATTAGAGTTTTCAATCGGGATCACCCCAAAATCAGATTTCTTTTTTTCAATAACTTCAAAAACTTCCTCGATCGAGGGGGTTTTAACAAAAGTATTGTTTTTGCCAAAATATTTTTTGGCCGCCAAATGAGAAAAAGAAAATTCTGGTCCCAAATACGCAATCCTCATATAATTTATTATAATCATTTAAAAAAAATAGTAAATGATCTTGCAATTAATTTTTTAAAAAATCCCAAACCCAAGGCTATAGGAAGTATTCGCGTGAATACTTCCTATAGCTGCGGCTGTTTGAGCAGCGGTTTAGACAAGATAGTCGTATTCAGATAATTGATTATTTAGCTTCCAGATCATAATTTCTAGTGAAGTGAATCGGGCTGATTATCGGTCAATTTAAGGTTTTAAGGTTTTGAATCACCTTTTTATCTTTTTGTGGTATACTAAATCTGATGATATTAGAATACGCTTTTTTTGAAGGAAAAATAAGACCTTTCGGGGAGGCAAAAATATCTATTGCCACCAATGCTTTTCAGTATGGGACGGGTATTTTTGAAGGTATCAGGGGTTATTACGAAGAGAAAGAAAATTTAGTTTTTCTGGTTAAACCAAAGGAGCACTTTAAGCGGATGCTTGGGTCTTGCAAGATTTTAAAAATTGAAATTCCTTATTCAATTGAGAAATTAGTTGAACTGACACGGGAATTGGTTTTGAAAAATAGACCGCAAGGCAATTTTTACATTAGACCAATTGCTTACAAAAGTCATCAGGGAATTGGGCCAAATTTGCTTGGTTCTTCGGATTTTGCAATTTATCTTTTGCCGTTAGGGGATTATTACGACACGAAAAAAGGGATGAATCTTACTGTTTCTAGCTGGCAGAGGGTTTCTGATAATGCTATTCCGCCTAGAGGAAAAATTTGTGGAGCTTATGTAAATTCGGCGCTAGCCGCGACTGAGGCAAAAGAAAGTGGTTTTGATGATGCCGTTATACTTAAAGAAGATGGCAGGGTAAGTGAGGTAAGCGGCGGCAATATTTTTATCTTACGATCGGGCAAGCTTATTACGCCGCCAGTTTTTTCGGGAATTTTAGAAGGGATAACCAGAGGAATTGTAATTGAACTTGCGCAAAAAGAACTGGGGATAGAGGTTCTGGAACGGGAAATTGAACGATCCGAGCTTTATATCGCTGACGAAATAATGGTTTGCGGCACAGGATTTCAGATTTTAGGAGTGGTTTCAATTGATAAAAGAACAATTGGCGGGGGGGATATTGGTCCGATTACAAAAAAACTCCAAGATCTTTATTTCGAAGTTGTCAAGGGAAAATTAGCAAAATATAAAGAATGGTTGGAAGAAATAAAGCTAGGATAAATCCAAATTCTTGGGAGGGCGGTATTTAGTAATTACTCTAATTAATATTAACAACTAGTTTGGTAGCGAAACAATGAGTTAAATAATTTCTGAAAGGAAATTTTTTATCTAAATGTTTGCTACCGAGGGAGGTAAAAATGGAAGAATGCATTTTTTGTAAAATTGCCAAAGGGGAGGGAAAAGCAAAAATTGTTTATCAAAATGAAAGAGTAGTGGCATTTGAGGATATTGCGCCAAAGGCACCTGTCCATATTTTGATAATTCCCAAAAAACATATTGGTTCAATTAATGAAGTTGACAATTCCGACGTTGAGCTTTTGGGGAATTTAATTTTAGCAGCCAAAAAAATCGCTGAGGATATGGAAGTTAATCACAGCGGCTATCGCTTGATTTTTAATGTCGGGCGTGACAGCGGGCAGGCAATCGACCATATTCATCTTCATTTGCTTGGGGGGAAAATTTTAGGGAATATAGAATAGTCTCTTTAAATTTAGAAACAAAAATTGTATAATAATGCCATAATAAATTAAGAAGGGAGGTGGTACGAGTGCCGAAAGTTATTAGAAAGGAAACGGAAAGCTTTGAATCTTTGCTCAGGCGTTTTAATCGAGCAGTGCAGCAAAGCGGGATTCTTTCAAATGTTAAAGAAAAAATGTTTCATAAAAAGCCAATTTCTAAATCAAAAAGAAGAATCTCGGCGATCAGAAAAAAGATAAGGCGTGACGCTAAAAGAAGGGCAATGATTTTGGGCGAGTAGGTTTTAAATAAATTTAACCAAAAAGGAGTTTTTGTGAGTTTAATAGATGAAATCGAAAAACAATTCATTGCCGCGTTTAAGCAAAAAGAGCAGTTGCGACTCGAGACTTTGAGGTCGCTCAAAGCGGCACTAAAAAATAAGCAAATCGAATTAGGTAAAAAGGAACTAAACGAAGAAGAGGTTTTGAAGGTTATCGCCGCCCAAGCGAAGCAAAGGAAAGATTCGATTGCCGAGTTCGAAAAGGCAGAAAGAATTGATTTGGTTCAGAAAGAAAAACAAGAGCTAGAAATTCTTTCTTCGTTTTTACCCCCGCCACTGTCAGATAAAGAGATCGAGGAGGAGGTTGAAAAAACGATAGCGGACTTGGGCGCGACAGGGATTAAAGATTTGGGGAAGGTTATGAATGAGACAATGAAGAAATTGGCAGGCAGGGTTGATGGCGGAAAAGTGAGCGCAGTCGTTAGAGAAAAACTTGGTAAGTTATAATTTGGAGGGTGCTTGGGGCGAGGGCTACCAAATTTAGTCCGGATTTTAATTTATTCTGTGGCACTAGCCGCAGGATTGATTTTAATTTTGATTTTCACGCTTCCTTTGGGAACTTGGCAACTCAAGGAAGGCGATATCTCTCCTCTTACAATAAAATCGCCCAGAACCATAGTTTATAAAAGCGAGATAAAAACAAAAGAAGTAGCTGAACAGGCTCTTGAAAGTATGGGGCCTGTTTATAAATTCGATCCAACAGTCAGTTCGCTTCAGAAAGCGAAGATTGAAGAATTCTTTAAATCGGCGAATCAAATTATTGCAGATGAAAATCTTGGTTTGATTGGGAAAGTCGAAGAATTAAAAAAGATTATTACTGCCGAGACCGAGGATCTTTCTGATTTTATTGGTTTTGATCCCTTGGTTCGTATGACAATCAAAGACGAAGTTTTGCGAGTTAGTAGTATTCTTCAGGAAGAATCGCAAATTAAACAAGAAGACCTTGAGGCTTTTTCTTCGCAGATTTTCGGAAAAGTTGATCCTAATTTAAGCACGGCGCAAAAAAAAATCGTTACTAATTTTACAAGCGCCCTTCTTTTGCCAAATACATTTATTGATAAAAATGAAACTAAGAAACAGAGAGATCGGATAGAACAAAATCTAACTCCGGTTTTTTATACAATCGTAAAAGACCAAGTGGTAGCCACAAAAGGGCAGATGATTGATGCTTTGACTTTAGAGAAATTGAATGCCTTGGGAATCGCTAAGTCATCTTTGGAATTTCCAGCGGTTTACGGTTGGATTCTTCTTTTGATTTTAATTTCAATATTAGCAGTACTGTTTTTTAATCTTTTTGCAAGCAAGACCAATCCAATTGCGTTTTTAATTTTCTTTTTTCTTTTATTTATCACCGCTCTATCGAGCAAAATTTTAATTCCCCTTAGACCTTCCTTGGCATATGCAATTCCAGCGGCAGCGCCGATTATTATTCTTCTGTTTTTATTAGGAAGAAACTTTTCTCTATTTGCTATTTTTTTATTTGCCGGCGTTATTGCTTTTGCCGCCCAAAATTCTTTTGAGGTCTTTCTGGTACAGCTTATAGCCTGTCTCGTCGCAATCTACTTTACTTATAATGCAAGTTCTTATAACGCCTTTTTAAAAACCGCTTTTTTTGTCGCCGTTAGTATTTTTGTTACTACCCTCGCTTTTCACCTTATAAATTCGGATTTAAATTTAAGAACGGTGGGAGTTTTAGCGGCAGTAGCGGGGATCTCCGGTTTGCTCTCATCAATACTTGCCTTAGGGACATTGCCAATTTTTGGGAATATTTTAGGAGTAGTGACTTTTATTCAATTATTTGATCTTGGGAATCCCGCCCAACCTTTGCTTAAGAGGCTGTCGTTGGAAGCGCCGGGAACCTATCATCACAGCATTATGGTGGCCAATTTAGCTGAAAGAGCAGCAAAAGCAGTTGGTGCCGATCAACTCCTTTTGCGGGTAGCAACTTATTATCACGACATTGGAAAGCTCTCCGGTCCGATTTATTATATCGAGAATCAAACCGGCACAAATATTCATGATGAAATGGATGATCCGATAAAATCAACACAGATAGTATTGTCTCATTTAGAGGAAGGAGTGAATCTGGTAAGGAAATCAAGATTTCCTAAAGAAATCATCAATATAATTTCTGAACATCATGGGACAACAGCGATTACTTATTTCTATGAAAAGGCACACGAAAAGTGGCCGGAGAAAGAAATTAATATCAATGATTTTCGTTATCCCGGACCAAAGCCAAGGACAAAAGAGGCGGCTGTTTTAATGTTGGCTGACGCAGTAGAAGCAGCGGTTAGATCGATAGGTTCGCCCGATCAAGAGTCAATTAAAAATATGGTTGATAAAATAATAAACAATCGTATTTCCGACGGTCAACTTGATGACTCTCCTCTGACTTTTCGGGATATTGAAAAAATCAGAAATGTTTTTATAAATACGCTTTTGACTATGTATCACTCCAGAGTTGAGTATCCAGATGAAAAGAATAATTATTAACTTTAAAAATAATACGAAAACAAAAATTAGCAAAGATATTTTTGAAGAAATATCAAAAAAAGCAGTAACTATTTTTCGACCTAAAAAAAATATTATAATTGATTTAATTTTAGTTGGCGAAAGAAAAATAAAAGCACTAAATAAAAAATATTTAGGCAGCAACAGAATAACTGATGTTTTATCTTTCCCGATTAGTCTGACCGCAGAAAAAAACCAACCGATTCTTTTGGGTGATATTTATATCTGTATTCCTTTTGTAAAAAAACAAATTAAAAAACTAAAAACCAATCTTTCTTCCGAAATTAGGTATTTATTTATTCACGGCCTGCTTCATCTTTTTGGTTATAACCATTCCGGAAAGGATAAGAAAAATTGGCAGGAAGTGGAAAAAAAATTTGGAGGAGTAACATGAGAATTTTAAAGGGAACAATTATTGGATTGAGGGGATTAAAATATGTAATTATCGAAGAGGCGCATATAAGACAACTGATTTTAGCTGCAATTATTGTTTATATCCTTGCTTGGGTTTTTGGTTTTTCTTTAATGGAATTTATAATTCTTAGTCTTGGACTCGGTCTTTTGTATGTCTCTGAAACAACAAATACTCTAGCGGAGCGCATCTTGGACTTTATTGAGCCTAAGATTGATCCAAGAGTAAGAAAAATTAAAGATATTTCCGCAAGTATCGCGGTGTTTTCTCTGATTTTATTTGGTATAATTTTTTTAGTACTAATTTTCTCACACATTTATTAGGTTTTTATTAATGCCTTGGAGGGAAGAGTGGCGGGAACAACAAAAAAACAAATTGTTGTTGGTGTGGATATTGGGAATACCAAGGTTTGCACGATTATCGGCGAGAAAATGTCGGACGGAACTTTAGAAATAATCGGAGCGGGATTAGCGCCTGTTTCTGGTTTGCGTCGGGGAACAATTGTTGATATTGACGAGGTAATTACCGCTATTTCTTCTTCGCTTGAGGAAGCAGAGAGAATGTCGGGAATTCCTATTGAAAAAGCTTATGTTTCTATTAGCGGTTCGAATGTTTTTTCGACAAGCAGTCGTGGCGTGATTGCTATTGGGCGGGCGGATGGCGAGATTACAAAGGAAGATGTTGCCAGGGCGCTTGAGGCCGCCCGGGCAATTTCTTTGCCGCCAAATCGAGATATTATTCATGTGATTCCCAGGTCTTTTATTGTTGATGGTCAAGAAGAAATAAGAGACCCTGTGGGAATGACCGGAGTTAGGTTGGAAGTCGATGCTCATGTGGTTTCTGCATCAACACCAACCGTTAAGAATTTATTAAAGTGCGCTTATCAAGCCGGGCTGGATGTTGAAGAATTAGTGCTTTCGTCCTTGGCCTCGGCACGGGCATTATTTTCTGGAAAACAGAAAGAGATCGGAGTGATGCTGCTTGATATTGGTGGCGGGACTACGGATATTGCCGTTTTTGAAGAAGGAGAAGTGCTTCATACTGCGGTTTTACCGGTCGGGGCGTGCCATGTCACCAATGATATTGCGATTGGGCTTCGAACTTCAATTGATATCGCTGAAAAAGTAAAAATTGATTACGGCACAGCGCTTCCGGCGCTTGTACCGGAAAGAGAAGTTATTGATATTTCCGAAATTGATCCAACGCTTGAACCTACCAAAATCTCCCGGCGCTATGTCGCTGAGATTATAGAAGCGAGAATGATTGAAATTCTTGTTATGGCAAGAGACGAATTAAAAAAGATTGGCCGCGATGGGTTATTGCCCGCGGGAGTAGTTCTTTCTGGTGGCGGTTCGAAAATCCCAGGGATTATTGATCTCGCAAAAGACAATTTAAGATTACCGGTTCAGGTGGGGATTCCTTATGAAGCCAAAGGGATAATTGATAAAGAAAAAATCGATGACCCGGTTTATTCCACAGCGATTGGTCTTGCTCTTTGGGGGATGGATTCGGAACGCGGCAAAGAACGCTTTATGACAAATTTAATGGAGGGACTGAAAGGTTTTCGGGGAATATTTTCTAAAATAAAGAGCTCGTTTTTCAAATAGCTTTTAGATATTGCGGGATTTCTTTAAGTTTGGTATATTGGATTTGTTAATTTATATTTGGTTAATTTTTAATTAATGTTAATTTTTTAGAGAGTTAATTAGGAGGTGAATAAATGGAGCGAAGTGAAAAAAAAGAAAAGGACATTTTGATTAGCCCTGTTGAAGGAGAAGTGGACACTTTTGCAAGAATTAAGGTGGTTGGTGTTGGTGGAAGCGGTTGTTCCGCAATTCACAGAATGATTAGTAGCAAGCTTAAGGGTATTGAATTTATAGCAATTAATACCGATGCCCAAGCTTTATATCATTCCGAGGCGCCAATTAAAATTCAAGTGGGCAAAGAACTAACACGGGGATTGGGCGCGGGATCTGATCCAGAGATTGGGAGAAAGGCGATTGAGGAAAATAAAGAAGATGTTTATGAGGTTTTACGGGGGGCAGATATGGTTTTTGTTACTTGCGGCGAAGGTGGCGGGACCGGAACGGGCGCAGCGCCAACAGTAGCAGAAATTGCCAAAGAGCTTGGGGCTTTAACCGTGGGAGTGGTGACCAAGCCTTTCACTTTTGAGGGTCAACGGCGCGCTAAAGTCGCTCAACTAGGAATCGAGGAATTAAAAGATAAAGTCGACACTTTAATTGTTATTCCCAATGACCGATTGCTTCAGGTGATCGATAAAAAAACTTCTTTAATCGATGCTTTTTCTGTGGTCGATGATGTTTTGCGCCAAGCAGTTCAGGGTATTTCTGATTTGATTACTTATCACGGTATGATTAATGTTGATTTTGCCGATGTTAAAGCGATTATGCAGAATGCCGGATCAGCCTTGATGGGAATTGGTCGAGGTTCGGGAGAATCGCGGGCAATTGAAGCGGCAAGAGCGGCGGTGGAATCGCCTTTACTTGAACTTTCAATTGACGGCGCCAAAGGAATACTTTTCAATATTACTGGCGGACCGGATCTATCGATGTATGAGATCGATGAGGCAGCAAAAATTATCACAGAAGCGGCAGATCCTGACGCCAACATCATCTTTGGAGCGGTGATCGATGATACAATGAGCGGAGAAGTTAAAATCACAGTAATTGCTACTGGTTTTGAGGGAGAAGTTAAAAAAGCGGGAAGGCGAGAAGCTGTGCCTGAATCAGCCAGCGGCGGAGAAAAACAAGGGGAATTAGAGGTCCCGGCGTTTATCAGGAGGAAAATGAAATAATAGTCAGCGAATGATAAATGGTAACTGGTGAATAGAAAATAGCGATTAGTGATTGGTGGATAGTTAATTGATAATATTTGATAATAAATAAAATTCCTCGCGCGACCGAAGGAAGCGCGGGGTTTCTAGTAAAAAAAACCCCGCACAGATCCCAAGATATTGGGAGAAGTGCGGGGAGTATGATGCTATTATTTTCGAATAAAAAGCGGGGTTTTGAGAGTGTTTTTTAGACTTTCGGAAAAAGTCAGGGGTGGCGGGGCCTTGGGTCTTTTTAGGACGAGTTTCCCCCCGAAGGGGCTGAAGAAATTGTAGAGGGAATTGATGGTTTCAAGGAAAAGGTCGAAGAGGTTGTCAAGGAGCGAGCCTATGCCGGAAAGATTAAGGAGCTGCTCAAAAAGAAGGAAGGACAATGCCAAAATTCTGACGCTGGCTTCAATGATGGGCCAGATTAAAACAAAGGCGAGTACAAACGAGAAAGTGAAAACCCAGCCCTTAATGAAACCGATGATGACAGCAATCGCGATGATAATGCAGACCGAAATTGCGAAGCCCCTCAGGTCCTTTTTGATGTTAAGTTGCATTTTACCCCTCCTAAAATTTTTTGTATGATCGATTATATCAGCTAATATAATTTTTTTCAAGATGAAAATCGAAATCAAAGTGATTCCCAGTTCGAAAAAAGAAGAGATTTTGTCAGAGAATCAAGGGGTTTACCTGGCAAGGGTTAAGGCACCGGCCAAGGAGGGGAAGGCTAATAAGGCTTTGATCGGGCTTTTGGCCAAATATTTTGATTTGCCAAAGAGCAGGTTTGTCTTAAAATCAGGAAAAAAATCCCGAAATAAGATAGTAGAAATTAGTTGAAAGGAGGAAAGATGTGTTTGGTAAAATGGGCAAACTCAAGAATTAAGGGCTTGGACATGTGGGATATGGGCCTTACCAAGCTAGCGGTTTTTGCTTTTGCGCTAATGGTCACAAGCCTTGTGCCATCAATTTTGAACCTCGATTGGTATTAGTATCTAATAATAAGTCTGATTCTTGCCATAAGACTTCTTGCCATAAGACCCAATTATTAAAACTTTTTGTAAATGAATTGTTATTTGGCCTTCCTGGCCGGAAATGTATTTGTATGCCTCTTTTTTGGCTTTTTTTGGAAGGATATCTGATTTATTAATATTCAACAATACTTATCAATTTTAATGTTTCGAGATTCGGCCGGAGATTTTTTAATTGATCTTTTGGATAATGAAATAAACTAGTTGACTTTTTAGAGTTTGTTTTTATAGAATAGATTTAGTTTAAGAATAACAAAAGCGATGATCTGGTAATCACCAGGGAGTTGTCCGAAGAAAACCTTTGATTCCATTCAGGGCAAGTAGATCGGACCGGGAGGCCCGTAATAGCCAAAAATAAGCGGAGCCGATAACTTATTGGCTCAAATAAGGTGGTACCACCCCTAAGGGTCCTTATAAAACATAGGGATTTTTGTAATTTGCAAATGCAAATAATAATTAAAAAAATCAGAAAACCGGGAGGAATGATGTTGTTTGAAGAAGTTGACCCAAAACCAAATTTTTCAGAAATTGAAGAAGAAATTCTTTCTTTTTGGAGAAAAGAACGGATTTTTGAACAATCTGTAGATTTTCCTGCAGGGAAGCGTCCCGATAGGAATTTTGTTTTTTTTGAAGGACCGCCAACTGCAAATGGCAAACCCGGAATTCATCATCTTGAAGCGCGGGCTTTCAAAGATATTATTTGTAGATATCAGACGATGAAAGGGAATCGAGTGGTAAGAAAGGCGGGTTGGGACACTCATGGTTTGCCAGTGGAGTTGGAAGTGGAGAAAGAATTAGGTATTTCCGGAAAACCGGAGATTGAAAAATTCGGGATTCGGGAATTCAACGAAAAATGTAAACAATCTGTCTGGAAATATAAAGAAGAATGGGAAAATTTTACCAGAAGAATTGGTTTTTGGGTGGATTTGGAGCATCCTTATATTACTTATGAAAATTGTTATATCGAATCAGTTTGGTCAATTCTTTCCCAAATCTGGTCTAAGAATTTGCTTTTTAAAAACTATAAAGTGGTACCTCATTGTCCAAGATGCGATACGACACTCTCGGGGCATGAAGTGGCTCAGGGCTATAAAAAAATTTCTGAACCTTCGATTTATGTAAAATTCAAACTCGATCCCTCTTCGTTAAAATTTCGAAGGCCAGATTTTTCTGAAGAAAAAAAAGATATTTATTTTTTGGTTTGGACAACAACCCCTTGGACCCTGCCGGCAAATTCTGCTTTGGCTTTTGGCCCAGAAATCCGATATGCAAAAATTAAGCTTAAAACTAAAGAAGAGTATTGGATTTTAGCAGAATCAAGGTTGGAAGTTATTGACGAAGAATTTGATTTGATCGAAGTGACTGAAGGAAGAATTTTGGTTGAAGATATATTGAGAAATTCCCGATATATTCCGCTTTTTGATCTAAGCAGAATTTTAAGCAAAGAAGAAATTAACAAAAACTATCGTTTGGTTTTAGGTGATTTTGTTTCCACTGCCGAAGGTACGGGAATTGTTCATATTGCCCCGGCTTTTGGCGAAGATGATTTTAACGTAGGCAAAGAGAATGGTTTAGCCATTGTCTTTACGGTAAGTCAAGACGGGAGAGTGAGTAAAAAACTGGGAATTCCCGGAGAGGGAGAATTTGTCAAAGAGGCTGATCCGAAGATTATTAATAACCTAAAAGCACAAGATCTTCTTTATAAAATTGAAGACTATGAACATGATTATCCTTTTTGTTGGAGATGTTCAAGCCCCCTGCTTTACTATGCCAAAGAGTCCTGGTTTATAAAAATGTCAAATCTCAAAACAGCTTTGTTGGAAAATAACGCTCAAATTAACTGGATTCCGGACTACATCAAAGATGGTCGGTTTGGTGAATGGTTGCGAGATGCGAAAGATTGGGCTTTATCGCGCGAACGCTATTGGGGCACACCTTTGCCGATCTGGGAATGTGATTGTGGTCGGAAGGTTTGTATTGGAAGTATTTGGGAGCTTAAAGAAAAAGCGGTAGAAAAAGATAAAGAATCAATTGACTCGCTTGATCTGCATCGACCATTTATTGATAAGATAAAACTTTCTTGCGAGTGCGGAGGAGAGATGACAAGGATTAAAGAGGTGATTGATTGCTGGTTTGATTCCGGAGCGATGCCTTTTGCTCAGTGGCACTATCCTTTTGAAAATAAAGATTTAATTGATAAAAATCTAATTTTTCCAGCAGATTATATTTCAGAAGGAATTGATCAGACTCGAGGTTGGTTTTATACGCTTTTGGCAATTTCAACGTTGCTTGAAAGGGGGCCGGCTTTCAAAAATGTTGTTGTCGGCGGAGTGATTTTAGATCAAAACGGACAAAAGATGAGTAAATCGCGGGGGAATGCAGTTGATCCCTGGGAGATGATAAAAAAATATGGCGCTGATGCGACCCGCTGGTATTTTTATACAATTAATCAATGTGCTGACGCCAAGCTTTTCAAAGAATCTGATATTGAGCTAGTTGTAAAAAAATTGATTTTGATTTTATGGAACAGCTATTTATTTTTTGTAACTTACGCTAATATCGACAAATGGGAACCACCGAAACAATTTGATAGTTTAATGAGCAAGCAATTTAAGAATTTAAATATCTTGGATCAATGGATTCTTGCAAGACTTGAAGAATTAAAGAAAACAATGACCATAAAACTCGATGACTTTGATATTATTGGTGCGGCACGGCCAGTGGTCCAATTCGTAGATGATCTTTCGACTTGGTATATTCGAAGATCGCGAAGAAGATTTTGGAAATCAGAAAACGACAAAGACAAAAAGTTTGCTTATCAAACTTTGTATCATGTTTTGATAACGCTTTCGAAATTGCTCTCTCCTTTTATGCCTTTTATTGCCGAAAAGATTTATAAAAATTTAAAACCAGATGCAAAAAGCGTCCATCTCGAATCTTGGCCAAAAACATTGGAAAAATTTGCGGATAAAAAAATTTTAGAAAAAATGGATTTTGCGAAAAAAATCATTGAACTTGGGTTAAGAATCCGAAAAGAGGCAAGAATAAAAGTGAGACAACCCTTAGGAAAAATGGAAATCGAGAAAAAAGAAATTGAAAAAGAATTTTTAGAAATTATCAAAGAAGAGCTAAATATCAAAAAACTAGAAGTTGTCGAGAAAATAACCGATGGTTTGAAGGTCTTAGAAGGGGAGGGGATAAAATTAGGAGTGGACACAAAGCTGACAAAGGAACTTGAACTTGAAGGGATTGCTCGAGAAATCATTCGTCAGATTCAAAATTTGAGAAAAGAAGCAGGCTATAATGTGGAAGATAAAATTAATTTGTTTTATGAGGCCGAGGGAGAAAAGATTAAAAAAGTCTGGGATGTTTGGGGAAAATACATTACTGCGGAAACTTTAGCTAAGAAGGTTTTTAGGGCCAAGGATGCTGTAGATCTAGAGATTGAGAAAGATTTTGGAGGAGAAAGAATTTGGTTGGGAGTGAAAAAATAAGTTTTTTTAGTTTAGGCTAAGTTTTGGACAAAAAACCTTCTTTTTGTCCCTCACTTTTTTTACCCAAAGAGTTTTTAGGAACTCATTCTGAATTTGCCAGCGGCTTAAGGGGCTTCTGGGCACCCTCGGATTTTTGGAATTACCAGAATAACAAAAAATTACTACAGGAAGTATTCGCGCGAATACTTCCTGTAGCTTTTGGGAAGATTGCGAGGGGATAGGAGAAAAGATATAGAAAAAATAAAATTAAAAAAGCCCCGACTCGGGTAAGTCGAGGCTTTAACTTTAAGTCGATTTTTTAGAAGATCCGGCGGAGGAATGCTCTGATCCCGCCGCCGGGCTTTGAGACATTTTCTTCGAACCAACCCTCTTCGGGGGAATCGTCAGGATCCTGCGGTCCAGCGCTGCATGATGGAGTGCTTTCCGTCTCTGTTTCCGTCTCTGTTTCTGTCTCTGTTTCTATGACAGAACCAGTGACGGTCGCAGAATCAGGGGCTGGTTGCGATGCAGCGGTTTCGACTGTAGTTGCAATGTCGTCCGGGTTGTCCGTGTCCGATGGTTGAGAGGGTTCGCTTTCGGAATCTTCTGTCGGGGGCTCCTCGGTTTTTGTAGACCATGGTAATGGGTTGAGCCCCACGGTTTCCCGCAACCGATCGATCCTCTCCCTGACGCCCTTTTCGTACTCGTCGGACATCAGAGGAAATCCGGTTGCCAGAATCTTAATCTCGAGTTCCTTGGAATCTCGGGGGAGGTATGATGCTTTGTACTGAGCGCTCTCGCTCCCGAGACTCTCTAGGATGTGGAGCTGGGTTGCTGTGCCAGCTTTCATCTCCAAGACTGATTCTGGTCCTGAAAAGAGGACCATAATCTGCCTTGCACCCTGGATTCCGGTCGCCAGCAACACGGGTTGCAGCGCCAGATCGGCGGCCCGGAAGTAAAAACTTTCCAAGGTTCTTTTTGAATCCTCCCCTGCTTCCTCCTTGGGAAGCGGTACTGAACCGCTTCGCATGAAGGCACTGCCAGCGTTTTGCAATGCGGCAATAATTTCGCTGGCATCGATCCTCTGATCGCATTCCTCACGGAGGATCGACGTGAGAACCTCGACTGCACCGCAGACTTGTTCGTCGCAAAAACGAAACATTTCTGCGGTTGTGGAGTCGAGATCGATTACCTTCTGCGTTAGCAGGTAATCGTTGTGTAGAACGATTACGCCATCACAGGGCGGGTATTCGGAGATCTCCTCTTTTGGACCTCCGACGGCCCCCTTTGTCTTTTGAGTTTTTTGTTCCAAGGGTAGCGCCCTTGGAACAAGGATACTCAAAATCTCCTTGGCCGTTTTATGCCGCCCTGCCAGTTCGAAACCGAAGGGGTATTCAGTGATTTGAATCACCACTTCGGTTCCGATCATTTTTGCGATCTGACCGATCACAGGGCCAGCACCCGATCCTGTGCCGCCGCCAAGGCCGGTGACGATTATCAAAAAAGTAAAACGAGGTCCCATGTCATCGGTAAGAGCCTTTTTGATGTCTTCAAGGCTTTCCATTGCAGCGGCCTTGCCGATGTGCCAGTCAGATTTGGTACCTCGGCCTCTGCAAGTTTCAGGGCCGATGGAAAGATAACCAATAGCCCCCGGCTTGGGATCCTCGGACTTGATGGAAAAGACATCAAGTCCCGCTGTCCGGAGCTTTTTTAGGCATGTCCTGAGATGGTTGTTGTCTGTGTTTAGAAGAACAAATTCCACTCCTTCCAACAAAGAACCATCTCGGATCGCGGCGTAGGTTGCGGCATTACAGCCGGCGCCACCGACGCCGATGACGCCGATCTTGGGATTTACTTCTTCCAAATCTGGAAAATTTGGAATATTCTGCCGGTTTTGTCTTTCTTCCATTTCCAATCCCTCCTTATCAATCAAGAATTTTTCTTTACCGAAATAAAGCCAAAGGTTTTAGAGAAATGAAAATATTTCGTTTTTAAGGTAAAATCTAAGTAATTTTAGAAAGATAGCCCAATATATCATAACAAAAGACAAATGTCAACTTTTTCTCGGAAGCAAATTTTTTGTTGATTACTCGTTGATTATCAGTAAAAAATAATTGATTCAGATCGGGATACATTTGTTTTAGACAAAAAATGATTATATTTTACAAATTATATTTTTTCTTGAAAAATGAAAACCGATTTTCCGCTAGATGGGGGGTTCAAAAGCGTCGCTGATGCACTTCGCAAAAACAATTCCTGAATAAGTTCACATACATTTTGGACTCTTTAGAAA
>Ga0209101_1001616_pt1 | contig 16246 bp, 14 predicted proteins | sample ConPoolayeCmetaG_FD_185481 | JGI IMG/M metagenome (GOLD analysis project Ga0209101, IMG submission 185481) | Hot spring microbial mat communities from California, USA to study Microbial Dark Matter (Phase II) - Cone Pool mat layer C metaG... ...
CGCGCACCACCCCGGCGGCGGCCCGCTGCCAGTTCCCCTGCCCCACGACAGCTCCAACGTCTCGCGGGCGACAACCCTTCCATTCCCGCTGCACACGGACGCCGGCACCGACACGGACACCGACACGGACACAGAGCGGCAGAGCGCGGGCCCGCAGGCCCGCCCTCGAGAGCGTCGGGCGTAGCAGCACCTCCCACCCCGCCCAGCGGGGCTGCGGCCCGCGGTCCCTCGGCCGGCGGTCGTTCTTCGCGTGCCGAGGATGAGGTCGCTAGAACTCCACTTCGTTGCCCAGGAACTTTTCCACCTCCCAAGGGGGCTTGTCGCCGCCCAGGTAGCGGTGGAACCAATCCAGATGCACCAAGTAGTAGAACACCATTTCGTACCAGGAGGGCCAGTGGCCGGCGTCGGGGAACACCACCAGGCGGGAGGGGACGCCACGCAGTTGCAAGTCGGTGAAGAAGGCCAACGACTGGGTGTAGGGGACGCGGAAGTCTTTTTCGCCGGTGATCACCAGGCACGGGGTGGCGAACCCTTTCACCCCTTCGGAGGGGGAGAAGCGGCGGTACCCTTCGGGGTTGTCCCACGGCGTGCCGCCCAGGTCGTACTGGGGGAACCACAGCTCCTCGGTGGTGGAGTGCATCATGCGCAGGTCGTACACGCCCATCATGGACGCCATGGCGGCAAAGCGGGTGGTGTGGCCTTGCAGCCACATGACGGCGTAGCCGCCCCACGACCACCCCATGAGGCCCAGACGTTTTTCGTCCACCCAGGGGAGGGCCGCCAGCGCGTCGGTGACCGCCAGGATATCCTCCATCACCTTGCCGCCCCAATCGCGGGAGATGCCGTCGGTGAACGACTGGCCGTAGCCGGTGGAGCCGGTGGGGTTGGGGAACGCCACCACATAGCCGGCACCGGGGTACACCTGCCAGTCGCCGCGGTAGGCGTCCTGCCATTGCATTTGGGGACCGCCGTGTACGTTAAGGATGAGGGGGTAGCGCTTGGCCGGGTCGAAGCCGTGGGGCTTGATGAGGAACACGTGCACCCGCCGCCTGCCCGGCGCGTTGACCCACAGCTCCTCGGCCGGGCGCAGGTCCACCTCGTCCAGCAGCGCCTGGTTGTGGGAGGTGAGCCGCTGCCGCCCCGAGCCATCCACGCCCACGCGGTACAGCTCTGGGGGTTCGGCCACGGCCCGCCGGGTGTAGACGATGAAGCCGCCCTTGGGGCTCAGCTTCCAAGCGTCGATGGTGGCATCGGTGAAGATCCTCACCGCGTCGCCCCCCGCCACGCTGACCCGCAGCAGCGGCGTGCGCCCCTCCATGGACGCGCGCAGCAGCAGCGAGCGGGAGTCGACGCTCCACTGGGCGTCCTCCACCCAGTCCCGCAGCGTCTCGGTAAGCACCCGGTGGGTGCGCGTGCGCCGGTCGTACACCGCCAGGCGAAACAGGTCCGACTCGTACCCGGGGATGCGTTGGGTGCGGTAGGCGAGGTAGCGCCCGTCCGGGGAGTACACCGGCGAGCCGTCCCAGGCGGGGTTGGCGGCGGTGAGGTTGACCGCCTCCCCTGGGGTGCCGTCCCGCCCCAGGGGGATGGCCCACAGGTCGGCGTTGGTGGAGGTGGCGGGCTGCGCCTCGCGCTTGGAGACCACCACGATCTCGCGACTGTCGGGGGCGAAGGCGTAAAAGGGCTCCCCTCCCACGGCCAGCGGCGGGGTGTCGAAAGCGCCGGGGGTGAGATCGATCATCCGCCCGTCCTCAACCCGCACCAGCAGCACGTGGTTGACGGTGCCCTCCCGCCAGCTGTCCCAGTGCCGGAACAAGAGAGCGTCAGCAACCCGCGCCTTGAGGGCGCCATCGCGCCGGCGCCGCTGGATCTTCTGATGGCACTCGCTGTCGGCGCCGCACTCCGGGTACACCTGGCTGGTAACCGCCAAAAAGCGCCCGTCGGGGGACCACACCGGCTCGGATACACCCATGGCGAAGTGGGTCAGCTGCCGCGCCTCGCCCCCCGCCATAGGTAAAAGGTAAAGCTGTGGCCCGCCGTCGTCGGTGGTGCGGATGAACGCCAAGGTGCCGCCATCGGGGGACCAGCGCGGCGAGGCATCGCCGTCGCCGCCAGTGAGGCGGCGGTCGCCGCTGCCGTCGGCGTTGATGAGATGAATGTGGCTCGTGCGCTTGGCGGTGGCCAGGTGGGTGCGGGTCACCACGTAGGCGATGCGGGTGCCGTCGGGCGACGGTTGCGGGTCGGACACCCCCACCACCCGGGTGTGGTCGGCGATGGTAAACGCCCGTTTTTCTGCGGCGCCAGGCGCCGCTGCCGGCCCGACCACAGCCAGCCAGAACGTCAAAAACACAGCAAGGCGGTGCATAGGTGATCCTCCAGTGAGCGCGATACGCCCTCACGCCGTGACGTCGTACAAGGTGAGGGCCGGCTCCGCCGCCTCAAACACCCGCACCTCGATGCCGTGGCGGCCGCGCAGTTCATCCAGCACACCCCGCATTTCGCCGTTGAGCAGGCGCGCCACCTCCGGGTGGACGCGCACCGACACTTCGTTCACCCCCTGCTCGGCGGCGACGCGCAGCACGGCGCGCCGGACCTCCAGGCACATGGTCTCCGGCGACTTGATGCGTCCCAACCCGGCGCACACCGGGCACGGCTGGGTGAGGGCGCGCTCCAGTGAGCGTTCGGTGCGTTTGCGGGTGAGCTGCACCAGGCCGAACGGCCCCACCGGTCCCACCAGGGTGCGGGCGCGGTCCTTGGCCAGCTCGCTGCGCAGCGCCTCCAGCAGCGCGGCGCGGTGCTCCTCCACCTCCATGTCGATGAAGTCCACCACGATGATGCCGCCCAAATTGCGCAGCCGCAACTGGCGCGCCACCTCGGCGGCAGCCTCCAGATTGATCCGGTACACGGTCTCCTCGAGGTCGGCGCCACCCACGTAGCGGCCGGTGTTGACGTCGATGGCCACCAGGGCCTCGGTTTGATTGATCACCAGCGAACCGCCCGAGCGCAACCACACCTTGGGCTGCAGCACCTGTTCCAGCTCGGACTCGATGGAAAACGCCTCGAACAGGTCCAGCCTCCGGCGGTACAACTTGATGCGAGGGGTGAGCTCCGGCTGCACGCGGTCGAGGAACTCCAACACCCGCTGGTAGGCGTCGGCGTCGTCCACCCAGAACTCCGCCATCTGCGGCCCTGCCAGATCGCGCGCGGCGCGCAACACCAGGTCCAGATCGCGGTACAGCAGGCTGGGCGCCGAGACCTCCTGGGCTCGACTCAAGATGTGGCGCGCCAGGGACTCCAGCATGGCCAGATCGGCCACGAAATCCTCGCGCTGTCGCCCCTCGCCGGCGGTACGCACGATGACGCCGCCCGAGCGCGGGATCTCACTGAGGAGGGCGCGCAGGCGGTCGCGCTCCGCCTGGTCGGTGATGCGGCGGGAGACGCCCACATGGGAGGAGCCCGGCAACAGCACCAGGTAACGGCCGGGGATGGTAATGTGAGAGGTGGCGCGAGGTCCCTTGGAGGTTCCCGTCTCGCGGGTGATCTGCACCACCAGCTCCTGCCCCTCCCGCAGCACGTCCTGGATGGGCACGGCAGGGGCCACCTCCGCGGCCTCCACCCCCTCATCCTCCAGCGCCTCCACCACGTCGTCCACGTACAGGAAGGCGTCCCGCTCCATGCCGATATCCACGAACGCCGCCTGCATCCCTGGGAGCACCCGGGAGATGCGCCCCTTAAACAGCGAGCCCACGATGGAGCGCTCCCGAGCCCGCTCCACGAGAACCTCCACCAGCTGCCCGTTCTCGCGCACCGCCACGCGGGTTTCGTGGGGCGTGACGTTGGCGTAGATCACCGACCGCACGAGCCGATTGTACCCCGTTGAAAGCCTCTACTGGGCAGGTGCAGGGTGGTTGTACAGCTCGGCGGGGGATCGCTCCATCACCGACGGCCGCGGGCGGTGCCGGGGGAGGCGCCCCTGTCAGTGGACTTGCCCCGGCCCGTCTCGGTGCCCGCGCCTGCGTCGGGGATCACGTGCATCGAGTTTGCGCACCGGCGCATCTTGCTTGCCGGCGGTGGAGGCGACCGCTAGCATAGGGCGGAGGCAGCGCGGCATGGCCAACGATCTGTTCACCCCTGACCTGCTGTGGCACGCGATGATGGGGATCGCCCTGGCCGCCGCCGCGGGGTTCCGCATCTTTGTGCCGATGCTGGTGCTGTCCATCGCCGCCGTCACCGGAGAGGTCGAACTGGCCGGCAGTTTGGCGTGGATCGGCACGGTGCCGGCGCTGGTCGTCTTCGCCGTCGCCACCGTGGTGGAGATCGCCGCGTACTATGTCCCGTGGGTGGACAACGCCCTGGACTGGCTTGGGGCGCCGCTGGCGGTCACCGCCGGCACGCTGCTGGTCGCCTCCACCCTCGGAGATGCCGACCCGCTGCTGCGCTGGGTGCTGGCCGTGGTGGGCGGCGGCGGCGTCGCCGGCACGATCCACGGTGGGTTGGCGGTGGTGCGCAAGCTCTCCAGCCTCACCACTGGGGGGCTCGGCAACCCCGTGCTCGCCACGGGCGAGGCGGGAGGTTCGCTGGCCGTATCGCTGCTGGCGCTGGCGCTGCCTCTTGTGGCGCTGTTGCTACTTGCCGTGGCACTCGCCTTCCTCCTGCGCAGGGCGCGTCGCCGGCGCACTGGCCTTGCAGCGCAACTCTAGGGTCACAGAACCGTGTACACTGGCGCTCGCAGTTCGGGCAGCGGGGAGGCGTGTGGGCCGGTGACGGATAGCGCTGAGCGGACGGCAAGCTGGCAGCCGGGCCGGAAGCCGGAGCCGGGGGAGATGTGGCAGCGGGTTCCTCAAGCCGGCGAGACCCTGGCTTCCCGCTTTCGCCCGATTCGCATCCTGGGGGCGGGGGGCAGCGGCGTGGTTTTCGAAGCCGAGGACCTCGCGCTGCGCCAGCGGGTAGCGGTCAAGGTCATCCACGCGCACCTGGCCGAGCCGCGCGCGCTGGAGCGCCTGCGCCGCCGGCTGTTGGTGCTGCCGGTGGGCGACGAGAACCTGACCTTCGTGCCACCCGCCACCGACGCCAGTAGCGGCGCATACCACCTGTTCGATTGTTCGGTGAACGAGCCGCGGTGGGACGCCACGTGGGATCTGCGCGCCCGCCCGAGGTGGCAGGTCTACCTGGCTTCCGGCGGGTGGAGGGGGACCATCTGGCATGGACGTTGCTACACGTTTTCGCGCGAGAGGAGGGCATGAGCGTCCAGGGGCAGCGATCGATGGGTTGGGCTTTCCGTCTGCGCGGCGAGGTGGGAGGCAAGCTGGAGTGTTTCGATGTGGGCGCCGGCGTGGTCAGCGTGGGAACAGCCTCGGACAACTCCCTGATCATTCCCCTCACCGCGGTATCTCGCCATCACGCCGTGCTGCAGGTGTGCGATGGAGTCGTCACGGTCCAAGATTTGGACTCCGACAACGGCACCTTTATCAACGGCCTGCGGGTCTCTCAAGGGATCCTTCAACCCGGCGATTGGGTGGCCTTCGGCCCCGCCCAGTTTCAACTGGAGCGGGTCGATCCGGCAGATGCGCAGCTGGCCATTGCCTTCAACGACTCGCTGGTGGCCTGCGAGGGCGTCATCCCGGCGGAGGTAACCACCGAGGTGGTCCCCGGCGGGGAGCAACACCGGCCAGGCGCCTGGATGGCGGCGTTGAGCGGTCTCGCCAACATATTGCTCGGAGAGCTTGACCCTCGCCCCGGCAACGCCTTGGCGGTTTTGACGGCAAAGATAGGGACGCCAGGCAGCCTCTTTTTCCGTTGGAAAGGAACCGGCGACCCGGTTGTAGTGAGTAGTTGGGGGCAGGAAATCGCCCTCGAGCATTTCCCCAAGCTGCGTCATGCTGTCATCCGCGCCGCCGACGCCGCGTCTATCGAACCGGTGCTGGTGACTGGCCGAGAAAGTGAACCGCCGGCGGTGTGGGCGGTGCTTGCCCGCCCCCGTGAAAGCCCGTTGGGGCTCGCACTGCACGGTGGTTTCGCATACTGGGAGCAAGCCGAGCCGCTGGCGGAGGTGGTGCTGCGCATGCTGGTGCACGCCCAGCCCGAAGCTATTCACGTCACCGTGAACGGAAAAGCCTCCACCCCGCCGGCGTTGGTTTTTCCCGAAGGCCACGTCATCGGGCGTTCGCCGTTGATGGTCGCGATGTATGAGGAGCTGCGGCTGTTGGTCGGGGGCGACCTGCCGGTGCTGGTGGTGGGCGAAACCGGGGTAGGTAAGGAGCATGTAACCCGCACGCTGCACCTCTCCTCACCCCGCTCCAGCAAGCCCTTCGTAGCGGTCAACTGCGCCGCCATCCCGGCCGAGCTGCTGGAGGCCGAGCTTTTCGGTATCGAAAAGGGCGTGGCCACCGGGGTGGTGGCCCGGGAGGGCAAGTTCCGCCAGGCGCACGGCGGCATGCTGGTGCTGGACGAGGTGGCGGAGATGCCTCTCTCCTTGCAGGCCAAATTGCTGCGGGCTTTGCAAGAAGGTGAGATCTCGCCGGTGGGGGCGCGTTTTCCAGTGCAGGTGGACGTGCGCGTGGTGGCTGTAACCAACACCGATCTGCCGGCCCGGGTTCGGGAGGGTACGTTCCGTAAGGATCTTTACTTTCGCTTGAACGGCTATCGCCTCTGGGTACCACCCTTGCGCCAACGGCGCGCAGATATCCCACTAATGGTGGAGCATTTCCTGCGCCGCTTCGCGAGCGAGGTGGGCAAGCCGGTGCGAGGTCTGTCGGTAAAAGCGCTGCGCGCCCTGGTGCAGGCACCTTGGGAGGGCAACGTGCGGGAGCTGGAGCACGAGGTGCGGCGGCTGGTTTACCTCTGTCCCGCGGGCCAGACAATCGACTCTAGTTTGCTCTCCCCGGAGATTCTGCACCCCATGCCGGCGCAGGATCTCCGGGAACTGGAGAAGGCCGCCGATCTCACCCTCGAACGCCAGGTGGAAGCGCTGGAGCGCCGCCTCATAACCGTGGCTCTGGCCCGAGCCAAAGGCAACCGCTCCAGGGCTGCCAAGCTACTGGGCATTTCGCGCAACGGCTTGGCGCTCAAGCTCGAGCGGTTGGGCTTGGAGTGAGTTTCTAGGCGAGGGGGGGGTGCGGGACAGCTTTGGGCGCGGGGACTACGCCCGGCGTCGCGAGCAGCAGGGCTTGCGAAACGGCTACCGCCAAGGAAGGCTGGCCACCGGGGAGGGCGAGGTGTGCTACGCCACCCCTCAGGTGCTGGACGAAAACGCCACGGCGATCGCCGAGGTGCGGGAGCGGCCGTCGGCGCGCACCGAGACCTTGGAGAAGCTGGCCATTGAAATGTAGGCCCGCGGCTGCTCGACACGGGACAGCGATCTTCGCCGGCGGCTGGCGTTTCGAGGACTACCTCAAAGAACTGCTCGAGGCTGAGGTCCCCTCCCGCCGGGACCACGTCGCCAAGGCCAGCATCCACGAGGCCCGTTTCCCGGACATCAAGACGGTCGACCAGATCGACTGGGCTGCCATGACCGGGGTCAGCCGTCCGGCCATCGCCGAGCTCGCCACCTGCGGCTTCGTCAGCGAGGCCCGCGAGGTGGTGATTGCCGGACCGATCGGCACCGGCAAGACGCACCTGGCCATCGCCCTGGGCGTCGAGGGCGCCCCCCGCCGCTTTCGGGTCGTCTTCACCCGGGCCGCTGAGCTGGTCCGCCAGCTTGTGGAGGCGGGTGACGCCCGCCTCCTCGGCAGACTGCACCAACGGCTCTCGAGGGCTCACCTGCTGATCGTCGACGAGCTGGGCCTTGTCCCTTTCGAGCGCACCGGCGGAGAGCTCCTGTTCAACCTGCTGGCCGAGCGCCACGAGCATCGCTCGACCATGATCACCACCAACCTGGCCTTTTCGGAGTGGGTCCAGGTGCTGGGCGACGAGAAGCTCACGACGGCCCTGCTGGGTCTCCTGGCCAGCCGGGGCCACATCCTGACCACGCAGGGTCCCTCCTATCGGACCAGGAGTCGCACATGAGACGCTGTTGGGCCGGGCGCCTCCCCCCTCGGGGGGAGGCAGGAAGAGGCAAAGACAAGGACAGAGAAAGGAGCAAAGACCACCACAGCCCCAACCCCACTGAAGTGCACGTAGACCCGCCAGGGTGGGTCAATATCTAAACGTTGCCCTGGGTCAATTTCCGACCGCTGCCAACATAAGCGGCCCGCGGTGCCTGGGTGACCTCGGCTCGCGCCGAATCCGGCAGCTTGACGACGATGTTCCTCATCTTGGGGGCCAGACACAGTTGCCGCAAAGGGGCCGGAAAGCACGTCGTGACAGCTCGGATCAACCCCGCGGCAGCATCGGTGACGACCAGGAGCGGATCCGCAAGACCTCGGCGCCTGAAGTTCTCGAGGAACTCCACTGCGCACTGGGCCCTCTCGTTGCTCCCGAACGCCAGGTGCACCAGGACCTTTCCTCCCAGGTGATGCACCACGCCGCCAGCACCGCTTCCCGCTGCGCCCCTGGCTGCAGCTTCTCGGCGATGCAGTCCGAGAAAAGGAGAAACGGTTTGATCTTCGTGAGATCATACGTGTCGAAGGCTTCGTACTCCTCCCACAGCTCCTCGGTGACCCCGCTGGGGGCGGTGCGCGAGAGCAGGCTGCCTCGCTGCTCGTCGGCGAAGATTGCTGTCCCGCGTCGAGCAGCCGCGGGCGTACATCTCGATGGCCAGCTTCTCCAAGGCCTCCCTGCGCCCCGACAGCCGCTTCCGCCGCTCGGTGATCGGCGCGGCATCCGTGTCCCGCACCTTAAGGGTAGCGTAGCACACCTCGCCCTCCCCGGTGGCCAACCTCCCTTGGCGGTAGCCGTTTCGCAAGCCCTGCCGCTCGCCACGCCGGGCGTAGTACTCGCGCCCAAGGATGTCCCGCACCGCCCCCTCCAGCGCTTCCTCGACGATCCGCTTCACCGCCAGGGGGACCCACAGGCTGGCCAGCTTGTCCTCTCCCATCCCTCTCCTGCCAGCAGTGCCGCGATTTGCTCCCCAGTGACCTGCGTTGGTGGTACCCTCTTGATCAGTTGAGCCCTCCTTTCTTTCTTGTCAGCCCGAGACCACCCGCCTCGGTTCGCGAGGCTCAACACCTTCTCGTTTACGGGAAGTCGAGGACGTCACCCGCAACGCGGGGACTAGGATGCGCATTCTTTGGGCATATTGCGCAGTATTTTGGCACTTCAAACTCAGGGTACGCTCTGGCGGTTTCTCATCTTTATGTTTCGCAGCCAGTTATCTGTCGTTGCTTGGCTCTAGGTGAGGGCGTAAGTAATGATGTTCTCGCTGGAAATTGCTAATCCGCTGCGCTGCGAGTGCGTAGAAGCACAACTCCGTCGAAATCCGGGCCGGTAAGAACGGGCTGACCTGTGCGATCCAGACTGATCGGTTTCGGAACACAATTTCCTAAAAGACCTTCCAAGCGGCTGCGCAGGAAATGCACAGTACGTATGCGTGGTCTGCTATGCGGGTATAAATCCGGCGATTCTCGCGTCTTGCGGATACTGCATTCAAGCTGCCACAACGAGCGGACCGCATTTAACCTCGGCTGTGGCCTCCGGGGAATCACGAGCGTATCTTTCTTTAAGCAAAACCCTGCACGCGGCGACAGGGCGACCTCGATGGCACAAGTTTTGCTGTGCTGCAGGGGCGCCTATGCCCAGATGGGACGTGCCAGAGGCGCAGAAGCTTTCCTGTGATTTTGAGGAGCCCCTTGGGAACGACGGCTCAACTTGGGGAATAACGAGACACAGCGCCATCTATTCGGCGCTACAGCAGCTGTGTGCAACGCGGTCTGTGACAGTTCTTCGATAGGTTTAGACGCTGGGGTGCAGAAAGGAGCTTTGTGTGAGAAAACGATTGCCGCAGTTAGCCAGCTGGAGATCGGTAGCGATGTGCGGAGCCTTGGCTGTTCTGCCGGGATGCGCGTCGGCCCCTCCGTGTGTCGACGCGACAACGCCCATCTACTCGCTCAACAAGCATATTGAGGAAATCACGCAGCGCTGGAAGCAAAACAACTATATGCTGACTCACGAGTTTCGCCACAACCTGGAGAGCCCGCAGTGGCCCGCCGGCGGGGCTTCGTCGTACACCATGAGCTACGACACCCAGCCTGGTCGGGAGTATCTCTTTGTGTTCACGGCGGCGGACGGAGCCACCGACCTCGCCCTTTCGCTCCGCGACTCCGAGGGGGGCTACTTCACCGCAGATACCCGGAACATGGGGAATGCCTTCCTGCATCCACCGTACATAGTTTACCCAGGAAGTGCAACACCGACCAAGATTGAGTTGCGGGCGGAGATTGTCAAGGGCAACCGATGCTACGCAGTGCCGGTTGCCGTTGTCGTCTACTCGCGCCTCAAGTAAGGGGGCCAGCCCCAAAAAGGAGAGACAGATGAAACGAACGCCTGTCAAAAAGTTGACAACACGACTGATGGCGGCTGCCGCTATGGCGTGGATAGCCGTCGCTACCGCTGCCACTGCTGAAGCGCAGAGAGTTCTCGATTCGACACCGGTGCTGCCCATAAAGGACGCCGTCGAGACACTCACCAAGCGGTGGGGTCAGGAAGGTTACTCATTGGTGAAGGAATACTACGACAATTTGGAGGACGCCTCCATTAAGAATACGAAGAAGAAAAAGAACATGAATGCAAAGACGCAATTTAAGGTTTCTTTTGATACCACGCCGGGACGGGAGTATGTGTTTGCCGCCACCGCTTCCGATGGAGCAGCGGACCTGGCGCTTTCGCTCAGGGATTCCCAAGGAGCTTATAGTAGCGCGGATACCAGGAATATTGGCGATGCTTTTCTGCGGCCCCCCTATATTAGCTATCCAGCTCAGCCATCTCCTACCAAAATAGAACTTACTGTGACGCTTGTCCGCGGGACTCGCAACTACGCTGTCCCCGTCGCGATTCTCGTGTACTCGAGGCTGAAATAACGTGTTGCGGTCCCTCAGTGCGACCGGGAGAGGAGAGAAGATGATCACGAGTCGGTATTACATCGCGATGATCGGCGTTGTGGCCGGAGCCGTGTTTGCGGCTAGTACTGTCGAAGCTCAGACCTGGGCGGTCCGGGAACTCACCGAGATCCGCCGCATCATCGCCGACCACGAGGCCTACGTTGGCAAAGAAGTAGCTTTGCAGGGGGAGGTGACCTCCATTCGCACAGCCGGCCCGACGCTGGATGCCTACTTTACGGTGAGGGACGCCACCGGAACGATTCTAATTCAACAAGAGGCGGGCTCTTTGGAACCAAGTGTAGGGGCGAAGCACGTCATCATCGGAGTGGTTGGCTACAACAAAGGAGCCGATCCACCGCTTTTCGTGCGGGAGGTGCACCGATTGCCGTTTGGTTCGAGTTTGGCTCCTCCCACGCCGACTCCAGTGGTCTTACCTCCCACGCCGACGCCCGCGGTGGTGGTAATCACCCCGGTCGAACCCCCGACTCGGCGCGAAGAACGATTCATTCCGCCTCCACCGCTGCCCAAAGTGGAGCCATCCCCGGTGCCCGAACCTCGACCGGCGAGGATCGTGTTTTTCACCGTGAGTCCCGCCGAGATTGAGGTGGGTCAGACCGCTACGATCTCGGGCGAGGTCGCGGGAGATAATGTGCGTTGGTCCCTAACGCGGGTGGGTGGAACCGGCAGCGGGTCGGTCACCCTTCCCTCGGGCTCTGGTTCTCAGGTCGTTTCATCCTTCACGGGCAGTTCCAAGGGCACGGTGATGCTGCGCTTGACGGCGAGCAACGAGAAGGGCAGCGTCTCGCAAGAAGTGGAGGTCAGTGTTCTCGGGCCAGCGAGCCCCTCCTGGTTGTGGCCGGTGGTGATCGGGGTCGGGGTGCTGCTTTTGATCTTGGTGGTGGTGCTGGCAGTTATGGCCGCGCAACGCGGTGGCAAGCCGGCGGCGCCAGGTGCTGCCGACGCGCTGGCCTTACCGCCGCCCACGGTCGTGGAAGGCTCGACGATCAAATTCCATGCGCCGCCCCCCGGCACTCTCAAAGTGCTGCCAGGCCGGTTTGAGGTGGTCGGTGATCCGTCGATCAAGGAAATTCGGATCTTCAAGACAAAGGCCGATGTCGAGCCCGAGGTGACACTGGGCAGGGCCTCCGGTCCTCCCTACTCGCATATCCAACTGAAACCGCAGACGGTCTCCGCCAAGCAGTGCAAGCTGATGTATTCCAACGGCATGTATACGCTCATCAACTACAGCTCGACGAATCCGACGCGCATCAATGGCGAGGCGCTTGGTGCAGGCGACTCCCGGCGGCTCAACGACGGCGACAAGATTGAAATGGGGGAGGTGACACTAATTTACCACGAGAGGTAGGAGCCAGAGGCGCCGGCCGGCAAACGTTGCCGGCCGGCGCATGCATCGTCTTGAAGCCTCGTAACTTTCTAAGGAGCGGGTGGTGGCCATTGGCTGAAGAAGTCGTCGGGGTCGGATTCAGTGAGTGCGGACGGCGTGCCAACAACGAGGACGCCGTCGCGGTGCTGGTCGACGGCTCTGGGCCGTGCCTCAAGACGTTGGCCGTGGTAGCCGACGGGATGGGAGGCCACAACGCCGGAGAAGTTGCCTCTGGGCTCACCGTCGCAACCTGCCAGGAAGCTTTCGAGCGGCTCAATAGCGACTCATCTCGGGAATTTTCCGCTCTCGACGCAAGCAACTTTCTACGGGCTTTGCTGGACACCGTGAACCAGCGCATTTTGCTGCGAGCTCGTGCCGATCCAGCTTGTGCAGGGATGGGGACCACTGCTGTTATTGCCGCGGTGCTTCCCAACGATCAGGCGGTGGTCGCTCACGTGGGCGATTCTCGCGCCTATCTGGTTCGTTCGGGGGGGATCAGGCAGCTCACCCGAGACCATTCAGTTCTGTTTGAGCGCCCGCAAGAGCTTCCGCTGGAGAGCGACATCTCTCTGGAAGCTTTGCGAAACGATCCGTACGCCCACGCCCTGACCCGTTCGTTGGGGCAGGAGGAGTACGTGGAACCGGACGTTACTCCTCCCTTTAAGTTGTTCCCGGGGGACACGCTCCTCCTGGTGAGCGACGGCATTACCGACGTTCTCGAATCTGATCGCATACTTTATGCGCACGAGAGCAGCCCGGGGCTTGGGGCATTCTGTCGGAAGCTGATCGATACTGCGATGGCCCGTGCAAGTAATGACAACCTCACCATCGCCGCACTGGTCATCGGGTCGGAGCACCAGCTGCTGAAAAACGTGCGGCAGCCGCCAGTTGAGCGAGCGGCGGCCTGGGGGACCACCGCGGCCGACGCGCGGCCAAGGTCGCAACTCGGGCCGCTACGCGGTCGACTTGGTGCGCCGCAGACAACCTTGCTCCGCGGCGCTGCCGCCGTGGGCCTGCTTGCGGTCGGACTTGGCCTCGGGTGGTGGCTGGCGACCGGCGGGGACGGACGTGGTACTCCAGCAGAGATACCTGTCGTCGCCCGACCACAGCAGCTCACCGACCAACTGCAAACCGCGGGACCGCCTGCCAGTGCCACAGACTTCCAGACCCCCAACGCCTCGGCGCCAAGCGAAAATCGGCGGCACCCCGATTCTCGAGGCCAAGAATCTCCCCCTGAAAAGCCTGCCCCACCGGCCGGCAGCGGAGCCCCGCCAAACCCTGGGGCACGCATTTCTTCCGCCTCTGCGCCGATGGGGATGGGGCCAACTGTCCGTTCCGCCGAGAGCAGCAGCACACCGCCCCCCGTTCTTGAGCCGCAAGGGGCGGAGCCTGCCAACCCCCAGAACCTGATTCCAGCTGGCGCCGCGGAAACGGCCGGCGTAGGGGGCGAAGAAAGAGCGGGAACGGCAGACCAGTGGGGAAAGGGTGAGGGTTCAGCCAGGCCTGCTGAAGGTGCCGAAGCAAACGGGACCGCGACCGATTCCGGCAGAGGGGAATCATCGCGCGATACCTCGGCAGAACGGAGGGATGCCGACGGCCGTCCTTTGCTTTGTGAAGTCTTTGGTTACGATTACGATCAGCGTGAAAAGCTGTGGATCTTTAGAATCGGGTGTAGCCAGCCGATCAGTCAGGCCCAGGTAACCGTGGCCAATAACAGAGAGAGTTTTTCAGCTCGCATCGCGGAGGATAGGGCCGAAAAGCACGGAGGTTTATGGCCATTCGGGTACGAGCTGCGGGTCCCCCTCACCCGCAGTGACGAGAAACTCCCCAAAGGGAAATATATTGACTATCGGATCGAAATTCCTGGACGTTCGCTCGTGGGCCGCGCTTTCAAGGGAGGGCGCCCGTGATTGGGCGGGGCGCTTTTCCGGGGTTTGATGCGGCCGCTGGCGCTGCTGTATGGTTGGCGGTGCTGGTGAGTGGGTTGGTCGCCGGGAAAACGGCGGCACAGACCCCACCCCCTGGCACCTCGTTCCTCCCGCTAGTGCTTGCCAACGTGCCGTGCGAGCGGGTTGTGCTGCGGGTTAACGGCTTGCCCTACCAGCCGATCTGTTTCGAAGGCCAACTGCTGGTGCCCTTGCCGGCGGGCCCGCAGCGGCTGGAGATCGGTGCGCCGGGTATGGAGAGCGTGACGCTGTCGGTGGGAGTGTCCAGCACGGGCAACGTGCTACCTGCCATGACGGTGCCACCTTTGCGCGGCAAGTCGGCCCGGCGGGCCGAGCCGCAGTGGGGCATGGTCCTCCTGGTAGTGCTGCTGGCCGCCGTGGTGTTGGCGATCGCCCTAGTTGCCATGGTGGTCGTGCGCCTCCAGTCGCGGTCGGCCTCGGCCGGAAGTGCAACGCCGGTTGCCGCAAAGCTGACGCCGAGTGTGAGCGACGGGCTCTCCTCGCGTCAGTGGCTGTCGCTCGAAAGCACGCGCCAGCTCCCCAGTGCACCCGCGGCCGGTCTGCGCCCGCTCCCGCCAACACCGACCGCAGAAGGCGGGGAGACCTTCGGCCCCTATCGGATTGAATCCCTCCTCGCCGCCGGTGGGATCGCCACTATTTCCGTGGCGTTGGACCGGCGCTCGCAGCAGCGGGTCGCCCTCAAGCGCATCCGTCGGGAGCACCTGCTCGATCGCGACCTGGTCCGCCGCTTCCTCCTCGAAGGGGACATTCTCCGCCTGCTCAACACCCGCCACCCCGAGGCGGCCATTGTGCGGGTGCACGAGTGGGGCCAGGCCGACCAGGACGGTACGCCGTGGCCATTCCTCGCCTTGGAACTTCTCCACGGGCGCACCCTCGAGCGCCAGGTCCGCTCCCAGGGGCGCCTCTCGCCGGCGCTCGCTCTCCTGGTGGTCCGCGAAGTGGCGCAGGCCCTCGCCTGCGCCCACGACGAGGGGATCTTTCACCGCGACCTCAGCCCCGACAACATCTTCCTCGTGCACCTCCCCGACGGCCGCAAATCCCCGCTGCAGCTCAAGATCATCGACTTTGGCGTGGCCAAGCTGCAGGCGCCGCAGCACGGGACCCTTGACGGATCCATCCACGGCAAACCCTCCTACATGTCGCCTGAGCAGTGCGCCGGTCAGCCCCTGGACGGGCGCACCGACGTCTACTCTCTTGGCCAGGTGCTTTACTTTGCGCTCGAAGGCAAACCCGCCTTCGCCTCTCGCAACCCACTGGAGGTTCTGGATATGCACCTGCGCCGGCCGATGCCCGCACCGACTCGCTGCGGCGATCGCGTGGTGGCGCTGGTGCGCTCCATGTGCGAGAAAGACCCTGGTGCCCGGCCCTCCATGCGCTTCGTCGCCGAGGCGCTGGCCCAGATCGTGAAGGGGTAAACCATGAAAGCTCTCACCGCCTCTCTGACGCCTCGAACCACCGCCGGTAAGCCCGGCAGGCCGAATTCTTGCGAACACCCAAGGAGGGCTCAACCCATGCGCCGTGTCACCCACGCTGCGACGAACCGCCCCAAGCCGCTCGCCCGCAACCGCGGGGGGCGGCCTCGCTTTGTCTTCTCCACCTTCGCCGCCGCCTTAATGCTGGCGCTGCCCCAAGTCCCCCCTGCGTGGGGCCAGCCCGTGACCGGCAGCTTCGCTGCGGGGGGGCGGCCCTTTCCTTCGGGGTGGACGGACGGGGTGACCGCTGGCAGCGCGACCGTGCGGGTCAGTGGGCCGCCCAACACCAAGGTGCAGGTCCGCATCCAGGCCACCGTGGATCTTACGCCCGCCGACGCGCTGGCAAGAATTACGCTCGGGTCCTATGGGGAAAAGACCGTCAACCTGGGGCCGACCGGGCAGGTCGAGGCGACCGTTGCGGTGCGGCCGATGTTCAGCCTGGTCCGCGAG
>Ga0209101_1001617_pt1 | contig 16241 bp, 14 predicted proteins | sample ConPoolayeCmetaG_FD_185481 | JGI IMG/M metagenome (GOLD analysis project Ga0209101, IMG submission 185481) | Hot spring microbial mat communities from California, USA to study Microbial Dark Matter (Phase II) - Cone Pool mat layer C metaG... ...
CCTCAGTGCCAGGCTGAATTCTTGCTTTTGGCGCCATGGCGCCATGGTGCCTGCGGAAAGTGGCTGCCGGGGCCGGCGGCGCTCCAGAAGAGCGGATTAGAACTGCACTTTGACGGGCTCGCGTTCGCTTTCCGGCGCGCTGAACGACTCGCGGCGCGTAAAGCCGAACATCCCCGCAATCACGTTGCGCGGGAAGGTTTCGATGGCCGTGTTGTAGGTCATCACGGAATCGTTGTAGTGCTGGCGCGCGAAGGCGATGCGGTTTTCTGTCGTCGTCAACTCTTCCTGCAAGGCGAGCATGTTTTGGTTGGCCTTCAGTTCAGGATAATTTTCAACCAGCGCGAACAACGATTTCAACGTGGAGGTGAGCTGATTCTCGGCTTGCGCGGTGGCCGCCACACCTTGCGCGCTCATGGCCGCCGCGCGCGCCTTGATCACCTTGTCAAGTGTTTCCTGTTCATATTTCATGTAACCCTTGACGGTCTCGACCAGGTTGGGAATCAAGTCGTGGCGGCGTTTGAGCTGCACGTCAATCTGCGCCCAGGCGTTGAGCACACGGTTGCGCAGGCGCACAAGGCCGTTGTACGCCATCATCACATACAACGCGATGACAACTGCAACAATGATGAGAATAATCAGGGGGCCCATGGGATCTCCTTACACGTGTTACTGGATGCGCAAATCTTGGATGCCTCGCAGAAAATTTTGTTGCAAATCGCGCACGTTGATGCGCAGCTCGAATTGTTCGATCTGGGTTTGGACTTTTTGTTCTTTCAACGCGGTGTCCATGTGGACGTAGGGCGGCGTGTTGTCAAGCGGCACTTGGATGGCGAGCGAAGTATTGCTGATGGCGAGCATGTTAAGCCAGGCGAGTTCGTTCACAAAGCCGGCAGCGCGGGCCGTAAGGCCATTTACACGGACATCAATAATGGACGGCTGCACGATCATATCGCGCAGGGCGACGCGGCCGCGCGCACTCAGTGTGCCGGCCTGCACGTTCAGGTTGTCGAGGAAGCGCGTGTAAACACGGGCAAACGGCAGGGCACTGCGCAACAACACGTTGCTGAAGGCGAAGTCTATGGTGATATTGGTAACGCCGGCGCGGAAATCAACTTCGCCGGCCGCGGCGATCCACGCTTGCGTGCCGGCGCCGAGATAGCCGAAGGCAGCAAAGGTTATCGGCTGGTCATGTGCGCGTGGCATGGAGGAGATGCCGGTGCAATAACCGCGCAGGCCGTGCAGGGGAACGGGATCGGCGCCGCCATGCGGCACAAGTTCCAGCGTGCAGTTGCTGATGGTGAGAAGATTGAGGAAAAATTCGGGGCGGCGCATGCCGGGCGGCAGGCGAAATTCAGGCGTGCGCGCGACGCGCGCGGTCGACGGCCCAGCGACGTCGCGCCCCAGATACGGCGCGACAACGCCCGCGATGGCCAGCGGGTTGATTTGCTGTGCAGCCCATGACATGATGCGGCGCACGCGCACGGCCATCGGCTCGTAGGCCAGCATGGCGCGGGCGGTATCGGAAAGGAAGACGAAGCGGCCGTTGCGGGTTTGGAGAATGCGCGCGGCGGCCTGTTCGACGTGCGCTTCCTGCAGGCCGGCGCGGCGTTCGAAGAAGCTGGCGATGTCAGCACGCAAGTCCACATGCTGTGCCGTGAAGAGCGCGCGGCCGCGTTGCCCCGGGTCCATCACCGTGATATTGTCCACGCGCAGATAGGATTCGTAGACACTTAAATCAACCGCGCCAACTTTGAAGAGCGTATTGAGCTCGTAGGAGCCGAAGGACTCGAGATTGCGGCGCACGATCTCATCGCCGGAATGCCCCATCCAGAAAAAGCCGATCAGCAAGGCCAATGACAACATGGCTACTGCGGGCCAGCGGATGATTTTCATGCCGCCTCCGCACGGACAGGATGACGCAGGCGCCAGAAGAAGAAGGCAAGCAGGCTCGCTGCGGCCGCTGCTGCTCCAGCGATGGCGCCGCACACAACACTGCCCATCACCCGCGCGCGATGCAGTTCAAGATAGCAGAAGACCGGCAGCTGAATAATCGCGCTCCAGAACGCCGTGTGTGCCTGCAATACCATGGTGCCCGCCCCCTCATACCATGCGCCGAGCGGCCACGCCATCACACGGCCTGCACACCATGCCAGCAGCACGAGCGGCACATGGGTGCGGGTGAGAATGATGAGCAGCAGCACACATAACCATACCGGCGATGCGAGCGGCAGACAGCCAAGCAGCACCCCGCAGAAGATGCTCGCGGCACTGCGCGGCACCGTCAACCCGCGGAAGAGCATGCTAATGAGCCATCGCACAATCATGTCGCGTTTACACGCTCTGATCTACCTCAGATGCGGCGACCAGGGAGGACCGCCTTCGCGGCGGCCTGATGGCTGCAGGGCTCAAGGGCAGCGAGGCCGTTGCCCCTCCACGCCCAGGTCGCGAGTCGCCGCATCTGGGCTGTACCATGTGCGCTGCCGGGTGACGCATGGCCATGCCCACAGGGTTACCCGTTGAAGCGGCGGACAATGATGCTGGCGTTATGGCCGCCGAACCCGAACGAATTGCTGAGCGCGGCTTCAACCTGGACGGCGCGCGCTTCATTCGGCACGCAATCAATCCGGCAACGCGGGTCAGGGAATTCCTGATTAATCGTGGGGGGCACGATGCCGTGCTGCATCGCCAGACACGTGGCGATGAGCTCGATGCCGCCGGCAGCGCCGAGCGTGTGGCCGGTCATGGATTTTGTCGAGCACATCATCACTTTGGCGTCCGCCCCGAAGAGGCGCTGCACGGCCTGGACTTCGGAGATATCGCCCAGCGGCGTGGAGGTGCCGTGGGCATTGATGTACTGAATATCGGAGGGGCGAAGGCCGCTTTGTTCAAAGGCCATGCGCATGGCTTGTTCGGCGCCGCGGCCTTCGGGCTCGGGGGCAGCCATGTGATAAGCATCACCGCTCATCCCCACAGCCAGGATTTCGCCATAAATGGTGGCGTTGCGCGCCAGCGCATGCTGTAATTCCTCAAGCACGACGATGCCGGCGCCTTCAGCCATGACAAAGCCGTCACGTTTTTCGTCGAAGGGGCGGCTGGCGCGCGCAGGCTCGTCATTGAAAGAGGTGCTGAGGGCATTCATCGAGCAGAAGCCGCTCATGCCAAGGTCTGTGATGGCCGCTTCAGTGCCGCCGGACACAAACACTTCTGCATCACCGAATTTGATGCCGCGGAAGGCCATGGCAATCGAGTGCGCGGCGGTGGCGCAGGCCGTAACGACGCACAGATTCGGGCCTTTCATGCCGTGGCGGATGGAGATCATGCCGGCGCCCATGTCCACAATCATCATGGGGATGAAGAAGGGCGAGACGCCGCGCTGGCCGCGGGAAATGAAGCGCTGATACTGTTCTTCAATCGTCTTGAGACCGCCGATGCCGGAGCCGACGTAGACGCCCACACGGGTGGGGTCTTCCTTGGACATGTCAAGGCGGCTGTGAGCGATGGCATTGTCGGCAGCGGCAATGGCGAATTGGAGAAAGCGGTCAGTGCGGCGAGCTTCTTTCGGCTCGAGGAATTCTTCGGGATTAAAGTCGAGCACCTGGCCGGCGATTTTGGAGGAAAACTTTTCCGGATCAACGGCACGGAGCGGGGTAATGCCGCTGCGGCCGTGGAGCAGACTGTCCCAAAACGACTCCAGCGTATTGCCGATGCAGCTAACCACGCCCATGCCGGTGATGACCACGCGGCGAGCATAAACAGGGTCCATAACGATGCCTACGGTAAAAGACAGGCTGCGCCGCTGCGCGAGCGGGCGGAGGGCCTGCGGGCGGGGCCGGCCGCGAAGAGCTGCGCTGCGGGCATGCGCCCGGGCGGCTCTTCGCGGCACGCGGCACGCCCGTTACTGCTGAGCCTGCTGAGATTCGGCGATCTTGCCATCAATAAACTTGATGGCGTCGCCGACGGTTTTGATCTTCTCAGCTTCTTCGTCGGGAATCTGCGCGCCGAATTCTTCTTCCAGCGCCATGACTACCTCGACCAAATCCAGGCTGTCCGCGCCCAGATCGTCCGTGAACGACGCATCGTCAGTGACTTCTTCCGGCTTGACGCCCAGCTGCTTGACGATGATGTCTTTCACTCGTTCTGCTGTTGATGCCATACTGGCCTCCCTTATCCCTTGTTATGGTTACGTGCAATGGTTACCTTACATCACCATTCCGCCGTCGACAACGACAACCTGGCCGGTAATGTAATCCGATAAACTGCTGCTGAGGAACAACGCCGCTTTGGCTACATCCTCAGGCAGCCCTAATTTTTTTTGCGGAATCAAATTCAGCATTGCCTGCTTGACATCGTCCGGCAGCACTTCAGTCATTTTGGTCTGAATGAAGCCTGGCGCGATGGCATTGACATTGACGCCGCGGCTGGCCAGCTCCTTGGCCGTGCTCTTTGTCAGGCCGATCAAACCGGCCTTGCTGGCGGCGTAGTTGGCTTGGCCGGCATTGCCAATCAAGCCAATAATCGAGGCGATGTTGACGATGCGCCCGCTGCGCTGCTTCATCATGATCTTTGCTACAGCGTGCGTGCAGTTGAACGCGCCTTTTAAATTGATGCGCAGGACGGCATCCCATTCTTCCTCGCCCATGCGGATGAGCAAGGTGTCCTTGGTGATGCCGGCATTGTTAACAAGAATATCAATGTGGCCAAAATCGGCATGCACGCGGTCAGTCATGGCATGCACGGCGGCAAAATCAGAGACATCCACCGCATACGGCCGCGCGGTGCGGCCAAGCGCCGTGACTTTCTGCACCGTTTCCGCGGCCAGTTCTTCCTTGATCTCCGCCACGGCAATGTCCGCGCCGGCTTCGGCCAGCGTGACAGCAATGGCTTGGCCAATGCCGCGCCCCGCGCCCGTTATCAACGCTACTTTGCCACGCAAGTCTATCAAGTTACAACTCATCTGATCCTCACTATGAGAGAGACAATGCGGCGATCTCCGCCGGCGTTTCAGCCGACAGCACGCGCGCCGCCGGCTCGATTTTTTTCATCAAGCCCTGCAATACTTTGCCCGGGCCTAATTCGACGAACGTTTCAATGCCGCGGGACAGCATCCAGCGGCAGCAATCTTCCCAGCGCACGGATTCAACCACTTGGCGCGCGAGCAGCCCGGGGATGCCGGCCGCGCCGGTATAGGGCGCGCCATGCACGTTGGCCAGCACGGTAATGCGCGGCTCCTGCCATGGCACGGCCTGCAGCAGCGGCGCAAGGCGTGCCTGCGCACTGCTCATGAAGGGCGAATGGAACGCGCCGCTGACGTGCAGCGGGATGACGCGCTTGGCGCCAGCGGCCATGCACGCTTCCGAGGCGCGCTTGACAGCAGCGGCGTCACCAGAGATCACCACTTGCCCCGGGCAGTTGTAATTGGCCACGTAGGCATCAGGAATCGCGGCGCAAATTTCAGCAATCTTCTCTGCATCCAAATTAAGCACCGATGCCATCGCGCCCGGGCGGCTTTGCGCCGCTTCCTGCATGAAGAGGCCGCGCTGTTGCACCAGGCGCACGCCGTCGGCCACGGGCAACGATCCGGCGGCCGTCAAGGCTGAATACTCACCCAGACTCAACCCCGCTACGGCGCCGATCTGTACCTGCGGGAACTGCGTGCGAAACACGTCATACGCCGCGATGGATACGGCGTAAATGGCCGGCTGCGACACGTCCGTTGCGGTCAGCGCATCTTGCGGCCCCTCAAAGAGCGTGGCCAGGAAGCGCCCGCCCAGCACACCTGCCGCCGCATCCAGCACGGCGCGGCCTTGCGGCACTTCGTACAGCGCCTTGCCCATGCCGACGTATTGCGCGCCCTGGCCGGGGAAGAGGATGCCGACCGGTGCACTCATGCGCGGCTCCGGTAAGCGGGATATGACATACAGGGCGGATAGGACATATTTCTTACCAGCGGATCAAGAGCGAGCCCCATGTCATGCCGGCACCAAAGGCCACCAGCAGGAGGTAATCGCCTTCCTTGAGATTATAGTGCAACACGACTTCCGCCAGGCCGACCGCCGTAGACGCAGCGGACATGTTGCCGTACTTGTGAATATTATAATGAATGTGGCTCTGATCAAGTCCCAGCGCTTGGGCGGCGGCGTCAATAATGCGTTTGTTGGCCTGGTGCGGGATGAGCCAGGTGATTTCTTCAGCTTTGAGATTGTTGCGCTCGGCGATGCGCACGGTGGTGCGTTTCATGGCCGTGACGGCGAATTTGAAGACCTCGCGGCCTTCCATGCTGATGTAGTGGAGGCGCTCGCCAATGGACTTGGTGGAAGCAGGCATGCGCGAGCCGCCGGCCGGGACTTGCAGCCAATGGGCATTGCGCCCGTCGCTTTCGAGAATGAAGTCGCGAATGCCATGGCCTGCGCGGCCGGTGCGCTTGAGCACGACGGCCCCGGCGCCGTCGCCGAACAGCACACACGTGTTGCGGTCTTTGTAATCCGTGATGGCCGAGAGCTTCTCGGCGCCGATGATCAGGGCGTTGCCGACATAGCCGCTGGCCAGGTAGGTGTAGGCCGTGGCCAGAGCGTAGATGAACCCTGTGCAGGCGGCGGAGATGTCGAATGCAAACGCATTGCGCGCCTCGATGCCGCGTTGCACGAGGCAGGCCGTGCTGGGGAACATCATGTCAGGCGTGACGGTGGCGCAGATGATCATATCCACGTCTTCGGCGGCCAGCTGGGCATGCTCAAGCGCCTTGCGGGCTGCCAGGACAGCCATGTCGGAGGTAGACATGGTTTCGTCGGCGATGCGGCGTTCGTGAATGCCGGTGCGCTCAACGATCCAGTCATCGCTCGTCTCCACCATGCGCTCAAGATCAGCGTTGGTCAAAATGCGTTCGGGCAGGTAATAACCTGCGCCGATCACTTCGACCGGGACGGGGTTCTCAAGTTTTGGCATCGCTCTCATGAGCGGGGTACTGCCTCCAAAATACGCGTGTTAAGCTGTTGCGCCACGGCTTCGCGGGCGCGCTCAATTGCACTGCGCACGGCCTTCGCACGCGAATTACCATGCGCACAAATACAGACTCCATTCACCCCAAGCAACGGGGCGCCGCCCAGTTTCGCGGCATCAAAGCGGCGGCCGACGCGCCACAGCACGGGCTTTACCAGCCAGCGCTGCAGCGTGCGCAGCCAGCCGTGCGGATAGGCGTGGCGCTCAAACAACATGCGCATGCCGTGCGCCATGCCTTCCATTACCTTCAGCGCGACGTTGCCAACAAACCCGTCGCATACAATCACATCCACTTTGCCAGAAAACAAATCCTGGCCTTCAACGTTGCCATAAAAAGGCAACGCGCTCTCGCGCAGCATCCGGAACGCATCACGCGTCACGGCGTTGCCTTTGGCATCTTCTTCGCCCACCGAGAGCAGCCCCACGACCGGATGCGCGCGTTGCAACATGGCACGTGCATAGCATACACCCATGTGGGCAAACTGCACCAGGTGCAGCGCCTTGCAGTTCACCGTGGCGCCGGCGTCTATCAGCACCGTCGCGCCCAGCGGGCCGGGCACCAGCGCGGCAATGGCCGGCCGGTCAATCCCCGGCAGCATTTTCCAGTCCAGCAACGCCGCCGCCACAGCCGCGCCGGTATTGCCGGCACTCACCACGGCATCCGCCTCGCCGCGGCCTGCCATGCCGAAACACACGGCAATAGAAGAATCGCGTTTGCGCCGCACGCCCACCGCCGGCTCTTCATGCATCGTCACGACGCTGGGCGCATGCACCACCTGCAGCGGCTGGCTGGCGGCGCCCACGTTGCGCAGGCAGGCTTCCACTTGCGGCGCATCCCCCACCAGCGTGACATGCACCTCCGCATGATGGCGCACATAGTCTACCGCGCCGGCTACAATCTCATACGGCGCGTAATCACCGCCCATGGCATCCACGGCAATGCGCATGGCAACGCCTGGCAGGGCGCGCGGCGCCGCCTACTCGGCGGCCACTCGCATCACGATAACTTGGCGGCCCTTGTAATAGCCGCACGCGCCGCAGACGCGGTGCGGCACTTTGTCGGCGCCGCAATTACTGCAGCGCACCCGTGCGGGCGCCACGGCCTTGTAATGCGTCCGGCGCTTCGCGCCGCGCATGTGCGAGTGTCGTCGTTTCGGATTCGGCATACGGTTTGATCCTCAAAAAATACAAAAAATTGTTAGCAAGGGCGCATCGCCCTTCATCATGCGCTTCTATACTCTACAAAGCGGGCTTAAGTATACCAAAAAGCCGTTGCGCTGTCAAAACCAGGGCAGTTTTGGCCGCTGTCACGACAAACTTCGCATGACATTTCCCGCTGTTTCAACCCATGGCGGCTCACTATGGTACACCTCTTCTAATAGTGCGCCGGCTATCAGCGTTCGAACGTGGATGCAACGCACGGCGCTGCACGGTGGTCATCGCGAACATCTGGCCATGAGGCAGCAACGCGACAGATGAACGCTCCGTAGCATGCCGGGCACGCCATGTTCCTGCATTGCAGTCATGAGCCGAGCCGAAGTACAGGGCATACGGGGCTCGTCATAGAATCGTTCAATTCCAAAAGCAGATACTGGATGATGGCTAGCTATGAACCCTTTGAATCAAAGTGGCTAAACGAGCGGCTGGCAAGTGGCTTTGTAACGTGCACATCATCCTTGGCCTGGCCAGCGCTGCCAATGACTAGGTCGTCATCACCGAAGACGAAGTGAGCCAAGTGAAAGGCGGCCATCAGCCCGGCGCAAAAGACCGGCCGCGTTGACGGCACGGCCGCGCCCGGCGCGCAGGTGTGAGCGGCCGTTTCTGCCGTTGTCAATCAACATGTTTTGTCGAGCGAGGCGTGCTGTGCAGGCCGGTGCTGCCGACCGGCGTGAGCACACCAGTGCCGGTACGCAAGGGAGGAGCGTGGGCAGCCCGTGATCATTCACCCCAGAGCCGCCGTATGTCCTCCCCTGCGTTGCTCGCGCGCGTCACGCCCTGCACAGTGAAAAGGCACTAGAAAGACGTAGATCCGGCGACTAGAGAGGGCCGCCGGCCTCGGCGGCCTTGTGCGCGCTTCGCATGAGGGCAACCAGGCCGTTGCCCCTCCAGTTCTCGCGTTCGGTATCGCGATCGAAGCCGCATGGAGGGCCGCCGGCCACAGCGGCCTTGTGCGCGCTTCGCATGAGGGCAACGAGGCCGTTGCCCCTCCAGTTCTCGCGTTCGGTATCGCAATCGAATCCGCATGGAGGGGCGCCGGCCACGGCGGCCTTGTGCGCGCTTCGCATGGGGGCAACGAGGCCGTTGCCCCTCCAGTTCTCGCGTTCGGTATCGCAATCGAATCCGCATGGAGGGCCGCCGGCCACGGCGGCCTTGTGCGCGCTTCGCATGAGGGCAACGAGGCCGTTGCCCCTCCAGTTCTCGCGTTCGGTATCGCGATCGAAGCCGCATGGAGGGGCGCCGGCCTCGGCGGCCTTGTGCGCGCTTCGCATCAGGGCAACGAGGCCGTTGCCCCTCCACGCCTATGTCGCTAGTCGCCGAATCCAGGAGAGAGGGATGGGTTGACAAACGCGAGAAATTATGGTAAAATAGTACTTCAACACAATTAACCACCTTTGTGAGGTGCCTATGAAAACAACGGTTGCCCGTATACTCGCCTGCCTGCTGTTCTGCGCCAGTTGCGCAGTGACAGCCGGCGCGGCAACGCTCCAGTGGAGTTTCACAGTGGGCAATTCAGCGCCCGTCGTGCAGTTGATCAGCGATGGCAGCGGCGGCTGCGCAGTTGCCGCGCAGCAAGGCGCTGTCTACACTGTCACTTGGTTGGACAACAAGGGCGCGGTGCGCTACTCCAAGATCGGGATATCTTCATTGCCCACCTTGATGGCTTGCGAGAAGAATGGCATGGTATTCTGCTATGCAGACGGCGGCCAGTACCGCGTGATCACAGTTGACAAGAAAGGCAACGAAAGCACGACGAGCGCGCCGGGCGAACACTACGTTGATTGATCCTGGCGCGGTGTACAACCGTACGGTGCAACGCCGCAGTGACAGCAAGGGCTATTTTGTTGAGCACGTAGCTGGCACATTGGTAACGTTGCAGCGCTACTCGTTCAAGTAGCCGCGCAGTGGTGTGTGGATGCAGCGTCTGGCGATCTTGCGTTGCACACATCAGCGCCGCGGCCACACTGCGAGCACCGCTACTATCAGCGTCAGTCCAACTGCTTCCAGTATCAGCTGGCGCGCAAACGAGACTGTCCACCATGGCCGCATACCGCGGCCATCGCCGTGTAACAGTCTGCCGTAGAAATGTCCATGGTGTAATACGGCATGGTTTGTTTGGCCGATGTCTGCCCCGCGCTCGTGTTCCATTGCACGAAGTTGTCTACGGCAACATAGACGGTGACTGCATCCACGGCACTGACCTCGTTGGCATCGCCGAGGCCGCCCTGCGACGGCTGGCGCAGCCACGTGGCCCCGCCGTTGTCGGTACGCAGGACAATGAATTCGGTGCCGCCGAAGCACCTCCATGACATGGAGGGGCAACGGCCTCGTTGCCCTCATGCCCGCGCGCATCAGGCCGCCGGGGCCGGCAGCCCTTCACGACAATTTCGATTGCGATACAGATAGCGATACCAAAACATGCAGAGGCAGCGGCCGCGTTGCCCTTGTGCTCCGCACGCATCAGGCCGCCGGAGCCGGCAGCCTTCGCTAGTTGGCGGATCTAGGCTCCTCCAGATGCGGCGACTCTTTTTGGGTTACGTGCCGTGTAACGCGGCACATGCGGGCCCGCAGGGCAGCATCATGCCCGGGATTTGCGCGCTCTGCCGGTGCGCGGCGCTGGTGTTGCCGCCGCGTGGCCGGCGAAAAAGGCTTCTACTTGCGGAATGATCTCGTCCAGCGGCCCTGCGGCGCGCGCGCATTCCGGCAACGATTCCAAAAACCACTTGCCGTAGTATTTGCTCAGCACGCGCTGGTCGAGGATCGCCACCATGCCGTGGTCGGTCGCCGTGCGAATCAGGCGGCCAAACCCTTGGCGGAATTTGATCACGGCCAGCGGCACGGTGTATTCGAGGAAGGAGTTGCCGTTGTGCTGGTCAATGTATTCGGTGCGCGCTTCGATGACGGGCTCGGTGGGCACGCGGAAGGGCAATTTGGTGATAATAACGGAGCGCAAGGCGTCGCCGGCGACATCTACGCCGGCCCAGAAGCTGTCGGTGCCGAAGAGCACGGCGTGCGGGGTGGCGCGGAAGCGGCGCAGGAGTTCGTCGCGATGTTCCGTGCCTTGAACAAAGAGGGGCATGCCGGCAACGTCAAGTTCGTCGCGCAGGTCGCGGGCGAGCTTGCGCAACAAGCCGTAGGAGGTGAACAACACGAAGGCCGCACCGCGGGTTATATGCAGCAGGCGCAGGATGGCGGCGGGCAGGGAATGAGCGCCGGCCACGGCGGTCTTGCCGAAGCCGGTTTCGACGTCAGTAGGAATGGCCACAATGGCCTGGCGCTTGAAATCAAAGGGCGTAGGCAGCGCCAAGGTGTGCACGAGACGTGCGCGGCCAGCGGCGCCGGCCGTGCCGGCCAGGCGTTGCTTGTAGGCCGCCAGCCCAAGGCGCGTTTCAAAGAAATCAAATGAATTGCGCGAGGTCAGCGTGGCGGAAGTCATGATGACTGTTGGGAACTTCTCATACACGCTGGCCACCATGGCATTGCTGATGTCAAGCGGCGCGCGGTTGGCGCTGACGTGCAGATAGGTGTCGTCCACGCGGGCTTCCAGCCAATTGACGAACTCTTCGCTTGTGTCGGTGCAGATCGCATGAGCCACTTCCGCGAAGTACTTGAAATGCTCGACGTGCGCGCCGACTTCCATCAGCGCGCCGAGCAGTTTTTCATCTTCCAGCGGGAGGTCGTTGATGTCCTTCAAAAGGCTGCCAGCGGAGGCAACAAACGTGCGTGTGGCGTTGGCAAGGGCGGTGAGGAGCTCTTGGGCGCGCAGCCACAGCTCGCCGGTGCGGCGCTCGGGCGTGATGCGGTACTGAATGGTGCCCTCTTCGTTGGCATGCGCGCTGGTGAGCAGCTTGGCCAAGCCTTCAAAACAATCGTTGACGGCAAATTGCAGCGCGGCGAGTTCGACGGCGGAAAGGTGTTCGAGGCGTTCGATCAGCGCGGAAGCTTTCTCATCATCGCCGATTTTGCTGGCGCAGCGCAGCAGATGCGTGGCGAGGAGCGGCAGCGAGCCCGACTCTCCGGCGCGGCCGCGGCGGTGCAGCTGGCCGATGACGCGCAGATAGGCGCGGCGCGCAATGCTGCTGCCGAAATGATCGGTGGCCACTTCTTCAAGATTATGCGCTTCATCGAAAATGACGCGCTGATACTTGGGCAGCACGCTGGTGTCCGTCAGGGCAGTATTTTCGGCGCGCACGGCCAGGTCGGCGCAGAGCAGCGAATGATTGGTGACAAGCAATTGTGCCGTCGCGGCCTCGCGCCGGGCCTTAAACACGAAGCAGTCGCGGAAGAACGGGCAGCGCACATTCGTGCAGGTGTCGGGCGTGGAGTTGACTCGTTCCCACACACGCGCGCGCGGGAAAAAATTCAATTCGGCCATGTCACCGGTTTTGCTGACCAGCGCCCAGTCAATCACCGCGCGCAGCTCGGCGCTGTCTTCGTCGTGAAACAGTTCCGGCTCGTCTTCAATGGCATGCACGCGGCGCAGGCAGACATAATTGTTGCGGCCTTTGACCAGCACGGCTTTGAAGTCCTTTTTGAAAGCGTGGCGCACGAGCGGCAGGTCTTTGCGCAAAATTTGTTCCTGCAAGTTAATTGTATGCGTGGCGATGACCACGCGCTCGTTGTTTTGCAAGGCCCACGCTACGGCCGGCACGAGATAAGCGACGGTCTTGCCCGTGCCGGTGCCAGCTTCGATGACAGCAATGGCGTCGTGATTGAAGGCCGTGGCCACGGCCCGCAACATGTCCAGCTGTGCCTGGCGGGGTTCATAGCGCGCCAGTGCGCGGGCCAGCGGGCCATCAGGGCCGGCCAGCGCCACCAGCGCCTCAATGTCAAGCGGCTTCAGCACGGGCGGCATCATCGGCTCGACAACGACGTAGATGTCCGTGACGTCGTTGTTGACGATGAACGAGGCGATACCCGAGAGCGCCGCAAGCGACGAGACGCTAATGTCTGCTTCGGAGGGCTCGAGCGGGCCGCTGGGATGATTGTGAATGGCCACGTCGCCGTAGCGCGCCTGGTGCGTGAGCGCGGCGACGGAGATGGCATTGCCGCGCGCCAGCACGGAGGCGGACGTCACGCGTCCATCAGCATCGGTATGGCCGATGAAGAAGACTTCACGGCCACCCGCGTCAGCAATGGCATTGCGCAACACTGCCGCGGCTTCATCGGAGATGTAATCACTTACACGTGCCATGCGCAGCTGGAAAAACAAGTGTGCGGGGCATGCCAGGTGCTGCAAGGCGGTTCAAACAACATTTTTTGTCGTTTGCAAACGGCATAATCGGTCGAATGAAAATCAGCCGGGTTCAAACAACATTTTTTGTCGTTTGCAAACGACATAATCGGTCGAATGAAAATCAGCCGGGTTCAAACAACATTTTTTGTCGTTTGCAAACGACATTTTTTGTCGAATGAACCGGAGCTGGACATGCATGTTGTGCGCCTGTTATTCTGGTTGTGTAACGAGGATGGTTTTCATACGCGGGTGAGCGAGCTGGCGGTTGATGGCCAGCAAGTCGGGATAATCATCCGCGGCAATTACTGCTGGCTGCAAATCTACATCCTGTTGCACCGTCAGAGTGCGGCCGTCATCCGCGCGGGAGGTGGAGATGCGCACGGTGCCCGCGTTGGCCGGCGCAGACCATTGGAGATCGCTGGGCAGAATATCCGCAGCAGAAAAACCTTCCGGGAGGTGCATGGTGATCGTAGTGCGCGCGCGGCGCGGCTCGCTCCAATAATAGGGATTGTCGCGCATGTCAGAGCGCACGCGCAGCATGCCGCCCATGTCGGCGGGCAGCGTGTAATAGAGGCGCGCAGCATCGCGCACGGCATAGCGTGGAACATTGACCGTCAGTTCAAGCACGCCGGGATAGGTGTCGAACGAGGCAGACAGTGGAGTGACTAAGTGCGCGCCCTGCGCCAGTTGTGCCACCAACTGTTCCTGCAGCTGGCGGCGTTCTTCGGGCTGCATTTCAGCGAACTGGCGTTTGAGCTCGCCGAACGATGTGCCATAAGCCAGGCTGCGCTGTGTGATGCGCGCCGTGCCGTCGGCGTCAATGGCCAGCGTGTAGATGGTTTCATCACGGTCTTCTTTGCCGCGCGCGGCGGTTATGGTTTCAGTCGCGCCATCCGGCAACACGAGTCCAAGACGGCCGTCATGGCGCGTGGCGCCGAGCACAGCATATTGATCGGTGTCGTTGAGATAGATTTGCTCGCCGTTCAGTTCCACGCGCACGAGGACGCTGTCAAAGGTATCCATCTGCGGGCATTCGACGAGCGGTTTGATCACGTCTGGCACGCGTGGCGAAAGAGAGGCGAGCACGAACTGGGGCGCGAAGCCGGCGGCCCGCAGCAGCGCGGCCAGCAGGATGGCGCGGTCGGCGCTGTTGCCGTAGCCGTCCTTGAGGGTGACGTCGGCGGGCGAAAGCGCGGAGAGCGGCAGCTCATCGAGCGCGGGGCCGGCCAGGCGGATGTGAGTGGCAACGAAGTTGCGTATGGCCAGCAGTTTGGCCGTGGCGTCCGGCGCGCTGGCGGTGAGCGCGTGGGCGCGCGCAGCAGCGGCGGGCTGATTGGACGCTGCGCGTTCCAGCGCCGCATGCACCTGCGCCGCGTACTCTTTCCATGTGCCGGATGACACAAACACCGCCGGATTAAAACTGTACCATGGGGGCAGCGCATCTTCTTTGCGCACGGCGCGCTGATCGCTGCACGACCAGGTGTAGCGTGTCATGCCGTTGTCCTCGCTCTGGCCGGCTTCAATCTCATCCTTGTTTGCCACGTGCGTGTGCAATGTCACGCCCTGTGGCGCCCGCACCGTCACGGTTTTTTTGTCAATGGGATCAAAGCTGGTGAAGTATGCGCGCGCCGAGAAGAACGGGCGGTTACGGCAGGTGCGTTCAATGGTATACGTGATTTCACTGTCTATATCCACGCCGGGCAGGCTGACAACGAGAATTTTGCCGGCAGGATAGCGCGGCGCGCTGGCCACCCAGCCCGCATCCATGACGTTGATTTCTTCAGGCGTGACGCGGTGTTCCTTGCCATCTGCATCTACAATGCGGGCGGAAACGAGCCGCACGTCTTCCCACACGGGGTTGTAGTGGATTTTTACTTCAGCATTTTGTTTTTTGCCGGCATACGTGAGAATTTTCTTTTCCACCGTTTCTCTGGCCGTCCACGTCGTTGTATTGGAGAGCGTATACACGCTTTTGATATTGATAAATTGAACATCTTCTGCCGGCACATATTCATAGGCGCTGGCGCTCTCCTCGTCTTCGTGGAGTTCGGCATCGGTGCGGTCAGTGCGTTGATAGATGGGGCGTTTGCGGGCTTCGGCTTCGATCGTGCGGAGCGCTGCTTTCAGCTGGGCGTATTGGCTGGTAGAAAATTCGACGGCATGCACAAGGAAGACCTGTGTGGCGGACAATTTTGTGCCGGAAGCATGGATGGAGCGCTGCCATTCGAGCAGATCGGAGGAGACGCGCTCATAGTTTGGCAGGGCCACGGGCGGCCCGGCGGCAGCGCCCACGTCGAGCGTGATCGTTTCGCGAATGCCGCAGGCGATATCAGTGACAAGCGGATATCTGCGCGTCTCCAAGCCCGTCATGCGCAAGACCATATCGAGCAGTCCAAAGCGCGAGCCAAGCCAGGGCACGGGCAGGATAGTCAGGCGCTTGCCGTTGATCAGCATGTCGGGCGCGGTGCACGACAGGCGCACACTGATGGGCTTGGAAAGGTCCATCATGTCATCCGGCTGGATTTCGAATTCCGTCAAGGCAGCGCCGGGGAGGATGTCTTTCATCGAGCCCTCGAAGTAGCGGCGGATTTGGTCGAAATCGAGCTGCGCAAATCCGCCGCGGTAGGCGTTGTCATTCATGCCGGAGAAACGCACGCGGGCATTGAGCGTCAGCGCGCCGCCGGGCGCGTAGCGGGCATGGGTGGTGATGTGGGCGAGGTTCTGTTCAGCCGGCACAACCGGCGTGGTGCGCAACTGGTCGCCGCCAGGTTTGGCCACAAGGTAGCTCTTG
>Ga0209101_1001618_pt1 | contig 16231 bp, 14 predicted proteins | sample ConPoolayeCmetaG_FD_185481 | JGI IMG/M metagenome (GOLD analysis project Ga0209101, IMG submission 185481) | Hot spring microbial mat communities from California, USA to study Microbial Dark Matter (Phase II) - Cone Pool mat layer C metaG... ...
AAGAAAAAACATGATAAAGAAAAATATCAAACCCCCCGTTGCTTTATAGCTTATTCGCAATATTTTAATATAATTTTCTTATGATTTTAGAAGAATATCATAAAAAAAGGAAATTTTCAAAAACACCAGAACCTTTTGGTAAGCTCAAGACAAGTCGGATGTTGCTGCGAGCAAAGCACGGCACTTCTGGTATTTTTGTTGTCCACAAACATCACGCCAAAAAACTTCATTATGATTTTCGCTTGGCAATTGGCAGAGTTTTGAAGTCTTGGGCTGTGCCGAAGGCTGTGCCGGAAAAACCGGGAATAAAACATCTAGCAATTCAAGTAGAAGATCATCCGCTTGAATATGCAAAGTTTTCTGGCGAAATTCCAAAAGGCGAATATGGCGCGGGAAGAGTTGAGATTTGGGATAAAGGAAAATATAATAATCTAAAAGCCAAAAGCCAAAATTCAAAAATTAAAAGCATCGAAGTCGATCTTTCGGGTAAAAAGTTAAGAGGGAAATATATTTTAGTTAGAACTGCACTTGGGGATGTTAAAAATAGTTGGCTGATATTTAAAACTAAATAAATTTTTTACTTCATTACACCGATATATATCAGTGTAATGAATGATATGGGGGATTATTAAGTCGAAGGTATAAACTCAGATACATATCAGGCTTCATTTAGAGTTTAATCTGGCTGGCTATTGCAACTCCATCTATTGCAAGCATACCGGCATCAAAGGATTTATCGAAGCTTACAATCCTGCTTTACGATATCGATGTATGACGACAGAAAGCGTTCTCAATAAGACTAGGATTTTAATTTTTGAGAAAGGTATGCCAGGCAATCTTAGACGTTTCTTCAGTGAGCTCCAGCTTTTTGTTATAGCCATACTTATGGCCGAAGCGAAGACTCGAGAATTTTTATGTTATAATAAACTCATGCGCCTTATTGCTGATTTTCATATTCATTCTAAATATTCCCGGGCCACATCGAAAGATATGGATCTAGAGCATTTGACGCTTTGGGCTGGGTATAAAGGAATAGATCTTTTGGGTACAGGGGACTTTACCCATCCTTTTTGGTTTGCAGAACTGGAAAAAAAATTGGAAGAAGTTACACCTGGGGTTTACGAACTTAGAAAAGAATTTCAGGGCACTTCTTGGCAAATCCGAAAAATAAAATTCATTTTAACCGCGGAGGTTTCCTCGATTTATTCGCAAGGTGGAAAGGTGAGAAAAATTCATACGTTGATTTTTGCGCCATCAATGGAAGCAGCGGGAAAATTAAATCACAGACTCGAAGGCATTGGCAATCTTTATAGCGACGGCAGGCCGATCTTGGGGCTTTCGGCTCGCGACTTGGCAAAAATCGCTTTTGATATTGATGAAAACTTTTTAGTTGTACCAGCTCATGCCTGGACTCCTTGGTTTTCGATTTTTGGATCAATGTCTGGCTTTGATTCGATTGAGGAATGTTTTGGGGAATTGGCGCCAAAAATTTATGCAATCGAAACAGGACTTTCGTCTGATCCGGAGATGAACTGGCGCTTATCAAAATTGGATAATATCGCTCTAATATCAAATTCCGATTCTCACAGCCCGCAAAAAATCGGTAGAGAAGCAAACTTTTTCGAAATTAAAGATGACGCCGCTTTAAATTATTCGTTGATCGCGGAGATTATAAGAGATAGCAGCCCAAGAAAAAGGCAGGAGTTAAAACCGATAGAAAATAGCCTCGACCGAATGCTTTACACAATTGAATTTTTCCCGGAAGAAGGGAAATATCATTTTGACGGCCATCGGTTTTGCCAAATTTCTTTTTCGCCAGAAGAAAGCAAAAAAAATAATAATCTTTGCCCAAAATGCAAGAAGTCTTTGACTATTGGGGTTTTAAACAGAGTGCAGTCATTGGCAGATCGGCCTAAAGAAGAAAAACCAGATGGGGCCGTTCCTTCTTTTCATCTGGTACCGCTTGATGAAATTATTGCCGAGGCATTGGGTATTGGCAAACAATCAAAAGCAGTTTTAAGTTCTTATTTAGATTTGATAAATCATTTTGGGTCGGAATTTTCAATTTTGCTTGATAAAAATTATGAAGAGCTCGAAGAAGGCGGGTGCCCGGCAAAAATTATCGAGGGGATCAGGGCAGTACGCGAAGGAAAAGTAAAAAAGACCCCGGGGTTTGACGGGGAATATGGTATTATCTCGGTTTTCGGGAAAAGCCAATTGCCAGAGCTTAAAACTTTAGAACCAAAAGAAAACAATCAGCTTTCTCTTTTGTAGGTTTTAAAAAATCTACAGATAATAAAGCCAAAAATTTTTGAATTAGGCTGCTTCTTTCTTCTTTTTTTGTTCTGCTTCGAGTTCGTCGAAATAATCATTCCAGGATTTTTGTTCTTCGATGCCAAAAAATGGTGGGATATCCGCTCTGGTTGCGACTCCTTGATCTACTTTGGTCATAAATGCTTTTCTTATTTCCTCTTCTTCAGCTAGAACTTTTTCTAATTTTTCTTCCATATTTCCTCCTTAATTAAACAATTATAGCATTGAAAGGCCAAAAAATCAAGAATTATATCGATTTTTTGTGTTTGAGATATATTAGAGGTATAATTACAGAAGAGTTTTTGTTGATAAAAGTTGACAAAAATGATTTTTATGATATAATTAAATATCTTATTTTTAAGGAGGAAAAATGATAAAACGTCTTTGGAAAGCGATTGCGTTTTTGATTAACAACCGAAAACCTTTGGTTTTTAGTGATTTTGAATCTTCGACTATCATTGAGGAGCAAATGGTTGGAGAAGGGGGTTCTTCTGAAAAAGTTATTCGGGAAAAGCAGGGAAAAGTCTCTTTTCTTATTTCCGAAGATTTTTTAAAAAATATTGAAGAGAAAAATCTGCAGAATCTTCCGGGCAGAGAAGATCTTGAAAAGAGTATTATCCTTTCGCCCAAAGAAGAGGAAAGAGAAGCCAGACAAGCGCTCGCAATGATTGATAAAAATTTAATAGAGTTCGCAAATAAGAGGAGGCCTTTGAAAGATGGATTGGATCGGACTGAGAAGATATTGGAAAATGGAAAAGAAGCTTTTGGTCCAGTAAGAGAAATGATGGCAGAAATCGATAAAGATCCTGAGAAAGCCAAGGAAGCTGATTGGCAAGGGGCTTTAAGAGAGGGAGTGATGGCGGTAATTCAAGATATTTCTTTTGGCAGGGATGTTATTGATGAAAAAGGTAATTTTAAATCACCATTTAATGAATCCAATTTTTACAAAGGGGTTGAATTTTCTTATCATAAAGAGGCAGGAAAGATCCCCTCGGGATTTGAGAGTTTTCGTGGAATGATGCTTGGTATAAATCCAGAAAAGACCTTAACTTTTAGGATAGCATTTACCGACTCAAGCGGAAAAGAAAGAGACATAATTTTTAAAGGAGACGGAACAGTTGAATATACGACAACAGGAAGCGATAGAAAGATTTTAGGTAAAAAGCCGAGGCTTGATGAATTGAAAGACTTTTTTAAATTCTTTGAAAGTCAGATAAAGATGGTCGAAGGGCCTTATGAAGAAGATAAAAATCGTTTTGAAAAAGATGTTAAATCAATAGACGCCGCAATCGAGGTTCAAATGAAGCAATATCAAGATCTTTATAGCAGAATTACCAGAAAAGATTTGAACCTAGCCGCCTAAAATTGGTTTTTATTAAGAAAATAATCCCCGCGAGCATTCGGGATTATTTTTTTTGTTGTTTTTTGTGCTATATTATAATTATGCCGGAGTTGCCAGAAGTTGAGATAATAAAAAATGATCTGAACGCTAAGATAAAAGGAAGGAAGATCTTAGGGATTTTATATTGTGATTGGCCAAAGATTATTTCTGGTTTGTCAAAAGAAAAGTTTGATAAAAATATCAAGGGCAGGATAATTAAAAAAATTTCTCGACGGGCAAAAAATATTATTATCGAACTTTCAGGAGGAGATTATCTTTTATTCCATATGAAAATGACCGGGCATTTATTAGTGCAAAGTACAAAATTTAAAGTGCAAAATGGAAGATGGGCAGGAGAGAGGCTTCCTAAAGAATTAAAGGATCCAAAGAATCAATTTATTCATTTATCAATTTTGCTTTCAGGCGCCTTACAGTTAGCGATGAGCGATCTAAGAAAATTTGGCTGGGTGCGGTTGATGAACAAGGAAAAACTCGAAAGATATTTATCGGAATACGGACCGGAACCTCTGGATATAAATTTTACCAAAAAGCAATTAGCAGATATTTTGGGAGCAAAAAGGGGGCCAATTAAAAAAATTTTGATGGATCAGAAGATTATCGCCGGCATTGGCAATATTTATAGCGATGAGATTTTATTTGCCGCCGGAATCGCACCTCTGCGGCCAGCGTATAAAATAAAAAAATCGGAAATTCTGGTTTTATACAAATCAATAAAAAAGATTTTAAGAAAAGCAATCGAATTGCGAGGTACATCATCTGAAGACTTTCGCGACGCCAGCGGCAGGTCTGGAAATTATGCCAGCGCTTTGCGGGTCTACCAAAGAGAGGGAGAAAAGTGTACCCGTTGCCAGAACCCTATAAAAAGAATAAAGTTTGCCAGCCGTTCCGCTCATTGGTGTCCCAAGTGTCAGAAATGATAATATGTAAAATATAAATTCCCATTTTCGGCCCTTTCGTGCGGAAGGGCCGAGATAAGGAGGGTTGTGTGGATAGAGAAGAAAAGGTTTTGAAGGCCCTAGCAAACAAGAAGCGATTAGAGGTACTTAGGCTTTTAAAATCAAGTAGTGATGGAATAAACATTGGTGAACTTGCCAAGAAAATCCGGCTTTCTGAAAGAAGCACCTCAAAGCATTTATTTAAGTTAAACGAGGCGGGATTGGTTAAAAAAAATCGGATTGGAATGTTTATGATTTCAAGGGTTCCAAAAGAGGTGTGGCAAATTTTAGAACTACTGAATAAAATGTTTTATCGGAAGAAGTAGTTTTTCGGCCCTTTCGTGCGGAAGGTAATTAAAGAAAGATGCGGAATACAATAAATTGGTGTGGGGACATTAGGGCAGAGGGCATCAAGATTAAAAAATTAAATTTGGTTGATTAGTTATGTCTAAAACATACAAAACAAAAGCAATAATAATTTCGAAAAAAGATCTTGGAGAAGCAGATAAACTAATTACCTGTTACTCCGATCGTTTTGGAAAAATAAAATTGAAGGGTATTGGGATGAGGCGGCAGGAATCGAAAATGGCGGGGCATACGGAACAATTTAATTTGGTTGATTTAGAAATTGTTAAGGGAAGAACTTTTGATATTATAATCGGTGCAAGTCGAATCAATGATTTCTTAAGTTTGAAGAAAAATCTTAATTTTCTAGCTTACGCCTATTATTTTTCTGAACTCATCGATAAGCTTTGCGAAACCGGGTCGCATGAAAAGCATTTGGGGGCGCACGAAGAAAACGAAGAAATTAAGATTTTTAATTTGCTTTTTGAATGCTTGGTCGAATTAGATCAGGGTCCGCCGATTCTTGATTGGTTGGCTTCTTATTTTGAAATAAAGCTTTTGAAGATTTTAGGTTATGGGCCAGAGATGAATGTTTGCGTGGGATGTAGAAATAATTTTACTTTAGAAAGAAATTTTTTTTCCGGAAGGTTGGGAGGAATTTTATGCAGACAGTGCGAAAGTAAAGACATGATTGCTTCTGATATTTCGAATGAGGCGATAAAGGCGATTAGGTTTTTACTTTCCAAAAATCTTGAGAGCGTCAAAAGACTAAAAATATCAGACTCTCTTGCTTTGGAGATCAAAAAAATCAGTGATTATTTCGTGAGTTTTATAGTTGATCGGGAGCTTAAATCGAGAAGATTTTTGGGAAATTTTTTGGCGCCAGTATAATTTTTTGGTATCGGGATTGGAAATTAGTTGGTAAAATCTAGGAAAGCATTCTTGGCGGAATTTTAACAGATTGGACGGATAACCAAGGAGATTTTGATTTTTTTGCCGAAGGCTTTTTTAATTTATAAAGGTAATATAAAATATAAAAGATAGCCAGGATTTATATAAATAATTATGATTACTTTTTTGAGAGAAATTGATTTTATTGGATTTTCTTGGGTCAACAATCTTCCGCATCCAAATTGGTTAGTCGGCCTTGCAAGATTCTTTACTAATCTCGGAACACTTGGATCAATATGGCTCTGGCTTGGTCTAGGATTGGTTATTGGGGGTGGTAAATATGGAAGAAGGGTCTTTTGGTTGATTACGGCCGGGCTTTTGGCAGGAGTAGTTTTTAATGGCTGGATAATAAAAAATCTTGTTATGAGGCAACGGCCTTATAACTTCTTTGGTTCCCCAGAGATTTTTAGATTTACTTTTTGGGACACTGCTTGGCAAGATACTTCTTTTATGTCGGGACATGCAATGACCGCCTTCACTTGCGCAGTAATCATAGGCAAAAAATTTCCTAAAACTTTTGGGATTTTTATTACAATTGCTTTCTTAATTTCTTTTTCCAGAGTTTATCTCGGCGCTCATTGGCCGCTTGATGCGGCCTTTGGAGCGATCGCAGGAATTTTTGTTGGCTATCTGATTTTGTTTTTAGAAAATAAGTTTTTAAAAAGGGTTAAATAATGAAGGTTTTGATAATTTCTCTTAGGGCTGGCGCCGGACACGTTAAAGCCGCCGAGGCTTTAAAAAAAGCTTTTGATAAGATAGCGTCAAAGGTAGAGACAAAGGTTATTGATTTTTTGGATTACTCGACGATTTTATCAAAAAAATTTTATAGTGATTTATATATTGATATTGTAAATAAGGCCCCCGATCTTTATGCCTGGCTTTATAAAAGGATTACGCCAACTTCCACAACATTTCGATTACTTTTTGATCGAATCAATGCGGCAAAATTTAAAAAGTATATACTGGAATATCAACCAGATGTTGTAATCGCAACCCATTTTGTTCCGGCAAATCTTTTAACGTTTTGGCGCAAAACTTATAAATTAAAATACAAAGTGGGAATTGTGGTTACTGACTATGAAGCCCATTGTCTTTGGGCAGATAAACAAGCAGATTTTTACGCTGTGGCCACCAAGGAGGTAAAAAAAAGCTTGATAAAATTCGGAATTGATGCGGAAATTATCAAGGAAATCGGTATCCCGATTGATCTAAAATTTTTAAAGAGATACAGCAAAAATAAAATATATAAAAAGTTTGGACTTAAGAAAAAATTTACGATTTCAATTTTTTCCGGTGGTTTTGGAATGGGGCCGATTGAAAAAATTTTTGAAAACTTAAATAATCTTAGTGAAGATTTTCAATTGATCGTTTTGGCAGGAAAAAACAAAGAGTTATTTAGTCATCTGAAGAAAGCGGCGCAGAGAGAGACAAAAAAAATATTAATCTTCGGTTTTGTTGACAATATTGAAGAAGTGATGGCGATTTCTGACATTATTATTACAAAAGCGGGGGGGCTTACTGTTACCGAGTGTTTAGCAATGGGGGTTCCGCTTATGATTTCCAACCCGATCTCTGGTCAGGAAGAAGCTAATTCCAGATATTTACTTTCGCATCGAGCAGCTCTGAGAGCCGATAAATCAGATGAAATTAAAAGTTTGATAAAAAATATTATAAAGAATAAAGAAATTTTGCGAAAACTTAGGTATAATATAAAAAAAATCGCCAAACCAAGGGCGGCGCTTAAGATCGCAGAACTTATAAAGGAGAAGTGGCTATGATCAAAAAAGACGAAGAAACATTAAACAAGAATTTTTCAGGAAAAATGGAAAAAATTGTTAGTCTTTGTAAAAGGCGGGGGTTTATATTCCCTAACTCTGAGATTTATGGAGGTCTCGCCAGTTCTTATGATTATGGTCCCCTCGGTGTTGAGCTAAAAAACAATATCAAGAAGCTTTGGTGGAAGTATTTTATTCAAGATCGAGAGGATATGACGGGGATTGATGGTGGAATAATTTTGCATCCGAAGGTTTGGGAAGCATCTGGTCATATTCAAAATTTCAAGGATCCGCTTGTGGAATGCAAAGTATGCCATAAAAGATTTCGACCGGACAAATTAGCAGATGTTTCTAAGTGTCCGGAGTGTGGCGGTGAATTTACAGAAGCGAAAATGTTTTCTGGTATGTTTAAAACGACCATTGGTCCTATAGAAGAAGAGGGATTGGTGACATACTTAAGACCAGAGACGGCACAGAATATTTTTGTTGATTATAAAAACGTTCTTTCTTCAATGGCAAAAAAAATCCCATTTGGAATTGGTCAAATAGGAAAGTCCTTTAGGAATGAAATTACGACAGGCAATTTTTTCTTTAGAACTTATGAATTTGAAATAGCAGAATTAGAATATTTTATTCCGCCAGATAGTGATTGGAATAAAATTTTTGAAGAATGGATTGATTATATCTATAATTTCGCAGATATAATTGGTCTAGATCGAAAAAAATTTCATAATAACGAACTCAGTGCCAAAGATCGGGCATTTTATTCCAAGAGGACAATTGATATAGAATACGAATTTCCTTTTGGTCAAGATGAGCTTTGGGCTTGTGCTTACAGGACAGATTATGATTTAAGTCGTCATCAAGAATATTCTGGTCAGAATATGGAATATTTTGATGAGGAGACAAAGCAGAAATATATTCCCCATGTGATCGAACCAACATTTGGCGTTGATCGGACTTTGCTCGCGATATTATCCGAAGCTTATATTGAGGAGAAAGATGAAAAGGGGGAGACAAGGATTGTTTTAAGGTTCGATCCAAAGATTGCGCCGTATAAAATTGCTGTGGCGCCGCTGCTGGCCAATAAAGAAGATCTTGTTTCAAAAGCTCGAGAGATTTTTGAGAATTTACGGAAAAAATATTATTGCGCGTGGGATGATCGAGGCAATATTGGTAAACGATACAGATCGCAAGACGAAATTGGCACACCTTATTTTATAACAGTTGATTTTGATTCTTTAAATGATGATGCAGTGACAGTGCGGAATCGAGATACAATGAAGCAGGAGCGAATAAAAGTTAATAATTTGGAAGATTATTTTAAAGATAAATTTTAGCAAAATTTTAATTAACCATTCGTGCGAGAGATTACGATGTATATAATATATATGAAGAAAAATATATAGGAGAAAAGAGGGGGGAGATGAACTTTAAAAGATGAAAATTGAGAAACCAGAAAATCAGAAAGCGCTGCGACTTTTTCAGTTGATCTATGAAATAAATCAGAAAGAGTCGCGACTAGTATCGGAATTCTTCAGGTGGCAGAAGGCGTTTAAAAGATTTTTTCTGATTCAGGCAATATTTGTTTTTGTGAGTTTTGCCGGATTTTTGTTTTGCGGGGTCTCATATTTAGCAGATTCTAGCCAGCAGGGGTGCCTCCAGCCATTGATGATTTTTTTGGTAATAATTTTTGCGGGATTTTTGATTGGTACTGTGGGTGGTTTGATTTATTACTTTATTTATCGTCCGGCAAGACTGCTGAAGGAAAAGAGAAAAATCGATATTCTGTATTTAAACAATCCGACGATTTTGCCTTATGCTTTAATTCTCGATAAAAAATTTAAACCTCAAGCCCAGCATCTGAGGTTAAATTAAGGGAGGGAGGTGGAGCAGATTAGAAAAATATTTATGACAGACTTGGGTCGCAGTAAGAAGAATCTGTGGCCGCGAACAGCCCATTGCAAAGAGGGTTGCTGAAAATGCCCCTCACATACTAGAATGTGAGGGGCGGGAAATAGACTAAGATAGTAATGAAAACTTTTTGATAAGCTTCGTTTTATACCAAATATTGGAAGAAACGAAGCTTTTTTTATTGGAAAAGAAAAAGTCTTGAAAAAAATCATATTTTGTGGTATTATTAGGTAATTTAGATACTACAAAAGCACAAATCTTTATAAATATACAAATAGATAAAATTCTAAAAAGGAATTTATAAAAGCGATACAAAATACCTTATTATTTATCTAGGCAAATTCAGGGGAATAACTATGTAAGTTCTCGACTCGTTTCACTCGTTCGAACAATAAAACAAATATCAAAAACACAAAGATGAAAAACAAAAGGTTCAAAAAATTATTTTCGAACAAGGCGCGGCTGGTCATAGCCTTGACAGGAGTTGTTTTTTTATCTTTAGGAATGATTTTTTGGGGAGCGCGCAATCTAAAAACTTATGCTACGGATCAAAGCGTGACTATGGATGTCCAATCAGCTTTTGAAGTAATTGCTCCTTTTTCATCAGTGATTGCGACGCCCGATCGGCTGGAGAAGGGGGGAACTTCAAATATCACGATTACTCTAAGATATAAAGACGGGTCGCCTTTGGTTGGAAGAGTGGTTACGATCAGAACAGAACCAAGTGAAGGAGTTTTAATTACTCAGCCAATTTTTCCAACAGATACCCTTGGTCGAGCTTTTGCAAAAGTTTACAGCGCAGGCGAGCGGGAGATCCGGGTAATTGCAAAAGATGTGACTGATGGCGGCTTTGAGTTGACAAGCGAGGCGCTGGTGAATTTTTATCAAACATCACCCGTTTTAATTTCGCCGGTTTTGCTGCCAAAGCAGGAGAAAGCAAAACCAAGTCCGAGCAACTCAGTTATTATTGCAGATCCTGTGACATTGCTCGCTGACAAAATTTCAAAATCAAAAATTTTAGTAGTCGTGAAAGATGAAAAAGGGATAGCAATGGTTGGCAAAAAAGTAACTTTGCTTGCCAGACCGCAGGATGCAATTGAAACAATCAAAGAAATTACTGATCAAAATGGACTAGCAGAATTTAATGTTTTATCAAATTCCCCCGGCAGCAGCATTATTTCCGCAATAGTTGATGATATAAGAATTGGATTAGTGGAGATTATTTTTACGGCTATCCCGCCAAAAGCCCCCGAAGAAAAAATACCAGAAGAAGAAATTGGTCTGGGGAAAGAAAAAGTTGTCCTGGCACCTACGGGTATTGGTGGCCCGGACGAGGAAGGTTCCGGAGCAACAGGAGAACCTACTACCAAAGAAGAGGGGAAAGTGCCCGGAAAAGAAAAAATTACGCCTCCTTCAGAAAAGGGGCGAGAACCAGAGACCAAGGGAAAGATTACTTTTTGGGGAAGCGTCAAAGAATCATTACCCGAGGCAACAACTGGTGGTGCGGCTATTTTGGGGGTTTTGGTCTGGGTATATTATTTTAAGGGATTAAAATTTATAAGCACTGTTTCAAAAGGTTTTATAAACAAGCTGATCGGACTGTTTAAAAAAATTTAAGCACAGGGTGGTCGATTCCGATAAAAGATCGGAGCCCGGAGAGATAATTTTACATCAATGTAGTTCTCGGCGGACTCGCACAATAATCTAAAATATTTTATTCTTCGAGCGAACAGAGTGAGCCGAGAAGTGCACTAAAACAAAGAACAAAAATAGAAATGGTTCTTTCTCGCATAAATCTTGAAAGGACAAGGAAAACAAAAATGAAAACAAAAGCTATAACAAAACGTACGATTGCTATAGTTTTGACCGCGATTTGTCTTTGTGGTTTGGTTTTGGGGATCGTAAATAGCTCCAGGGCCGCTGATCAAAATATAACTTTCAGCGTTCTCTCTTCGATCAGTCTGACAATCAGCGGCGATGTTAGTTTTGGTTCTGTGGATCCGGTGAGCATGCCGCAAACGCATAACACAACCACCGCGCAGATAAAATCAAACAAAAGCTATAGCTTAACAGCTGTGGCCGGAGATGACCTGAAATCAAACAATGGTGCGGGGCCGGAAACCATCGAGATTGGCAAACTTTCCTTAAAGTGTACTGACGGAAATCCCTGCGATCTGTCGTCTTATACTGCGATGGTGAAAACCGGTTCCCTCTCTCTTGAGGACAATGGCGCTAAAACAAATAGTCGTTATTTTGGGCTGGATTATCAACTTAATATTGATTATTTGGTTGATCCGGCGAGCAATTACAAAACTGTTATCACCTATACTGCAACCCAGCTTTAGACATTCTATTGATCAAATCCAAAAAAAGCCCCCCTTGGGGGGCTTTTTTAAAGTCACCAGATAAATGGTGTGGGCGGCAGTTTGCCAATTTGTTCTTCGAAGACTCTTTTGATATAATTCTTTACGAAGAGTTTAATTCGCCATGTTTCTTTGGACTATTTATTAGGCTGAGAAAACAAAAATTAAAGGAGGAGATTTTTATGAAAACCAAAATCAAGATTTTGTTGGTTTTTTTGGTAATTCTTTGTCCGCTGCTTGCAGCCGCAAAGACCGGTCTTGGGATTTCGCCCGGGAAAATCGCTCTTGAGCTGAAACAGGGGGAAAAAATTGATCAGGAAATTGGTGTTACCAATGTTGGCGACCAGAAAGTCGCGGCCAAAATATACATTGAAGATTATTTTATCAAAGAGGACAATTCTTTTGAGTATTTCCCAGCAGGCTCAAAAGGCTATTCGGCGGCAGAGTTTATCAAACTCGAGAAAGATTTGCTGGAGATAGAAGCGGGCAAAACAGAAAAAATTAATTTTTCCATCACCATCCCCGAAGATCAGGCGCTTGGGACATATTCCTCAGTGATTTTTATTGAAACTGTTCCCGATCAGGAAGAGAATACTGGGGTAGCGACAAATGCTAGACTTGGAGCAAGAATTGATTTAGCGATTTCCGATAAAGAAGGAAAGGGAATTGCGCAGGATGGCAAACTTAGCGATCTTCAGGCAGTTGTGAAAAAAAGGCAGCTTTTTATAAAAAACCCATTCAAAATAAATTTTAAAAATATTTTTTCGCCGACTATTCTGGAAGTTTCCGCTATTTTCAAAAATACGGGCAATTCCTTTATTGTGCTTTCCGGGGGATACGATCTTAATTGCCGCGATTTTTTAAATCGCGAAATAAATAAAAAAATTACAATAGAAGAAATCACCTCATTGCCGGATACTAAGAGAAAACTCGAGGCTTTTTGGGAGGGTGCGCCAATATATGCAAATTGTAAAATTCTTGCGGCAATAGAATTTTTGAATAATGAGGGTCGGTCAATTAAGGATGCTCCTGTGCGAACAGCAGAAGCTGAAATGATGATTTTTGATCAAACAAAAACTTTACTGCTGGGAATAAGCGGGTTGATTTTATTGGCCTTTTTGGTTTTATTGGCAAAGGTTGTTTTTAGAAGAAGAAAGAGGGGAAGGATAATTGCAAGAGCAGAAAAGACTTCGGGAGTAAGTATGGAAGAAAAATTGGTTGACGAATTTGAACAAAGTTTTGAAGAGGTTTTTGGTCTGCCAAAAAGACAAAAAAGAGGTTGGGGGTTTTTCAAATTTATTGTAACGATTGCGATAATCGGGGGATTGGTTTGGATTGGCGCAAGGACCTTTCTCAAAATTACAAGTCTTGAAAATAACATTGTGCCCGGGCAAAAACAAGAGGCAGGGCAATTATTAAAAAATGAGATTCTGGAAGAGAATAAAGAATCCGAAGTTAAGGAAGAGGCTAAAGAGAATCTAGAAGAGGGAGAAAAGACCGAAGAATCTCAAGAAAAAGAAAGTGAAAAAAGCACCGAAGAGGAGGAGTTTAAACCCCCGAAAGAAACAAGCGGGGGAATTGAAAGCTATAAAGTCGAGGCCGGTGATACTTTAGGAGAAATTGCCAAGAAATTTAATGTTAGTCTTGAAGATTTGGCTAAAGCTAATAATCTCGAAGAACCCTACATAATTTATGTTGGTCAAGTTTTAAAAATTTCAAGCGGGCAAAAATCAGAGAGTAATAATCAGGAAGCTGAAAGTAAAGATCAAGGGAGAGTTGGCGAGGAGCAGCAAACATATACAATCCAAGATGGCGATACGCTAGGGGGAATTGCAGTGAAATTTAACACTACAATTGAGAAACTTCAGGAGCTTAATAATATCGAAGATCCAAATATGATTATGGCGGGACAAAAATTAATTATTCCAGGGGAATAATTAATAAAAATTAAAAATGACTAATGACAAATTTCTAATCAAATCCTAAATCTAAATAATGGAGTCAGAAGAGTAATTAAGAAATTGAGTAAATATAATAGATAAGTTTTAATGTCAAATGTCAAAATTTACTCTTCGACCAAGGTGGAGAAGTACACTAATGTAGTTCTCGACAAGTTCGAACAGTAAAAGTTAAGGTAGTTCTCGGCAAGCTCGAATAATAACTTGACATTTAATTATTTGAAATTCATTTGATATTTGAGCTTCAGATTTTGAACTTAAGTTGCTTGTTTTAACTTTTAGTTTTTAATTTTTAATTTTTGGCCATGTCCGATAAATTAATCCCCAAAAATTTTTTAACAAGATTGCTAGCTATCGCAGCCATAGTCTGCCTTCTGTCCGCTGTTTTTTCTTCATTTATTTTTGAGACCAGTCCTGTGTATGCGGCCACAAACACTTGGGATTTTTCTAGCGCTGGAGATTATACTCTGAGTTCTTCATATATAGAAATAACAGGGGGGTACGCGCAGTTACAACATATACCGTATGTTTCCGACGCTAATACAAAAGGGCTTTGGCATCTGGACGAGGCAAGCGGAAATTTGCAGGATAGTGCGGCAAACCCAAACAATGATCAATTGGAACCTCAAGGATCACCAGTTTATAGTGTGGCGGGACCCAATAGTCATTATGGGACAGCAATCGAGTTTAATGACAATAATTCATATTTTCGCAGTGTTAACCAAGACCCGGCCGAGCTGGAATTTTCAGCCGGCCAAAGCGCAACTATTGAGGCTTGGATTTATTTACTGGCCGCACCTAATGAAGAATATATCATCGGCAAGTGGAGAACAGGGGGTAATCGCAGGAGTTATAAACTTTCCATAGACAGTTCAAATAAGTTGAATTTTTCGCTTTCTAGTAATGGAACAAATGTAACCACCGCCACTTCCGCATCATCGATAAGCGTTGGCGTCTGGACTCATATAGCGGGAGTTCTGGATAATCCTAATAACACAATGCAGACTTATATCAATGGTGTAGCTGATGGAAATGCAGTTACTTACAATTCCAATGTCAGTGATAAAAATTCTCGGTTTACAATTGCCAGAGGGCATGATGGCAGTGATTATTTAAACGGCAGAGTTGACGAAGTAAGAGTATCGGGGGTTGCAAGAACCAAATTTTTTAATTATTCAACATCCAATCCCAGTGTGCGGCCAAATACATCAAATTATGTTGTCTACAGCGCTCTTTCCGGATTTTCGGCCGCGGAATCTTTAGACGGCGGCACAATTACTTACCGCATTACTAACCAAGGCGAACAGACAGACCCTACTTGGTACTATTGGAATGGAAGCAATTGGGCAATATCATCGGGTGTAGTTCAGACAAATTCAGCAAGCGTAATCAATGCCAATATCGCAAGCTTCGTTTCCCAAATTGGCACAGGTAATTTCTCATTTCAGGCATACCTTCAAACTGCCACAGGAAGTAATTTTGTAAGATTAGATTCTGTTTCCCTTACCTATACCGTGGCCGATGTTCTAACTTTAACAATTAATGATTCTTACGACCGCGATGGCACGCATCACACATCAGCGCCATTTGACTCAAATTTTGGGAGCGTTAATCCCCCTGATTCTCCTTATTATATTGGCGAGCCTCCTTCGGCCGCGCCTTACGCGATTCAGCTTAATGTGAAATCAAGCTCTAATTGGTCGCTGAATATCAAGGGGCCTCCGAGTGGGAATTTTACAAGCGGGGCAAACAATATTCCCATCTCGCGCCTGCGCTGGGAGATTGACGGGACAGGCAGCTGGAACACTTTGACCACTTCCGATGTCCAGGTCTCGAGCGGCGGGCCGAATTTGCCGGCTGGCACTGATGCAAATATTAGCTATGAACTTACTGTTGATTGGACTGATGAGCCTGCTTTAGGATACAGCGGCGTAATAACTTATACGCTGGTAGCTACATAAACGTGAAGTTAAAAATATGGAGCTAAGGCAGTTCTCGGCCCTTCGGCCTCGCTCAGGGTGGGCTCTGCTCGAACAATAACGAGGCATTTTATTCTTCGAGCGAATCCCGAGGGATCGGGGTGAGTCGAGAAGTACATCAACACTAATGTAGTTCTCGACAAGCTCGAACAGTAAAAGTTAAGGTAGTTCTCGACAAGCTCGAACAGTAATTTGCCTTTCATTTTTGAGCTTTTAACTTTATGGTCTCTCAGCCTTTTTAGAAAACCTTGATAGGGAAGGGTATTTGTGTCATAATTTAAATTGGCAAGGAAAAT
>Ga0209101_1001620_pt1 | contig 16223 bp, 10 predicted proteins | sample ConPoolayeCmetaG_FD_185481 | JGI IMG/M metagenome (GOLD analysis project Ga0209101, IMG submission 185481) | Hot spring microbial mat communities from California, USA to study Microbial Dark Matter (Phase II) - Cone Pool mat layer C metaG... ...
GTCTTTGATAGGTACATAACGACCAGCCCGCCCGGTGAACTGCTCAGCCACAAACATCGGTTGCGAGAGGAAGCGCTGGATCTTGCGCGCGCGCGACACGATCAGCTTGTCGTCCTCAGAAAGCTCGTCGATGCCGAGGATGGCAATGATATCCTGGAGATCGCGGAAGCGCTGGAGGATGCGTTGAACCTCGCGCGCCGTGTTGTAATGCTCCTCGCCCACCACATCTGGTTGCAGAATGCGGCTTGTGCTCGCCAGTGGATCAACGGCGGGATAGATACCCTGCTCAGAAATGGAACGCTCCAGCGCAATCGTCGCATCCAAGTGTGTGAACGTCGCTACCGGGGCCGGGTCCGAGTAATCGTCAGCGGGCACGTAAACGGCCTGCATGGAGGTGATCGACCCCTTGCGCGTGCTGGTGATCCGCTCCTGAAGCTGGCCCATCTCCGCCGCCAGGGTTGGCTGGTAGCCTACAGCGGAGGGCATTCGCCCCAGCAGCGCGGACACCTCCGAGCCGGACATGGAGAAGCGAAAGATGTTATCAATGAACAGCAGCACATCACGACCTTCGTCGCGGAAGTACTCAGCATTGGCAAGGCCTGTCAGCCCCACGCGCAGGCGGACTCCGGGCGGCTCATTCATCTGCCCAAAGACCATCACAGTCTTGTCGATCACGCCGCTTTCGATCATCTCCTGATAGAGCTGCGTCCCCTCACGAGTGCGCTCCCCCACCCCGGCGAATACCGAATAGCCGCCATGCTCGGTGGCAATAGATCGGATCAATTCCATGATGATGACCGTTTTACCAACTCCCGCGCCGCCAAAGACGCCCGTCTTACCACCTTTAGTGAAGGGAGCGATCAGATCAATGACCTTAAGACCCGTCTCAAAGACCTCCGTTGTGGTGGCCTGCTCAGCAAAGGGCGGTGGATCGCGGTGGATTGGGTAGTAGGTCTCGGCGATCACAGGCCCTTTGCCGTCAATCGGGCGTCCCAGGACATTGAAAATGCGGCCCAAAGCTGGTGGCCCAACAGGAACCCTGATCGGAGCCTGCGTATTGATAGCTGTGGCTCCACGCGCCAGCCCATCTGTGGTGTCCATCGCCACCGTGCGCACCTGGTTTCCGCCGAGGTTGTTCTGCACCTCCAGGATAAGGTCTTCCTTACCTTCACGGGGAACACGGATCGCATCATAGATGTCCGGCATCCCCTCCTCAGGGAATTCGCAATCCACAACCGCGCCCATTACTTGGACTACGCGCCCCACAGTGCTATCTACTGCCATACATCACTCCTTGTCAGAAACCTGTCAGGTGGTCAATCGGTCTGTGCCAAAGCTTCCGCCCCACCCACGATGTCGAGCATCTCGTTGGTGATGGCAAGCTGGCGCGCCTTGTTATAGCTGAGGGTGAGATCCTCCACCAGTGCATTGGCGTTTTCAGTTGCGTTGCGCATAGCAACCATACGAGCCGAATGTTCACTGGCAAGCGCTTCAAGCAGGCACTGGTACAGCACCAGTTCTGTAAAGCGTGGCAGAATCTCTTCCAAGATCGCCTCGGCGTTCGGCTCAAATTCGTAGACAGCCTCAGGGCCACGTTGGGCGGCCCCATCGCGCGCCGTCTCGTGCGGCTTAAGCGGAAGAAGTCGCAGCGGTTTGGGCTGCTGACGCATTGTGTTGATGTACTCGGTATAGATGATATAGACCTCATCCACCAGCCCATTAAGGAAGTCATCCACCGCCGCTCGCGTAATGGGAGTGATATCCAGGATCGAGGGCGTGGCTGGCAGATCGCTGAACTCGCCCACGATCTTCGCACCCCGACGCAGCATGAGGTCGCGCCCTTTCTTACCTACCGTAATATATTGGATCGGTAGGCCCTTGCGCTGCTCGAAGTCCAGCGCTTCCCGGACCACATTGGTATTGTATGGTCCCGCCAGACCCCGATCCGCCGTGATCAGCACAACACTGACGTTGCGAATCTCCTCATGCTCCGCCAGGAGTGGATGGGAGGCTTCCCCCTTCGTGTGGGCAGCGATATCCTCCAGGATCTCAAGCGCGGCACGAGCATAGGCACGAGTGGCAAGAGCCTGGGCCTGGGCCTTGCGCACCCTCGATGCAGCTACTGTCTGGAGGGCGCTGGTTACCTTGGCAATGTTCTTGACACTGCGAATACGGCGCCGGATTTCACGTAGACTGGGCATTGTTGCTCACTTGGGTTATGGCATTCTAGTTCCAGCCGGCGTTGAACTCTTCTAGCCCCTTCTTCAACTCGGCCTCAATTTCATCTGTCAGCCTGCCCTCAGCGCGCAGCTTATCAGCGAGATCAGGGTGTTGAGTTGCCATATACTGGCGAAAAGCGCTTTCCCACTCCCGCACACGGTCAACAGGAACCTGATCGGTGTAGCCACGTGTGCCTGCATAGAGCACCATCACCTCATCAGCTAGAGGCACGGGGTTATACTGGGTCTGCTTGAGCAGCTCGGTCAGGCGCATACCCCGGTCGAGCTGATCCTGGGTCGTTTTATCCAAACCAGAGCCAAATTGGGCAAAGGCAGCCAGGGCGCGGAATTGCGCCATGTCGAGGCGTAGGCGGCCCGCGACCTGAGCCATTGCCTTCCTTTGAGCCGCCGAACCAACACGACTTACAGAGATGCCGGTGTTGATCGCGGGGCGAATGCCACCGTTAAATAGATCCGCTTCGAGGTAAATCTGGCCATCCGTAATGGAAATGACATTGGTCGGAATGTACGCTGAAACATCCCCCAGCAAAGTCTCAACTATAGGCAGGGCGGTCAGGCTTCCTCCGCCCCGCTCCTCGGAGAGCTGGGCAGCGCGCTCCAACAGCCGCGAGTGAAGGTAGAAGATATCGCCGGGATACGCCTCTCGCCCTGGCGGACGGCGCAGCAGCAACGATACCTCCCGGTATGCCCACGCATGTTTGGAGAGGTCATCATAAACGACCAGCGCATCCTGACCATTCTCCATAAAGTACTCGCCCATTGCACATCCGGCATAAGGCGCAATGTACTGCATGGCAGCCGGATCCGAAGCGCTGGCGGCCACGACGATGGTGTGCCCCATTGCGCCGTGCTGCTCCAATGTCGCCACAACACGGGCGATCTGGGCCTGCTTCTGCCCGATCGCCACGTAAATGCAAATCATGTTCTCACCACGCTGGTTGATGATGGTATCCAGCGCGATAACGGTCTTCCCTGTCTGACGGTCGCCGATGATCAACTCGCGCTGACCGCGACCGATGGGAATCATGGCATCAATGGCCTTGATCCCGGTCTGGACAGGTCGGAACACATTGCGGCGCTCAATGACGCCGGGGGCAATCCGCTCGATAGGGTAGTACTCCGTGTGTTCAATCGGCCCCTTGCCATCTATCGGGCGACCAAGCGCATCCACGACACGCCCGACCAGGCCATGACCCACTGGAACCGAAGCCAGGCGGCCCAGCGCACGCACCCGGCTGCCTTCAGGAATGCCGGCATACTCGCCCATGATGATAACGCCGACCTCATCCTCCTCCAGGTTGAAGGCGATGCCGAGCGTGCCATTATCAAACTCAACCAATTCCTGGCTACGCACCTCTGCAAGACCGGAGACACGCGCAATGCCATCGCCGATCTCGATCACCTCCCCAATGTTCGAGACGGTAACGGAGGGCCTGAACTGCTCGATCTGCGTCCTGAGCTGCTGTGTAAGATCCTTTGGGATATCAGTCGCCATATTGTCTCCCGGAGTGTGTGAATGATGCCAACGTCCCCAGGCAATTCACAGGTTGTACTACTTGCCTGCCCCCAGACTAGTGGTTATGGAATCAAGGAATGTGGAAACTGCGCAAGTCAAATTCTACCTATAAAGTGCCCGATTTGCCCACTATTTCACAAACAGGCGGACTAGGGAGCTGTGGGCACACGGCAGTAGGATGGCTCTCATTCCCCCCACTTCAACTAGTGTCATCCGTTGCCAGTAGAGAATTATCGTGAGCTGGCAACACGCCCTGCGACATAGCCGACGATGCCTGCAATGATCGAGTTCACTGAGTCCTTGTCCAGCGTATTCTGCAGGCCGAGAATCATCACGCTGAAGAGAATCGCTGTCAGAACGACACCCTCGATCAGCTCCCGAACCATCCGTCGGTGGTCGGCGCGCTCCTCCGGCGTATCCACAGCCTCGCGCTCTTCGGTTGTGCTAGGCAGAACACGCGAGGCCACAAAAACTATCGCCAGTATGCTGATGACCAAAAAGGCACCAATCAGAATAGCAATCGCATATGGGCCAAGGATGCCCTGCCCTTGAGCTGGCCGTGTCTCTGAGACGCTCGGCGTAGCCGTGGGACCTATCTCAGGAGTGGGAGTTGGGGCATCCGCCGCCACAACCACCTCGCTCCGGACAAGACTGATCTCATTGCTGGTTGTCACTACACTCATCACGAGGTTGGCCTGCCCAGCTACAAGCGCCCGGACGCGCCCCTGATAGGTCAGAAGCTGGTTTGCCCCAGCCTCCAAACCTGCCAGAGTCCAGGTGAGCGTCCCGGCTTGCGTGTCGCTGACTCCTTCTTGCTCAACAGCCGTGATCTCCAGTACAGCAACTTCGTAACTTACAGTGACAACGATGTTACTCGTAGGTTCAGAGCCAACATTGGCCACCTGAAGCGTCGTCTGAATAATATCGCCTGGGTCAACCAGACCATCACCATCCCCATCAGCAACAAATTCCACGCGCGGCGTGATCAGGAGGCTTGGTCCAGCGATGGCCAATGAGGCCATACGCTGGTCAAGCACTACAGCCGCGCTGCGAAGCGCTATCGGAACATCGTAACTCACCACACCGGGCGGAAAGGTATCGGCCAGCGTCACCGTGAACCGCACTGTGTTCACCTCACTACTCGCTGGCACAGAGCCTAGCTGCCAAGCAAGCACCCCGTCTGCGTCTTCGGCATTGTCGGGATTGCCCACTAGCGCCTTCGTAAGCTCGTCAGGATAATCGGCGGTCAGAGTCGCTTCGCCGGAAGGCCCACCCCCAGTGTTGCTGTAGCCGATAATGAACCGAACTGTGTCTCCCGGGTTGATACGCCCAGTCTGACCAGTATCGGTCACTAGCTCCGTTGAGATATCCGTGATGCGGAGGTTCGGGCCGAGCACTTCTACCGGTGTCCCGCCCACGCGAGCCAGCTCGGCAGCGCCGGACCGCACTACAACGCTCGCCTGCACCTGGGTGCGCCCAGGCGGGAAGCGTCGGTTTAAGATTGCTGAGAGTTGAAAAACACGCTCCTCGCTAGGGCCTAACTGATCCACGCCCCACACCACCTGCCCAGCATCAAGCGCCCCCCCCTCGGTTAGAACAGTGGTTGCGCCGATAAAGGCCGCATCATACAGGAACACAACTTCAATGGGGCCTGTGGGCACATTGCTGGCATTCGCCACGCGGATCACATAGTTAAGAGTATCCCCTGGATCGATGACCGAATCCCCATCCAAATCGCCATCCGGCGCCAGTTCCGCCGTGATGCGTATCTGAAGACTGGGAACGGCTGTCGCGGTAGCAGTGACGATTGGCTCTTCGGTTTCTTCAGCAATAGGCGTCGGAGTTGGCTGATCCTGAGCACTGGCAACTCCCCCCTCTGGAACGAGCCAATTGAGGAACATCCATGTCAGCAGGCTGGCTGCCAACCCGACTAGGACAGCGCGAGGAACTCGGCTTAGGCGCATGGGAGTATGCCTCCAAAAGAGTATAAGTCAATGCTGAATCACATACCAAGCGAGCAGAAGGTCAATCTTCGGATTTCCGGCTCAAAGGCTTCAGCCCGAATTGCCCGCTGCCCAATGCAACAGAACGCTGATAGGCAGCCCAAATGGCACGTGATACTACCGTGCGAAGCCTTCCCTTTTCCATATGGTAGAGTGCCTCTGCCGTCGTGCCGCCAGGAGAGGTAACCTCATTGCGCAACGTTGCAGGATGACGCGGTGACTGACGGGCGTATTCTATTGTGCCCTGCATGGTCTGCATCACCAGCCGCTCCGCAATACGCCGTGAGAATCCCAGGTGAACCCCGGCATCGATCATGGCCTCCATGAAAAGCAGCACGTAGGCGGGGCCAGTTCCGCTCAGAGCCGTAGCCATGTCTAGATAGTACTCTTGATCAACATGCACCACTTCTCCCAGCGCACCTAGGATGGTGCTCGTCTCTTCCAGTTGCGCTTCGCTGACCTCTTGGGTGGCTGTCCACACCGTGATTCCTCTTCCAATTTGGGCCGGGGTGTTGGGCATGGAACGCACAACTGCCGCATGTCGCAGTCCGCCAACAATCTTCTCAATCGGCACGCCTGCCGCAATAGAGATCACCAGCGCATCAGGACGGACCGCCCCGCGAAGCTCCAGGAGCACACCGGGAATCACCTGGGGTTTGGTAGAAAGAACTACAATGTCGCGCCCTTCGACGGCCAGGCGGTTATCAGTGGTAGAAGCAATGCCATACCGCTCGACCAGCATCGTCCCACGCTCCGGTCGCGGGCCGGAGGCAATCACCTGCGCAGGTTCCAGTAGTTCCTCTCGAAGCAGTCCCTTAATCATGGCTTCCGCCATGACACCACTTCCCACAAACGCAAGCTGTCTTCCAGTAAGCATTATTCACCGGGAAAAGCAGGAATCATGCTCCGAAGTATATCACGTGCCACACCACGCGGAAAAAGAAACCCTCATTGCTAGATTCCAGCCTACCATCGCTGTGTCACAGCAAATCGCAATAGCTCCCAGGCAAACCGACGCCGGCGCATGTAGCGGTCAATAAGCCCCACATCCATAGCGGCGGGTCTGAAACCAAAGTGGCGCTCAACGGCGCCCAGGTCAGCCGTTTGATTGCTCGACAGCAACTCAACCCAATGTTCTGTGAAGGGCCAACGCGCAAACAGCCCATCGAGAAACCAGGCCCCAACCCGGTGCGCGAGGAGCGGCAACCCTAGGATCGGTCTGGGGCTGCCAATGGCGTGCATCACCCGCATGACGATGCGCCGGTAGGTCAATATCTCTGGTCCCCCCAGGTCTATCACGGCATCCACCAGATCGAGGTCTTCAAGCGACATGGCAAGGCAGGTCACTAAGTCCTCGACCCAGAGGGGCTGGAAAGTTGCTTCTCCATCACCAGGAACAAAGTAGACTGGAAAAGCTCGAGCGAGCATGGCAATATGTTCGCTAAAGCGATCCGACTGTCCGAACAAGACGCTGGTGCGGAAGATCGTGTAGGATAGCCCGCTAGTGCGGATGGTATCCTCGATCTCGCCTTTGGTCCGCAGTAGCCGAAACGCGGACCCGCGATCAGCGCCGACCCGGCTGAGGCAGATGATTCGCCCGACACGCGCAGCTAATGCTGCCTCCACAATCGCCTTGCTGCCTGCCAAGTCTACGTCGTCGAGTCGCGCATGGCGACCGCGTGTATCTGTTCCGATAAGGTGGAAGACCGTGTGAACCCCATCCATCGCCGCGAGCAGGGAATCGGGGTCCGTTATCGCGCCGATCATGACATGGACCGATACACCACGTGGCAGGCGATTGGCATCGCTAGCGGGACGAAGCAAGACTCGAACGCGCAGGTTGGCATCCCCGGCCAGCCGAGCCGTGAGCCTTCGCCCGACAAATCCAGTCGCGCCAGTGATGAGAATCATCGAAGAAAGTGGCTATTTAGCCAGTATTTAGGAATGAGCCCCAGCCGCCTCGCGGTGCGCGAATTATAGCGTCTGCAGAGCTAAAGCATAAAACCAGGCATGAGCGCATCTTATAACCAGGATGGGGTTTATGACTACTGAAGGCATCAGAGAGGCAGGGCTATGAACAGGACGCGCGTTGTCATTACGGGGTTAGGCATGGTTTGCCCTGTTGGGCACACGGTCTCCGCAGCCTGGGAGGCATTGCTGCGCGGGGAATCGGGTGTTGGGCCAATCACCCAGTTTGATGCATCCGACATGAAGACGCGCTTCGCTGCAGAAGTAAAGGACTTCGATGCCAAAGCCCTCTTCGGCGCGCGTGAGACCCGGCGAATGGACCGGTTCACCCACTTCGCAATGGCAGCTGCGCTTGAGGCGGTGCAGGATGCCGGTCTCGATCTGAGCAAGATAGACCGGAGACGGGCGGGGGCAGTCCTCGGCTCAGGTATTGGGGGGATCGGCACCATGCTGGAAGAAGCGGAGAAAATGTTCCGTGAGGGAGTCCAGTGGGTTAGCCCTCACCTGGTTCCGATGATGCTGCCCGACACAGCCCCCGGGAAAATCGCCATTGAGTTAGGGTTGCGCGGGCCAAATATGAGCATTGCCACCGCCTGTGCCTCCGGCAACAATGCGATTGGAGAAGCCACCGAGATGATACGGCGCGGGGTCGCGGATGTTATGTTCAGCGGCGGCGCTGAAGCTGGGATTGCCAAACTAGCCATGGCAGGGTTCGCCAATATGGGTGCGCTCTCCGAGCGCAACGATGACCCTCAACGAGCCTCACGCCCATTCGACCGTGAGCGTGATGGCTTCGTGGCGGGTGAGGGAGCGGGCGTGCTCATTCTGGAAAGTGAAGAGCACGCTCTGGCGCGCGGGGCCCGTATCCATGCGGAAATCTTAGGCTACGGCGCATCAGCGGATGCGTATCACATCACTGCGCCACTCGAAAACGGTGAGGGAGCAATTCTCGCCATGACGATGGCGCTGAGAGATGCAGGTCTTGCGCCGACGGATATCGCCTATCTCAATGCCCATGGGACCAGCACCCCCCTCAATGACCGCGCCGAAACCATCGCCATCAAACAAGTGTTTGGCGAATACGCCTATAAGCTAGCTATTAGTTCAACCAAAAGCATGACAGGCCATCTGTTGGGGGCCGCAGGGGCCATCGAGGCGGTATTCTGCGTCAAAGCCATTGAGACAGGGTGCATCCCCCCTACAATCAACTATGAATACCCCGACCCCGAGTGCGATCTGGACTATACGCCTAACACAGCGCGTAGGGCCACTGTGCCAATAGCGATGTCGAACTCCTTCGGATTCGGTGGGCACAACGCCTGCCTGGTGATCGGACGATATGGCAATGGTAAACGGGCAGACTAGACGGCAGATCGGATTGCGGCCTGGCGGCGACCGCCGTTATGCTCATGTCATTGGTTGGGGTATCGAGATACCCGAGCGGGTGCTGACTAACCACGATATTGAGAAACTGGTGGAGACCTCCGATGAGTGGATCCGTGAACGCACTGGCATTGCGGAACGCCGCATCGCAGACGACCGGGACACGACAGTTACGCTCGGCACTCGCGCTGCTCGCAAGGCCCTGGCCCATGCCAATGTTCTTCCTTCAAGCATTGACCTGATTATCGTCGCCACCTCTTCGCCAATCCATCTCTTTCCAGCCACAGCGTGCCTGATTCAGGATCGACTCGGGGCGGAGAATGCAGGCGCGTTCGACGTGCTGGCTGCTTGCAGTGGCTTCATCTTCGCTCTGGGTCTAGCGGCAGCTCAGATCAAGGCTGGCATGATTGACAGAGCGTTGGTCATTGGCACGGAGACGCTTAGCCGCATCGTAGATTGGACCGACCGCAGCACGTGTATTCTCTTTGCTGATGGCGCAGGTGCGTTCGTGCTCAGCGCGAGCGAAGTGCCAGGAGGCATCCAACACGTGGTGATGCACTCGGATGGTTCTGGCGCCGAGATGCTGTGGGCGCCGTCGGGGGTTCGACCCACCTGGAATGGATCCCCCAGCCCTCAGGTGCTGACACAGATGAATGGCCGCGAAGTGTTTCGGTTTGCGACTCGCGTGATGGTTACGGCAACCGAAGAGGTGATCCGGAAAGCTGGCCTGACGGTGGACAGCATTGATGTAGTGATTCCCCACCAGGCCAACTTGAGGATCATTCAGGCCGCTGCCAGAGGGCTGAATCTGCCACTGGAGCGATTCTTCATCAATATCGAGCGCTACGGGAACACCTCAACGGCTTCCATCCCGATTGCCGTGGCCGAGGCGGCCGCAGCGGGCAAAATCAAACCCAATGACAAGGTTGTTTTGGTCGGCTTCGGCGGCGGATTGACGTGGGGAGCCATCCTGATGGAGTGGGATGTCCAGCCGACTCCTGTCTCCTATGGGCGAGAGGTGCTGCGCGAAGGTTGGTACATTCTGGCGCGGATACGTTCACTTTTACGACGGTTGATCCGATTCTTGGAAGCCATCCTGAGAGGCTCACCCACAGCCGCCGTTGTGCGTGATGAAGAACGGGTGCAACGTTCCAGCCGCCGTTAACACAGCTAACTTGTCAGCCACCAGGCTGCCCATCTTAAATAACGATAGGCCGCACTTTAATCACCGGGCTGCGACCGATTACTCCTGAGGGCCTATATAGCGGAACTGGAGAGTCGGAAGCGTCAGTTGATGCAACACTTCAAGTGGCGCCATGGGGTGTTGCTGCGCCTGATAGCCATACAGCGCCTCCAGAAGGCCAGGCTCTGGTGCCAGCTCAACAACACGAGGCTCTCCGCTGATTCCACCCAGCTCGGCTGCCTTGGCGATGGCGTCCTCAAAGTAGCCAATCTCGTCCACCAGACCCAGCTCAACCGCCTCCTCACCAGTGAAAACACGCCCATCAGCGATAGCACGCACCCGCTCCACATCCATGCCTCGGCCTTGTGCAACCACCTGGATGAATGCCTCATGTGTCCGGTCGATCAGCGCCTGCCAGTAGGCCCTCTCCTCCTCGGTCATATGGCGGGTAGGAGTTCCAAAGTCCTTCAAGTCACCAGCAGCAATGATCACGATTTCCACACCAAGCTCATCCAGCAATTCTTCAGCAGTGATGAACTCGCTGATCACACCGATGCTGCCGGTCAGGGTATGCGGTGTGGCATAGATGTAGTCTGCCGTTGCCGCAACATAGTACCCTCCTGAGGCTGCCAATGTTCCCATACTCACGACAAGGGGTTTGTCCATGCTGAGCAAGGCGTGATGGATCTCATCCGAGGCCACTACCCCACCCCCAGGGCTGTCGATCCGCAGCACCACCGCGCGGATGTTGGGATCGTCATGAGCCTGTTCGATCTGCTCAACTATCGTCTCCGATAGCGCCACCGGCCCGCCAAGGCCCCCTGTTCCGCGCCCGGGGAGAATAGGCCCTTCCACCCGGATAATCCCTACGGCAGGTCCAAAACCCGCCGTTGCCGGCTGAGCGCCCGATGCTGCTATCGCAAATCCCAGGGCCGCGCAGCCGACCGCGGGAACGATAATGAATCCAGCCAGGATCAGCCCAATCCACACCAAAGCTGTGGTTCGTTTGGTCGATGGTCGTGGGGACGGATGGGGCTGCGCCACCTCGCCCTGCGGGATAAGGTTGGCCGACATGTTCTTCTCCTTGCTACAGTCGCTAGCCGGGATGGCCTGTTGCCGCCCCGATCGCTCACCCGCCACGCACGCGGAGGAACCGACGCTTTCCGACCTTAATGATCACCTCCTGGCCCGGATTCAGCATCAGCTTATCCTCGGGGCTGGTGACCGTATGATCATCCACACGCACCGCCCTCTGTTGGATCATCCGGCGGCCTTCCTTCTTGCTCTGAACCAAGCCAGCTTCGGCAATCAAATCAACCAGATTAGCTTCTCTTGCAACGGTAACCTCAGGCATTGTATCAGGTACGCCTTTGCCCCTGCCGCCTGGTGGGAAAAGGGTGTTGAAATGATCTTCTGCCAATCGGGCGGCCTCCTCACCGTGAAACGTGCGGACGATCTCACGCGCGAGTTCCATTTTCGCCTCTTTGGGTCCCTCACGCATGTCCGCCTCAAGTTGCTTCAGTTGTGCAGGCCCCCATCCTAACAACAGTTTATAGTAAATCGGCACCGCCTTATCCGGCACACTCATGACCTTGCCGAACATGTCCTCCGGGGTGGTCATGATCGGGATGTGGTTGCCCAGAGACTTGCTCATTTTGATTTCACCATCTGTCCCAGGCAAGCTCTCCCCCATGATGATAGCGATCATCGGGCGCTGGCCCATGGCCTCTTGCAACCTGCGACCTGCCACGACGATGTTGAATAACTGATCCGCTCCACCGACCTGTACATCCGTTTCCAAGGCAACAGCATCGTAAGCCTGCATCAACGAGTAAAACGTCTCGTGCAGGAAGATTGGCTCGCCTGCATCAAGGCGTTGACGGAAGTTCTCGCGGGCCAAGAATTGCTGGACCGTGAAGTTCGAGGCCATCTGGATCACATCGGCAAACGTGAGCCTCTCCAGCCACTCGGCGTTGTAGCGGACATGGGTCTTGGCCGGGTCCAGAATCTTAAACGCCTGCTCCGCATAGGTACGGGCATTCTCCTCGACACGCTCCCGTGTCAGTTGCACACGTGCCTTGTCCACATCCGAGGGGTCTCCGATCAAGCTGGTGTATGTGCCAATCAGAAAGGTGACTTCGTGCCCCAAATCCTGGAACTGGCGGAGCTTGCGCATCGTGATCGTGTGGCCCAGGTGAAGATCGGTGGTACGTGGGTCGTAGCCACAATAGACCTTGAGCCTGCGCCCTTCTCTTTCAGCATCCAGAAGCCGCTGGCGCAACTCATCGGCCATGACCTGTGCCATATGGGGGTCACCATAATCCGTCCCCTGCATCAGCAGATTAACCTGTTCGTCAAGAGATAATGATAGTGACATCCTCGTTCAACCATCTCCCCTGTTCTTGTATCCTGGCCCACAGCCAAGCCCTCTAATACTCAGGCACAATGGTAGAGGGCAGAGGAAGGCTTGTCAACTGCACCCGCTATGTTCACGGGTGAAGGCGGCCCGCCGCATCTGCCGCCCCCAAGCCGTTGTCAGCCATAGCTAGATTGACTATAATTGCCGCCACGATCATCCAGGAGGCAGGAGAATCGAACTACGTGATGAAGCGGATGACCAGCGCCGAGATTCGTCAGACCTTCCTGGGCTTCTTCGCGGACCGGGGACACGAAGTCGTTGCCTCATCCTCCCTGGTTCCGGGGAACGATCCGACCTTGTTGTTCACTAATTCGGGGATGGTCCAGTTCAAAGACGTGTTCCTCGGCCAGGATCAGCGCCCCTATCGACGCGCCACCACCTCCCAGAAATGTATGCGGATTAGCGGCAAGCATAACGATCTGGAGAATGTCGGCCCGTCACCGCGCCACCACACCTTCTTTGAAATGCTGGGCAATTTCTCGTTCGGGGACTACTTCAAACGTGACGCAATCCACTATGCCTACGAATTGCTGACCGAGGTGTACGGCTTACCCCCTGACCGCCTGGCGTTCACCATCTTCCGTGACGACGATGAAGCCTATCACGTCTGGGCTGACGAGATCGGGGTCGATCCGCGGCGGATCGCACGAATGGGACCAAAGACCAACTTCTGGCAAATGGCAGACACAGGCCCCTGCGGGCCAACCAGCGAAATCCACTACGACCTCCAGCCAGAGCAGGGTCTTGACACCATCGCCGCGGATCTCGCGGCAGAAACCGATCGCTTCCTCGAATTATGGAATCTCGTGTTTATGCAGTTCAATCGGCGTGCACCGGACCCGGAACACACCGGCCAATTCGACGAACCCCTGCCAGCCCCTGGCGTGGATACGGGCATGGGCCTGGAACGTATCGCGGCAGTGTTGCAAGAGGTTCCGGCCAACTATGATACCGATCTGTTCACTGATCTCATGGATGCCACGCAGGAAATTCTGGGTCACACCGACGCCTTCCGGCAGGAGCACTACGTTGCCTACCGCGTCATTGCTGATCACACCCGTGCGGCGACCTTCCTCATTGCCGATGGCGTCAATCCTGGCACGACAGGGCGTGAGTACGTCACGCGCATGATGATCCGCCGCGCGTGGCGGTTCGCGCACGGGATGGGCGTGAACCAGCCTTTCCTGGATGGAGTAGCGGATGCAGTCGTTCGCAAGATGGGCGACATCTACCCGGAACTGAGGCAATTCCAGGGCGCGATCCGCTACCAGATCGCTACTGAAGAGGAACGGTTCAGGCGGATGCTGGATAACTCGCTGGAAGTGATGGACGACTTGATCCAGCAGATGCAGCAGGACGCCCGCACGACCATGACGGGCGACGAGGCATTCTTCTTATACGCAACACACGGCCTCCCTCTGGAGATTATCCGCGACTTGCTTCAGGATCGGGGCTTGCAGGTCGATCAGGCAGGCTTCCGGGCTGCGATGGAGGAGCACGTTCGCCTGTCCGGGGGGCAGTTCGGCACGATTGCTGACACCACTCCCTACCGCGATGCGCTGGCAGCACTTCAGGCCGAAGGGCGACTGGGTCAGGGTGGAGTGAGCTATAACCCCTATGACTACGATAGGCTGACCGTCTCAACTCAGGTCGTGGGAATACTCCGTGATAGTTCGCGCGTTCAAAGCGCCAAGCAGGGCGAACAGGTTGAGATCGTGTTGGCAACCACCCCATTTTATGTGGAGTCAGGTGGACAAGTCAGCGACACCGGCATGATCACCGGACACGGCTGGGCAGTTCGGGTGGACGATATGCGTCAACCAGTTGGGGGGCTGATCGTGCACGTTGGAACTGTGACACAAGGAAGGGTCAACGAGGGAGATGAGGCCGAGGCAAGCGTGGATGTCGCCCGCCGCTGGGATATCATGCGGAACCACACCGCGACCCACTTGTTGCATTCCAGCCTCCGCCGGGTGCTCGGTGAGCATGTCCGGCAGAAAGGCTCCCTGGTAGCTCCAGACCGCTTGCGCTTCGACTTTTCTCACAACAACGCACTGACAACGGAAGAAATCGACCAGATCACGGCAGAAGTCAACGCGATGATCCTGGCAAACGTGCCTGTCACGATCCTGTTCAAGGAACTGGATACAGCCCGCCGCGAAGGGGCTATGGCCCTGTTCGGTGAAAAGTACGGGGCAACGGTGCGGACGATCACCATACCGCAGGGTACGGGAGAAGGCGAGCGCTTCAGTTATGAACTGTGCGGCGGTACGCATGTCCGCTCCACTGCTGAGATCGGCCCATTCCTGATCACGGCGGAGGAAAGCAGCGGCTCCGGGGTACGACGCATCGAGGCCATCACTGGCCGAGGCGCACAGCGCGTACTCCAGGAACGGTCTGCCACACTTCAAATGCTGGCCAAGCGGCTCAGAACTGAACCAGATGAGCTTATTTCCCGTCTTGATAGCCTGCTAGCCGAGCTGGAGCAGGCTCGGCAGACCATTGAACACTTGCGCCGCCAATCGGCCAAAGGCGTGTTGGAGGGTGTGCTTGCATCGGCCCATGATATCGATGGGATCAAGGTCGTAGCAGCGGTGGTTCAGGCGCCAGATGTTGACCTGCTGGCTGAGATGGCGGACTGGTGTCGCGACCGCCTTCAAAGCGGCATCGTGGTGCTCGGCAGTGACATTGACGGCACAGCACGCCTCGTAGCCAAAGTGACACCTGATCTGGTTTCACGCGGCATCCACGCAGGCAAGTTGGTCAGAGAAGCGGCCAAGGTCGTTGGAGGTGGTGGTGGCGGGCGTCCAGACTTTGCCACGGCGGGCGGCAAGCATCCAGCCAAACTGGGTGAGGCCATCGGCTCGGTAGACCGGCTTGTATCAGATGCTCTGCTATAGCTGCCGTGTGTGCGAGGGCTATGGGCAGCAGGTTCTTCTGGACGAAACCAGCCGGGAATCCTCCAAAGCGCGTGCGCCGTGAAAGAACAGATCATCCAGCTCGACCCTCACGACGACGCTGTCTCCGTTCGAGAGAAGCTCGGCTGGGTACAGGCGACTCACGTCCTGCTTGTATTCCCCAATGATCCTCGCCAGCAGGTGTTGCAGCGCAAGCTCGACCTAGTGCTGATCCAACGCGAGGCCACCCGCCTCCGCGCCCAGCTTGCGTTGATCACACGCGACCCGCTCGTCACAGAACATGCCCGCGAGCTAGGCATTGCCTGCTTTAATAGCATTGAGGCCAGTCATCGATACATCTGGCGCTCTGCTGAGGCCCAAATAGCGATTCGGCAGGCTGCGGAACGCATGGTGGCGCTCGATCAGGAGCTTGTAGAAGCAGGGAGCCGTCTCCAGAGAGCTTCCCAACCGCTGCCCGTACCGATCTCGAGAACCACGCTTTGCGTGTTGGCCAGCAGCGTTGCTGGGCTGGTGCTGGTAGGATTATATGTCATCTTGCCGGGGGCGACTGTGTACCTCACCCCCGCTGCTAACCAGGTCACAGTGACCACTAC
>Ga0209101_1001621_pt1 | contig 16218 bp, 11 predicted proteins | sample ConPoolayeCmetaG_FD_185481 | JGI IMG/M metagenome (GOLD analysis project Ga0209101, IMG submission 185481) | Hot spring microbial mat communities from California, USA to study Microbial Dark Matter (Phase II) - Cone Pool mat layer C metaG... ...
GATTCCGGTGGTGCAGGGGGCGAACGATGCCGCCCAAATGTTGGGCATTGATTTGGACATCCAATATGGCAACAGCGACCCGGTGACCCAGAACAACCTTATCGAGACAGCCATCGCCAACAAAGTGGACGGGATTGCTGTGTCAATTCCGGATGATGATGCCTACGATGAAACGGTGTGCAAAGCGATGAAGGAAGGCATCCCGGTGGTCGCCTTCAACGTGGACGATTCCAAGGGCGCGGAAGGCAACTGCCGTATGGCCTTTATGGGTCAGGATTTTGTGGCGACTGGCTACCTGATTGCGAAACGGATGATCGCCGATCACAACATCGGTAAGGGCGACCTGGTCTTTACGCCAGTGGAGTGGCCGGAGGCGGTGTATGCCAACGCCCGTCGCACGGGTGTGCAAAAGGCGTTAGACGAAGTCGGGGCGAAGTCCGACATGGTTGGCACGGGTGGCAACCTGGCCGACGTCCAGACCATTGAGGTCCAATACCTGCTCGGGCACCCTGAGACAAAAGCGATTATCGCCCTGGGCGCCGCGCCGCTCACCGTCGCGCCAAAGGCCGTGGCTGAGGCCAAGATGAATATCCCCATCGGTGGCTTTGACCTGTCGCCGGACATCATCGCCGGGATTGAGGATGGCACCATCACGGCGACGGTGGACCAGCAGCCTTATTCGCAGGGCTTCTATGCGGTGACCCAGTTGGCTCTATACCTCAGGTATGGCCTCTATCCTTCCGATATGAACACCGGCGGCTTGGGCCTGGTTGACAAAAGCAATGTCGCTACGGTCAAAGAACTGGTTGGCAAGTACCGTTAAATCGTAAGTGGGTGGGCGCGCTGCACGCAGCGGCGCGCCCCGTTTTCAATCGCTGACGGATTCCCGCCCGCTGGGGGACGGCGATTGGTTGCTGGGGCGTAAAACTCCAGGTTTGATTGGAAGGGAGGTACCATGAACTTAAGAGAGCGTTTCCTTGAGGTCATGCGTTTCAATACCGGCGTCCACACCATCAAGTGGGAGTTCGGCTATTGGGGCGAAGTGATGGACAACTGGTATGACAGCGGGCTGCCCAAGAAGCAGTATCCGCAGGTCTATAAAGGCCCTACTCCCACCTCTGGCCTGTATTATCCGGCCTGGAAATCCATCAAAGGCCCGCGATTGCCCAAAGGCATCGCCATTATGGGCGGCGGCCTGTATTGGCCGACGCAGAGCTTCCCGCTGGACTATGACGTGCGCGATTATTTTGGCATGGACTATCCCCTGCGCCTGGTTGATGTCAACCAGATCTTTCATCCGATGTTCGAGGTCAAGGTCTTGGAGGATGACGAGAAGCAGTTTGTTTATACCGACCTGGATGGGGTGACGCGACGCTTTCTCAAGGAACATGCGACGATGGCTTCCGGCGAAGTATATCCCATTCGCGACCGGGCCACCTGGCAGAAGCTGAAGGATGAGCGTATTAACATGCACGACCTCAAGGGCCGTTTCCCGCCCAATTGGGACGAGCAGGTGCAAGAATATCGAAACCGCGATTTCCCTCTGGCGCTAATGGGTTACCCGCACGGTTTCTTCGGAATTCTGGCGAACCTGATGGGATATGAGAACCTGTTCTACAGCTATCATGACGATCCGGCGCTGATCCACGATATCGTGAACACCTTCACCGAGCTATGGATTGCACTGTACGAGGAAGTGCTGAGTTACACCGACGTGGATTGCGTGCACATCTGGGAAGACATTTCCTATGGCCGAGGCCCGATGATCTCTGAGGCGGTGGTGCGCGAATTCATGCTGCCCTATTATAAGCGCTTCACCGACTTTATGAAGGGCAAGGGCGTTGACATCATCTTTGTGGACACAGACGGCTATTGCTGGGACCTGATCCCGCTTTTCATTGAAGGTGGAGCTACCGGCATGTATCCGTTCGAGACCGCCTGCGGCATGGACATCGTCAAAGTGCGCAAACATTTCCCCCAACTGCAGATGATGGGCGGTATCCCAAAATCGGACATCAGCCGGCGCGATTTGGTAGACAAGTTTCTGGAGCCAGTTGAAGAGGTGCTCAAAACCGGCGGCTATATCCCCTTCGGCGACCATTTCATCCCGCCGGACGTGACCTGGGAAGGATTCAAGTACTATCGCACGCGGCTGAATGACATAATCGAAAAGTACGGGAACTGAGATTCAAGAATGGTTGGGAGGAATGGATGCTTCATCGCAAACTGGCAGAATTGCGGAGGGAAGAGAAGCCAATTCGAGTCGGCATTGTCGGCGCGGGGCGCATGGGGTCAGGTGTCGCGAGCCAGATAGCGGAGATGCAAGGCATGAAGGTCTCCATCATAGCCGACCTCGTTCTGGATAATGTGCTGCGCATCTATCGTGCGAATGGCCTGCAAGACAGCGACATTGTGGCTACCGATGACCTTGACCTGGCGGCCAATGCCGTCGCTGATGGGCGGGCAGTAGCCACGACCGATGCGAGTCTGGTAAGCCGCGTGCCGGTGCATGTTGTGGTTGAGGCGACGGGGTTACCGGAAGTTGGCGCGCGTGCGGCCTACGATGCGATCTCACATAGAAAACACATCGTTATGCTGAACGTTGAGACTGATGTTGTGGTTGGCCCAATGCTCAAACAACTCGCCGACCAGGCTGGGGTGGTTTATACCGTTTCGGCTGGCGATGAACCGGGTGCGGCGATGGGATTGTATGAGTATGCCGTAGCTCTGGGGTTTCGGGTGGTGTGCGCGGGCAAAGGCCCAATGCGCCCGATCCGTTGGGACAAGAACCCAGATACTGTGGCCGAAGACGCCCGGCGAGTTGGATTAAATCCTAAAATGTTGGCCTCGTTCTGGGATGGTTCTAAGCACAATATTGAGATGACGGCTCTGGCGAACGCGACCGGTTTGGTTCCGGATGTGCGCGGGATGCACGCGCCTGTCGTGGGGCCGCGTGACCTGCCAAAGGTTTTCTCACTCAAGGAACAGGGCGGCATTCTGGAGCGGGAAGGCGTGGTGGATTTGGCAGCACCATTTACCCACCCGGATGGGACCACCAACTGGCAGATCAGCGTCACGCCGGGCGTGTTCGTGGTGTATACCACGGACAATCCACGCATCAAGAAAGACCTGGCATACCTGGCACAGGGCGACGGCCCGAACTACGTCTGGTACCGTCACTATCATCTGTGCGCTATTGAAACGCCGTATTCGGTCGCCAGGGCGTACTTGTATCAAGAGCCTACCATAGCGCCGCTGGGACGGCCTGTGGCTGAGACGTTGACCGTTGCCAAGCGCGACCTGAAGGCAGGAGATGTGCTGGACGGCAGCGGTGGGTTCACCGTGACGGGACAGATTGAACGGGCTGAAGTCGCGCGCGCGGAGAACATCTTGCCGATAGGGCTGGCCTACGGGGTTCGTCTGACTCAGGACGCTACGATGGGCCAGCCGATTACCTATGATATGGTTGACCTGGACGAAAGGTCGTTCGTTGTACAATTACGCCGCTTGCAAGATAATGTTTTGTGGACATAGTTGATTGCCAGCAGGTCGGGTTGTCATACCCGACCTGCGGCTGTTTTTTCCCTTGAACGTGCTCACATCATTCTGAGCTCCCCCACGGCGCGCGGGCGCGCCGCTCATGAGGGAAGAAACACCGCGCTGCTATATGTCGGACCACACCAACTCTGCGGGTTTCACTTTGGCTCCTGTTTAATGATGCGTCCCTCCACTTCTGGGGCGACGGGAGAGTTCGCTTTGATGTAGTCCATCACCGCGTCGGCCAGCAGCGAGCCGTAGTCATACGGGTTGATGGCTTTCTCGGCGAAGACCTTGTAGTCGTCGCCGCCCATGCGGTTGAAGTTGTTGGCCGCAATCTTATAGGTCGCGTTGGGGTCGAGCGGCGCGTAGCCGTCTCGGGCGTTGCCGACCTCCACCGAGACGATGCGTGATCCGACCGGCCTGGTCGGGTCCCAGGTGAAACGCAGTCCGGCGACCTGTGGAAAGCGGCCGGTGCCTTCGTTCTCCGGATTTTCGGCGCGGCTGACACCATTTTCAAGCGCGGCCAACAGGTCCTCTCCCTTCAGCTCGAACGTGGAGATGGCGTTCCCGAACGGGAGCACCTGTAGCACGTCGCCGACGCTGATCTTGCCTTTGGCGATGCTGGCGCGGATGCCTCCGGCGTTGGTTATGGCGATTTGTACGCCGTCTTGTTGGGTGTTGACCAGCATGGCGTCGGTGATCAGGTTACCCAGGTTGCACTCGGCGAAGCGGCAGACCGCGCGGTCGCCTACCAGGTCAACGGCAGTCTCGCCGACCTCCATAGCCTTCAATTGCTGCAGTGGCCCGTTGAGGCGGGCCACGATTTCGGCTACGGCCGCATTGTCGGCGACGCTGGAATCCAGCGCGATAGGCTGACCTTCCCACGCGGCGACCACACCCTCGTCGTCGAACAGCACCCTGAGGCGGCCCAAATTGCGGGCGTAGGCCCCATCGGTGATGACCAGCACCGGCGCGCCGGCTGGCGAGTTCACCACCGTCGGATACGGGCCGGCCGCCGCCGGGTCGGTGTTGCTCAGCAGGGTGTGGGAATGGCCGCCGATGATGATGTCAATGCCATCCACTTTGGCCGCCAGGTCCTTGTCGGCCAGATAGCCGATGTGAGTCAGGGCGATGATCTTGTCCACTCCCTGTTTTTCCAGCTCGGCGACCATCTGCCTGGCGGTCTCGGCCACGTCGGCGACTTTGATGTCTGGACCAGGGCTGGACAGAGAGGGCAGGTCCTGGGTGATCAGCCCAAAGACGCCGATTTTATCGCCGCCGACCGGTATGACCGTGTACGGCTTGACATAAGCGGCCAAAGCCAGGCTTGGAGCAATCTCCAGGTTGGCCGAGACGATGGGGAAGTTCACTTTGGCGGCAAATTCGCTGAGCAGGTCGGGGCCGCTGTCAAACTCATGGTTGCCCAGCGTCATGGCGTCATAGCCGATGGCGTTCATCAGCTCGCGGGCATCCTGGCCTTTGTACTGGTTGTAGAACAGTGTGCCCTGGAACTGGTCGCCGGCGTCCAGCAACAGCGGGTTGACGCTGCGGGCGCGAAGTTCGGCGACCAGAGTCGCCAGGCGCGCTGCGCCGCCCCAACACTGTGACGTGTCTTCGCCGCACTCGCTGCCATTCTTATCGAAGGGCAGATAGTGGGCGTGGACGTCGTTGGTATGCAGGATGGTCAACACATACCCCTTGCTGATCTCAGCCTTGTCCGGTATCCACAGCCGCTGGCCCACTTCGATCAAGTTGGGGTCAGTGATGGCCGTAAACGACTCATCTTCTTTGGCTTTGGCGTTGGTGGCCTGGACGATGTAGATGTAGGCCGCGGAGTCGTCCAGGTACTGCGCGGCAATGGCGTGGAGTTGGTCGCCAGGTTTGACCACATACTCCTGGCCGGCCGGCGCCTGCGCCAGCGCGACGGCGTAGGTCAGCAACAGGCTGACAATCACGAGCGAGACAAGCCATCTTTTCAAGTTTTTCATTGGAGCATCCCCCTTTCATGGCATACCAGGTGAAAGAACACAGGCCGTAGTGGCGCACCAGACCGGGCGGAGCATATATCGTCGCACCGCTCGACATGCGGAGATTTGCCGCAGCCACCACGGCCGTATTGTAGGCCATTTCTGACCATGCGCCAAATCGCGTCAACGGGTGCCATGAGCGGACCGTTTCTTTGCAATCTCCGCCCCCTCCCGTCATGCTGAGCCAAAGCCCTGAGCCGAAGCTCTGAACGCAGTGAAGAGTCAGCGAAGGGGCAGCGAAGAATCTCAACGCCTGCCAGCGTGAGATGCTTCGCCTTCGGCTCAGCATGACGTGGTTGAGCTTCTGTTAACTCGCCTAAAATTCTGGATGCACCCCACCGTTTTGGCTGCTTTGCCATAATCGCAAATTTGTGTTAATCTTGAGTTGAGCGTTGCGGATGGCGGAACACGCCGGATGTGGCGGCCGGCCCGCAGTGCAGTGAACTGTACTCCAATCAACAAGGTTGTGAAGATGTTCCATTTTATTGGCTTAGAACCTGCCGACTGGCGGGCGCGCTTCTTCCCGATTTGGGTTGGGCAGGCCTTTTCGTTGCTGGGCAGCAACGTGGTCCAGTTTGCCCTGGTCTGGTGGCTGACGAAAACGACTGGCTCGGCGACTGTGCTGGCCACGGCGACGATGCTCTCGTTGTTGCCGGGCGTGGTGGTGGGGCCATTCGCCGGCGCGCTGGTGGACCGCTGGAATCGGCGCTGGGTGATGGTTTTGGCCGATGGCGGCATTGCCCTGGCCAGCGCGTGGCTGGCCTTCATGTTCTTCATCGGGGCGGAGCAGCCCTGGCACATCTACGTCATCATGTTGCTGCGGGCCACGGGCGGCGCGTTTCACTGGCCGGCGATGCAGGCCTCGACTTCGCTGATGGTGCCGAAGGAACATTTGTCGCGTGTGGCTGGCTTGAACCAGGCCCTCTACGGCGGGATGAACATCGCCGCGCCGCCGGTGGGGGCGTTGCTGTTGGCAGCTCTGCCCATGTATGGCATCCTGGGCATCGACATCACCACGGCGATTATCGGCATCATCCCGCTGCTCATCTTCGCCGTCCCCCAGCCGCGTTGCGCCGTGGATGACAGCGATCGGCCCAACATGTGGAAAGACCTGCGGTTAGGCCTGCATTACCTCGGGCAATGGCCTGGTTTGATCCATGTGCTGGGTCTGGCCGGGGTGATCGAGCTGCTTTCGATTCCGGCCTACATGCTGACGCCTATCCTGGTGGCCCAATATTTCCAGGGCGATGCGTTCCTGCTGGGGGCGATGAACTCGGCGTATGGCATCGGTTTCGTGGCCGGCGGGCTGATCCTGAGCGCGTGGGGAGGCTTCAAACGGCGCATCTTGACCACGCTGATGGGCTTCGTCGGCATAGGCTTCGCCATGACCGCCGTCGGCCTGACGCCGCCCTGGGCGGTGTGGGTCGCCATCGTCGCCGCAGGGGTGACGGGCGCAATGCACGCCCTCATCACCGGGCCGCTCCTGGCGATCATCCAGACGCTGGTTGTGCCGGAGATGCAGGGCCGCATGTTGACGCTGGTGATCAGCCTGGTCAGCGCCATGGCGCCGGTCAGTATGCTCATCGCCGGCCCGACCGCCGACCTGATCGGCGTGCGCACACTTTATCTGATTGGCGGCATAGGCTGTACTCTGGTCGGCGCGTACAGTTTCACGCTTCGGTCGGTTACCCACCTGGAGGAAGGACGAGAAAGATACGGCGAGGAGCAACCGCTGGTCGCGCCCTGGGCCCGAAGCGAATAGAACTTGAAAGGAGCAACACACATGAATTCGCGTGATAGGGTAGCTGTGGCTTTGCAACGTGGGCAGCCAGACCGGGTGCCGTACTGTGAGCTGGCGGTGGACCGCGCCCTGGCGGCCCGCTGGTTGGGCTGGGGCGAACCACAGCTCCCGCCGGGCATGTTGGAGACCAACACTTACTCGGTTGAAGAAGCCAAGGCGTTGGCCTCTTTCCTCAAGTTGGACAACATTGGCTATGTGCTGCGGCCGCCGGTGTACGTGCATCGCCGCGTGGGCCAGGACGGCCGGCTGTTCTACGGCGAAGGGATGATCAAAACCGAGGCGGACCTGTCGCTGTTGCAGGCGCCGGACCCGCGCGATGACTCGCTGTACGACGAAGCCCGCCGATTTGTGGACAACAAGGGTGAGTTCAGCGCGTGGTTTGTGACCCGCATTGGCGTCTTTTCGGCCATGCTCAGCATGGGCCTGGAAGGGTTCTGCACGATGTTGTACGACGATCTTCCCTTGGTGGAGAAGGTGCTGGACTATTACTTTGACTGGAGCGAAGCCGTCGCCGAGCGGGTCTGTCAGATAGGCTTCGACGTGTATGTCACCACCGATGACATGGCCTTCAAAACCGCGCCCCTGTTTTCGCCGCAGGTCTTCCGTGAGGTCATCTTGCCCCGCTATCGGCGTGTAGCGCCCAAAATTGCCATCCCGTGGGTAATCCACAGCGACGGCAACCTGTTGCCCATCCTGGACGATCTGCTCAGCCTGGGCATCGCCGGCCTGCACCCCATCGAAAAAGGCGCGATGGACATCCGAGCGATGAAACGCGACTACGGCGACCGCCTGTGCCTGCTGGGCAATGTGGACTTAAACATCTTGGGCATGGGGACGCCCGCGGAAGTGGAACGCGAGGTGCGCGGACTGATCCAGGACATCGCGCCTGGCGGTGGCTACATCCTGACCAGCGGCAACAGCCTGGCCAGCTATGTCCGGCCCGAAAACGTCCTGGCCATGGTCGAAGCGGTGCAGAAGTATGGGCGGTATCCGATGAACTGATGTTCGAGCAGTTGCATCTGGAGCGGTTTCTGCATGAAAATGCGGACATCGTCTTCTCGCACGGATTGTGCCCTGAATGCGCCCGAAGGCTGTACCCAGACTATTTCAGCGAGGAGGAGCAATCTGCCGCCGACTCCCCCCGCAGCGGGGGCGGCCTCTCCACGACGCCATGATCCGCCGCCGCGAGTCGCCTCGCCCGCGGCCTGCGCCTGTGTTCGCTCCCACGACGGGCTGAGCTGCGCGGCTCTTCACGCGCCGCGCAGCCGGCGGACGATGTTGGGGATAATGATGGACAGGATGAGCAGCGAACCGATGACGACCAACTGATATTCGATTTTGATGTTGGCCAGGCCCATGCCGCTGCGCAGGATGCCGATGAGGAACAGGGCCAGCACCGTGCCGAGGATACTCCCTTGCCCACCGTTGATGTCGGTGCCCCCCAGAACTACCGCCGTAATGACGTCCAGCTCCCAGCCATTTGCCATGTCATAGCGCGCGCTGGCTAGACGCGAGGTCATCATCAATGCCCCCAAGGCGGCCATGAGGCCGGACATGGCAAAACAGATGACTTTCACCCGGTCGACGGCGATGCCGGAGAAGCGGGCCGCGTCCTGGTTGGTGCCCACGGCGTAGACCATGCGGCCAAAGGTGGTCTTGTGCAGGATCAGGCCGAAGACCACGGCCAATGTCAAGAAGATGACCAGGGGGTAAGGGATCGGCGAATTGCCGACATAGCGCATGTCCAGCCCGTAGAACGATTCGGGGAAGCCGGTGACAGCGTGATCACCCAAGAAAATCTGTCCCAGCCCGCGGTAGAGAGCCAGTGAGCCCACCGTGACAATCATGGGCGGCAGTTTGAAGCGGGTCACGATCAGGCCATTCAGTGTGCCCAACACGGTACCCATCACCAATGCGATGAAAATGGCGATGGGCATGGGGATGCCGACCCGCGTGTACAGCAGGCCGAACGAGACTGCCGTGACGGCCAGCATCGAAGCGACCGACAGGTCAATGTTGCCGCTGATGATGACAAAAGTCATCGCCAGGGCCATCACGCCGATCTCGGTATAGAGCGATGTGGCGTCGAAGATATAGTGAATGTCCAGAAAGTAGGGCGACAGGCGGGAGCTGATGAAGAAAGCAGCGATCAGCAGGCAAAACGTGATGACTTCACGGTTCGACAGCAGGCGACGAAACCACGAGACTCTGGCCTGGTTCTGGCGGGATATGGCTGAAGTGGTCACTCTCACTCACTCCTTCTTGACTGGGCATAACATGGGACTATTTCCTGCTTTGCAACTGATTGTGGATGATGGCATCCACGATGACGGCCAGCAGGATGACGAACCCCTGCGCAAATTTCTGGTAGAAGCCCGATACGTTGGTGATGGCCAACACGTTATTGAGCACGCCCAGCAGCAGCGAGCCCAGCACCGTTCCCAAAATGCTGCCTGACCCGCCCAAAATGTTGGTCCCACCGATGACCGTGGCCGCGATAACCGTGAGTTCGAAGCCGACGCCGGCGTCGGCCGGGTTGACCGTGCCGTAGCGGCCGGCGTATAGAACGCCGGCGAGTCCGGCGAGGCCGCCGGTCATCAAGTAGACCAGAAAGACGACACGGTTGACGTTGATCCCGCGCAGCCGGGCGGCGGTGGGGTTGCCGCCCACCGCGTAGATGTCGCGGCCCAGGCGGGTGTAGCGCAGGAAAAGGCCTACCACTATCGCGACCAGGAAGGCGATGAGCACGATCCACGGGATGCCCAGCGGGCCAGTGCGCGCCATGGCGATCAGGTCGGGCGGGATGTCGTTGGGGTCAACCTGGCGGCCGCCGCTGCTGAGGAACACCAGCCCACGATAGACGCTCAACGTCCCCAACGTGGCGATCAGCGGCGGCACTCTGAACTGCGTGACCAGCGCGCCGTTGACCGAACCCAGTGCCAGTCCCAACAAAACACCCATAGCCAGCCCCGCCGCGATCGGCACCTGTGGGTTGAACTTGAACATCAACCCGACCAATATGCCGCACAGCCCAAGAGATGAACCGACCGAGATGTCAATGTTGCGGCTGATGATGACCATCGTCTGGCCGCAGGCCACAATCGCCAGAATGGAGATGTCCAGCAGAATGTTCTGGAAATTGCCGAGCGAGAAGAACCGGCGTTCGACGGCAGTGGCTACAATCACCAGGGCGGCGATAAACACCACGATACCGATTTCGCGGAATTTCGCCAGAGCGACAGCTACATTGGCGCGGCCGCGCGCCATGAACGTCCGTGATTGGGTGGTCATAGTTGCGTCTCCTTCTCGATTTGCCCGACCGCGGCGGCCATTACTTTCTCCTGTGTGGCCTCTTCGCGGCTGAATTCGCCCATCATGTGGCCCTCGCGCATGACCAGGATGCGGTCGCTCATGGCCAACACTTCGGGCAGCTCAGATGAGATCATCAGGATGGCAATGCCCTGATGCGCCAGTTCGTTCATCAGGTGGTGCACTTCGGCTTTGGCTCCGATGTCAACGCCGCGGGTGGGCTCGTCCAGGATCAGCACTTTGGGCCGGGTCAGCAGCCACTTGGAGAGGACGACTTTCTGCTGGTTGCCGCCGGACAGCTCCCAGGCAGCCTGCTCGGGGCTGCGCATGCGAATGTCCAGTTTGCTCTGCCAATCGCGGGCGATGGCCGCCTCTTGGGCACTGTCCAGCCAGCCCAGGCGACTGACCTCGCGCAGGATGGGCAGCGTCATGTTTTGGTCAATGCGCATGGGCAGGAGCAGGCCGTGTTTCTGGCGGTCTTCCGGCACGTAGGCCATGCCCAATTGTACGGCGACCTTCGGGTTGGGGATGTGGACACGCCTGCCGTCCAGCCAGATTTCGCCCTCATCGGGCGGCTCGATGCCAAAGATGGCGCGGGCGACTTCGGTGCGACGCGCGCCGACCAGTCCAGCCAGACAGAGGATTTCTCCGGCGCGCACCTCGAAGGAGATGTTGTAGAACAGGCCATACGTGGTCAGGTTCTTGACCACCAGGCGCGGCTCGCCAAAATCGGCCATCTGTTCTTTCTCGAACAGGGCGCTGAGTGGGCGGCCGACCATCATGCGCACAACTTCAGAACGACTGCTTTGCGCTGGCGTGACCTGACCCACCATCTCGCCGTCGCGCAGCACGGAAATCCTGTCACCGATGTCAAACACTTCCTCGAGACGGTGGCTGATGAACAGGATGGCTGTGCCCTGCTTCTTCAGCCGACGCATGATGAGAAACAGGTCATGCACTTCGCTGGGGGTCAGCGCGGCCGTCGGCTCGTCCATGATCAAGATGCGGGCGTTTTGAGACAGCGCGCTGGCCATTTCCACCATCTGCTGGTCAGCAATGGACAGGCCGCGCACTTTGGCGCGCGGCTCGATGTTCACCCCCAGGTCATGCAGCAGGCGACGGGCTTCGTTGTACATGGTGGCCCAGTCAATGACATTGCCTTTACGCGGTTGCCGCCCAATGAAGATGTTTTCCGCCACATCCAGGTCTGGGAACGAAAGCGGCTCCTGATGGATCAAAGCGATACCCATGCTCTGCGCGGCAGCCGGGGAGGGGACGGTCACTGTCTTGCCATCAAGGATGATCTGTCCGGCATCGGGTGGGTACAGCCCGCTGATGATCTTGGTGAGCGTGGACTTGCCGGCGCCGTTCTCGCCCACCAGGGCATGGATTTCGCCGGGGTAGAGGTCCAAATTGATGTCAGTCAATACCTGGGCACGTCCGAACCTCTTGATGATGCCTCTTACGCTGAGAATTGGTTTATTTTCCATGAAGTTTTGTTATCTCCCCATCGAAACATAATGATAAAACAAAACCAGCGGCAGATCAAACCAGCTCAGGGAACCAGACCTGACTGTCCAGGCTCGGATGAGCCTCTTCAAAATCGAACAGGGCATCCTGCACTTGCTTCAAATGGCCTATCATGGCCTGGCGTGCTTCGTCTGGGTTGCGCTTCTCCAGAGCGGCCAGAATCGCCTGGTGCCAGCTTGCGCCTCTGGGGATGGCGCCCGGCGCCTGAAAAGTGAGTCGGCGGCTTTCTCGCAGCAGGTCGGTCACCGAAGACATGACGATGAGCAGGACAGCGTTGTGGGTGGCCCGCACAATGCCGTGATGAAAAGCCGTATCGGCCTCAACGTGGCGTTCCATCGAGACGTTGTGGGACGGGTCGAGGAAAGGGCGCAGGTTCAATAGCTCTTCGTCAGTGGCCCGCTGAGCTGCCAGGGCGGCGGCCTCTGGCTCGACCATGAAACGCAGCTCCATCAGCTCATGGAACGTGCCGGTCTTGCGCAGCAACAGCAACACCTGGGGGTCCAGCGTGTTCCAGTGAGCTACGTCATTGACGAGAGTGGGCTTGCCCTGATGGATTCTGATAAGGCCGCGCACGGCCAACATGCCCAACGCCTCACGGACAACGGCGCGGCTGACCTGAAAGCTGGCGGCCAATTCACGCTCCGGGGGCAGCGCATCGCCTGGCTTCAACTCGCCAGAGCCAATGGTCTGCATGATCCGCTGGGCAATCTTTTCGGCGAATTTTTCGCTCTTAATCGCGTCAAATAACATGCGCCGCATCTCCCCTGGCCAATGAAGGCACAGTTCTACTGGTTAGACAAGTGCATAACCTGGTTTAGTATATCATGATCAGCGAAGAAACTCAAACTACGAAGGTTTTCAGAATGACGTTCAGCCCCCATCGGCGATTTATGGATAAGCTGCCCCGCATGTCTGGCTGAACGGCAGGGGGCTTGCCCCCCTGCCGTCCCTGAACAGCCTGATTTAGAAGTTGTACTCGTCGATGTTGTTGATGTCGAAGACGGTGGGCGGGCCGGTGATGACCACGTTGTCTTTCAGGAACTCACGCTCGCCCAACTGCGGCACGACAAACTTGTTGCCTTCGCCCGGCGTGACCTGGCCGGTCAACATGCCGTAGATCATGTAGCCGGACAGGTAACCCTCGTTGTACGGGCTCCACAAGGCAAACTTGGTGATCGTGCCGTTCTTGATGAACCGCCGCATCTGGTTCGGCGTGCCCAACCCAACGACCTGCACGCGGTCAGCCGCGCCAGCCGTCTCCACCGCCTGCGCCGCCGCCGCCACACCCACCGTGGTCGGCGAGATGATGCCCCGCAGGTTGGGGAAAGCGGTCAGCAAGGCCTCGGCTTCGGTCAGGCTCTTCTGGGGGTCGTCGTCGCCGTAGGCAATCTTCACCAGCTTCATCTTGGCATACTTCGGGTCCTCCAACGCCTTCTTCATGCCCTCAATCCAGTAGTTCTGGTCGGGGGCGGTGGTCGTCGCGCTCAGGATGGCGATCTCACCCTCATAGTTGATGACCGAGCCCATCAGCTCGACCTGACTGCTGCCGGTGATCTCGAAGTCCATCGGCAAGACGGCCACTTCGCGGCCCTCTTTGTTCATGTCGGAATTGACGCACACCACGCGGACGCCCTTGCTCATGGCCTGCTTCAGAGCCGGCACGACAGCATCCGGGTCGTTGGGCGAGATGGCGATGGCATCCACGCCGCGCTGGGTCTGCTCCTTGATGAACGGAATCTGGCCGGTGCCTTCGGCGGTTGACGGGGCAACGGTGGTGAACTCGTAGCCCAACTCCTCGCCAGCCTTCATGAAGCCGTTGATGATGGAATCGAAGTAGGGGTTGCCGGTGTTCTTCGGAATGTACACGATGCGCAATGTCTTCCCACCCGTGTCCGTCTTGGTGATTGGCTCGGTGGCAGTGATGGTGACGCCGGCCGGTTGTTCAGTTGGCACAGGATCGGCGGCGTACAGGGGAACGACCAACATGGCGAACAGGACAATAACCAGTAACATGCTGAATAGCTTATTCATGATCTTGGAACCTCCTCCGTTAGCGGTTGACCATTTTTGGCGTGGTTAACTGTTTTCCCTTGCGGCCTGTGAATGAAGTGACAGTATCTGAAGATATTTTCCCTTGCCTGCCTCCTTTCCTGGTTAACCGAGGATGGACACTACGCACGTCGCCAGGCAGCCTGGTGGGGCAACAGAAAATATCTGCTTGGCAACTTAGCTGCTGGTTAGACCAGTAACTATCTATACCTATGGTATCACATTTTTGACCCGATGTCAATAGGGCAAACCTTAAAAATATGGGTACAGTCTGAATTTGACAAGAATAGCGGGGTGTCCTATACTATGCGCACATTCCAGGGCAAAGTCGTCTTGGGTGTTTCGGCGTTAGCCTGAAATTCAAATCAGCGAGATGGTAGACCGATGCAGATTCTTGGCAGGACATTGGCAGCAGTTGGCACGACCGGTTTCACTGCGATTGAGCAGTGAAATGGGGTCGTGCTTTATTCTTAGGCGTAATCCCTCTGGCCAGGAGAGGGGACGTTTATTCACCTTACCGTTGTTCAGAAAGGAGCAAAGGAGTCACAAATGAGGAAAAATTTCGTGTATTTGGTGATGGCGGTTGTGCTGTTGGCGACGTTGGTCATGCCTGTGCTGGCCGAGACCCCACAGGGCGAACCCATCCGCATTGGACTGGTGACAGAGGTGACCGGCAAAGCGGCGATGAGCGGCGACCACGCAGTCAAAGGCGGCCAGTTGGCGGTGAAGGAGATCAATGAGGCAGGCGGTGTGTTAGGCCGGCCCATTGAGCTGATCGTGGAGGACACGCAATCAACGAACCCTGGCGCGATTGCGGCCTACAACAAATCGGCACAAGAGGACAACGTGGTGGCGATCATTGCCCCGATTCGCAGCACGCAGATTCAGTCCATGGACCCGATGATCCGCGAGGTGAAGAAAGTGACGCTGATGGGCGGGACGAACACCAAGTTGACCGAAGTGGGCAACGAATGGTTGTTCCGTTTCAGGCCGCCGGACAAGTATGCCAGCGCCGCCATGGTCAAGTACCTGGTGGAGGATTTGGGCCTGACCAAGATTGGCATTATCCATGATTCGGATGCGTTCGGCACAGGCGGCGCGGACGGCGTGGTGGAAGCGCTGGCGGCGCGTGGCTTGGAGCCAACCACGCGACAGAAGTACACCACCGGCGACAAAGACTATGCCGCCCAGATTCTGTCCATCAAGAACGCCGGGTCGGAGGCGATGATCAGCTATGGCACGAACTCCGAGGACGTGGCTATCTATGTGCGGACGGCCCGCGACCTGGCCCCGAACCTGGTGATCATGGGCTCGCCGTCCATCGCGGCTCAGGTAGCCATTGACCTGGGTGGTGAAGCCATCGAAGGCGTATACAGCGTCACCGACTTCTACCCGGAGTCGAACGAAACCGCCAAGAAGTTCGTGGAGAACTATGCCAAGGAATATAACGGAGCTATCCCGGACTTCTTTGCTTCGTGGATATACGATGCAGTGTACGCGCTCAAGAACGCTATCGAAATCGCTGGCACGCCGGACGATCCGGAAGCGATGCGGCAGGCGATGTTCAAGTTGCAGGACATCGAGTCGGCTGAGGGCACGGTGAACTGCGCGCCCAACGGCGACTGCGCGCATACCTACTACGTCATCCAGGTAGAGGGCGGCAAGCAGAAGCTCATCACCACCATCAACTTCTGGCAGCCAGCCGGCCAGGAGGCCGCCGCTGCGATGGAGCCCATCAAGAAGGTTGACACGGGTGGGAAGACATTGCGCATCGTGTACATTCCGAAGAACACCGGCAACCCCTACTTCGATTCCATCATCAACGGCTTCATGAAAGCTGGCGAGGAGTTGGGCTACGAGTTCACCACCGTTGCCCCGTCAACCGCCGAAGGCACCGGCCAGATTCCGTTCATTAAAGAGCAGACCCAGCGCGGCGTGGATGCCATCGCCATCTCGCCCAAC
>Ga0209101_1001622_pt1 | contig 16149 bp, 15 predicted proteins | sample ConPoolayeCmetaG_FD_185481 | JGI IMG/M metagenome (GOLD analysis project Ga0209101, IMG submission 185481) | Hot spring microbial mat communities from California, USA to study Microbial Dark Matter (Phase II) - Cone Pool mat layer C metaG... ...
TATGGAGTCTCCTTGCATGACCGTTATTCCGGAAAAAATCTCCCGCAGATCGTCCCATTTTTCATCTGAGGAATCAACGAGCATTTCTTCAATGCGGGTCCCCAGTAACTTCTTTATCTGAGGTTGGACACGGGCAAGACTGTCACTAAACTTTTTGAAATCAACCACTGTTGGACCACCTCCCATCCGATGCATCCCCCACGCTGCCAACATGGCGTAGATCATTTCCACCTTTTCTTTGCCTGTTGATTCAAGGGCTCTCTGATGAAAGTAGAGCGAAGGACCAGAGAAATGATCCCTCTTGCAGAACTCCCGATGGTAGTTGCCGGCATTTTTGACAATCTTTTTCACCTTCTCATCGAACGAACGATCTTGGTTTCTCCGAGGCATTTTCTCCTCCATCAGTTTTGGTTGATAATGCTCAGGAAAATATCGCTATTTCCTGCACTGCTGTTCCCATCCAGCGCGCCACCGGTGTATCCCGTCACATAGATGGCGCCAGAAGCATCTACCGCAACGGAAGAGCCATAATCATTCTCTGTCGTTCCCCACTGCTTTGTCCACGCCTTCGTCCCATCGGCATTCCACTTGGTGAGGAAAATGTCATCGGACCCCGCACTCGTGTTCCCGTCCAGCGCGCCCTCGGTGGATCCCGTCACATAGATGGCGCCAGAAGCATCTACCGCAACGGAAAGGCCTACATCCCAATCTGCCGTTCCCCACTGTTTCGTCCACGCCTTCGTCCCATCCGCGTTCCATTTGGTGAGGAAAATGTCATCTTCTCCTGCACTCGTGTTCCCGTCCAGCGCGCCACGGGTGGATCCCGTCACATAGGTGGCGCCAAAAGCATCTACCGCAACGGAATAGCCATAATCCTCATCTGTCGTGCCCCGCTGCCTCGTCCACGCCTTCGTCCCATTCGCGTTCCACTTGGTGAGGAAAATGTCATACCCTCCTGCACTCGTGTTCCCATCAAGCGCGCCACGGGTGGATCCCGTCACATAGGTGGCGCCAAAAGCATCTACCGCAACGGAAGAGCCTTCATCATAGCCTGCCGTGCCCCACTGTTTCGTCCACGCCTTCGTCCCATCCGCGTTCCACTTGGTGAGGAAAATGTCACGCCCTCCCGCACTTGTGTTCCCATCCAGCGCGCCACCGGTCCATCCCGTCACATAGATGGCGCCAAAAGCATCTACCGCAACGGAATTGCCATAATCAGAGTTTGCCGTGCCCCACTGCCTCGTCCACGCCTTCGTCCCATTCGCGTTCCACTTGGTGAGGAAAATGTCATACCCTCCTGCACTCGTGTTCCCATCAAGCGCGCCACCGGTGATTCCCGTCACATAGATGGCGCCAGAAGCATCTACTGCAACGGAATGGCCTACATCCCAATTTGCCGTGCCCCGCTGTTTCGTCCACGCCTTCGTCCCATCCGCGTTCCACTTGGTGAGGAAAATGTCAGAATCCCATTCTCCTGTACTCGTGTTCCCATCCAGCGCGCCATAGGTGTATCCCGTCACATAGATGGCACCAGAAGCATCTACCGCAACGGAATTGCCATAATCAGAGTTTGCCGTGCCCCACTGCCTGGTTACGCGGATCAACGCCCAAGAACCGTCAACACATTCCGACACCTCTCCGTTTTCAGTCTTCCTGTCGCCTGTTATACATCCGCCAATGTTTTCATCCGGCCCGTATTGACCGTCAATGTCTTCATCCGGCCCGTATTGACCGTATTTGTCTTTTATCTTCTGGACATCCTTCGACGGCATATCACCGCACCCGATGAATGCAAAAACCGCCGCCAAGAGAACGAGTATTTGTATCTTCATGGCACCCTCCTAAAACGCAAATCCAGCCGACACCATGAATCCGCCCGGCATCGGCGCGAAACTCACCTCTTTCACCACCTCGCGTTTCTCCGGCGGCAAAGAAATTAGCACGACACCCGCCACTGCCGCGGCGCACCCCACACCTATGAAAGCGTATTCCACCGCTTCGTAGGTCTTCGCCGTGTCCCATATTTTTTTCGTTTTTGCAATGTACTCATCCTGCGTCATCCCGCTGGCGATACCCCCCATGATGGCATCGTCGGTCATCCATCTGTCGTAACTGGAATACCTGTCGTCGGCAAGGTAATAAAATGCCACTCCTCCGCCAACCGCCAAGACCACGCCACCGATGATAAGACCGACGCCCGGCCATAGGTAAGGCCGATAGGTTTCCTTGGTCTTCACCGTGCGCGTCGCCTTCTGAAAATCCTCTCTTTTTCTCGATTCGACTTCCCGGGCAAGATCGTTCCCTTCGGTGCCCAACGCATCATCCACCTTTTTCTGCATGGTTCTTTTCTCAATGATCGCGGCCGCCTGATCGGAACTGTATCCTGTTCTTTCTATATTCCGGCTCATCTGACAACTCGTTGAATTTCCCATTTGGCATGCTTTGTTATACAGCGCTATCGCAAGATCCTTGGACCGATCCACACCAAAGCCTATCTCGGTAAGAAAGGCAAGGCTGTGGCATCCCTGCGGCGATTCCCATGAACAGGCGATGGAGAAGTACTCCACGGAGTCGGTGTTCCCCTCTTCGTATCGGGTAGTTCCCGCTTTGATACAGGCATTGACCACGCCGTCCTTGCAGGCATTGACGAACAATTCGAGCGACTCTTGGGGGTTCTCGACCTCTTTCAGGGAAGCGCTGATGTAGCAGGCGCCGGCATCCCCCGACTTGCATTTCTGGTACATTTCCTTTGTCAGCAACTCATTGAAAACCAACTCGCGGAGTCGCCTTGAAAGATTGGGATCGGACAGCCGATCAAGAACCGAGTCTATATCCTCCACGCCATAGAATGGGGCATACGCCTCAAGGTAACGGATAAGCATAGCGCGCTTCTGTCCTTCGTTGAAGAGATCGAGAGGAAGCACCTTGACAAGTTTGTCGATGTCTTTGCCATGTTGTTGAGCAAAAGCCTCTTGTTTTTCTTTGTACGCTTTCACTTTGGAGACGAAGTCATTCCATACCGCAATGCGTTTTGTGGCCGTTTCAGCATACGGCGTCCCTCCTGAATCCTTGAGAAGATTTTGCCAGAGAGCAATGACCTTTTCCGGAAAGAACTTCCCGTAGGGGTCCATCGCGACCGCTTTCTTGTAGCGTTTCCCGAGATCCTCCATGCGAGAGAACTCCTTCCATTCGGCGATACGCTGTTCTGCCTGTTTGATATAGGGATTTTTTTTCGTATACATCTTCAATTGGGTCCAGGCTCGTATCGCCATTTCCGGATTTTCTTTTCCTTTCTTATCGGCTTTAAGCGCCTTGTCATACAACACCAGAACATCGGGGTCCACCTCGTCTGGAATAATATCGGGCAGAACAATCTCGCTGATCTTCGTTTTCTCCTCAACATCGCCAAAAGAGGCGCTCTCGACCTTGACCGTGGGTAGCGCGGAGAGAGAAACCGTTCCTATCTCGACGCCTTTCACTTCCTTGGTCTGCATGGCACCGGGGTCGAACGACACCGGCCGGTCGGCGATCTGCAGAAGTATCTTATCGAGAGCCTGCATAAGACCCTTCTCGGTCCCGTCGAATTTCGCCTTGGCCCCCTTCACCGTCGCCTCTTTTGCAAGGTCGACCAATTCAATGGTTATCGTATAAACGCCGCCGAAGAGATTGACGGAGGAGTGAAGGATGGAATCGGCAGAAAGCGCCTGCCCGAGTTGGACGCGGCACTGTTGATCGTAACATTCCTTCCACGACTCCTTCTTCTGTTCCTTTATCATTATCTCGCGTTGGCGGTCCTTCGAGATGAGGACGAATTTGTTGGTGGCCGCAAGTTCGCCACGCAGATATTCGGCGGCGTTCTCCAGCATTTTCGCATCGAGACTCGCGCTGCGGTCCTCGATCTCCATCACCGCAACCTTGTATCTTTTCTCCTCCGCCGTCAGCCCATTGACGGTAAAAAGAACGGCAAAAAGCAGGCAAAGCGTTCTCATACCCATGGCATATCCTCGCGATGAAATAACCTTCCCGATATTATACAATAATATCCCAGAACAAAAGGATCTTCTGTCATAGCAGGAGCGAATTGCACTTCGAGGAGAACTCATCTATGTTTCTCCCTCTGTGTGAAGGTTATGCTATCAGAACATACTCGAAGAATCAATAATAATGTGTCCAGCAGGACTTCCCCCATATTTTTCACGTGGGAAAAAGGGAGAAATAGGGGTCACTTATTCCCATAAGGACATTTGGGGTCTGAAGACATTTGCGAAGACATTTGCGAACATTTGGGGTCTGGGCGTTTCTATTAAAGTTTAGTGGTTCCTGCCTCATTTGTTCACTTGTGGAGTACCCGTCCGAGCGCGTCGAGCACCGCTTCGAGCGATGTCTCGCAGAGGGTCGGGTGCGGGTGGATGGACTCGACGATCTCCTCCGCCTTCGCCTTGAGACGCAGGGCCGAGAGGAACTCACTGATGAGGTCGGTCGCGCCGCGGCCGATGATGTGGGCACCAATGAGTTCGTGGCTCTCGGCATTGATGAGCACCTTGACGAAGCCGGCGGTCGTTCCGGAGGCCACCGCCTTGCCGTTCGCCGCGAAGGGAAAGCGCCCGACGGTGTAGGCGATGCCCAGTTCCTTCGCCTTCTCCTCGCTGAGCCCGACCGAGGCGATGGCCGGTTCACAGAAGGTACAACTCGGGTTCTGCCGGTAGTCTATCGGATGGGGATGGAGCCCCGCGATGTGCTCGACGGCGTGTATCCCCTCATGTTCGGCGGTGTGGGCGAGCATCGGCGTTGCGATGAGGTCGCCGATAGCATAGATGCCCGGCACGCCCGTTTCGTAGTGCTCGTTGACCGGGATGAAGCCGCGCTGGTCAGATGCAAGGCCGGTCGCTGCAAGGTCGAGCGGTGCGCTGTTGGGACGCCGACCGACCGCCGAGAGGATCTTTTCGACCGTGATGCTCTTGCCGTCCGAGAGCATGACGACCATCCCGCCGGCCGTCTTCTCGGCCTTCTCGACGCACGTACCGGGATAACATTTTATCTTTCGCTTACGGAACTCTTTGAGCAGTTCCTTGCTTATCTCGCCATCCTCGAGCGGCACGAGCCGATCGAGCGCCTCGATGAGGTGCACCTCGACGCCGAAGACCGAGAAGAGGTAGGCGAACTCGACGCCGATCGCGCCGGCGCCGATGATGGCGATGCTCTTCGGTAACTGCTCGCAGAAGAGGGCGTGGTCACTCGACCAGATGTCGGCGCCGTCCACCTTCAGGTGCGGCAGATCTTTGACCGTCGAGCCGGCGGCGATGATGATGCGGTCGGCGGTATAGGTATCGCTCCCCACCGCCACCGTCTTGGACCCGGTGAAGCGTGCCTCGCCGCGGATCACGCGGATGGCGTGCTTCTTGAAGAGAAACTCGATCCCTTTGTTGTTCTTGGCAACCGCCCCCTTCGCATGGGCAACGACCTCGCTCCAGACGAAGGTCGGTGTCGCATGGATGCCGAAGCGAGAGGACTCTTTCGCCTCTTCGTAGACCTCGGCGGCGCGGATGAGCGCCTTCGCCGGAATACAGCCCCAGTTGAGGCAGGTGCCGCCCAGCGTGTCCGTTTTCTCGATGACGACTGGGGAAAGCCCCAGTTGTGCCGCCCGGATCGCGGCGACATAGCCGCCCGGACCGGCACCAATGATAAGGAGGGGAAAATGAGCAACCATGGTTCTTCTCCGACGCTAGAGATAGACCCGCAAGACTAGTAAAAACACTAACAGTTGGTATTGGCACAAGGACCGGTGTTCTCAGGATTCACCCCGCCGGGGTCATGCTCGCACCCTGACCAAGGACCCCACAGGCATGTAGCATTGTTACAGGTACGAAGCCGATACTGGGTAGTTGGATCACAACCGCTCCCTCCGATGGTGCAGTACTGATCTTTCGACTTATCGCACTCCTCGCCGTTTTCCGCATCTACGATTCCGTCGCCACAGTGGGGACCGGGGCCTGTGCACTCGGTGTTACAGTGGTTGTATGCCCCATTTCCCGCACCGTCGTCACACACCTCATTCGGTGCATCAATGGTTCCATCGCCACAGTAAGGACCCATACCTGCACAGTTACTCCGGCAGTGGTTGTATGTACCGTTCAACTCCCCATCATCGCACACCTCATAGCCAGCATCAACAATTCCATCTCCACAGTAAGCAAATTCTCCCGTACAGGAACTGTTGCAATGTCCGTACGTATCGTTGTAGATGCCATCGTCGCACTTCTCGTAGCCTACATCGTAGATCCCGTCGCCGCAGTGAGGTCCGAGACCTGTGCAATCACTCTTGCAATGGCCGTAGGTTCCGTTCGCTTCTCCATCATCGCACACCTCGGGTCCACTCACAACGCCATCACCACAGGAACCGGCAGAGTCGCTATCCGGGATACCAATGTCATTGTCAATCGGAGATTCGTCGGGTACTATGTCATCCAGCTGCGGGGTGTCGTCGTCAGCGGGGGGCATCGCATCCTCGCCTCCCCCCGTGTCATTGTCAACGGAGGTGTCCTTGCCGTTGTGGTCACCATCCGTATCGGTCGTCACCCCCTCGCCCAGTATTTCATCGGTATCGGACAGCAAATCATCTTCATCGTTCATAGGCGCATTGTCCTTATCGGCAATCAGCGTCCGCGAATCGTTCTCGCACGAAAAAAACACTACAATTCCAATTCCCAGCAGAGACCCCATATACAATACCCCGCGCATAGTACTCCCCTTCGAAAAGATGTCCTTGCGGTATTCAATATATCCTAGTCTTCTTCCAGAAGCAAGTACTTTTAGACCCGGTTCTTCTCTGTTTCGACCGCCGGATGGGGTATCTCGAAAAAATTTCACGCCGGCGCTCCGGTGTGGTAGTCTGGGTGTGCCTGCAACGAGAGAGAATTATGCGTGCTCCCTTGTTCCCTTCATGGCTGGAACGTGCCGTCATCGCAGAGGTACTTGGCGAAACGGTGGCTGCCCGTGCCGCCGAAGGCTTCCTGCCGAAGCATCTCCTCGCTCCATACGCCGGACACATCGCGCAGATGAGCGCCCGCTTCACCGACAAAGAGCAGGCACCGTTCACAAGGTACCTCGACAATCCCATTGCACATGGCGCATATGCCATCTACTACTCTTTTTTCACCGCAGCAAAGGTCGCAGCACTCATCACCCAAACGCTGTCACGCGGGATTCTCACCACCGACATCTTTCGCATTACCGAACTCGGCTGTGGACCAGGGGGCGGCTTGATGGGTGCAGCGCTGGCTCTTCCCAGCCGTATTTCCGCATTCACCGGTGTTGACTATTCTCCGGAAGCGGTCTCCCTCGCCACCCGTATCCTTGGTGCCACTGGGGTTCCCTTCACACCACTCGTTGCTGATCTTCAGGACACACTTCCTGACCTTGCCGCCCCCCAGGACATTGTCATCATTGCCAACACTCTCAACGAACTGTGGCGCGGAGAGGACAATGCTATTGAGAAACGGGCAGATTTTATAACAAAAGCAGGGACACAGTATCTTGCCCCCCGTGGCATCATCATCATTATCGAGCCGGCTCTCGCAGACACATCCCGTGCCCTTTCCGCGGTGAGAGAACGGCTCCTGGCAAACGGTGGGTGGTGCATTCACTATCCCTGCACTCACCACCAGCCATGTCCGGCACTTAGCAGTAGCGACGAGTGGTGCCACGATACGATCTCGTGGGAAGCGCCTCCCATCGTGTGGCAACTCGACGAGATCGTCGGTTTCAACAAACATCGGCTCAAATTCAGTGCTCTCGTCCTCTCGCGTACCTCCCCGTGTGACCTCGCCGGATGCTGGTACGTTTTCAATGAACCACGTACATCGAAAGGAATGGTTGAACTAACTGCGTGCGGAGCATCGGGACTTGTTCGAATGATGCTTTCTCGCCGCCACTACAGCGTTCGAAACCGTGCTTTCAAAAAGCTTCGCAAAGGAGACCACTTTTCACTCGTATCTCAGCAATCTCCACACACTACGTACCGGTTGGAAAAGGAGGATGTGGTAACACTCGGGTAACCAATCCTTCTCGCCTTCCCCAGCCTAAACGGCCATCAATCGGTACAGGTGGTACCTGGCACTGTCGCCCCGGCCGCATCGCCAGGTACCGGACTTACTCCTTCGCACTGTTCGCCTCGTAATGTGGCAAGCGCTTGGTAAATTGCCTCTTCCGTTTGAGCACCAATGAGGCGTGCCACTTCGGTACGATCCGGCGCAAAAAGGACAAAGGTGGGAACTCCGAGAATGCGGTACTGGGTAATATAGCGGCGATTTTCGGGATGTGATATGTCAATTCTACGGAGCGTCACTTTGTCGCCGTCACACCGTTCAAAAATACGCTGGACAATCGGCTCCATTCGTTTGCAAACAGGGCACTCGGCACTGTAGAATTCCACGAGAGCAGGAAGACCATCAGGGAGCGGGAATTCATCGAAAAAGGAATGCGACGCAGTAGATGGCTGTGCATACGCGCTCTTCTCTGGTGCGGCTGGTGTAACTGCACTGAGGAGTAGGTACCCTGCACCGGCAACCAAAAGGAGGCCGACACCCCTCTCGAATAGTGGAAGGGCTCGGTTGAACCGCTTCATGAGAGGGACAAGACGGTCGGCAAAAAGGGCGGTAACAACAAAAGGAGTAACAAAACCAATTCCATAAACAGCGAGGAGTGCCATGCCGCGGAGCGGTGAAGATCCAAGTGCCGTCGCATACACGAGCGCCGATCCGAGAAGCGGGCCCACACACGGTGACCAGCCGGCTCCGAAGACGAACCCCATGAGGAAGGCATTGACAATACCAATACGAGAAGAAAATCGCTTCTCGTCGAGTCTCACGACACGGTCAAGGAGCGGTATCTGGATAAGCCCAACAAACTTAAGACCGAATAAAAGCACCAGAATGCCGCCCCCCAGGAGCAGAAAATGCTGCTGACTTTTCACGAGGCCACCCAGCGCTGCCGCTACCGCCCCTAAGAGCGAAAAGACAAGGACAATTCCGGATGAGAAAGCGGTGGCATATACTACCAGCCGACGTGAGGAGGAAACAGTCGCGCCAACGATTGCGGCAAGATACACGGGGATAAGCGGGAAGACACAGGGCGTGAAGAAAGTCGCAACTCCCGAGAGAAACAAGACGCTCATTGAGGGTGCTGACATGCTGGCCCCCGGTAAACAACAGCAAGTTCTTTCCTCTCACTAGACACATCGAGATAACTGTCAAGGAGTTAGACACTCAGAAGGAAGGCCGGGGATACTGCAACACAGCGGTGCACCGCTACCGTTGCTTCCTTTCGGACCTGGCGGGGTTCGCGGGACCTCTTGCACAGGCCCCGGCCATACTATGAAAAATGGCGGAGAGGGAGAGATTCGAACCCTCGGTGACGGTTTGTGCCGCCACACACGATTTCCAATCGTGCTCCTTCGGCCAACTCGGACACCTCTCCGCACGCGAAACAACAAAAAAGATGGAGGAGAGATAGGGATTCGAACCCTAGGTGCCCCTCACGGAGCACACTTGATTTCGAGTCAAGCTCCTTCGACCACTCGGACATCTCTCCTCTTTATTCGACCGTCTTCTCCCGGCGCACACGCTTAAAGAAGTCACTCAGAATTCCCCCGCACGCCTCTCCAAGTACTCCCTCAACCACCTCGCAGCGATGGTTGAGCCGGGGATCAGTAAGGAGAGTGTAGAGCGAGACGGCAGCACCGCCTTTGGGATCACGGGCACCAAAGACGACGCGCCGGATCCGCGCCTGTAGGATGGCACCGCAACACATGACGCACGGCTCGAGCGTCACAAAAAGTTCACTGTTCTCGAGCCGCCAGAAGCCAATTGTCTCGCGCGCCTCCTCGATCGCCACGATCTCGGCGTGGGCAAGCGGCGATTGCGTGCTCTCGCGCCGGTTGTATCCATAGCCGACGATTCGATTGTCAAAGACCACCACCGCACCGACTGGCACCTCTCCGCGCCGTCCTGCTTCCTCAGCAAGAACAAGCGCTCGCTGCATGAACTGTTCGTCGCGTTCCATCGGAGAACCGTACCCGTCGTCGCGAAAGGCAGTATAGCGGGAAAGTGCTCCTTGTCAATGGAGCCAAACCAGGACTTCCCCCATATTTTTCACGCGAGAAAGAGGGAGAGTTGTCTTTGGTCAGGCGGAGCGTGCTGGCGGGGAGTAATGGGTGCATGGCCACAGCGCGAGAAAATGGAGCGAATGCCGTCAGCGAGGCTGTAGCAGTTGAAGTCGGGGATACCGAAGAGTCTTTTCGCGGCGCTCAAGGCATGGGCGGCGAGTATCTTGAGGCGTTCACCGAGGCCGGTGAGGACGCAGAGGAAGTGTGTTGCGGCGAGGGTAGGTTCTACACGCGCCGAATATATGCCACGAAGAAGGACGGGAAGCGATTTCTTCTTTTGATAATTTGACAAAGACATTGTGCTCGGTAGGATGCTTCTGGTTTGTGAGTCAAAGTAATAGGGAGTGATGAACGTGCACCGTATTCCTGATGTTTACTTTTTTTGCGTTGGAGCAAGCGAGGGAAAAACCGGACTCACTTCTTTTGATGGCGCCCTGCTTGCGGCGGGGATTGGGAACACCAACCTCATCAAGATGAGTAGTATCCTGCCTCCCCGTGCACGAGAGGTAGAGAAGGTGTTTGTTCCTGCGGGGAGTTTTTTGCCGCTCGCCTATGCTTCTCTTACCTCCAGCGAGCCGGGAGAAACGATATCGGCGGCGGTTGCTGTGGCGATCCCGGACGATCGTTCCCTGAACGGCGTTATCATGGAACACTCCAATCACGCGCCTCTCTCGTTCGTCGAGGCAAAGGTTCGTGAAATGGCTGAAGAGGCGATGGCGATGCGCGGCATAACGAAATTTACCGTCAAAAGTCGCGGGGTGGAGACCGTCGTCCAGCGCAACGCTACTGCATTTGCTGCCGTCTGCCTCTGGTACAGCGACCTCTAATAGATTCCTGTGCCGCGGAAAAAGCCCGAGCGACACGGCAGTCGAGAATGGCATGGTCGGTAATTTTTCCCCCCATCCGGATGGCAAGTGCAGGACAGCGACCGCATAGAGCACGATAGGTGCAGTATGGGCAGTCATCGCAGTCGCGAAAACGAAGACGCCGGATATCTTCGAAAGGCGCCGCAAGCCATAGTTCGCTGAAGGAACTTTCGCGTAGCGACCCGGCGGGGAGATTGAGTTCATAGCAGGGGAATACCGTGCCGTAGGGGTCTATTGCAACAACTGAGCGTGCAGCGGCGCAGGGGGGATCGTCTGGTCCTTTCCCTGCGAGACGCCCAGCGGGGGGGATGGCGAGGTCGGCGATGAGTGTGGCGAGTTCTTCTTCGGAGAGATTGAGCGCCGCAGGGTCAGTAGTGCCGGATCGTGCGGGGAGCATGATAACGTTGTAGGATACAGGAATCTTCTCGGCTTTGAGAAGCCGTGCCAGTTCGTGCGCTCTTGGTGCGGTCAGTGTATTGATCGCTACCGCGGTTGTCACGGCAATGCCCCGGCTGCGCAAGCCGTGAATCGTCCGCATTGCCCGGTCGAATGAACCGGTAACGCCAGTAAGGCGGTCATGAGTTTCTCCATTCGATCCGTAAAGTGATACTTGTACATTTTCAGGCCAGAGCGCAGCGAGAGTATCGATATCTCGATTACCGCAGAGGTAACCCGACGTAAGAAGCGATACGGCAAAGCGCCGCTTCCGCGCTGCCGCGACGATGTCGAGAATGTCTTCCCGCATGAAAGGCTCGCCGCCAGTCAGTGTTAGGTATAGCGTTCCCGCATCACGTAGCTGGTCGAAGATGCTTTCTATTTCGCGGAGCGTCAGTTCTCCGTCGGCGGTCGCCGGTTTACGATCGAGAAAACAGTGGTGGCAGGCGAGGATACAACGATACGTCACCGAGAAGGTGGCGGCGACAGGAATGCAGTGTTGTTCGCCATACCGTTTGAGTGTGATGAGTATACCATCATCTGGCGGTAGTTCCTCTGTACCACCCGTAACGATTTCCGTGAACGGTCGAGGAGCGTGGTCGAAGAGAGCAAGTGTCTCCAGTTCCGTTACGAACTCTCTTTCCTCTGGCAGAGGGTCATTACCACGTTCGAGATGGTCGAGTATCTCGCCTGCCGCGTCGTTCAGTTCGTAGGTGGTGCGTGTCCGATGATCTATGAGGATTGTCCGACTATCATATCGGCGGTACGAGATGTGGGGACCGAGGGTCGGCGTCATCGGTAACGGATCCTTGGGACCTATGTCCGCGAAAAGTTGGCAAAGTGTTGCTTTGCGATGTCTGAAAAAATTGCCTCCCCGTAACGTTCCCGTATCGCAGTGATGAGTGTGTCGGCGTCGGTTCCTGAACCGCTTTTAAGTGCGAGTTCGCCTTTGAGGATATCTTCCGAAAGTTTCTTGAGTGCCTTTAGGTAGTCAGCCCTCGCGACAACCGAGGCGAGTGCTACGGCCGGGTGCGACTCGGCGCGGGGCCGGAACTCGACTTCGGCTTGCGGAACGGCAGACCGGACGACGGCGATGAGCGACGGATCGTCGCTGAACTGATCAACAACAATCTTCGATATAGCAGAGTGGCGCTGGGAAAGATTCGCGAGTGCCTTGCTGTGTGCCCACGTGAGAATGTGGTTGAGTTTCCACCCCTTCTTCTGGAACTCGGCATAGAGTTCGTTGTAACGCTTTGGCATGATGCGAACGACTTCGAACCAGCGACGGTAGCGGTGTAGTTCTTTGTCTGCCGCGAGCACTTCGGCATCGCTCATTCGTTTGCTGTCACGTACGCCGAGGGAGAGTGCTCCTTGCGAATCATCGCACAAGTAAAAGCAGGCGGCGCAGAGCGGCCCGAAGATATCGCCCTTGCCTGCCTCGTCACAGCCCACGGTTGGCTCGGGGACGAGGAGGGCGAGTGCTATGCAACGGATCCCTTCGTGCGGAGTGACGATACTAACCCCTTTTTTTTCGGAATGATATACAGCAACGGGAACCTCCTCTTCTCTTGTCGTGATGACTTTGAATGCCACACCGTAGGGTATTTCTTTGAAGCTCTCCGGAAGTGGCACCATGCGTCGTGAAACGAGGCGTGCGTAGAGCTGCTCGATGAAGGTATCGAGTATCGGATCAGCCGAGAATCGAACCATTGCGCACTGCCTTGGTAATGAGCCATGAAGTCTCGCGGTAGACATTCGCGAGGCGAGGAGCGTTCATCGTTGCTTCGAGAAAAAGCGCTTCTTGTTTCGTCACTTCGTCGTCGCTCCGCGCGGCGGGGCCGGTGATTCCTGCAATCCCTTTGGTGCGGACATGGAACAGCGAGGTATCTACCAACTGTTTCAGGAGGGTATCGAGACGTCGGGACGAAAACCCTTCGTGTTCGAGGATATGGCGGGATGCAAGGTAGAGGTATTGGGTGAAGTTGCCAATGAGGACGGCGGCGGTATGGTAACCGGGTCCAGGTGGTGTATCGGAGTAGAAAAAGTGAAATTCATGCTCGTTGAGGAACCTGCGGAAGAGATTGTCTTGGTGTCCTGCCCAGAGGAACAGCAGATCGGCGAGTTCGATGCCGTGTCCGATGGAAGCGAAGGGATGGAGGAGGTGCACCCGCCGACGTATGGAAGGGAAGGCGGCCGAGAAATGAACAATCCGCAGGGAGGGGGGAGTCACGGAATAGATTTCGCGCAGAACCCGTTCGACCTCTGCATCGGGAATAGCAAGGAACAGGATTCCTTCCTGCGGCGGCTTTCCTTCCCAGTTGCGGGGAAGGGGCTTGTAAGGAATGTGCCGGAGCGTGAAATGGCGACGGAGCGCCTTTCCAACTCGGCCATTTCCAGCGATATAAAGCGGTTGTACGTGGAACGATCTCATGCAAAACTCCCGGAGAAAATGAAGGCAAGATAGATGCCGTAGAGGGTAAGGAACAGCAATCCATCGCGGCGGCCAATCCGGCGATCGGTTGGGCGAAATACCAAGAAAAAAAGTATCAGTGAGGCGGCTGCGGCGACTGCGATGTCCACAAAGGCACCGTCGGAAAGGGGGATCGGTCTAATGAGCGATGAAATGCCAAGAACCCAAAAGACATTGAAGATGTTCGATCCGACGATGTTGCCGACGGCGATATCGACGCTCTTTTTGTGGGCGGCGACGAGAGAAGTGGCGAGTTCGGGAAGCGAAGTTCCGACCGCGACCAGCGAGAGCCCGATGACCCGTTCGGGTACGCCGAGCCCGACGGCGATCTGCGCCGCGGAGCGGACCAGCAGTTCGCCACCCACCGGCAAGGCGACGATGCCGCAGATGACGAGGAGGACCGCGATCGGAGGGCGGTATTCTTTGAGCGGCTCATCGTCCTCGCTATCGTTCCGCGCCATCCTGAAGATATAGCGCAGGAAGACGGCGAACAGAAGGACAAGGAACACCCCGTCGAACCTGCCGATGGCGGCCGGAGTCGCCCCGTCGAGCGGGAGCGACAAGAAAGGAGCGCCGAGCAGCAGGAGGATCGCCGACGCGAGAATGCTGAGCGGAATCTCGATACGGACGGTGCTTTCTTTCACGGTAAGCGGCCGGATGAGGGCGGCGCACCCGAGGATGAGCAGGACATTGGCGATATTCGATCCGACGATGTTGCCGATGGCGATATCGGTGTTTCCCTTGATCGACGCGACGATGTTCACGACGAACTCGGGCGCCGAGGTGCCGAAGGCGACGACGGTGAGGCCGATGGCGAGATGGGAGACGCCGAACCGCTTGGCGACGGAGGCGGCGCCGTCAACGAGCCACGATGCACCGGCAATGAGGAGAAAGAAACCGGCGAGAAGCATCAAGAGGATCATAATTAGCCTCGTGTTCAGGTGTAAAGTATCAGTGAATAGATTGCGTCAACCACGATGACGGTGAAAATCGAAACGACGACTGAGTCGGTAGTGGCACGGCCGACGGCGTCGGCACCACCGCGCACATGGAGTCCTTGGTAGCAGGCGATAGCGAGAATCGTCCATGCGAAGGTAAGGCTCTTCACTGCACCCCAGCCGATATCTTTCAGTTTCATGATGGCGATGATTTGGTTGATAAAGGCGGGAGCGGGCACATCGTAGGCGACCGCAACGGCCAAACCGCCCGCAATGCCAGCGAAACAGGCGATGAGCGTAAGTATCGGCATCGAGAGCGTAAATGCCCAGAATTTCGGTACCAACATAAATTTGAGGGGATTGATACCCATCGTTTTGATTGCATCAACCTCTTCCATGACGACCATAGTACCGATTTCCGCCGCAATGGCGCTCCCGGTTCGTCCCGCAATGATGATGGCGGTCACCAGTGGTCCCAACTCGGTGAACATGGCGATACCAATGAGAGTGGAGAGATAGTTCTGTCCGCCCAGTTTTGCCATCTGGATTGCCGCCTGTATGGAGATGGTCAGTCCAATAAGGAACGAGAGGAGAACAACAATGGGAACAGCCCGGTAACCGATGTCGTAAGCATTGTGCGTCGTCGCCCCGCGAAGAAGGTGTCTCCGATCGAAGAGCGATTGTCCGGCATAGTAGAGCATGTCTACGAAAATCACGGCAAAGAACATAACCTTGTCGCGGATGCTGTAGAGAATACTTCCGAGGCGTTCGAGCAACGGTTCGGGTATTGTTCCTCCTTCAGTGGAGGGGCGGCGGTAGCAAATGTGTTCGACAAGGTATTCCGGAATTCTCACATGGCACAGGCTGGACAGGAGAACTCGTCGGACGAAGGCTTTCGTCGGAGAATCGAGCACCACCCCGTCAAGATCCAGCGTCACTTCCTTTTCATTCCGTAGATCGCTGAGCACCCGAAGGAGGAGGTCGGGGTAGTTTTCGTAGGTGATTTTCTCCGGTATACGGTAAGACTTCATAGGCACTATTCTGTGCACAATACCGTGCAAAATCAACAAAATGTTATTTGTCTGTGGTAGCAGAGGGAAAATGTCCCTTATTTATTTTGCTTCAACATAAAATGTTGTGATAGGTGCAAAACTACCACAAATATCGGTTGCTGAAAAATCCTGCTATATGACGGCGCTCCCGACAGTATAGGCGAGCACCGCCGTTAAGTAGCGATGAGGGTCATGCCGACGAACTGGATTATTGGCCACTTCCAAC
>Ga0209101_1001624_pt1 | contig 16142 bp, 12 predicted proteins | sample ConPoolayeCmetaG_FD_185481 | JGI IMG/M metagenome (GOLD analysis project Ga0209101, IMG submission 185481) | Hot spring microbial mat communities from California, USA to study Microbial Dark Matter (Phase II) - Cone Pool mat layer C metaG... ...
CCGTGAATGCCATCACCGACACGCGCGATGGCGCGCGGGTGCCGGGCGTGGTGCGCGGCGTGCTGAACCAGGCCGCGGTGACGGTGGACGTCTTCAACCGGGGCGACTACATTGCCAAATCCGTGCGTGTCACCGTCACCTTCGCCTCCGGCGTGACGCTGACGGCGAGCACAGCGCCGACGGTGGCACAGGGCGCGGACTGGGCGGCCTTCGCCATCCCCGACCTGCCACCGGGAGCGCACACGCAGGTGGGGCCGGTGCTCGAGTTCGTCCCGACGGACAGCGGCCCGTGGATCGCCGGTATGCTTGCACCGCCGGACTCGTACCGCGTCATTGCCTACACCGACGGGCGCTACGTGCACGAGTTCCCCTTCGCCGCGCTGGTGCCGCGCACGGTCGTGGTGGTGGACCGGCTGGCGGGGCCGCTGGAAGTGGGGGTCTACACACGCATCTGGCTGGTCTATCTGCCCACACTGCTGCGAAACTACAACCCATGGTGGCCGCAGGCGGCAGGAAATTGAGAGGAGGTTTAATGCGAGATTTGACAGAGCGGATAAGCATAGTGACCGGTGCGTCCAGTGGCATTGGCCGTGCCACGGCCATTGCCCTGGCGCGCGCGGGGGCGAATGTGGCACTTGCTGCCCGTCGTGAGTCGCTCCTGCAAGAAGTGGCAGAGGAGATAAGGGCTTTGGGGCGCGACGCGCTGGTCTTCCCGATGGATGTAACTGATCAGCGGGCAGCAAGCCAGCTTGTGGATCACACGCTACAGCGGTGGGGGCGAGTGGACATCATGGTGACGTGCGCGGGACAATATCTGCGCTGTCCCATCCGGGAACTTGCCCCTGACGTGCTCAGGCAATCGCTGGAGATCAACTTCTACGGCAGCGTATATCCGGTGTTGGCAGTGCTGCCCCATATGTTGGCCCGTCGCGAGGGCCACATTGTACTCATAACATCAGTGGATGGCAAGAAAGGCCTTCCTCCCGACGCGCCATACGTGGTTGCCAAATTCGCTCTGAGCGGTTTCGGCGATGTCCTGCGTCAGGAACTGCATGGGAGCGGGGTGGGGGTCACAGTGGTCTTTCCCGGTCGCGTAGACACGCCGCTGATCGCCGATCTTGAGGTGCCACGCATTTCGGCAAAGATACCGCCTGAGGTGGTGGCGCGTGCCATAGTGCGGGCGATCCGTCGGCGGCAGGCCGAGGTGATCGTCCCCTTCCAGGCTCGTTTGCTACTGTTGTTTAATTTCCTGTCGCCCCGCCTGGGTGATTGGGCGATCCGTACCTTCCGCCTGGAAGGATGGCCTGCGAGGAGTTAAGAGATGGAAGCTGCCAGACATAAGTGGCTGAAGTCGCTTGAAGTGGCATTTGTCTCGGGCTTTTCTCATCCTCTGGTGAGCAGGGTACTGGATGGATTACGCGGGTATTTCGTAAAGCTGGGCCATCGTATTGTGGACATTCCAGGCCCTGAGACAGATGTGATACTGACCTCCGCGCCCTATGGGAAACCGCTGGACTGGCGGGAGGCGGTGTTATTCAACCTGCGCCGTCGCTTTCGGCTCACCCATCTTCCTCTGGTCTTCACACTGGTCCCTGTGACTCTGACGGCGTTAAGGGAGAGCCTGACCCGTCTGGAAAGAGCGCTGAAGCGCGAGCGCCCTCGCGCGGAGGATTTTGCTTTTGAGGGCCTGTCGCCCGCCGCGTATCAGGTGCTGCTTGAACAGGGGCGGCGGGGTGGGGCGCTTCTGGCTCTGGAGCGGATTGTGCAGGCGCAGTCCAAGAGCATCCGCGTACTCCTTGTGGCGGGAGAAGAGGAACCTGAGGAGGCCTACGTTTTCGATCTGGCGGGTGCCCATCCGCGCATTCCCGCCGAAGATGATGAGTTCTTTTATACCGACCTGGTGCTGCGCATCGCCACGGCGGCGAGCACTCATGAGGTCACCGGTCACGTGGTGGTTGATACACCGATCCCTCAATCCACCTGGCAGAGCCTCACCACACCGGCTGCTATGAAACGGGCCAGTTATGAGCTGGGACGCCGTAATTTTTTCACCCCCATGGTGCGTATCTCAGACCTGGTGCATGTCCCGGTGGTGGAGGCCAGTATCTCTGAACAGTATAGCGAGGGCTGTTTCGCCACATGGGACACCGAATTGAATGCCCTCATTACGACTGTGACGGGTAGTGCGCGTCCGGTGAGCAAGGCCGAGCTTGGCGACGACGACCTGGCTGTCGTGGTGGGGGTGCGTCCCGATGGTCAGGGAGCGCTCGTGCGCCATGTAGAGGGCAAGCGGAACAGCCCCCCTTCCTCCGAAGCGGTCGAGATGATGGAGATGGATGCTCCGTTGCCATGGGTGGAGATCGCCCCTGGGCTTTTGGTACCTGTAGCCCGCTCCAAACTGCACGGCCACCGTGGCGTGCGCTCGTTCGATCCCCGGGTGGTGGAGTTCGTGCCCCTGGACAGGCCGTACTATTACTACCCCGTCTCGTGTGCGACGGATGCGCAGGCGCGGGCGATCAAAGCGGCCTTTGCCCGCTCGCAGACACTGAACGCCCCCGACGACCCGCGCCCTATCGCCTTCACTGTGTTGCCCTGTCACGGCGTGGTGCTGGTGGAGAAGTGGGTACCTGGCTATGAACCGTTGCAGGTACTGTGGGAAGCGATTGACAGCGGCGCGCTGGAAATAGAAACCCTGGTGCCGCAGGGGCCGCTCAGTTACCGGCCTGCGGCCGGGGGCCGCATGGTACTGGTGGAAGGAGTGCTGGATTGAACCGCACGCGGATGAAAACCCGATCGTTTCTGGCCATACTGACTGGCCTGCTTTTGATAGCTTTTGGGTTGCCGGCCCTGGCTCAGCCCACGCCGCCACCTCTCCCAGTGCCGGAGCTGAGTGTAGGGGTGCTTTCCAGAGATCCTGGCTATGGGCCTCGCTGGAGCACAAACGTTTTCCCCTTCGGCAATTACATTGGTCCTCAAAGCGGGCAGGACGTGTTCTGCCGTACCTATCTCAGGTTTGCAATATCTTCTGTGCCTGAGAATGCGAATGTGCATGCCACATTGTACGTTTACGTGGATGACTACTGGCCCGGGCCGGGAGGTGCCCCCATCTCTGTGTACCCGGTGCTGGAAGAATGGACGCCTGAGACTGTGGACTGGTACGATATGGCCGCCTGGCCTGAGCTGGGCCAGGCAGTGGCAACCACGCAGGTCACTTCAGATGGGGGGTGGTTCACCTGGGAAATAAGTGGGCTGGTACGGGAGTGGGGGACAGGTGCCCGCCCGGACTATGGGCTGGCGCTGGCCGCGGCAAATCTGTACTCGACGGCAGATAACTGGGCTGCGGCCCGTCGTCTGACGGCGGACGACCCGGGCACCAGGCCATACATGGCGCTATATATTGAAGTGCCGACAACAGCAACGCCCGGGACGCCATTACCCACATCCCCGACCGCAACGCAGCCGGCCACACCAACAGCGCCGCCCCCACCGACGGCACAGCCAGCTACACCAACGGCACAGCCACCTCCGCCAACGCCACCGCCGCCTCCACCGACTGCCACGCCGGCCTTTTTACCACCCCTTCTGCCAGAAAGTGGCGGTTCTTCCGTGTTACCGATGGTGATATTGATACTTGTGTGGGGTGGGGTGGGGGTGGCGGTTGCCGGAGTACTGAGAAGAGGCCTTGCCAACCAGTCGCGTGCCCAAGGTGACCGTCACCTCTGATCCTCACTGCACAAACTTTCAGGAGACAACGATGTCCGATTTCGCTCCGCTGTCACGTCTTACCAAAATCCTGTACGGTCTGGGGGATGTGGGGTTCAGCCTGACCTCAACCATACTTGGGGCTTGCTTCGCCATCTTCCTGACCGATGTTGTCGGCATCGCGCCGGGCATCGCCGCGATCGCGATCTTCATCGGGCGGAGTTGGGATTACATCAACGACCCGCTCATTGGCCACCTTTCCGATCGCACCCGCACCCGCTGGGGCAGGCGGCGTCCCTTCCTGCTTTTTGGCCCCGTTCCGTTTGCTCTGGCCTTCATGATGCTGTGGTATCGTCCCCCGTGGGAGAATACGCTGGCGCTGGCGATCTACTACGCCGTCGCCTATGTCCTGTTCGATGCTGCCGCGACCCTGGTCTACATGCCCTATTTCGCGCTCACGCCGGAGTTGACCCAGGATTATGACGAACGTACCGCCCTCACCTCCTACCGTATGTTTTTCTCCATCTTCGGCAGCCTGGTGGCTTTTACCGTACCGTTGATGATCATCGGCTCGTTCAACCCGGAGAATGCGCCGCGTGTGTTTTTGATGGGGGTTTTGTTCGGGGTCGTCAGTGCCGTCCCGCTGTGGCTCACCTTCGTGGGCACAAGGGAGCGCCAGGTTTACCAGGAACAGGCCCGTCCACGCCTGCTCCAGTCCCTGCGGGCGGCGCTTAAAAACCGCCCATTTGTCTTCGGGATGGTGATTTTCCTGCTCACCTGGGTCACAGTCAATATCCTCGAGTCCACCTTGCTGTACTTCATCAAATACATTGTGCGCCGGGAGGCTTACAGCGACGCAATCATGGCGACCATTTTCATCACAGCGATACTGGCTCTACCATTCTGGGAGTGGGCCTCACGTCATTGGGACAAGCGGCGCGCTTACGCTGCAGGGATCGCCTTCTGGGCTGTAGTGCAGCTTGTACTGATCACCCTCACCCCTGCCACTGCTCTGTCGGTGTTGCTGTTTCTGTGCGTTCTGGCGGGCATCGGTGTGGGAGCGGCCCATGTCATCCCCTGGGCCATCATACCAGATGCGGTTGAGTGGGATGAATGGAACACCGGAGAGCGGCACGAAGGGATGTTCTACAGCCTGATCACGCTGATGCAGAAAATTGCCTCTTCGGTTGCCGTGCCTCTGGTGCTGCTCCTGCTTGAGTTTACAGGCTATATTCCCAATGCGGCCCAACAGCCCGGCAGCGCACTGACAGGCATACGGATCGTGATCGGCCCGCTGCCGGCCCTCCTCTTGTGCAGTGGGATCGCATTCGCGCTCTCCTACCCGTTGAGCCGGTCGCAGCATGCGCAAATAGTCAGAGAGCTTGAGGCCAGGCGCGCTCTCAGACATGCAGAACTGGAGTTAAAATGAGTACCTCAGACTTCGAGATCCGTCCTGTCGGCACTGCGCGCGAGCGCAGGACCTTCTTGACTTTCCCCTGGCGCATCTACCGCAGCGACCCGCTGTGGGTGCCTCCATTGCTCCCCGAACGGGAAAAAGCTCTCGACCCCAGGTACGGCGTCTTCTTCCGGCGTGGTGGCGAGGCAGAATGTTTCATCGCCTGGCGTGGAAGGAAGCCGGTCGGTACCATCTGTGCGGCAGAAGACAAATTCGCCAATGAGCGACGCCACACTAATGAATGCATATTCGGTTTCTTCGAGTATATTGAGGATTACGCGGTCTTCGAGGCATTGGTGGGCCGGGTCATTTCCTGGGCCAGGCGGCGTGATCTGGATGCGCTCCGTGGGCCGTTTAACCTTGACTACGAAGATAGCTACGGGGTACTGCTCGAGGGGCGCGACCGTCCGCCGGCATTGTTCTGTGGGCATACCCCACCTTATTACCAGGACTTTATGGAACGGTATGGCTTCCTGCCCGCGCGCGGTGACAACCTGGCCTACGAGATAGACGCCAGTGCACCCGGCCTCAAGCGGCTCTCGGCGCTCGCTGAGAGAGTGCGTCAGCGCGGTGGTATCACCGTGCGTGGGGCCGATCTTTCCCGCTGGGACGAGGAAGTGGACCGTGTATACCGTCTGATCAACGTAGCGCTGGCCCATCTGCCCGATCACACCGACTGGCACAGGGAAACGCTGGAGGCTATGCTCCGCCCTTTCCGCGACATCGTTGACCCTGAACTGGTCCTGTTTGCCGAGGTGAACGGGGAGACTGTGGGCTGGCTGCCCGGGATTCCCAACCTGAATGAAGCCCTCATCCATGCCAACGGGTTGCGTTATCCATGGAACTACATCAGCCTGTGGTGGCACATGCGGCGTCAACCGGAGTGCCTGGCGATCAAGAGCGTACTGGTGCCCCCGGCGTATTGGGGGACAGGCGTGGCCGTGCTTCTTTTCGACGAAATGCTCAGGCGTGCAGTCGCCAAAGGATACAAATGGGCCGATCTCTCGCTCACCTCGGATGACAATCCCAATACCCCGATACTGGCTGAGAGGATTGGGGCACGGGTGTATAAGCGGTATCGAGTTTACCGGCTGGATATCGCTTAAGAGGGACATATGCGTGTGCTGATGGTTTCCAAGGCTTGCCTGTTGGGAACCTACCAGCGCAAGCTGGAGGAAATCGCCCGTTTCTCCGACGTGGAGTTGATGGTCGTCGTCCCCCCTGCCTGGCGCGACGGCACGCGCCTGATCCGGCTGGAGCCGGCACACACCAATGGTTACGAGCTGGTGATCGAACCGCTCGTTTTCAACGGCCACTTCCACCTCCATTTCTACCCGCGCCTGGGTCGGCGCCTGCGCTCCTTTTCCCCGCATATAGTGCACATAGACGAGGAGCCGTACAATTTCGCCACTTTTCACGCCATGTGGCTGGCTAAGAAGAACGGCAGCCGTGCCCTCTGGTTTTCCTGGCAGAACCTCAGGCGCCGTTATCCCCCTCCGTTCAGCCTGTTCGAGCAGTACAACCTGCGCCGGGCGGATTATGCGATCGCCGGAAACGCCGGGGCCGTATCCGTCTGGCGAGCGAAAGGGTTCACCGGCCCGATGGTGGTGATACCTCAATTCGGGGTTGACCCGACAATTTTCACACCGGACGCTGACAGGCGGGTTTGCCGTGATGGTGTTTTCTCTATCGGCTATGTGGGACGGCTGGTGCCGGAAAAAGGTGTGGATGTGTTGCTAGAGGCGGTGGCCGGCCTCGAGGGTGAGTGGGAGCTAAGGATCGCGGGCAGTGGACCGGAGCGAGAGCGGCTCACAGCGCTTGCCGCCCGGCTGGGAAGAGCCGGACATGTCCGTTTTGAAGGGGTGTTGCCCTCGCTGCGGTTACCGGACTTCTATCGGGAATTGGATGTGCTGGTATTGCCCTCCCGTTCCCGGCCCAACTGGATCGAGCAGTTCGGCCGGGTTTTGATCGAGGCCATGGCCTGTGGGGTGCCGGTGATCGGTTCCGATTGCGGCGAGATACCCAACGTGATTGGCGAGGCCGGCCTGATCTTTCCCGAGGGGCAGGCACAGGTACTGCGTGAGCAACTCTCGCGGCTGATGTGTGACAGGGCGCTCTGGACAGAACTGTCGCGGCGCGGGCGGGAACGGGTGGAGGCTCGCTTCACCCAGGCACATATAGCAGCGAGCACGGTAGCGGTGTACCGGCAGATGGTCGGTTAGCCCGGCGCCAGCACGCGACCGGCGCGCCGGCCGGTTATGAACCGTCTCCCAGAGCGCCCTGGTTTTCGGCTAGCGCTCAGGATACAGAGCGATGCCCACCGTGCCTGGCCCGGCATGTGTTCCGATCACCGGGCTTACGGTGGTGCGGTAAACCTTTGTCACACCCAACCGCTCTTTCGCCTCCTCTGCCAGGAGGTCGCCTTCCTCAGGGGCATCAATGTCCAGGACCGCCACCTCTGCGGCGCGCTTCCCGCCCAGCCGTTCCTCTGCGATTTCCAGCATGCGGGAGATGGCTTTACGTTTGGTACGTACCTGTGCCAGCGCTTCGACGCGCCCCTCCTCCAGATGCAGGAGAGGCTTGATGTTCAGCGCCGTTCCCAGGAATCGCTTTGCTCCGCCTATACGTCCACCTCGATGTAAGTACTCGAGCGTATCCACGGTGAAAAGGACATGCACCCGGTCGCGCACATCCTCTGCCGCTGCGACGACCTCATCGAGGGAGCGCCCTGCGGCTGCTGCCCGTGCTGCTGCCAGCACCGCGAAACCCAGTCCCATCGAGGTTGAAAGTGAGTCCACGATACGGATGGTAAGTTCTGGGAGCTGTTCCTGAGCGGCCTGGGCATTGGGGATAGTCCCGCTAAGTTTGGAGGAGATAAAGATGCCTACCAGTGCATCAGCTCCGGCTCCCGCCTGCCGGAAAAATTCTATGAACTCCCCCGCAGAGGGCTGAGAGGTGGTGGGGAAGGTCTCAGACGTCCGGAGGCGGCGGTAGAAAGTCGGTGGGTCTATATCCACGCCGTCACGGAACCTCTCATCACCCCATAGCAGCCACAGGGGAATCACCGGAATGTGCAGGCCTGCCAGTGCCTCTTCGGGGATATAAGCTGTACTGTCCGTAACCACCACTATTTTCTGAGCGCTCATCATTACCTCCTGTGGGTTGCCGGGCATTGACGCCATCTGCGGTTGGCGTCAGTTGGCCCTCTGGTGTCGTGGCCGATCACCTGTATACAACGCTGCTACATAAATAAAACACTCAGGTGTGCAGTTGGATACTCACGCAGTTTTACGTGACCGGCACTTCCAGATTCCCCTCACAGGCACTTCCTGGGATGCGGAACTTCCCTGTGCAGGCTCCCGGCGATTGTTTCCGAAGTGCCGGTCACGTTAAGGCACTGCAGGACGACTGCTTGCAGTTGTCCTGCGATCTCGTGCAAAAAAGCGGCTGGCACCGGGTGTCCGTCACTTTTTTGCGCGGGAAGAGAGCGAGAGCAGGCTATGGCTGGCCGTGGCGACGAGTTGTAGGGCAACTGCTCGCAGTTGCCCTACATTGTGGCCGGTCGTGCGGCGTCGGGCGTGGTCTGAAGACCGGCCCGAGCCAGCGGATGCAAAAATATGACGGGCACCCGCCTCGCCCGTCTGACTTGACAAAACGCGCACTTTGCGGCATAATCCCACCAGCCTGTAAAACCGCATAAGGCAAAGGCTGTGACGGAGAGGAGTAGGCGGCAGGAACCCGCCAGGGAGGCGGGGCCATAGACTGGAAGCCCTGCCCGGGGGAATCCGCACGAAGTTCGCTCCTGAGCCGACGGGTGAAACCGCAACTGCGGCAAGTAGCCCGCTCCGCGCTCCCGGCGTTAGAGGGGAAACCGATCGTGCCCGAGGGCACCGTCGGCCAGAGTGGGCTTCACAAGGAGCCAAGCGGGGTGGTACCGCGGGAGTCAGTACGCGCTCTCGTCCCCAGGGACGGGAGCGTTTCTTATTGAGGTGACCGGCACCTTAATCGAGGAGGGCAATTGATGAATACTCAGCACGGAGAGTTGGAAAAGCTGGAAAAAGAAGCTCTGACTGCTCTGGAATCAGCATCTGACAAAGAGGCACTGAGCGAGTGGTATAGACTCTACCTGGGCAGGAAGGGCGCGCTTACTTCGCTGCTGCACCTGGTGGGGGAGCTACCCGAAGAAGAGCGACCTGCGTTCGGACAGGCGGCCAATCAGCTTAAGGTAACCCTTGAGTCCGCCTATGAAAAACGTGCTGAGCTGATACGCCAGCAAGAGATCGAGCGAGAGTTAACCCGTGGCACATTGGATGTTACGCTACCGGGCCGCCCGGTCGGGCCGGGCCATCTCCACATCACCACCCAGACCCTGCGGCGCATCTATGCCATCTTTGCTGAGATGGGCTTTCAGGTCTACGAAGCACCTGATGTGGAAACCGATGAGCTTAACTTTGAATTGCTCAACATGCCTCCCCACCACCCGGCACGGGACATGTGGGATACCTTCTGGATCACCGACAAAGTGCTCCTGCGCACACATACTTCTCCCGGCCAGATCCGCGTGATGCGTGAACGCTATCCTGAACCTATACGCGTGATCCTGCCCGGAAAATGCTACCGCTACGAGCAGATTACTGCCCGTTCAGAACATCAGTTCTATCAGGTGGAAGGGCTGGCCGTGGGACATGGTATCCGCATGAGCGATCTGATCGGCACACTCACGGAATTCGCGCGCAGACTTTACGGCCCGGAGCGTCGTATAAGGATCCGTGGCTCATATTTCCCATTTACCGAACCATCCGTTGAAGCTGATATGGACTGCATTCTGTGCCAGGGAGCAGGCTGCCGCGTATGCAAATACAGCGGCTGGCTGGAGATCGCCGGGGCGGGGATGGTGCACCCTCAGGTGCTCCGAAACGGTGGCTATGATCCCGATGAATGGAGCGGTTTTGCCTTCGGCCTGGGTGTCGAGCGCCCGGCTATGCTCCAGTACAGCATAGACGATATACGCCTGTTCTACGGAAACGATCTGCGTTTCCTCAGGCAATTCTGATCCCGAGGTGGTGAGCAAATGAAAGTGCCCCTTTCCTGGTTGAAGGACTATGTAGACGTTACCGTTCCTCTTCCCGAACTGGCCCGTCGGCTTACACTGGCGGGCCTGGAAGTGGAGAACATCGAGTACATTGGCCTGCCCGGGGCAGCATTGCCCTGGGATCCGGAGAAGATCGTTGTCGGTGAAATTCGCGCTGTGCACTACCATCCCAACGCTGACCGCCTGGTCCTGGCGGAGGTGGAATACGGAGGCGCAACACGGGAGACGGTTGTGGCGGGACCTCCCAGCCTGCTGCCCCTGCGCGGCCGCGATGACCTCCATCTGAAAGTAGCGTTCGCGATGGAGGGGGTTCAACTCTATGATGGTCATGCCGATGGATGGGTGATCAAAAGGCTCAAAAAGAGCAATATCCGCGGCGTATCATCGCGCTGCATGGTCTGCTCTGAGAAGGAGCTGGGCCTCTCCGACAGCCATGTTGACATCATCTACCTGCCCGATGACGCACCGGTAGGCATGCCTCTGGTAGACTATCTGGGCGATGCCGTGCTCGAGTTCGACATTAAGGGCCCTTTCGGTCATCTGCAGTCCATTTTCGGGATCGCGCGCGAGGTATCCGCACTGTTTGATACACCGCTCAGACGGCAGGTGCTTGAGGTCCTGGAAAGCCATCCTGCGGAATTGACCGCCACACCGGCCTTCGTGGATTTGGAAATCGTCACTCCGGAACTGTGCCCGCGCTACACGGCCTTTATGATCACAGGGGTGCGGGTGGGCCCTGCTCCATTCTGGATGCAGATGCGGTTGCGTCGTGCCGGAATGCGTCCTATCAACAACATCGTTGACATCACCAACTACGTGATGCTGGAGCTGGGCCAGCCGCTGCATGCCTTTGATTATCATGCCCTGCGGCCCAGAGCGGGGAAGGAGCGACCGGCTATCATCGTCCGTTGTGCTTACCCCGGCGAGCAGATGAAGACCCTCGACGGCGTGCTTCGTACTTTCGATGAGGAGATGTTGCTCATCACCGATGGCGCAGGCCCGGTGGCCGTGGCCGGGGTGATGGGGGGGCTTGAGAGCGAGATCACCGATGCAACGACCGATATCCTCCTGGAATCGGCTAACTTCAATTTCCTTAACATCCGCCGTACCTCGCGTCTGCTGGGGCTGATGAGCGATGCCAGCCAGCGCTTCGGCAGGCGGGTAGACCCGGAGCTGACGGTTAAGGCGGCAGCGCGGGCGGCTTATCTGATGGCCGAACTGGGCGGTGGGCGTGTGGCATCTGTGGCAGGGGACCTCTACCCGGGCCGTCAGCCACAACGGACGATCACCCTATCTCCGGCCTATGTCACCCGCATCCTCGGCGTTGAGATACCCCAGGAAGAGATGGTTCGCATTCTCACCTCGCTGGAGTTTCAACTCTCCCCCCTCGGAGCTTCTTCAGATCACCCGGCCGCATACGAGGTGCTTGTCCCCTCCCATCGGCTCGACGTTACCGGACCTATGGACCTGGTGGAGGAAATAGGCCGTATCTGGGGATATGATCTTTTCCCATCCACATTGATGTGCGATGAGCTGCCGCCGCAACGGCCAAATTACCGCCTGGAGGGGGCCGAGCGCGTGCGTGACATCCTGGTTGGTTGCGGCCTTGATGAAGTCATCACCTACTCGCTGGTGAACATAGAGGACGAGGAAAAACTGCGTCCCTACGGACCGCCGCCCAATCCGGCCGACTATCTGCGCCTGTTGAATCCCCTCTCGGCTGACAGGGCTTATCTGCGTCGGACATTGCTGCCCTCGCTGCTGCGCACGGCGCGGGAGAATCTGCGCTTCGTGGAGCGGGTGGCGATTTTCGAGATCGGCGCTGTCTACGAGCCGGTGGAAGGAGAGATACTGCCACGGGAGCCGCGCCGTCTGGCCATCGTGATGACCGGGCCGCGTGAGCCTCGCTCCTGGTTGCAGGGGCAGGACCGCTCCCCTCTGGGCTTCTATGATCTCAAGGGAGTGGTGGAAGCGCTGCTGGAGGGGCTGGGCCTGGAGGGAAAATTTGAGCCGGGCGAGCACCCTGCGCTTCACCCGGGGCGGTGTGCCTGTGTGAGCGCCGGGGAACGTGTGTTCGGCACAATGGGTGAGTTACATCCTCTGGTACGCGAGGCGTTTGACCTGCCTCCCCAGCCTGTATGCGCACTGGAGTTCGATCTGGAAGCATTGCTGGAAGGGTGGGGGGGTCCCCGTAAAATGACGTCTCTCTCCATACACCCACCGGTCTACGAGGACCTGGCAGTGGTCGTGGACGAGTATGTACCGGCGGAGCAGGTCTACAACCTCATTGTTCAGACAGGGACGCCTCTGGTGCGCTCGGCAGTGCTGTTTGACGTTTACCGGGGCGAGCAAATAGGGGCAGGACGCAAGAGCCTGGCGTATCGCCTCACCTACCAGGCAGACGACCGCACGCTGACGGATCAGGAAGTCGCGCGGCTGCGGGCCAAAATAGTCCGCCGCCTGGAGCGGGAGCTTGGTGCAGCGCTGCGCGGCTAAAGCGCGGACAGGCTTTTTGGCGGGTCGCTCTCACCGGCGTGAAGTGCCATGATGGGCGATCCAATTACTTTTTACGCACTCCCAGCAGTCGGTTCCGCAGGCCGAGCAGGCTACGCAGTGCCTTCTGGCTGATGGTCGGCTTCTCAAGTGTCTGGAGGCCGGCCTCGAAGGTGGCCACCGCGTCGCTGCGTGCGCCGGATTTCCACATCTGTCTGCTCATTTCCAGCAGCACCTCTCCCCGACGCTGCTCGTCGCCGAGAGCCGCGAAAATATCAGCCGCCTTTTGCAGGCACGCGCGTGCCTTCTCCTGCTCTCCTTTGGCAGCATAGGGCCTGCTCATATTGGCCAGTACCTGGGCCTCCCGGCTGCGGTCGCCCAGGCGCACAAAAGTTGTCCTGGCCTCTTCCAGCGCGGCGAGCGCCTCGTCCCACCTGCCCTGGGTATGATGGATCAGCCCCAGGTTATTCACCATCTCGGCCGCGTCGCCCTCGTTCCCTGCGGCTGCGAAAAGCTCTCGCGCCCGCTCGAAAGCGGCCGCGGCCTCTTCGTACAATCCCTCGTAGAAAAGCCTCTGCCCTTCTGTCTTAAGCTCTTGCGCGGAGACTTCTTCCGGCATTACCACCTCCGATTCTGCGTTCAATAAGTGATGTCCAACAACCCCTCAGCGATCTCGCGCAGCTTGCCGGCCGGCATTTCGGCCAGGCGCATCGCCACCTCAATATATTTGACATTGAGTGGTTGGATGATGAACTCCTGTATCTCCCGTGGGAGCCGGGTAAAATAGTACCAGGCCTCTTGCTGCCGCTGCCACTCTCCCAGTGCCCCCTCCTGGGTGTCGAGGAAATGTTCAAGTGGGAGGTGCAGGTACTGTGCCAATATCTCCAGCTCTGCCAGAGGGATGGGTTGCTCGCCGTACTCATAGGCGGAGATGCGTTTCTCTGAGCAATTCAAAAGCTGTGCCAGTTCCCGCTGGGAAACACTTCTTTCCAGCCGTGCCTGACGCAGCAATGCCCCCACAATCCGGTGGCGCAGAGCCAATATCTCTTTTATGGGCAATGGCTCCTCTTCCTGTATCAGCGTCGGGGTGCCATCCCAGAAGTGGGAGACAGGCGTGCCGGTCAGGTAAGCAAGTACCTCGATTTCAGGCAACGATATGGGCTTTCGCCCTTCCTCGTAGGCGGTGATGGTATCAGTAGAGACGCCCAGAGCATCTGCGCATTCCTGCTTGCTTTTGCCGGCGTGTTCACGCGCGTTGCGCAGTAACAGGCCAATGATGCGGTTGCGCAAGGTCAGTCTCTCTCTCAGTTTGTCTTTTTCCTCAAGCATCTATTTGCTCCTCCCGTGCAGGCCCTCCCGCCCACCGGGCTGCTATGTATCCTGTACCTGAGCTTGTGCTCCTGCCGCCCTACCAATCCGCGCAGGATGTTTAGTGCCTGTCCGAAAAACGTAACCGACGCATCCCTATGCGTTGGTATAAGCGGCATAGGGATGCCGCTTGTACGGTTTTTCGGATAGGCTCTAAGTCCAATGCCTTTCCAATAACGCCTCGAAATTCGAGCCTTCAGGCTGAAAATCCAGCCGAAGCCTTTACTCCGGCGCATCATTCCAGGTAACTATTCGGGCGGTGACTTTGTGGGCCAGGTGCATCTGGCCCATATACCTTTTTGGGCATGATGGCAAAAGTGACACGTGGGGCAGGCTTTCTAGCCTGTCAGCAGCCTGGAAAGGCTGCTCCACGTGCGGCTTTTGCCACAATGCCTTTTTGGGCTGCAGGCCTTTGGTCGGCCTGCGCCGACCAGGCCTCTCATTGGTGTGCATTAGGGACGCAGTGGGCTTCGCCCGTACCCGGCGCTCGTCACCCCAGAATCTGGCGCGCGATCACCAGACGCTGGATCTCGTTGGTCCCCTCGCCAATGGCACATAGCCGCTGGTCACGGTACATCCGCTCCACAACGTACTCGCGGATGTAGCCGTAGCCACCGTGAATCTGGATGGCCTGCCGGCAAACCCGCTCCGATACCTCGGTGGCCAGGAGCTTGGCCATAGCCGCCTCTTTGGTGAAGCGCACTCCCCGGGTGCGCAGCCAGGCCGCTCGATGAACCATCAGACGGGCAGCCTCAATCCCCGTTGCCATCTCGGCAATCATCCACTGGATAGCCTGGAAGCTGGCGATGGGCTGACCGAATTGCACCCGCTGTCTGGCATACTCTACTGAGCGTTCAAAGGCGCCCTGGGCCAGTCCCACTGCCATCGCGGCAATCGCTACCCGGCCGGCATCCAGAGTGGTCAGGAATTGCCTGTACCCCTCGTTCTCCCGCCCCAGCAGGTTCTCCACCGGGATGCGGCAGTCCTCGAAGAACAACTCGGAGGTGACGGAGCCCTTCAGCCCCATCTTCTTCTCATCCCGCCCCGGACGGTACCCGGGCGTCCCTTTCTCTACGATGAAGGCGGAGATGCCCCGCGTGCCCGCCTCGGGGTCAGTCCTGGCGGTGATGATAACCACATCCGCAACAGAGCCATTGGTTATGAAGCACTTCTGTCCGTTGATGACCCACCAGTCGCCATCCCGGACAGCCCGGGTGCGGGTGGCGCCGGCATCGGAGCCGGCCTGTGGCTCGGTGAGGCCAAAGGCCCCGATCTTCTCCCCACGCGCCAGAGGCACCAGATACTTCTGCTTCTGCTCCTCGCTGCCGAACAGGTAGATCGGCTCGCAACAGAGGGAAGTGTGGGCATCCAGAATGATCGCCATGGCGCCAGAGACACGTGCAATCTCCTCCATCGCCAGAACCAGCGCGATGTAGTCACAGCCGGAGCCGCCACACTCCTCTGGAAACGGCAGCCCCAGGATACCCAGTGCGCCCATCCTGCGGAAGAGATCTTCAGGGAAGCGGTCAGTCTCGTCTATCTCCCCGGCACGCGGTGCGATCTCCTTTTCAGCGAACTCTCGCACCATGCGCTGGATCAGGCGATGTTCTTCTGTAAGCGAGAAGTCCATTGTAGACTCCTGAGTATGCTAGCATCAGGTTTGCACGCGAGTGTGAGATACGCTAACTGGATTCCGCGCGTCGTTCCTACTGGACGTGCCCGCCGGACATGCCCGCCGGATCACAATCCGGCGGCGGTGGCGGCCGGCACCTGGGTGCCCGCCGGATCACAATCCGGCGGCGGCGGTGGCGGCCAGTGCCCGACCCGCGTGGATTGTGATCCACGCGGCGCATAGTCCGGCGGTCGGCGGCCGGCACCTTGGTGCCCGCCGGATCACAATCCGGCGGCGGCGGTGGCGGCCAGTACCCGACCCGCGTGGATTGTGATCCACGCGGCGCATAGTCCGGTGGTCGGCGGCCGGCACCTGGGTGCCCGCCGGATCACAATCCGGCGGCGGCGGTGGCGTCCAGT
>Ga0209101_1001625_pt1 | contig 16141 bp, 11 predicted proteins | sample ConPoolayeCmetaG_FD_185481 | JGI IMG/M metagenome (GOLD analysis project Ga0209101, IMG submission 185481) | Hot spring microbial mat communities from California, USA to study Microbial Dark Matter (Phase II) - Cone Pool mat layer C metaG... ...
ATATCGTGTTGAATATTATCGGTAGAACTCCGCCAGACGAATTAAGCAGGATGGCGCGGGCAAATCCGGCTATCAGGCTCCACGGTTTTGTCGATGATATCCGGGACCTTATGGCCAAGGCGGCGGTTTATGTCGTTCCCATAAGGGTGGGCGGCGGCACAAGGTTGAAAATACTCGATGCCATGGCTGCCGGCAAAGCGATCGTGTCAACGACCATCGGCGCCGAAGGTATTATGGCCGCCGAGGGGAAAGACATACTTTTCGCCGATACGCCCCAGGATTTCGCCGAGCGGGTAGTGCAATTGCTGAATGACGAGCAACTTCGCCGACGACTGGGGGCCAATGCCCGGTCGTTGGCGGAAAAGGAATACTCCTGGGAAGTCATCGGAAATCGATTGAACCGGATTTACGCCGAGGTCGCCGGCCATGGCGCCGGTTGCTAACCGATGCCGGTTCGGCTCGCGTGTAAGGGCAGCGGCCATGTCCCGACAATTATCGGCAAACGCCGGTCGGCGGAACCGGAACGGTCCTTGCGCGCCTCAGATGTTTTTTATCAGGTGATAATAAAACAGCGCCGGGGAAAATTTCCCGAAGGGCGATCTTACCGCATTGTCGTGCATGCTGATCCGCCTTATAGCGTACGCGCCGCGGCCAATCTGATTCATTTTCCGAAGATCCGCCTTGTCTTTTCCATGGGTGCCCACGGCAAAGGAATAGCCGGCCATTGCGGTCATGCCCAAAACTGTCGAATCAAAATCGCCGTTCGGATAACTGAAAGCTTTCGCTTCAATTTCGAGATTTTCCCGGATTTTGTTTCTTGAATCGACCAGCTCGTGTTCGATCTCATCTTTTTGCAGGTTGGTCAAAATCCGGTGGGTGCAGCCATGGGATCCGAAATCGACGCCCGCCGCCGCCATTTCCCTCAGCTCGCCCCAGGTCATCATCAAACTTTCGCCTGATAGCTCGCTTTCCATGATGCCGGCGTCTTCAGCAATTTTTTGCAACAAGCTGTTGATGGTATGCGGACTGAGTTCTTTCAGGCGCCCGATAAGCCAGTCGGCTGGGTCGTTATCGCCTGCGGCATAATCCGAAACCAGCGACTGTCGGGAACCTCCTGATGTTTCGCCCGCCCCATATCGATTCAGATAGTTTTCAAGCTGGGCCCGCGATAACCCGCTTTCAGCGATTATTTTCTTTGCCCGATAAAACCAAAGCATCCGATCGCCGCCGATATAATCGGCGGTGAGAAATATGGTAACCGGCACCCTTTGTTTTTTAATTATGGGGAAAGCGTGGATATAATTATCCCGCCAGCCGTCATCGATCGTTAACGCAAGCGCATTCCTTGGGACAGCGGCGCCGGACTTGAGTGCTAAGGCCAACGTCTCCAGCGGCACGACGGTGAATTTGCGTTTCAAAAATCGCAACTGCTCATCGAAAATCTTCGGGGAAATAACCATCCCCGATTGAATGTAGCGCCTCGAATCGCTGTCCTCCGGCAGAAAACAATGATAAGTCAAAACCAAAAACTTTTGGTAGTCAGCTTTCTTCCGTTTGAAAGAATGGTAACGGGTCAAAAGACCAAGATAATATGCTCCCGTCAGTAGGAAATATTTAATGATTTTTTGGGCTTTGGTCTTCAGCGGAGATTCTCTTTCTTATATTGTTGCCGAACATTGAACTTATCTTGAGCCGGCCGACAGAGTGGAAACGACCTGTCCCTCGCCGCGATCGCTGTCGATTCCCACAAGATCAACCCCCGTTTGATTCCGCTGTATGAACACAAGGGCAATCACCAGAACATAAAGAGTCCAGAGATACGGATAATAAACAGTCGAAATGAACGTCGAAGTCGTAATGTAGCCGATGATGCTGGCCATGAGCGATTCGGCCATATAATGCGAAAAATAATTGCCGCCCTCGGCGAACGGCCGCCTCTTCTCGCGCCGGAGAAGCCAAAGCGCGGATATCATCATCGCCGCGTAAAGTCCGAAACCTAAGGCGCCGGTCTCGGCCAAAATCTGGGGAATGGTGCCGTGAAAAGCCCGCCCCCAGTGGATGTTTGGGTTATCCACGCCGCTGATGTATGCCGGCATATAGACACCGCCGTTTTCGGCACCCACGCCTACCAGCGGATGATCGATAAACATCCCAATTCCTGCTTTCCAGTATCTTATTCTGGTGGCCGCTGTTCCCTCGTGAACCTGTCCTATGCTCAACGCTTCTTGCCAGTAATCCGATGGCGCAAATGCGACTATTGCCCCCGCCAACGCCAGGGCGACCCCGAGTGAACGGGCCTTTTTGCGCGAGGTGATAATACTGTAAATCGTCAAGCAACCGAGGCCGACCAGCCCGCCCCGCGAAAAGCTGCTCACTATGGCCAGAACGAACCAGAAAAGCATGAAAGCGAAAAAAAGTTTCAGCTTATTCTTGAAATAGAGCACCCCATAATAGGCAAACGGCAAAAAAATGATCATCGTAAGGGCGAAATCATTTTCATCGCCGAGAAAGCCGCTGCCCACCTGACCGCTGGTCGCCCGCCCCATCGTATCCAGATGCGAACCGGTGACAAACGTGATCGTTCCTTTTATGGCGAAATACAGGTGAACCAGCAGCAGCAGCCAGGTGATCTGATAAAGCCGTTTTTGAGTATTTATCAGATTGATGCCGAGAAGATAGATTATGAAAATGACAAGCATCGCCTCGAATACTTGGTAAGCGTAATAGTTATTGGCGGCTATGAAAACCCCTATCAAAATGACGCCGAGATAGCCGAGATAGAGGTGCGAAAAGAAGCCCCATAACGGCTTCTTCTTGGTTTGGGTCATATGAATTATGAGCGATAACAAGGTGATGATCTCCAGAATCATCGACAGCCTGAGCGGTATCAGCGCCGGGATGAGATCATAGGGCCGCAGGAAATTATACAAAAAAATCAAAAACACGCCGGTATAAGGATTCCGCAGAATCAGGAAACATACGAAAGCGGCCGGCACCGCCCCCAAAAGAGCAAACTGGAACATTTTCGGCAAAAACGCCAGCACTGCGCCCAAGAGCAACGAAAAGGCTATCAGCGCCAGAATCCAAAGATGATACTTCTCGACGGTCAGCCTTATTTCGGGCTGAACCCTTGAAGCCGATATTTCGGGAGTCTTGGCCATCAAATTATCATTCGGGCAGCAGATCGAATGAATTCACTTGCCGGCGAAGCCGGTAATTTCGTCCAGAAGGCCGCATAATTTCCCGGTGAGTTGTTTTCGCGTTACGGCCAGCAGACGCTCATCTCTTTTGTTATCCGCCCGCTTGCCGGAGCGGATTCTATTTACCAAATCGATTATGCCCGCTTTTATTTTCTCCCTATCGAAAATGTCGGCGATCGCCACGTTTTCAAAACCGGCCAGAAAGCGCGAGGCCGCCCCCTCCGGCAAAAGAGCGAGGATTTCATTGCCGGTGGCCAGATATTCGAATGTCTTGGCCGGGATCATCGCCGCCTGCTGAGGGGCTTGAACCAATATCAGAATATCCGCATCAAAAATCAATCTGACATAAGCGTCGCGGCCAACCGGCGGCTGAAATTGCACCAGATCGTCAAGCCGATAATCGGCGATCGCCTTTCTCATATTGCTCGTATCCACCGTCACGACACCACGGAAAACCACCCGGATTTCGTCCCTGCTGATCCTGTTCTCCTGCAACAGCTCGCCCAACGCAATCAACATTGTATGAGGATCCCGCCCATGGTACAGGTTGCCGGCATAGAGAAACGTTATCGGCCGCCGCGGATCGAGGTTCGCCTTTTCCGTTCCGAAAAAATCCTGGTCGTCGAATCCGTTCATAATCGTCATTATTGCATTCGATTCTTTATCCGGAAATATTTTACGAAACAACTCCGTCAGTTCCGGAGTCGTGGTAACGACCTTTCCGGCCCTCATAACCACCCTTTTTTCGAGAAACCTCCCCAGCCACCTGCTGAACGCTGTTTCAACCTCCGGCGGTTTCCGGGCAAGCGACCATGGATCGCGGAAATCTGCCAACAGCGGCTTGCCCGTCACCAGACTGGCCAACAGCCCTATCACGTGACAGGTGTAGGGCGGGCCGCTCGTATATATTGCGTCGATATTTTCACTGGCAATCAAGTGGATAGCCTTTAATGTGCCCGGAATCAGCCAACCCATGTTCTCATCGGGCATTCTCGATAATGAGTTTAAGGTGCGTTTCCACAAAGGAACACCGGTCCTATGGTAACCGTTGTTGACGATCGGCGGCTTACCCTTATCCTGATCCGTCGTCGGCTTGGACCGCCGGCCCCGAATCAATTTCATGACGAATTTGATAAGATCGTCCGGTATAGGGAATTTGCGAGTGCGATAAACGGCAATGTTGAGTTTGGGTGCCGCCGGATCCAAATTCATGTAATACTTAGGATGAACGGTCAGAATCACGGGCGTCCAGCCGAATTCAGGCATGTATTTGGCGAATTTGGACGTCCGCAACACCCCCACGGAAAGGTCGGGGTGATAATGATAGGCCACCATCAAAACCTTACTCATTTGCCCGAATTACCGCCATTCTCAAACGTCATCTCCGCGGTTTCCGCACCGTCGCCAGCGACCCCCATCACGATTTTCCGCCTTCGGTCAAACCGTTTTTAAGAATCTTCAGCGCCCCAATCGGGTTGCGCAGAAGCCTGCGGACGAACTCTTTTTCGTTTTTATCGAGCACCCCCAATGCGTAGCAAAACAGCGGAAACAGCAGAGCTATTCCGCCGAACGCCGCAATCGACAAGAGCCGATTATCTATCCTCAGGAAAAACACCGGCAGATTCAACGGCACATACAGGCCGAGCATAAGCAATATCCGCCCGTATTCATACTTAATCGGATAATAACGTTGCGAATAATAATACTCGATTGCAAACCTGACCCCGAATGATATAAGTGTCGAAAGGGCGGCTCCCAAACCTCCCCAGACCGGAATCAGAAGAAAATTCAGGCCGATATTGACGAACATCGCTACCACTGTCGAGATGCCCCGATATTTCGTCTTGTTTTTTATCAGTATGCCGCAGGAGGCTATATAATAAGCGCCCATGATGGCATAGGAAAAACTGATTAGCGGCACGAGCTGAAAGGCGCTCAGGTAGGAGGGGTCGGCGATCACCCGTAAAAGATCTCGCGCCAGCAGCGACAGGGCAAGGCTTATCGTCAAAATGGCCAGAACGAAATAGGTCATGATTTTCGATATCGTCCGGGCGCCTTGTTCCTTCTTGGCTATTTCGAACATCTTGGCGCTCCAAATTTGAACGAACGGGCTGGTGAAGAGGTTCGATACCAGCATGCCGAGCTTATAGGCAAGCGAATATAAGCCGACCTGCGTCAAATCGCGATAATGCTCGACGAAATAGCGGTCCGAAAAAGTAAGAGCAAACATAGATAGACCGCTGAACAACAGCGGCACACTGTAACCAAGCATGCTTCGATACATTCCGAAATCGAAACCGACGCCGGTTTCCCTGAACGTAAGGGCCACCAAAATCGAGCAGAATATGAACTTGGAAATCAGCGTGCTGTAAAGAATCCCCATCACCCCCAGGCGCAACCCCACCAAAAAGTAGATATTCAGGGAAAGCTGAAGCAGCAGGCTGGCCAGATTTATTATGATAAAACGGGCGCTCTGTTGTTTAGCCCTGATAAATATCATCGGAATCTCGAGGCTGCCGGATAGAAACATGCTGACGAAAGCGATTCTGAAATGGGGGGCATACTCTTGCGACTCGAACACAAGGCTTGACACGGATCCGGAGAACGAGAAACAAATGATCGAAGCCAGGCCGAACAACATCGAATTGCCGATTATGGCGGTGCTCACCGACCTGTTTTTTTGCGAAATATCGTCGTAAAGATAATAATAGCGCATAACGGCGGTGGTCATCCCCAACCCGGCGATAGTGGAAACCAGATCCGTGGTCAAAGTCAAGAGTTCGAGCGTTCCGTACTCTGACGGCGCCAGCAGGCGGGTATAGATTGGCAACATTATGAACGCGACAGCCCTGTTTAGAAGGATGCCGATAGTGTAGATCGAGCCGTGTTTCAGCAGACTTTTGATATCATCGAACATGGCTGCCTGATTCCAAGCTGCGGTGGAGTCTCATGCGCTAATCCCAACGACTGAACCGCGATTATTTGGAAAATAGATTTTGTTGGCCCGGGGATTCATCTGACTTTATGCTCTCGTCCGGCTTTTCGGCGGCCGGCGCGGCCGGGGGAAATCCGAAAAGGTGGTGGTTGTCGTAGTTGTTCAGCAAAACCCGTCCGGGATTGCCGGCGGCCAAACAGCCGTCCGGGATATCACGCGACAGGATGCAGCCGCTCGTTATCGTCACATTATCGCCTATTTTGATCGCGCCGGATATCACCGACCCCGTGCCGACCCAAACGTTGTTTCCGATTATCGGCACGCCCTCTTTGCCGCCGGTGTGGCCGACGCCGATCGTAACATTATGGGTAACGCTGAAATTCGCACCGATCTTGGTCGGGCCGATATAAATGTTCCCGATATGTCCGACATAAAATCCCGGGCCGATATCGGCGTCGATTGCCACATGATAAACGGCCTTGATAAAGTAATCGAAAATGAAATGGATTATCTTAACGGGGAACCCGATAATTTTATTCCTTGCATACAGGCGGGAACCGAAATTCCCCAGCCTGTATATGACGACGCAGTGAAAACCTAAATGAAAAACCCACAAACAGACCTTGTTGAAAAAGCGCGGCTTTTCCGAACCATAGCCGATCCGGTAATATTTCTCGATATCCGCCCTGAATGCGCCTTTCCAAATTCCCATGGCAACTCACCCTCTTAATTATCCCGTTGTCCGCAAGAAACGGCGCCTGCATCGCCGTTCTTTGAACGATACTATATCTTTCCGGCGCGCCATTCCATTCCCGGAATAGCCGAATCTTAATCCGGATACTCGCTCGAATTCTGCCGATCTGTGGTCAACTCAGGCCACCGGGGTTAATCACTTAAAACAAAAATTATAGCATAACGCCGACTTAATATCAAGATAACTCAGGGGCGGTATCCGCTTTGCTCTTTGCTAAGGTCGGCGATCTTGGCCGAGGGCCCGCTTTTCTGATTGAAATTCAGCAAAATTTCCCGGCGCAGCAGTCCGATCGAATTGAGGGGTGGAAGCAGATTTCTGAATAACAAATAACGGTTTGTCCGTGCCGTATTGCACCCCCACCAGCTCAAACAGGCATAAGTGAACCCGATCTCTTTCAACATCGGCTGAAACCGCGAATAGCCGGCGACATCGTATCCATAAGGGTAGGCAAACCCGGTGATTTTCTTTTGAATCTGACTTTCGATAACGGCTTTCGATCCAGCAATCTCGGCATAGGCATCTTCCGTTTCGACATAGCTTAGATTCGGGTGTGACCGGGTATGTGCGCCGAATTCGATTCCCTGCGCGGCCAGCAGGCGGATCTGATCCCAGTCCAACGGTTCCGGCACGGCCAGTTTGGTCGCCGGATCGACCAGAACGGATCGCCGCAAATATTCCACCGCCCCCTTTTGAATCGCCGTCGGCTTCTTCATCAAATCGAACGATAACCGATTCAGCAGCGATTTTCTATGTGGTTCGTTGGGCGGCGTTCGACCGAAAACGGCCGGATTTATTTGAAACTCCCGACAAAACTCCTCTGTATCGAGCTTGGACAGATCGCCTATTTTTATCAATTCTTCCAAATCGTTCCACCACAGGCCGGCCTTGCCGTCAATCCAATCGGTGGCCAAATAAACCGTTGCCAAGACGCCATATTTGCGCATTATCGGCCAAGCTACCTCATAAACCGATTGATAGCCGTCGTCAAAGGTTATCGCCACGGAGTCTTCCAGCAAATCCCCGTGTTCATCGATTTCCCTGATCGCCTCCTCCACCGTTACAGCCCGAAAATCTCTCAGTATCGCCCTGATCTGGCAATCGAAAGCCAGACCGTTCGGCCTGTCATCGGCTACACTGTCGGCGCTGGCCGTAGAATCGGAACGAAGATCGTGATACATCAGGATAAGCAGGCGTTTGCGGCGACTGCCCCGAAGAAAGCTGCGGATATGATAATAGCGGGAATGCAACAATCCCAATTTCACCATGTCGGCCAAATAAGAAATAAACGCCTCCCGTGGGCTGATCGATCTGCCCCAGCGCCGTTTCGCCGAACAGTCCGGCCAAATAGTTGCCCAATCTAACTTATAAGACAGAGATTGTCAATACAATGCCCGGCGAATCTGCTCAAACATGGATAAATGGGGATAGAATCGAAAAATACGAAAAACAATTGCCGCCGACCATGCATAAAATTCAATATGACGCCGTTCGTGGTTCAATTTTTGCTTTGAAAACAGGATTTTCATGATATATTAAAGCTGTCGTCAGGAGCTATCGGCGAATAAAATAAAGCCGCCCCTAACGGCAGCCGATAATATATGAGAGGGAAGTTAACCTGTTGAAAATTTATATGTTATGGTAGAGCTGAAACTAACACCATCGCTAAGCCAACGCCCCGACCTGATAATCCAACCCGGGCTTATTCAGTCGCTTAAGCTGCTGATGGAACCTATCCTGAATCTCGAAATGATCGTTCGCCAGAGGTTGTCGGACAATCCTTTACTTGAAGAGGTCGAGCAACAGGATTCGCCTGAGGATATCGCCACGCCGCCCGAAGAGCCTGCCCGGACCGAGGATCAAACTATCGAGCGGATAGATTGGCAGGAATTCCTTGGCGAAGACCATGAGTACTTGAAAGACGGCGGCTATCGGGATTATTCGGTTGTTTCCGATGAAGACCTGCCCGAAACGATTTCCGTGGCCGAAAAAACCATGTTCGATTATCTGATGGAACAACTTGGTTTCACTCGCCTGTCGGATAAACAAAAAGAGATCGGTTCTTATATAATCGGCAATATCGACGAGGCGGGATTCCTGACGGTATCGGTTGAGGAGATGGCAACCGAACTGAAGGTTGAGGCTAAAGAGATCGCCGAAGTTCTGGCGGTGATCAAGAAATTCGATCCCACGGGCGTGGGCTCGCGCGATCTGCGCGAGTGTCTTCTGGCCCAACTGGATGAACAGGGATACAACGGATCGCTGGCCTGGATAATCGTGGACAAGCATCTAAAGGATCTTGAAAATAAAAGCATCACCCAACTGGCGCGCATACTCGATACCCATCCCGAGAAAGTCGATCAGGCGGTCAAGGTTATCCGCAGCCTGTCACCGTATCCGGCGGCGGGAAGATTTTCGCGGCCGGCCGTGCCTATCGTCCCCGACCTGATAGTCGAAAAAATCGGCGACGAATTCGTGATCTACCACAACGACAAGAATCTGCCCCAGCTTCGGATCAATCAATCCTATAAAAACCTTATCCGGCGCGGCTCGAACTCGAGCGATTCGACCAAACAGTATATCAAGGAAAAACTCGAACAGGCGCGCTGGCTTATCAACGCTATCAACCAGCGCCGCACCACCATGGTGAACGTCATGACGGCGATAGTCGAGGAACAAAAGGAGTTTTTCGAGCACGGCGAATCGCACCTCAAGCCTCTGACCATGGAACAGATAGCCGATAAAGTCGGGATGAACGTGGCCACAATATCGCGGGTCGCCAACGGCAAATACGTGCAAACACCTCTCGGGATGTACGAAATCAAATATTTTTTCAACACCGGCGTGGCTACCCAGAGCGGCGAGGACCTGCCCAAGCGGGTGGTGAAGGCGAAAATCGAAGAGATAATCAAGGGGGAAAACCCGGCCACCCCATATTCGGATCAGGAAATAGCCCGTCTGCTCGGGAAACAGGGAATAATGCTGGCCCGGCGCACGGTGACCAAATACCGCGAAGAACTGGCGATAAAGGCCGCCCGCTACCGCAAAGAGGTCCCCAGAGGGTAGGCGTTAGCCGACATTTATATTCATAGCAACCTTATGAACGGGGCGAGGTAAATACCGGGCAGGGGAGAGTCGCCGGCCCACTCACCGACGGGACGATCTCCCAAAATTAGCTTGCCGCAGTCGCTTGTTAGCCATATAATCTTTCAACCATGAGAAACGAAGGGATTCAGCCGTCGGACTCAAGGGATTCGATCGGGAAAGCGATGAATAAACAGCCGATCCTATGCCGAATTGATGCCCATATGCGGTATGCGAGAGAGTGCGACGGCTCCATGTTCCGAGATGTGGATGGAAAAACGCACGAAAAAGATGCCGGCCTGATCGTGGATTATCGAAACTGCATGAGCCCACAGTCACCCGGGCGTATTGCAGACCTTTCAGGAAAGGAGTTGCCATGAAAGTAACGGTTACCGCAAGGCATTTCGAGCTTACCGAAAATCTCAACAACTATGCGATCGACGAAATAAACAGATTGGAAAAATATTTCGATCATATAATCGAGGCCCATCTGACGATGTCGATAGAGAAAAACCGGCAAATTGCCGACTTGTCGGTCAAGGTCTACGGCACGGTCCTAACAAGCAAGGCCAAAACTTACGATATGTATATCGCTATCGAACAGGTCGTATCCAAAATGGAAACGCAGATAAAGAAATACAAGGCAAAGCTCAAAGATAAGAAGGGTGCCCGGCGGGAACCGCCCAAGTCAAGACCGGTCAAAACCGTGGGTGTCGATGAGGAACTGTCCGAGTTGTAATATATGAACGGTATCAGCGTCGAACAGTTATTAAAGGAAAAAAGCCGATTTCTGGAGCTGTACGCCCTGAACGGCGGCGCCTGCCTGCAACGGATAATATCGAATAATCAGATTCAGCGCCCCGGGCTGGCCCTGGCCGGCTATCTCGACAGATTCTCATACTGGCGCACGCAGGTATTCGGCAAAACCGAAATCTCATATCTGGAAAGTCTGACGGCCGCCGAGCTGAAAGAAACACTCGGCCGTTTTTTTTCGTTCGACATCCCCCTGATAATCATTTCCAAGGCTCAAAAGCCCCCCGCCTTGCTGCTTGAACTGGCGATAGACAAACAGGTGCCGGTACTGCAAACGAATCTGACCACTACCGAATTCATCATCAGGCTCAGCAACTATCTCGATAATCTTTTCGCTCCCCGCACCACGATTCATGGGTCACTGGTCGATGTTTACGGCGTTGGCCTCCTTTACACGGGAAAGTCCGGGGTCGGTAAATCGGAGTGCGCCCTCGACTTGGTGGAGCGCGGCCACAGGCTGGTGGCCGACGACGTAGTCACGATAGTCAAAAAGGCGCCCGACGTCATCGTAGGACATGCCGACGAACGACTCGGCCATCATATGGAGATCCGGGGCTTGGGAATCGTCAATATCGAAAAACTCTTCGGAATACGCTCAATCCGCATGCAAAAAAGAATCGAGGTCGAGGTCCGGCTCGAATTATGGGACAACCGGGTGGAATACGACCGCCTCGGGATCGAGGAAAATTATACCACGATTCTGGGCGTCGAAATACCGGTCGTCACCATCCCCCTGTCTCCGGGCAAAAATATCACCGTCATCTCGGAAGTGATAAGCATGAATCACATGCTAAAAGTTTACGGCGAAAATTCCGCAGAAAAATTCGTCCAGCGTCTCTCCGAAGAGATAACCAGACGGAAACTCACCAATCAATACCTGCAGTCGGATCTGGAGTAGTGAGCCGCTATCGGGTGATTTATCTCCGCATAACGGGCAACTTTCCTGATAATCGGCCGAATATGTATATGTAATATAAGGGTAATCGGAAAATGAGGAATTGGCCTAATGCGTGATGTATCTATCGAAATAAAAGTCGGCACGGTGGTGATTCTCGCCATAGTGATTCTAATCTACAGCGTAATCTGGGTAAAGGAATACAAATTCAATGTCGAACATTATGACTACACCTGCCTTTTTCCGGAAATCGGTTCGCTGGATATCGGCGACCCGGTGAGGGTGCTTGGTGTTCAGAAAGGCGAGGTCAAGGATATCGCGATCAGCGGCAACAATGTAGCCGTAAAATTCTCGCTGGAATCGGATGTGAAATTGAAAGAAGACGCGCGGTTTCTGGTGATGAACGTGGGGCTGATGGGGGAACGTTTCATCGCCGTCTGGCCGGGGGAAGCCGAAGCGGAGCGCAACCTGAACGTCCCGGGATACGGCCGCTACGACACCGGTATCCCGGAGGTCATGGGGATGATGGGAGTAGCGATCGACGAATTGCGCCGGCTCATTTTCGATATCGAAGGGATATTCGGCAAGCCCGGCAAGGGACAACAACTTAAAGACATTATCGACAGGCTCGACCGGGTATCGACGAGAATCGAGGAGATGGCCACAACCAACCAAAGCGGCATTAACCAAGCCGTTGCCGATTTCAGCCATTCCGCCGGCAGATTGCGCGAATTCATCGATTCCAATTCTGTCTCCATGCAGGCCACCTTAGATAACCTCGCCGGAGCCTCGGCAAAGGCCAACAGCACCCTAGCCAATCTCGACACGATTTCCGGAAAATTGCACGACATAATCGCCGCCATGGATGAGGGGCGGGGCACGCTCGGCAAGACTTTGGCCGACGACTCGCTGTATTACGATCTGCGCCGGACGCTGACGAACCTCGATTCGCTGGTTACCGATTTCAAGGCCCACCCCAAAAAATATATCAGCATAAGCATATTCTGATGATACACTTCTGCTTTGGAATTCATAATCACCAGCCGGTGGGCAATTTCGATTCGGTGATGGAGACGGCTTACCGCCGATGCTACCGACCGTTTTTGGGGTTGCTGGAAAAATTTCCCGACATCAAGGTTACCTTACACAACACCGGTATACTCTGGCGGTATTTCGAAAAGACGGGAAACGAATATCACGAACTGACGAAAAAGCTGATAGCCCGGGGACAACTCGAACTCCTCGGCGGCGGCTTCTACGAACCGATTCTGCCGGCAATCCGGGATGATCATAAAAAGGCGCAAATCAAGATGCTTTCCGATTACCTCCATGATCATTTCAGGCTCGGGCCGCGCGGCATCTGGATCGCCGAACGAGTCTGGGAACCGCAACTCGCCTCGATCATCGCCGATTGCGGTATCGAATATTCGATACTCGACGATACCCATTTCCGCTGGGCCGGCCTGCGCCCCGATCAATTAAACGGCTATTTCCTCACTGAGGATCAAAACCGTCTATTGGCTTTGTTCCCGATCTCCAAGAGACTCCGTTATCTGATCCCGTTCGGGCCGGTCGATGATATAATTGAATATCTGAAACGGCAGGCGGATGAAAGCCCGGGCAGTTTGGCAATATATGCAGACGACGGCGAGAAATTCGGAATCTGGCCCGATACTTATCGTCTTTGCTACGAGGAGGGCTGGCTGGAAAAATTTTTCGAAGCTCTCAGCTGCAACGCCGATTGGTTGAAACCGATATCTTTCGGACAGGCGCTGGACATAACGGAACCGGTCGGCAGAGTCTATCTTCCGACGGCATCCTACGCCGAAATGGGACAATGGTCATTGCCGGCTGAGGGGTTTCGTCAATATGAAGAACTCGAAAAAGCGCTCAAAGACGCCAGTCTTTTCGAGAGGCTCGGTTACCTCGTGCGCGGGGGAACTTGGCGCAATTTTTTGACCAAATATCCCGAAGCCAACAATATGCACAAAAAGATGTATCGCGTTTCCGCCAAAATCGATTCGCTTGAAAGAAAGTCGGCTGCCGAAAATCGGAAATCGCTGAACAAGGCCAGGGATCTGCTGTTTCAAGCCCAGTGCAATTGCCCATACTGGCACGGTGTTTTCGGCGGACTTTACTTGAACCATCTTCGCTACGCCACCTACAAAAGACTGCTCGAGGCCGAATCGATCTGTGACCGGTTGGAAACGTCTATACGGGCCGGAAGAATCGAAACAACCGATTTCGACGGCGACGGCTACCCGGAGATATTGCTCGAATCGGCGCTGACAACCGCTTATTTCGCGCCCCGGCTCGGCGGGGCCATGTTCGAACTCGATCTCAAGGACAGGTCGTTCAATCTGGTCGATACGATGACCAGACGACCGGAGGGGTATCACTACAAGCTGAGTCAGGCCCAAAACGGCTCGTCGGCCGCGGGAAAAACAATACATGATAGGGTAGAGGTCAAGGAAAGCGGTCTGGAAAAATATCTCATCTACGATAAATACCGACGCTTATCATTTATCGACCATTTTTTCCCTGCCGGCTCGAATTTAGACGAATTCGCCGGCGGAAACATCTCCGAGCTCGGCGATTTCGTGGAAGAACCATACGCTTTCGAAAGCTCTAAAACGGCCTCGAAACTGAATCTGCTGCTGAGCCGGGTCGGGCAGGTCGAAAACGGCGCCTTCGCCTCGACCATCGAACTCAAGAAAAAGATATCGTTGTCGCTGGAGAACGGAGGAATCGAGGCGAACTATTCGTTGCAGAACCTCGGCGAATCGGAAATCAGGTGCCTCTTCGGCGTCGAATTCAACTGGTCGCTTTTGGCCGGAAACGCTCCCGACCGATATTATTATATCGACGGCACAGAGCTGGACAACGCACCTCTGAACAGCCGGGGGGAATCCGCAAATGTAAGCCGGTTCGGTTTGATCGATCGCTATCACGAACTTGACATAAATATCGAGCTGTCCCAACCGGCCAAGCTCTGGCGGATGCCGATCGAGACGGTCAGCTTATCCGAATCCGGCTTCGAACGGGTTTATCAGTGCTCGGTTACCTGTCCGTGTTTCGAAATCGCATTGAAACCGGCCCAAAAACATTCATTGCTAATAAAAATCAATTTCAAGAAAATATGAGAATAAGAACTCAGCCCATAGTTGGGTTTACGGTAGATGTTTTTTTACATATTGGGCAAATTGCTCTATAATTATTTTGACGGGGCGGAAAGTTTGAATGTATAATCATCAAAATCGAATTTCGAATTGAATTGACTGATTAGCCAAGGCTTCGATTGAGTAATGACAATTGTAGAAATTATATTTTATGGGCGCTAATGACTGATTCAGGAGGTGGTCGAGATAAATAACTTAGTAATCGACAGTATCGAACGTTGACGGTTGGCAAGGACTTGAGGAAGGAGAGGAAACATGAGGATTTTTACTGCGATCGTGGTTTTGTTTGCGGCGACCTTAATCGCCGCCGCGGAGCAGCCGGCGGGCAGCCCTGAACCGGCGGTTTTTTCCACAGCCCAACGCGATTTCACCGATTTGGATACCCCAAGGGAAGCATTGCCCGTCTGGTTGTCGCTTAAAAACATGACGTTTGCCGAGCGGCAGAATGCCGTAATCGACATCGAACTTTCCGGTGAAACGCTCAATCGGGCAAGCGCCCTTGCCGAGAGAATCGAAAATCTCTGGAACGGCGAGGCTCGTTATGCCGAGGCGCTGCGGCTGTTCGACGAACTTGGCCGCGTGGTTGATTTCAGGCAGGTGACGGTGGGCATCTCCTGGCGTCACCCGATCGAAACAACCGATATGCCGACTTGGGGAACCGATATCAGAATCGGCACCCGCGACTCAATCGACAAAGCTTTTCTCGATATCCATCGGGCATCCGGTAACCTATTCGTCGTACTGCTTTTTCAGTCTGGTTCAAATTACACTTGGTCGATGAATTTTTCGACGAATAACGGCAACACCTGGGCCGAAACCTTCAACTGGACCAGCTCTGCAAGAATCCCGGATTTAGGCATAGCCGTGGTATCGAACAACTGTTTCGTAAGCTATTTTTCCCACGCAAGCCCGTTCGACGCGCGTTTGCGTAAATTTTCCGTAACCACCGGAGCGGCCGAGAACTTCAGCGGTGGCTCAAGCTACATAACCGCATTCTCGACCGCATCGCCTGATACCTTGCGCGAGGTTGAGCTGGTTTCAAATCAGGATGATTACAGCACCCACCTGTATTATCTGGCTATAAGTCGTTCGGGTACATTGCATTATTATTGGGACACGTCGCCTTTTGAAACATGGACCCGGGTCGAAACCTCAATCACCAACGCCGAGCGCGGTCTGGATGCCTGCTGGAACGAAGGCTACAGCTCAAGATTTATATGGGTTTCTTATTATGATACGGCAGACGAGCTGAAAATAGCGGCGCGGAGCTCGAATTGGGAAGTG
>Ga0209101_1001626_pt1 | contig 16132 bp, 15 predicted proteins | sample ConPoolayeCmetaG_FD_185481 | JGI IMG/M metagenome (GOLD analysis project Ga0209101, IMG submission 185481) | Hot spring microbial mat communities from California, USA to study Microbial Dark Matter (Phase II) - Cone Pool mat layer C metaG... ...
AGGTGGCCTCCACGTACTCCCGATCCACCTCCACCGGCCGCTGAAAATCCCCCGGAAGAAAATCCTCCGTCAACCGGCTCCGCAACCGCCGATCCATCCCCGTCGGAAGAAAATGGGTAAAGGCCGCATCCGTCGCCCCTCGATCCACCGGCCAAATCGGAACCCGCTCCACCCCAGCCTCCTCACCCCTCCCAACACCCACCCCAGCCATGATCACCGTCGTCATTGTGATGAGGAGGGCTTGCCAACAGCGTTTCGTTGCCATGATCGCTCCACGTTAAAGGGAACCTTCGTCCACGTCATCCCATGGGCACGCGCAAACTTCCGCAACGCCTCGATCGTCAAACCGCTCACAAGAGTATCAGGGCGGCTGACTTTGAAAGCGGACGCCATATTGCCGAAGGCCAGAGCGGAATCAATCCTGTGAAAATCCGCCGCAGGGTCCGGCAGGAAAGATCCCCCCACAGCCAGCCAGGCGATGTCCGCCCCCAGCAACGTATCACCAGCCCCAGCTGCGTTCACCACCGGCGTTTGGATCGCCGGAAGATAAACCCACCGCCCATCTTCCCACCGGGCGACCCCGTGAGCTCCCAGCGTGACAATGAGGCGGAACGAAGTGGACATCTGAGTCACACGGCGCTCATGGACCAAACGAAAGCCCGTCTGTGTCCCATAGGGGCTTACGGAACGGGCGGGGACCTGACAGGACACGGGCCATGTGAGCGATGATGTGGAGCTTGCACGCATCCCGGTAATCCAACAATTGGCCGAGGCGGGTTTCGTTTCGTCCGATGTCGTGATCGCCTTCCAGAGCGAAAAAGACCCCCGTTCCAATTCCCCCGACGCCGATCAACGCCTCATAGCGAGCACCGTCCATCGTTCACTCCACGAGAGCCCAGAACTCGACCTCAATTCGGGCCCCTTTGGGCAACGCGGCGACCTGAACGGTACTGCGGGCGGGGGGGTTGGATGCGAAAAATTCCGCATAGACGGCGTTCATGGCCTGGAAATCCTTGAGATCCGCTAAAAAAACCGTTGTCTTGACGATCGCCGAAAGGGAGAGCCCTGCCGATTGGAGAATGGCAGCGATGTTGCCAAGCACCTGCCGAGTTTCCGCCTCGATGCCGCCGGGCACCAGCTGGCCGGTGATCGGATCGAGTCCCAGTTGCCCTGAACCGATGATCCAGGATCCGGCCCGTACGGCCTGAACGTAAGGACCGATCGCGGCTGGGGCCGAAGGGGATTGTATCGTTTCCCGCCACATGAGCCCACCTTTGAGAATTCTTTCAATCATGCCACACGAGCTTCAAGGTCGTCAAGGTTTCGATAGTTCGGATGACAGATCCCACTTGCCTAGAGGCGTTCTCCGCATTATGGTATGGGGCATGTCAGATCAGGGTCCGAAGCCATCGGTTCAAAGCGAAGTCCGTCCCTTTTTCACCGGTTTCGACTGGGGGGCTTTCTGGACCGCCTTTCTCATCTCATTTGCGGTCTATTTCTACACCCTGGCCCCAACGGTCACCCTTGAAGACTCGGGCGAATTAGCCGTAGCGGCGGACCACCTTGGCGTCCCCCATCCTCCGGGTTATCCCATTTGGACGGTCCTCTCGTGGCTTTTCACACGCCTCTTCCGATTTGTCACCTATCTCGGTCAACCCAACCCGGCGTGGAGCGTCGGTCTGGGCTCCGCTTTTTTTGGCGCCTTGGCGACCGGCTTATCGGCCATGTTGATCTCGCGTTCCGGAGCCGACATGCTTCATTCCATCCAAAAGAGCGCCGAACGGCTCGGGGCGCGGACGGAGCAATGGATTGCCTGGACCGGCGGCGTCGTCGGAAGTCTCCTCTTCGCCTTCAGTCCAGTCATGTGGTCGCAATCCGTCATCGTCGAAGTGTATGCCCTGAACGCCTTCTTCCTGATGGTGGTGATGCTGCTCGTGTACATTTGGGTGCGCCGCCCCTCAGACAAGCTTTTGTATATCACCGCCTTCCTGTTCGGCTTGGGGTTAACCAATTACCAAGTCCTGCTCCTGTTGTTGGCCTGTCTGGTTCTCGTCATTCTGTTCAAGGATCTTGCGCTGTTCCGGGATTTCCTGATCACGGGGATTCCCTATCTTCTGGTTCTGTTCCTCATCTTCCGCTGGCAGCCCCTGAACGCTGACGTTCCCAACGCCCCCCCCATCTATCCTCCGCTGCGGGGGCCGATGGACATGGTCCGCTGTCTCGTTCAACACGGGATGCTTCCCCCGATTATCCACCCGACGCACTTCACGTTTGCGGTCTATCTTTTCCTGAACCTGCTCGGCTTTTTGCTGGCCTATTTCTGGCTGCCACGCGGGAGGGCCGTCGCTCTTACCGCGCTCTGTCTGCAACTCGGCGTCGCGTTTTACGGTTTCATGCCCATCGCCTCGGAATTCAACCCGCCCATGAACTGGGGGTATCCCCGAACGTGGGAGGGGTTCAAACATGCCCTGACGCGGGGGCAATACGAAAAGATCATCCCGACCTCCATCTTTTCCCGAGATTTCATCGTTCAGGTTGGTGAATATCTCGCGGACCTTCGGAACCAGTTCACACTCCCCTTGGCCATTTTGGGGTTTCTGCCATTTACCGCGTTTGGTCTGAAGGTGGGGCGCATCCGTTTCCGCCTTCTCAACGCGACCCTCCTTCTCGCCGTGTTCATCACCGTGCTGGTTCTGATCGAAGAGTATGTACCCCCCCTCCTCGCGAAAGCCCTTTTCCTCTCCCCGCTCTACTACCTCTCGACGGCCCTCATTCTCGGCCTTTTGGTGATCGGAGCCTTCATTCTCGGACTGGGCGAAATTCATGAACTCTTCGAGCGGCTCCGCGGCCGTCGAACTGCGGCGGCGTCCGAACGGGCGGTTGTTTTCTTCGTGTTGCTCGGGCTGGTGACCCTCTTCGGACTCTACGTGGCCGGTTTGATCGGCGTTGTCTATCCCGATCCGGCCACGCTCACGGCTCCTCTCCCGCCGTTTCTAAGCCGCTCCCGCGCCGGCGTCCTCCTTCTTTTTCTGGCCGCCCCACTGGCTGGCGCTGGTCTACTCTACTGGATCATGTTCCGCCGCCGCTGGCTCGAAATGGATGTTGATGACGACTCCCGGAAATGGATCATTACAACCCTTTGCGGATTCCTCGTCATGAGTGTCGTCCTGATTGTCCTGGCCAATCCGAAAGGCGACATTCAGGACATGTTCATCCAGCGCGTGAAATTCATCTCCTCCCACGGCCTTTATGCCCTCTGGATCGGTTACGGTCTCATTTTTGCCCTCGGTTTGATCGAATCAGCCCTGCCCTTCGGCCACCGCCTCATCCCGCTGGCCCAGATCGGCGTTCTGCTGACCATCCTCACGCCTATCTACCTCAACTACAACGACCCTGAAATCGAGCGCATCGTGGGGGGCGCCGAACAGAATGGCCACGATTTTGGCTGGCAGTTTGGCAACTATCAGTTGCGCGGGGCCGACGCCATTCTGGAAGAGCTGGATCCCGATGAAGAACCCCTGCCCAATCCCGCCTACCCTCCGGAAATGGGAACGAACGCGGTCTTCTTCGGGGGCACCGACCCGGGCCGATTCGTCCCGACCTACATGATCTACTCGGCCGATGTGCGCTCCGATGTCTTTCTCATCACGCAGAACGCGTTGGCCGACAACACGTATATGAGTGTCATGCGCGATCTGTATGGCGATCAGATCTACATTCCCTCCGTGGCCGACGGCAATACCGCCTTTCATCAATATGTCGAAGATGTACAGGCAGGGCGCGTGCCCGCCAACGCCGCGATCACCTTCGAAGGCGGCCGAGTCAGCGTGCAGGGGGTCGCCGGCGTCATGCTCATCAATGGCATTCTGGCCAAGATGATCTTCGATTACAACAAATGGCGGCACGATTTCTACGTCGAGGAAAGCTATGTCATTCAATGGATGTATCCTTATCTGACGCCGCATGGTCTGATCATGAAAATCAACCGGGAGCCGCTTCCCGCCTTGACGCCGACGCATATCCGCGACGATCTCGATTTCTGGGACTGGTATGTGCGCCGGCTCACGGGGAACCGGCGTTTTCAGCGGGATGTCGTGGCCCGCAAGTCGTTCTCCAAGCTCCGTTCGGCCATTGGCGGCCTCTACGTCTTTCGTGGCCTTCTTCCGGAAGCCGAACAGGCCTTCCGGGAAGCGTACGCCCTCTACCCCCTCAGCCCCGAGGCCAACTTCCGTCTCGCCGATCTCTATCTCCGCTGGGGACGGGCGCCGGACGCCATTCGAGTCATGGAGTCCTTCGTCAAAGAGGATCCGAACAATATTCGCGCCGCCGAATTCATCAATGAAATTCGCCAGCGCGAGGAACGGGTCGCACGAGCCCGCGCCCTCGAAACCGCACTGGCCTCGGGAAAGGGGACGGTTCAGGACGCGCTACAGCTCGCTCAGCTCTATCATCTCCTCGGGCAGGATGCTGCCTTCCTGAACCTCTGCAACACCATCCTGGCCAATACCGGCTTGCCGGCGGAAGTCTACCGCCGGGTCGCCCAATTGCTGGTCTCGGCCCGCCGCATGCCAGAGGCCGCACGGGCCATGCGACAGTATTTGGATCGAACGCCCGCCGACAGTCAGGGGTGGATTGATCTGGCCGCCATTCTGCTGGCCGCCAATGACGGCGAAGGCTGTCTGAACGCCATGAGCCGTGCCATCCAAATCGGGGGAGAAGAGGCCAAATACCGGTTGCGGCAGGATCCCCGGTTCGACGCCATCAAGAAGACCCCCGTCTTCCAGTCTCTGACGCGCGAGGACCGGGCGGGGGGATTTCGCCTGCCGCTGTAGCCAACGCCCGCAGGACGCTGAGGCCAAAGCAGGCCGCCGTGTCGGCTTTCAAGACATTCACGCCAAAGGTGACCGGTTGCGCCCCGGCCCGAAGCAGAGCCTCATGCTCGTCGGGCGTCCAGTCGCCTTCCGGGCCGATCGCCAACCCTACCCGAAGAGGGACGCCGCGGCCGATTCGGTCCGTCAGGGAATAAGCCGCGGCCAGCAGGGGACGGGCCCCCGGTTCGAGCGATCCAAGGAATGCGGCATCGAGGCCCGATAATTCGCCAAGAATCGCGTCGAGCCGGCCAACGGGTCGAATCGTGGGAAGCCAGGCCAGCCCACACTGGTGAGCCGCTTCCCGGGCGATCGTTCGCCACCGTTCTTCCCGCGCCGCGGCCCGTTTTTCGATCAGCCGTGGAATGGACCGGTCCGCTTCAAGGGGACAAATCACCGAAACGCCGAGTTCCACGGATTTCCGAATCACGCTTTCCATCGCCTCCTGCTTCAGAACAGCCTGGAAGAGCGTGATCGCCAATGGATCCGGTGGCCGCTCCCACGCCCGAAGCAATCGAATCCGACGGTATTCCACGCTGTCGATGAGTCCCTCGGCCTCATGGCCTGTGCCATCAAAAAGGATCACCCGATCGCCCGCTTTCATCCGCCGAACGTGGACTAGGTGATGCCACTCCTGAACGGAGATCTCAACCATCCCCTCGGCGGTCCATCGCTCGGGGGGAACAAAGGCGCGGGGGAGGGTGTTCATGATCCGACACGTCTTCGTCGGACGGCTCAGCCGCCCAATTCGCGCTGTCGCTGATAAAAGGTCTCCACTTTACGACGGTAATCCGACAGCGCTGGATACTGGGAATCGGTCCGCTGCTGCTCCAGCTCGCGCAGGAGTCGTTTCTGGGCGGGTGTAAGATGGATCGGCACCTGCACCACCATCCGTGCCAGCAGATCCCCGCGGCCTTGGCGTCCGGACAGTGCCATCCCCTTCCCCTTGAGCCGGTAAACCCGTCCGGTCTGCGTCCCAGGCTCAATTTTCAATTGAGCCATGCCATCCGGCGTGGGCACTTCGATCTCGCCTCCCAACGCGGCGGTTTCGAGCGGAAGGGGCACCTCGCAATGCAGATCCGCGCCTTCCCACTGAAAGAGCGGATGAGGTCGGATGCGCAAAACAATGTACAGGTTGCCTGGGGGACCACCGCGCAAACCAGGCTCCCCTTTGCCCGCCAACCGAAGGCGGGCGCCGTGAAAGACTCCCTTGGGAATGGTGATCGTCAATGTCCGACGCGTTTTTCGACGTCCAACCCCCCGGCACTCGCGGCAGAGCGATCCGGCGGTCTGCCCTTCTCCGCCGCAGTCCGGACATGTCTGGCGGATCTGGAAAAAGCCGCCTCCGGAAATGATCACCCCACGGCCATGGCAGCGACGGCAGGTCTCGACCTTGGTGCCCGGTTCGACCCCCGTACCCGAGCAGCGGGGACAATCCTCCTCCATGGGAAGCGTCACATCCCGTTTCGAGCCGAAAAGCGCCTCCTCGAGGTCAATCTCCATTTCAAACTGAAGATCCGACCCGGGCTGGGGTCCGGTCCGAGAAGTCCGAGATCCGGCACGAGACTGAAAAACCTCCTCGAAAAATCCGCCGCCTCCGAAAAGACTCCCCAGAATCTCCTGAAGATCATCGAAGTGCGAGAAATCCCTTTGGAAGTCGAACCCGCCAGGGCCGAAGGACGATTTCACCCCTTCATGACCGAATTGATCGTAGCGGCGCCGTTTCTCGGGATCGCTTAGAACCTCATAGGCTTCGCTGATCTCTTTGAACTTGGCTTCGGCCTCTTTGTTGCCCGGATTCCGATCCGGATGATATTGGAGGGCCAGTTTGCGGTAGGCCTTTTTGATCTCCTCGGGAGTCGCCTTTCGGTCCACCCCCAACAATTCGTAATAATCTCGTTCGGCCATGGCGCATTATTCCCTGGGTTGTTCCGATTCGGCGGCCGATCCCGAAGGACCGCTGGACACCACCACCCGGGCCGGCCGGAGAAGCCGTCCCCCCATACGATAGCCGGGAGCCATCTGCGTAAGGTTGACCCCTTCGGGACGATCGGAGGGCATATGCGCCACCGCTTCATGGACCTCCGGGTCGAAGGGCAGCCCTTCGGCTTGAACAATCTCCACCCCATGCCGTCGGAGACACTCATGAAATTCCGTCAGGATCATCCGGAGACCTTCGGCGTACCGCAGACCACCCGGCTCCGCCTCGGCGTTTCGGATGCCAAACTCAAAATGGTCCAGAATCGGAATCAGGTCGCGGACGAGCGACTCCTCCGCCATCACGATCCACTGTTCCCGATCCCGCTGGTGCCGTTTTTTCAGATTCTCGAAATCCGCCTGCAACCGGATCAAGGCATCCCGCAGGCGAATGATCTCCAGCTCGGCCGGTGACGGCTCAGACGCGGGTGTGGGAGGAGGAGGCGTTTCCGCTTCCGCCGGCGTACCGGTCGTCGATGCGACGTTGCCGGGGAGACTCTCCGTATCGGGGGCCGTCGCGCGATCAGGCGATTCCGGTCCCGCTGCCTCAAATGACGTATTCCGCTCCTCGGACGTTCGTTTCGTCATTGCGTTCGCTTTCCTCCGTGTCGGCGGTCACGCGCAAGACCAGCAGGGTCATGTCGTCATAAAGCGGCGTCTCGCCGACAAACTGCATCAACCTTTTTTTCACCGCTTCAAGAATCAGGGCGGCCGGTGCGTCGGGGGTATCGAGGAGAGACGCCTGAACCGCCATACTCAGGCTGACCTCTCCCCACTCGCTGCCCGACTTGTCCATGGCCTCCGTCACGCCGTCCGTGTATGCCAGCACCACATCGCCCGGGGCCAATGTCACGCTCTGCTCCTGCAACGCCTCCGCAAAGGAATCGGGATCCATCAGGCCAATCCCGATCCCCCCGGGGGACACGGCCGTCAGGTGCCCTGTGGCCGCCTGATACATCAACGGCGGCGGATGACCGGCACGCACCACGCTCATCATTCGGGTCCGACGATTCACAACCAGATAGAGAAACGTGACGAACATGTCCTCGGGGAGATCCGCGGAAATCATGCGATTCAAGCGAATCAACGTCTCCCGAGGGCTTCGACAATCGCGGGCGATCAGGCGCAGGAGGCTCCGGCAGACCGCCATGAGAATCGCTCCGGAGATGCTTTTTCCGGAAACATCCGCAATGGCAATTCCAATATGATCGGCATCCAACTCCAGAACATCGTAATAGTCGCCGCCCACCTGCTTGGCCGCCTCGCTGAACCCCGCCAAGTCCAGTCCAGGCATGTGGGGCATGGCTTTCGGCAAGAGGGCCCATTGAATCCGCTTGGCCGCCAGAAGGTCGCGATCCATCGCGTCCTTTTCGTGAAGGGCGGCGTGCAATTGGGCATAATGGAGGCTGACCGATGCCTGATCGGCCAACGCCTGAAGCACGTTACGATCCCCTTCCGTAAATCCTTCGCCATCCACGCGGTTGACCACGACCAACACGCCCATGACCTCCCGCCGAAAACGCATTGGAACCAGCAGCAGGGTGTGGATGGTCAGAAACTCGTCCTCAAACCGGGGAACGCGGGGATCGGTCTCGGCGACAGGAATCAGGATGGCACGGTTCAAAAGCGCTGCTTCCCCGACCAGTCCCTGTCCCATTCGCGCCGCCTGCTGACGGGCCAACTGCTCCACGTGGCGCGTTTTACTGAAGGCTTTGGCGTATCCCGCGTCGAGTCCTCCCACGAGCGGAGGGAAGACGCCGGTGGTCGCCATGGGAATAAGCCACTCCCGTTCCTTATCGAGCAGATAAGCGGCCCCCGCCGCTGCCCGAGTCGTCCGCAGCGCATAAAACAGCACCCGCTCGAGCAAACCCGCCATATCCACTTCGTCCACGTCCGCAAAGACATCTCCCACGTCGTGAACAAAGCCCATCGCCACTTCCTGTTCCCGTTTGAGCGCCACCAGCCGGCGCTGGAGGACGGTCATCCGATGGAACAGAATCACGACAGCCGCCGAGAGAATCAGAAAAACGGCCGTCAAAATCCCCACATCCCACAAGGTATAATGGAAAAAAAACCCGGTCATTCGTTCGAGCCCGAAGGGCCCGACTGCCGTCGGGCATCCTCGTCCAAATAGGCCAGGACGTCCTTAAATTTTTCGCGGTTTTCCGGAGAAATATCCGCGAGCGTCTGATGGGCCGCCAGCATGGTTTTCGTCAGGGCGATCTGGTCGGTTCCCACGAGCGACGCCGGTTGAAGGGGCTCCGAAAACGAGGCCAGCTCTCCCTCCCCCTCCTCCAACCGCAGAGAACGATCCAAACCCAGCGTTTGGAGAAGCGCCCGATTTTTCGCGCTTAGCCGGACCAGGGCGACCTCCCCGTTCCGCTCCCGTCGGAACCGAAGGGCCAGACCGCCTGCGACCCCCATGAACGTGCTGTCCATGCCCACACAGCGGCTCATATCCAGAATAAGCCGCGAACACCCCGCGTCCAAAGCCGCCAGGCCAAACCGTTTGAGCGTCGGCGCGATCTTGAAGGTCCCTCGCCCCACAACGGCTGCCGCGGCCACAGGGGGCCGCATCGCCACCAACAGCGTGTCGCCGTTCATGAACCATCCTCGTTTTCAAAGTATCCATCGTACCCAGCTTTCGACCGTGAGTCAATCGGAGGTGCGACTACAACCGTAATCTCGCCCCGGGGAGGCTGTCGGGTGAAGTGTTCACGCAACGCCGCGGCCGTTCCCTCTCGCCCTTCCTCGAATCGTTTCGTCAACTCCCGCGCCACAAACAACGGCCGATCGCCCAACACGGCCGCAGCATCCTCCAGAAACGCCAAGAGCCGGTGGGGCGATTCGTATATCACGACCGGCGCTTCGATCGCGGCCAGCGCTTGCAGACGCCGGCGCCGCGCCGATGAACGACGCGGCAGAAAGCCCTCGAACCAAAAACCTTCCCCCCTCCCATACCCAGAGAAAACCAGTGCGGCTGTCACCGCCGAGGGACCCGGCACGACCTGGACCCGAAATCCCGCCGCCCGAACGGCGCGAACCAGCCGCGCGCCCGGATCGGACACCCCCGGCATCCCCGCATTCGTCGCCAACGCTACGACCGCCCCCCGTCGCACCCACTCCACGGCTTCCTGAGCCCGAGCCGCCTCGTTGAAGCGATGGCAGCTCCGGAAACGGGGCAAAGGAAGACGGTACCGTTCGAGCAGCCGGGCGGTCTGCCGGGTATCCTCGGCAAAAATGACCTCAGCCTGCCGAAACGTCTCGAGCGCCCGAAACGTGATATCGCCCATATGGCCAATGGGCGTTCCGACCACATACAGCCCAGCGGCCAGTCGCGCCTCCGAGGACTCTGAGGTTACCTCGTCCGCCGAGGGGGGGCACGGATCCTTTGACTTCTCCATTCGCTCCTTCGGACTGAACGCCAGTCCCGCTTTCGACTTGTACTCTATCGAAGCAGGGGGATAATAGCAATCCACCCATGAAGATCTGTCTGGATATCCAGCCGGCCTGCGGACCACTGGCCGGAATCGGCCGCTATACTCGAATGCTGGCCGAGCATCTGCCGGCGTGGGTCGGCCCCGGTGACACTCTGCGCCTCGCCTGGTTTGACTGGCGGCGCAAAGGCCCCCCGATCGTCGCGGTCGGCGTCGAATGCCAACCGATTCGTCGACTTCCTGGTCGCGTGGTCATGCGCCTCTGGAAAACCGTGGGATTCCCTCCCTATGACAAGCTAGCCGGACCGGCCGATCTATACCACTTCCCGAATTTCTACCTTCCTCCGCTGCGAACCGGCCGATCGCTGGTTACCCTCCACGACCTCTCCTTTCGACGGTATCCCGATTTCGTCGAAACCCGCAACCTGCATCACCTCGAGCGGACCATCCCAGAAACCCTGCGCCGGGCCAATGGAGTTCTCACCATCTCCCAGTTCAGCGCCTCGGAAATTCAGAAGCTGCTCAACGTCCCGGCCGAACGCATTTTCGTCACTCCTCTGGGGGTGTCACGCCATTTCCGTCCTCTGCCCCACGACGAAAAAGAAGTCGTGCGGCGACGGCTCTCGCTTCCGCCAGCCTACCTCTTGCATGTCGGAACCATTGAACCCCGTAAGAATATCTCCTTCCTTGTAGATCTGTTGGACGCCCTTGACGATTATCCCGGACACCTTGTGTTGGCCGGCGGGCCGGGCTGGAAAATGGGCTCCATCTGGGCTCGCATCGAGCGGTCCAGGAACCGCGATAGGATCCTGTGGCTCAGGCATGTTGCCGACGACGATTTGCCCTCCCTTTACGCCTGCGCCGATGCGCTGCTGACGCCCTCCTTTTACGAAGGGTTCGGACTCCCCCCGCTCGAAGCCATGGCGTGCGGAACTCCCGTGATCGCCTCCGATCGGGGGTCCTATCCTGAGGTGTTAGGCGGCGGAGCCGCTGCCCTCCTTCCTCTGGACGATCCTTCGCCCTGGGCGGACGCACTCCGATCCCTCCTACACGATACCAAGGTCCGGGAGACGGCCATCCAGCGGGGCCTTGCCCATGCCGCGCGCTTCCGTTGGGAAGAGACAGCCCGTCTCACGTGGACTGCCTATCGGAATCTGGTCGTCTCATGAAAATCGTCTTCGATGCCCGCTGGATCTTCCCTCAACTGAGCGGAATTGGGACCTATTGCCGCGAACTCCTGGCGGCCTTCAGCCGTCTCGACACGCCGCATCGTTTCACCATCCTTTTTGATGATGCCAACCGTCGGGACCGGATCATGGACGAAACCGGTCTCCGCGCGAATCCCCGTTTCGAAAGCTGTCTGGTCGGCTGGGATCTCTTCTCCATCCGGAACCAAGTCCTCCTCGGTCCCCTCCTGAAACGGGAAGGCGCCGACCTCTATCACTCTCCCAACTACCTCATCCCTATCCCCGCATTTCCGCGCCGTCGCCCTCATCGCCCCACTCTCGTCGTCACGCTTCACGACGTCATCCCCCTCCTTCTGAAAGACCACGCGCCCCGATCCCGTAAGTCGCGACTCTTCTGGCTCTACCGCCGGCTGATGCACGAGACCGCCCGCCGAGCGGATGCCATCCTCTGCGTCAGCGAGGCCGCGCGAGCGGATTGTCTCCGGGCCCTGGCTGTTCCGGAACAGGACCATTCCCGCTTTCGAGCCGTTTGGAACGGCGTCTCGCCCCGCTTCCGTCCGCCCCCCGCCGGGCGTTCCGTGAAAGCACCTGACGCGCTACGGCAAATTCTCTACGTTGGCCGCTCCGATCCCTACAAAAACCTGTCCGCCCTGATCCGAGCCTTCGCCACCCTTAAACGGCGGGCGCCGTTCCCGGTCCAGCTTCTGATTGCCGGGCCTCCGGATCCTCGGTATCCGGAGGCGCTCCGCCTGGCCAACGAACTGGCGCTCGGCCCCTCGGTCCTCTGGGCCGGATACCTCGACGATGCGGCGCTGCTCAGGGCCTATCAGGAATCGGATCTGCTTGTTCTGCCCTCCCGTTACGAGGGATTTGGCCTCCCGGTTGTCGAAGCCATGGCCTGCGGCACGCCGGTTGTATGTGGGCCGGCCACTGCGTTGAGGGAAATTGCCGGCGATGCCGCCCTCTATGGCGACCCGACGGACCCCGAAGCCTTTGCCCATCTCCTACTCCAGCCCCTCCTCGATGCTGCGCTGGCCGCGCGGTTGTCCGAGGCCGGTCGTCGTCGCGCCTCACTTTTTAACTGGGACCGAACGGCGGCCGCCACGCTGGAGGTCTATACAAGCACCTGTCCACAATCGGAGACGCCCGACTCATGACTTCTCCTGTTTCTTCCTATCCCCCTGATTGGCCGGGCGATCTGAGGGTCACCCTGGCCCATGACTGGCTGACCGGCATGCGGGGCGGCGAACGGGTTCTGGAACTGCTTGCAGATGGTTTCCCGGAGGCCCCCATTCTGACCCTCTTGGCCAATCCCGCCGCCATCTCCGAAAGGATCCGGCGCCATCGCATTCAAACCTCCTGGTTGCAACGATGGCCCGGGATCACGACCAGCTACCGCCATCTACTCCCCCTTTTCCCCCTCGCCCTTCGCACGCTTCCCCGTCCGGAAGGCGATCTCCTGATTTCAACCAGTCACTGTGTCATCAAAGCATTGCCCCGTCCGACGCAGGGACGCCATCTCTGCTACTGCTTCACCCCGATGCGGTATGCCTGGCTCTTCCGCGACGAATATTTCGGGCGATCTCCCCTCCGGCGGCTGGTCGCTACCCCAGCCATCGCCCTCCTCCGACGCTGGGATCGCCGGGCCAACGCCAACGTGGATTGTTTCGTCGCCATCAGCCGGCATGTTCAGGAGCGGATCCGCCGCTTTTACGGCCGCGAGGCGCTGTGCGTCTATCCCCCCGCCAACACCGACTACTGGCGTCCCTCGGGCGAACCCCCCGGCGACTATTACCTGGCTGCCTCGGCACTGGTGCCGTACAAAAAGATAGACCTCGCCATCCGAACCTGCCACCGTTTTCATCTTCCGCTCAAGGTGGTCGGGGAAGGAAGCGAACGGCGGCGCCTGGAAAGCCTGGCCGGACCGACGATCGAATTCCTCGGCCGCGTTTCCGATCCCGACCTCCGCCGCCTGTATCAGAGATGCCGCGCTCTGATTTTCCCTGGCGAAGAGGATTTTGGCATCATTCCCCTTGAGGCCATGGCCTGCGGACGCCCCGTCATCGCCTTCGGACGCGGCGGCGCCACCGAAACCGTTCTCCCCGGTGTATCCGGTTTCCTCTTCGAGGCCCAGACGGAAGAGTCCCTCTACGAGGCCATCCAGAAGGCCGAAGCCCACCCGTGGGATCCCCTCGCCATTCGAGCGCAGGCCGAGCGGTTTTCCATCCCCCGCTTCCTCGCGGCTTTCGCCGCCGCCATCCGCCAGTGCCTGGCGGCCGAACCGACACCCCGCCTCAGAAGGTGAGACCGACGGCGCGGGAGGCTTTGATCTCCGCCGCAATCTGGCTGATCAGGGCCGGCGCCACGGGCTTGTTGACCCGCATCATCACAAGCGACTGCCCCGTCCGCTCGCTGTGCGAGTGGCGGACATCTTCAATGTTGATGCCTGCCGAGGCCAGCGCCATGCCAATCGTGCCGACGACGCCAGGACGATCGTCGTATTGGAAATAGACCGTATAGCCCTTCGGCTCGAAGTACAGCCGGTCGAATTCGTCCACTCGTGAGATCATCAGGGTGCGCTCGGCCACTGTGCCGCGCACGCTCACCGTCAGGAGCGTCTGCCCGCCCACCCCGACCGTCATATCCACGGTAATCGAGTTGGCAAATCCTTTCTTTGGATCGCCCTTCCGGTTTTCGTATTCGATGCCGCGTTCCTTCAAGAACTGGCGCGCGGCACCGGAATCCATGGAACGATCGAACTCGTTCCAGATGGCCGAGACCAACGGCACCAGCAGCCAATCCGCAAACGGCTCGAGCGTCCCATAGAAACTCGTCTCAATGCGCGTCAGCTTGTTTTCACGTCCCGCCAGCGCCCGCGCCAGTTTGGCGAGCACAAAGGTCAGCTCGCCGTAGGCCGGATCGAGTCCCTCCGGAATGTCGCGATTGACGACATAGGAGGTGATCCCTTTCTCATCGTATTCGATGAGCTGCTCAGCCGCCCGGCGGGCCGCATTCCAGTTCGCTTCGAACGTGTTCGCCCCCAGATGGGGAAGCATCAGATCCATCAGATCGGCGTCCGGCTTGGGCCCTGGCTCGTCCTTTTCATAGACATCATTGAGAAACCGAAGACCCTTGAGCGGTTTCACCCGGCGCAGGGCGGCCATGTCCACGATTCCATAGCGGGCGCAATTGATCAGCGTGGCGCCTCGCTTCATCCGCATAAGCAGACCCTCGTTGACCATCTGACGCGTCTCGTCTGTGAGGGGAACATGGAGGGTGACATAGTCCGATTCGGAGAAAAGCGTTTCGAGACTGGTGAGGGTCACCCCGAACTCCTCGGCCCGCTGGGGCGCGATCAGCGGATCGTAGCCGAGAAACCGGCATTCAAAGCCAGAAAGACGTTTAGCCACCAGTCGGCCGATATGACCCAGCCCGACAATTCCAATGGTCTTGCCGGCGATCTCACGTCCCATGAAGGCTTTTTTCTCCCATCCGCCGGCACGGGTATCGGTATCGGCTTTCACGATGTGGCGAGCGTCGGCGAGCATCAAGGCGATCACCTCTTCGGCGACAGCGTTGGAGTTGGCTCCTGGGGTATTCATAACATCCACCCCACGCCGACGCGCCTGTCGAATGTCAATCGTGTCGTACCCCGCCCCCGCTCGGATCACCACTTTCAACGAAGGAAGGGCTTCCAGAATCGGAGCGGTGACCTTCTCGCTCCGGACGATTAGCGCGTACGCGTCGGCATGATTCCGAACGAGGGTCTCGAGCGGGGTTTTGTCGTCCTGCACGACCTGGTATTGCCCACTCCCCTCCAGAATCTCCGCCGCAATCGCATCGAGCTTGGTCGGAATCAGAACTTTTTTCTTGGGCATGGGGACTCCTCTTTCGCTCTTCTGAAAAACTCCGCCTGACTCTATCGCAAACGGGAGGAGACGGCAAGCGCGACTCACCCGCGGAGTCCGGCCGCGGCCAGAAAAGCCTGATAGGCCCACTGGTCCCATTCGAGTTTCACCCCGATCCCCTTGAGATCCGGATAGTTCTTGAGAATGAGCCCTCCCCGGAACAGATCCACCATCCGGCGGGCCTCCCGTTCGATCCGCTCCCGATCCCCCGTGGGCAATACCCGCTGAATATCCAACGGCGCATGAAGCCCGATCTTCCGTTTTCGCAGAAACGCCGCCAGCGCCGGCATGTCACACACGGCTGGTTGATCGAATTGAAAACCGTCGAGCCCCGTCTCGGCAAAATCCTCTAAAAGCTGCGTGTTGTTGCCTCAGGAGTGCCTGACCACATTCACGCCGCACTCGTGCGCGGCCGCGGCCGGGCGCCGGTAATGGGGGGGGAAAACCGTTTTCGGAACATCTGGGGGGAAACGAGGGGGCGGTCCTGGCGGCAAAGAGCCAGAGAGGCAGAAAGGCCATCCGAAAGCGTTCCTGTCGGTCGTCTCGGAAAAGGGCGGCCATGGCCTCGTAACGTACCGGATCATCGAAATCCGGAAGGGCAAACGTATCCCGCCGGCGCCAGTCCGTAAGAACGGGCTGACACACCTCGCCCGCCTGGGACATATCCGGTTTCCGATGCCAGACATTTCCCCAGGGATCATCGTAATATTCGAAATCCCCCTCCCGCCAGCGGCGTTGAGTCCATCGCCGGGAAG
>Ga0209101_1001627_pt1 | contig 16132 bp, 8 predicted proteins | sample ConPoolayeCmetaG_FD_185481 | JGI IMG/M metagenome (GOLD analysis project Ga0209101, IMG submission 185481) | Hot spring microbial mat communities from California, USA to study Microbial Dark Matter (Phase II) - Cone Pool mat layer C metaG... ...
CCCCAAGAGCTGCTCCGTCTCACGTTGGGTGATGGACAAATTCATCTGCGCTTTCTCCCGCCGACCGCGCTGACCCTGACCGGCACACCGCCCGACAACCTGATTGTCCTGGCCGGCCAAATTGCCCAGACCCTGCCGTCCGACCCCCTCCTTTGTTCACCCTGGTGATGGATCGCCAGGCCATAAACGAAATGTTGATTGCCATTCTGGCCGATCCCGCGCGTGCTCGGCCATTTGCGGCGCGTCTTGCTGCCGGGTATGGTGTGCATTGGGCCGTGCATGCCTTGACCCCGATCGGCCGCGAGTTGATAGAGCGCGTCTTCCGGCGTGATTTCTGGGCCTGGTTGGGTCGTTGGGATAAACCTGCCGAAGGGCAAGTGCTCCTGTTTCACCGCGACAGCGCCCCGGCGACCCGCCGGGGTGTGCGCCAAGTCAACGGTCAGATTGAATTGCTCGATTCCGCCGACCTGATCAATGTCCCTACCAACGCGACCTGGATCGACGAGCGTTTTGTCGGTGAGGGCATTGACCTGCTTGACCGGATGTTGCGTGAACCCCCACAAAATGTGCTGGAGCTATATGGCCAGATTTTGTCTTTTTTGAGCCATAACTATGTTCGCCGACCGGGCGGCAAAGCCATTCCCTGGCTGCGCATATTGCCCGACCTTCTCAAAAGCTTGCGGCAACCGTCCCCAGAAACCGTATCACCGCCTCCTCCCCGGCCTGAAAAACTGACCCTGGCACTCTACTTTCAATTCGATACTTTGTGCGAGCAAGAGCAAGACCTCTTGACCTTTGAACAGCGTTGTGCCACCTTGTTTGACATCCTCGATCGACATCCACACGCGCATGTGACCCTTGGCTGGACTGAAACTGCATTGCATATTCTTTCTACGTATTGTATCGAACTTGAGCGTCGTTATATTTTTGGCGTCCAAAATGGGCGTTTTGAAACCGTTGCCGTGATCGATACGCCACCGCTTCCAATGCTCGTTTCGCGCCGATTGCTGAGCATCCAGGCAGATAACTGGGAAATGACCGCCGCGCGCCAGGCTCAATTATGGGCCAGAGGGGTGGTCTGTTTGGGCGGGAATCTCACGCCCGGCTGGGGTGAATCGCTGCGTGGGCACAATTATCAATACGTCGCTTTCGACGAGGCGTCGCTCCGCCGCACCTATCCTGAATTCGATCCGCTCCGTCCGATCATCGTCGAAGGGTGGCCGGCTATTGGCTTTCACCGCGAACTGAGCCAGGTGCTTGCTCACCTGGTCGACAAGGCGACCTGGCTCGATTACCTGGCTTACCTGTCTGTCTCCTTTGCCAATCAAACGCTGGCCGCGCGCATTGATCTGCAGGCAATGGCCGACCTCGATTGGCTGGAACCATTTTTGCAGGCTGTCGAAAGCGGCCGCTTTGATCTGGTTTTCCTCTCCGAACTGGCCGGTGCTCAACCGCAGGGAACGGCTCACGTCACCCCCGATCTGAACGGACTGGAAATCTGGACGAGTAGCGAAGTCAGCCGGGCCCTCAATGCCGCCTCTAGTGCGCTCTGGAATTGTTGCCAGGACCTTGCTGCGCTGGCCGACCGCGTTCAGGCCGACGAACGCGAACGGGTTTTGGATCTGGAAATTCAAAAAATTTCGCTAGATGTTCAAAGATGTTGCCAGGAACGTTGTATATGGGCCGAGAACAGGGAGGATGACGCTGTCGAACTGAGTCGGGTTGCCGGGCAGGTTGAACAGGCGTTTGACCAAAGCCGCGTCATCTTGCGCGACCGGTTGCTTCGTCTCGGCCTTGCTTCGACGCTTCCCGAGCGCGCTTTGGGCACCCTGCGCATCTTTGAGCCGCTCGACCTGGATCGCCAAAGCGATTTGCTGACCGTATCGCTGCCCTTGCCCGAATCGGTTTCGCCGCAACATGTGGTGTTTATGGATCACGGCCTGATTCTGCCCTCGCAGTGGCTGGGCTATGATCGGCAAGGATTGGCCGAATTTTTGCTGGTCGTTGACATCACCGCTGGCGGTGCCAAAGATCTGATCGTGCTGCGCGAGGGGATTATCCCGCCCTTGGAAGGGCTGGACATCACCCCGGGACGATTGTGCAACCCGACACTGGCCGTGTTGCTCGATGTCCAGGGGCAGATCACTTCGCTCCGTTTCCAGGGACAGGAGCGCCTGTGCGGGCCGGGCAACCTGATCCGTGGCCACGTACTTGAACTCGACCGATCGCTGCGCTGCGATCTGACCGAGGCCGACATTCGCGTTGCTTCGACAGGGCCGCTGCGTGGGACGGTGACGATACGTCAGACCCTGCCCGGCGATGTGACCCTGATCCGCCATCTGCATCTGAGCCTGTTCAGCTCGTTACTCACATGTGAGACCGAACTGGATTTTCCGCTTCCATTGACCTTTGCCGGCAAGTTTGTCGTCGGCGAATTCGATCTGGCCGGTGAGCAGGTGATCTGGCCACTGCCATTGCAGGCCGGCAGTGCCGCATGTGAGGTAACCCAGGCGCCACCGGTCATTTTCAGCGCCGAAGACACCGTCGAATTGCGCAAAGCGTGGCAGGGCATCCGCTATATGGTTCATCAGCCGACTTCGCGCACCTTTCAGTTTTCGGCCCGGCCGGTTACCGGTGGCTTGCGAGTGGGGATGATCGCCTCCATGCCGGGACGTGTGCCGAACTTGAAAAGGCTGGGCACGCAGCCGGGCTTGGGCTTTCCCGGCCACACTTATCATGGACGCTATCGCTATTGCTATGCGCTTCAACCCCTTTCGCCCGACCTGGACATTCAGGCAATGTGTTACAATCGTCCTTTGCTATGGTCTTTTTACCCTCGGCCAGATGTCAAGGAGTGATAATCTGTGAAAATATACATCAAACAATGGCCTTTACTTGCCCTGATAGCCGGCATGGTGCTGTTGATCGCGATCGTGGCCCTCCTTTCATTCCACATCGGCAAACGGATCGCCGCTGCACAGCTCCTTCCTACACTGCCGCCGACGCGCGCTTTTCCCGACATTCGTACCTCGACGCCGACACCGACACCAACGCGAACGCTCACCCCGCCGCCGACCGGCACGCCAACCCGCACACCAACGCCGACACCGACGCCGACCTTTACGCCGACACCTACACCTACGCCGCGCGTGATCATCAACGAGGTGCGCGCACTGGGACGGCTGGAAACGGCCCAATATATGCTGTCAACGGTGATCGACCTCAAACGTGAGCCGACCAACTGGTGGGAAAAGCTGTTCGGCACCGATGCCCTGCTCCTGGTTGCCGAAGGGGAAGTGGTCGCCGGCGTTGATATGACGGCGATCAAACCGCAAGACATCGTGGTGCGTGGAAATTATGTCTCAATTGTGTTGCCACCGGTCGAGATCCTTTATTCCAAACTCGACAACGGTCGGACCTATGTTTACGAGCGCACAACCGGCCTGCTTCGTCAGCCGGACAAGACCCTGGAGGGCGAGGCCCGCCAAAACGCCGAAAAGGCCATGCTCGACCGCGCACTCGAGGGCGGCATCTTGAAACAGGCTGAGACCAACGCCAAGGTGCAAATCGACGCTTTTTTGCGTACATTGGGCTTCACCGAAATCGTCATCACCGTGCGTGACCGGTAAAGCGGAGGAAAAATGCGCAAGAGCCTGGTTATTTGGGGGATCATAGTACTGATCATCGTCATCATCGTCGGCATTGCCGGGTGCCTGGTTGGCTCATTCCTGCCATGGCCGATTGCGGCGACGCCAACGCCCACGCGCACCATTGTGGTCAACATCGAACAAATCCGTCAGCAAGCCGAACTGGCCACGGTCCAATACAACCTCAGCACCGATGTCACCGCCGCCAATGTGCCCGATGATCTCCGCAAGTATTTTGGTGTCAAAGAAGAGATTGTGCTGATTGCTTATGGCCAGGTTGTGGCCGGTTTTGACCTCTCAACCCTCGGCCCTGACGATTTGTGGGTAGACGGCACACGCGTCCAGCTTCACCTGCCCGCACCGAAAATCCTTTACAGCCGCCTGGACAACGAACGCACGCATGTTGTGTATTACAAAGGCTCCTGGATTATCAGCCGGGATCCAAATTTGGAGGGCCGGGCGCGCCAGCAAGCCGAATCGCTTATGGTGCAGGCGGCGTTGGAGAGCGGCATTTTAGAGCAGGCCGGCAAATACGGTCAACTCTTTTTCTCCAACTGGTTCTACTCGATGGGCTTTACCGAGGTGCGGGTGATTGTGGATTAGGGCCTATCCGAAAAACGTAACCGACGCATCCCGATGTGTCGGTATAAGCGGCATCGGAATGTCGCTTGTACGGTTTTTCGGATAGGCTCTTAATCTCCAAATGGTCTCGATATGCCGGATGGGCCACGGGCGAGCGAATCAATGCTTTGCCCACGCAGGCAAAATACGGTATAATGAGGGCCAGTTTTACCACCATTTGGAGATCACACGTGATAGGTGAGGTTCTGGGAAACCGTTACAAGATTTTGCGCGAGATCGGCACGGGGGGAATGGCCTGGGTTTACCTGGCCGAAGATTTGACCGACAAGATACAGGTGGCGGTCAAAGTGCTTTACCCCCAATACAGCCAAGACATGGCCTACGTCCAACGATTTGTCCGTGAAGCCAGGCTGGCATCCCAGATCTCAAACGAGCACATCGTCAGAATCCTCAATTACGGTTCCGATCGTGATGTGCACTACCTGGTTATGGAGCACATTCAGGGCAAAGACCTGGCGACGATTTTACGTGAGCGAGGTCGGCTTTCCTGGCAACAGGCCCTCGAAATCGCGGCCCAGGTCACCCTGGCCCTGGAAGCTGCCAATTCACAGGGGATCGTTCATCGTGACATCAAGCCACAAAACATCATGATCACACCGGAAGGCCGGGTCAAAGTGCTCGATTTCGGGATTGCCCGCGCCCGCGCGCTGCCTTCGTTAACCCAGTCGGGATTTGTCGGCTCGCCTTACTATATTTCGCCAGAACAGGCGATGGGCGAAGCGGTGGACATTCGTTCGGACATCTATTCGCTTGGCGTGGCCCTGTACGAGATGCTGTGTGGCAAACTCCCTTTCGACTCGTCCAGCCCTTGGTCGATCATCAGCCAACATGTGGCGAGCAAACCACCCGATCTAAGCCTGCAAAACGTTGAGGTGCCTTCCTTTGTGGAGGGGATCATGCGCAAAATGCTGGCCAAAGACCCGGCCGACCGCTATCAGACCCCCGGCGAGCTTTTGGCCGCCATTGAAGCGGCTTTGCGTGGACGGATCACCGGTCAGGCCAGGTCGTTGGCTCAGGAACCGGCCAAACTTGACCGGGCGCATCGGGTTCTGCTCAACAGCCTGTATCAACGCGCGGTCGATGCCGAACGTGCTCAAGAATGGCCTCGCGCGGTCAATTTGTTCAATCAAATTGTCAAAGTCGACCCCAATTATGAAGATGCGGCCAGGCGTCTGGCCCACGCCGGACTCCAGGCTCGCCTTGCCGCGCTGTACAACGCCGCCCGGCAGGCTTTGCAAGAAGAGCGGTGGCAAGAGGCAATTGACGAACTGAGCGAGATCATCACCGTCGAACCCGATTACCAGGATGCTGCCAATCTGCTCACCCAGGCCGGTGTCGCCCTGACCGAAAAGCAAACTCGTGAACGTCTGGCAGCGTTATACATCGAAGGATTACAACATTATGAAAATAAAAGGTGGGTGGAAGCATGGGATTGTCTCTCGCAAGTCTATGAAATCGATCCCGGCTACCAACAAGTGGCACAACTTTACCCCAAAGTTCGTCGTCGTGCTGGTTGGGCCAGGTCGATTTTTGGCCGGATCGGCGACAAACTTGCCGAATTGATAGCGCATTGAATTTACAAAAGCTCGTTCTCTGTACAGCCTGTGTACAGAGGGAGGCAAAATGAGCGACACAGCGACCATTCAGGTAGACGGTCTCAGCACCGAGATTGCGACATTGAAAGCGCGGTTGAACGAGTTTTCGCGTGCCGTCGAAATGCAACGACGCGCACTACGCCAGTTGCAGATGGCCTTTGGTAACGTGCCCCAGACCCAGCAAGTGATTCAAAATGCGATCAATGCCAGCAACTATGTCGCCAACGCCGCTCAGCAGATTGTCGGCCAGTTGCCGGTCTTTGATAACGAGCTGAATCGCCTGCGCGCCGACCTGGAGGCGATGCACAAAGAACATGAACAACTCCGCTCGTTGTCCAAAGTCGGTGCCGTGATCAACTCAACACTCGATCTGGACGAGGTGTTGAACCGGGTGATGGACGAAATCATCCGCATCACCGGGGCCGAACGCGGCTATTTGATGCTGCGCAACAACGAAACCGGCGAACTGGAATTCAAAGTAGCGCGCAACATGGATCAGGAAACGATGAACAAGCAATCCTTCCAGGTGAGCCGCACCATCGTGACCACCGTCGCCGAGACGGGTGAACCGGTTGTGACCACCAATGCCCAGGCCGATCCTCGCTTCCAGGCACAGGAAAGTGTGATCGGCTATAGCTTGCGCTCGATCCTCTGCGTGCCCCTCCAGGTGAAGGGGCGGACGATCGGCGTCGTTTATGCCGATAACCGCATCCGTTCCGGTCTCTTTGGCGAACGCGAGTTGAACGTCTTGACCACGTTTGCCAACCAGGCCGCAGTGGCCATCGAGAACGCACGGCTCTTTGCAAGTGTCGCCAATCAGAAAAAGTTGATGGATGATATTTTGCGTTCTATCACCAGCGGGGTGATCACCACCGACGTGACCGACAAGATCACCCTTTTCAACCGTGCTGCCGAAAATATCCTCGGTGTGCCGACCGATATCTGTGTGGGTGTGCCTTATACAGAAGTGCTGAAACCGCTGCGCCCGGTGCTGCCGCCGATCGTGCGACGGGTCAAAGAAAAGGATCAGGTGGTCCAGGGCCTGGAAACCGATCCCCATGTGCCCGGCCGGGGCAAGATCAACCTCAGTATCAACCTCTCGCCACTCAAAGATGCCAACGAAGAAACACAAGGGGTGGCGATCGTGGTCAACGACATCACCGAACGCAAGCGGTTTGAAAAAGAACGCGCTATGGTGACCCGTTACCTGCCCAGTGAGCTGGTCGATCAATTGGCCGATGTTCAAGAGCTGCGCCTGGGCGGCACACGCGAAACGGTGACTATTTTGTTTGCCGATATTCGCGGGTTTACATCGTATAGCGAAAGCCACGCCCCGGAGCAGGTCGTAGACATGATCAACCGCTATTACAACGTCGCCGCGCGGATCATCCGCGAAAATGACGGCATTGTTGACAAGTATGAAGGAGATTGCGTGATGGCGCACTTTGGCACCCCGTTGCGCCCGATCCAAGACCATGCCTGGAAAGCCGTCAAAGCCGCATGGGAGATTCAGCAAACCATCAGTAGTTATATCCAGAATATGCTGCCGGAAGACCGCCTTTCCTTTGGCATTGGCGTCAATACCGGTGAAGCGGTTGCCGGCAACGTTGGCGGTGAAGAGCAAATGGACTATACCCTGATCGGTGACGCGGTCAACCTTTCCAAGCGACTCCAGGAAAACGCCGGCAAGGGGGTGATCTTGCTCGGCAAAAATACCTACGAATTGGTCAAAGACCGGATCATCGCCAACAAGTTGGAGCCGATTCAGGTCAAAGGGCGCACGGCTTATGAGCAAGTTTATGAAGTTAAAGGTATAAAAGCATAAAAACAGGTTGAAAATCCACTGCGCAGGATCATATGTGTGCCACGACCGGCGATAGCTTGCTGTGCGTGGCACATCTTTTCAGAAAAGTTGACAGAAAATCCAAGGATGACAGGCATGAAATTGTGGCGTGAATTCGTACTTGAGCGGCCGTGGACGGCCCAGGCTGTCGCCCAGGCTGTCGTCGTGGCCGGTTTGATGATCATCGCAACGGCGCTGCGCCTGACCCATCTCACTTTTCACAGCCTCGATCTGGACGAATCGGTCAGCGTGTGGCTGGCCCAACAACCGGCCGGAGAATTGATCCGTAACACGCTCAACCTGGCATGGGATCCACACCCGCCCGGTTATTACGTGTTGCTCAAAGCGTGGATGGGGCTTTTCGGCAGCGGTGAGGTAGCCGTGCGCTTGTTGTCGGCCCTGGCCGGCATCGCTTTTGTCGGCCTGGTTTATCTGGTCGGAAAAAACCTTTTTGATTTTTCTACTGCCCTGATCGCCGCCCTGTTGGTCGCGGCCAATCCGCTGCTGATCTGGCTGTCCCAAGAAGTGCGCATGTATATGCCTGTCGCTACTTTGAGCCTGGCGGCCATGTATTGTCTGATCCGTGCGCTGGATGCCGTGGAGCGGCCGGCCTGGGGCTGGTGGGTCGGCTATGTTCTGTTGGGGCTGGTGGCCTGTTATTTCCACCTCTTTGCCTCGCTGTTGTTGCCGGTTGCCACCGTATATGTCCTGATTCGCGGGCTACGGAACCGTCGGTTGTGGCCGATCGGTGGGCTGGCGGTGGCGCTGATCGGGGTGGCTTATCTGCCCTTTGCGGTAAACGCCTGGAAGGCCGGTCAAACCGCGCCCGAGATCAATGTGTACCCGCTGCTCTCCTTCAAGGATCAGCTTTACGAACTGATGCTGGTTTTTATGGCCCGTTTTTTGCGCTCCAAACCGGCCTGGCTGATCTGGCCGATGATCCTGGCCGCAGCGGCAATTGGGGCCGGCTTGTGGCCGCATGCCGATCCCCAAAAGCGACGCGGATGGGCCTTGTTGATCGCCTGGTTGTTCATTCCCCTGCTCGCCTTTTTCTGGATCACCGCCCGTCGGCCGGTGTTCAACCCCAAATACCTGGTTAGTTTGTTGGCGGCATTTTGGCTGGCCATGGCCGCCGGAATCGCCCGGCTTGGCCGCCGAAAATGGTGGTTGATCTTGCCGGCGTTGTTGCCGGCGGCGTTAATGGCCGGTTTGGGCTGGCAATATGTGTGGAGCACACAGGCTTTGCGCGAAGACTGGCGCACGGCGGCCCGTTATGTCGGCGAACGTGCCACCGCCGAAGACAAGATCTTTGTGCATCTTCATTATGCACACATTCCCTTTGATTACTATTACGCCGGCCGGGCAATGGTATTTGCTCCGTTGGGCAGCCGTCCGCCGGCCGTTCAGGACCTCGACGAACTGCTTGCGCCTTATGCAGATGCCAACGTGCTCTGGCTGGTTCAGTCGCAAGAATGGAATACCGATCCGCAACATGTCGTTGAACGCTGGTTTTCCGACCGGGGGCCGGTGGTGACCGAGCAATACCCGGTGGGTATGTCGATCAAGGCCTATGCGCTGCGCTATCGGTTGGGTGACCTGCCCGCTTCAGCCTACCGGACTGCCATCCGCTTTGGTGAACGGCTGCGTTTGGTCGGCTATGAACTCGATCAGACCCGCCTGGTTCCCTATTCAGACCGGCTGCATCCGCCGAGCAACTGGATTCATCTGACCCTCTACTGGCAGGTCGATTGGCCACTTGAGGACGAAATGGTGACGGTGGTCGAGATGACCGACGATCAGGGCGGGGTGTGGGGAGGCAAGCTGGAACAACCCCGCAACGTGGTGAACTATTATCGACCCCAGCAATGGCAGCCGGGCGAGATCATTCGCGACGACTATGACATTAACCTCAATCCGGTCACACCAACGGGAATGTATCACCTTCGCATCGGTGTGCGCACGCCCGCGCTGAATATGTTTTGGCCGGTTTACGGCGCGGCGGTGCAGCAAGAGCGTGCCGTGCTGACCGACGTGTATATTGAGAACCCAACCCGCTAAGGGCCTATCCGGCGTCCGTAGCCGACGCATCCCTATGCGTCGGCGCATCCCTATGCGTCGGCGCATCCCTATGCGTCGGCGCATCCCTATGCGTCGGCGCATCCCTATGCGTCGGCGCATCCCTATGCGTCGGCGCATCCCTATGCGTCGGCGCATCCCTATGGTCGGCGCATCCCTATGGTCAGCGCATCCGTAGCCGACGCATCCCTATGCGTCGGCGCATCCCTATGCGTCGGCGCATCCCTATGCGTCGGCGCATCCGCCGACGCATCCCTATGCGTCGGCGCATCCCTATGCGTCGGCGCATCCCTATGCGTCGGCGCATCCGTAGCCGACGCATCCCTATGCGTCGGCGCATCCCTATGCGTCGGCGCATCCGTAGGCAGGTTTTATGTCTGTTTGTGATACCTTTTTCCTCTCTTCCATCCCGTTTGCCGATCCACCGGCGGCAGAACGCATCTGGCAACGCATCGGCGAAGGGGTGCCCGCAGAGGTCATAAAAAAAATCTGTCCATACCTGCGCGGCGCGCTCGGCTATGCCGCCAACCCCGACCGGGTATTGATCGGGTTGGAGCGCTTTTTGGCCCACACGGCGAGAGACGAGATGTTGCGCTATCTGGCCGAGACGCCGCGCGCGGTCGAGATTTTGGCCACCTTGCTGGCCGGCAGTCGTTTTTTGACCGAAATCTTGTTGCGTCATCCTGATTACCTGGTGTCGTTGGTTGCTCACCGCGAAATGGCTCAGGCCAAAACGCTGGCGCAGTTTTGTGAAATGGCGCAGGCATGCCTGCTGGACGGTACACCGGTCGACCGTCTCGACGCCCTGCGCCGTTATCAACGGTGGGAGCTGTTGCGCATTGGAATATGCGACATGCTCGGACTACTCGACCTGCGCACGTTGACCGGTCAACTCGCACACCTTGCCGAGGCGGTGATCCGGGCCTGTCTCGAACTGGCCGTAGAGCAGACCGGCACGTCGACCGACCATTTTGTGGTGCTGGCCATGGGCAAGCTCGGCGGCGGTGAACTCAATTACAGTTCGGATATCGATCTGGTGTTTGTTGCCCGCAAGGCAACCGGCGATTATACTCGCCTGGGCGAACGGCTGATCGATGCGCTGAGCCGTGTTACGGCCGAAGGATTCTTGTATCGCGTTGATATGCGCCTGCGCCCGTGGGGGCGGTCGGGGCCGCTGGTCGCCTCGCTGGATGGTTATCTCAAGTACCTGAGTCAGACAGCCCGTCATTGGGAGCGGCAGGCCTTGCTTAAGGCACGTCCTGTCGCCGGCGATCTGGCACTGGGCATCGATCTGCTGCAACAAAGCGAAGGGCTGATTTTCAACGGCCCATCCCAAACGCTCCGCGACAACGTGCACGAGATGAAAGCGCGTACCGAGAACTATTTACACGAGCACGGACGCGATTGGGGAGAGGTCAAACTGGGGGAGGGGGCCATTCGCGACGTGGAATTTGTGGTTCAATACCTGCAACTTGTCCACGGCGCCGCACATCCAGAGGTGCGCAGTCCCAACACCCTCGACGCACTCGACCGGCTCGCGGCAAAGGGCTTGCTGACCGTCCGCGAACAACGCATCTTGAACAGTGGCTATATCTTTTTGCGCACCGTCGAGCATCACCTGCAACTGCTCGATTATCGCCAGACCAGCACCTTGCCCCAGGATCGGCAAGATTTGCTTTACCTGGCCCGGCGACTTGGCTTTGAGGGGCCGGAAGCCGACCGGATTTTCCTGACCCGCTACGATGAGCACCGTGCGGCGATCCGCGCTGTGTACATGCATCACCTGGGAGGTTGTCCGATGTCATCAGATAACCGGCCACATACCCTGCCCGATGCGGCCCACCATGTGGAGCGAATGCCACCTTCTTATGCTCAAACTTTTAACGAGAAGGAAATTGCCCATCACGCGCAGCTCGCGGCCCGGCTGAACAGCGAATGTCTGAGCCAGGTCATTGCTGAACCGCTGACCGATGGCCGTTGGCGGGTTACTGTGGTCGCCTTTGACTATCCGGGTGAGCTATCGTTGATCTGCGGGTTACTTTTTGTGTATGGCTTGAGCATCCTCGACGGTCAGGTGTTCACTTATGAACCGCCGATAGACTCGTCGGCACGGTGGGGACGGCGCAAGATCGTGGACGTGTTCAACGTGCGTCCGGTGCGTGGCGCGATGAGTGAACAGACTTGGCAGCGCTACGCCGACGATCTGGAAGCGCTGCTGCGGATGACGCACGATGGGAATGCGCAGGGCGCGCGCGGTGAATTGGCCCATCGCGTGGCCATCTCCTTTGCCGGTGTCGAGCACGAAACGCCGATTCTCTATCCCATCGAGATCGAGATCGATAACGCAAGTTCGGAACAATACACGGTGATGCACATAAGCACGCAAGACACCGTTGGCTTTTTATATGAACTGACCAATGCCCTTGCCGCCAGCCGGATTTACATCGCCAGAGTGGCCGTCGAGTCGATCGGTAACCGCGTGCGCGATACCCTTTATGTCACCGATGCCGCCGGACACAAGATCGTCAGCCCGGAAAAAGAGCGCGAACTGCGCGCTGCCACCGTGCTGATCAAACATTTTACCCACCTGCTGCCCCGTTCACCCAACCCCAAGTCGGCCTTGATCCACTTTCGGCAATTTGTGGAGCAAATGTTTCAGCGCCCCGATTGGCCCGACGAATTCGCCTCGTTGGAAAATGTCCAGGTGTTGGAACGGCTGGCCCAGTTGCTGGGGGTGAGCGACTTTTTGTGGGATGACTTTTTGCGTATGCAGCATGCCAACCTCTTTCCTGTGGTGCGCGATGCCGACGCGCTGCGCACGGCCAAATCGCGCGCCCGTTTGCAAGCCGAACTGGAGGAGATGCTCGCGCTTGTCCACAGCAGGCCGCAGCCGCCTTCGCCCGACGCGCCCTGGCGACAGGTGGTCAACAATTTCAAGGACCGCGAAATGTTTCGCATCGACATGCGACACATTCTGGGGCATACGCACGAGTTCGGCGAGTTTTCGGAAGAACTGACCGATCTGGTCGAGGTGGTGGTCAATGCCGTTTACCATTTGTGTCATGAAGACCTGCGCACGCTCTACGGCGCGCCTTGCCTCGACGATGGCAGCCCGGCCGAGATGACCGTTTGTGCGTTGGGCAAGTGTGGCGGCCGTGAACTTGGTTTTGCTTCAGATATCGAATTGATGTTCATTTATTCTGGAAATGGCACCACCGGCGGCCCGCATGTGATCAGCACGACCGAGTTTTACGAAAAGGTGATCCAGGATTTTGTCAGATCGATCCGTGCCCGACGAGAAGGCATTTTCGAGATCGACTTGCAACTGCGTCCATACGGCAAGTCAAGCAGCATGGCCGTCTCACTGGAATCGTTTCGCCGCTATTTTGCGCCCGATGGCCCAGCCTGGCCTTATGAACGGCAGGCGTTGGTCAAATTGCGTCCCATTGCCGGCAATGTCGGCCTGGGAGAAGAAGTGGTGCGCCTGCGCGACCGATTTGTCTACACCGGACAACCTGTTGATGTCAATGCCCTCCGTGCCATGCGCGAGCGACAAATTCGCCACTTGGTGACGGGCGGCGCATTCAACGCCAAATTCAGCCCGGGCGGCCTGGTCGATGTCGAGTATTTGGTGCAAAGCTTGCAAATTGCCCATGGACATCGCAATCCTTCGTTGCGTGTCACCAATATCCGTCAGGCGATGGCGGCCCTGCATGCCGCCGGCATCTTGAGCGAGAGCGACTATGCTCAACTCCGCCGGGCGCACACTTTTTTGCGCTGGTTGATCGATGGGCTGCGGATGGTGCGCGGCAACGCCAAAGATTTGACCGTACCGCCGCCCGACAGTGAAGCCTTTGCCTACCTGGCGCGCCGGTTGCGCTATGGTCAGGACCTCGACCGGCTGCGTCGTGACCTGGACGAGCACAGCGCACATGTCCAGGCAATCAGCGCGCGTCTGCTAAAAGAAAGCGGGTCTTGACTGCCGCTCAAGTAGATGGGGGAATAACACACGGACAAACACAGATTGGACGGATGAACACGGATACCGGACTCGCGATGTCGGGAGTCGAGACTTCAGCCGGTCTACAAATCCGGTTAAAGCCTCGACTCCGCTACCAGACGTAGATTCGGGAGGCCACCACGGATAGAAAAATCCGTGTCCCATTGCACAAATTCTATGGAGGACAAAATGATTCAAACTTTGATTTCTCGCCATCCTGCCGTTGCGACGGCCATCGGCGAACTTGAAACGGTGTTAGCCCGCATCTGGGCACGCGATCACACCCTTTGGAAACCCCAACCAACCGAAATCGTCAACCGACTCGGCTGGCTGGACATTGCCGAACGGATGCAAGGTGAATTGCCGGCCATCCAGGCATTGGTCGAAGCCGTCCGGGCTGCAGGCTATACCAACGTGCTGCTGCTGGGAATGGGCGGCTCCAGCCTGGCCCCAGAGGTGTTCAGCAAGACCTTTGGCCCTCAGCCCGGCGCGCCGACGCTCGCCGTGCTCGACAGCACCGATCCGGGGGCGGTGCTGGCCTTTGCCGACCGTCTGCTCCTCGACAAAACGCTGTTCATCGTCTCGACCAAATCGGGCGGCACGGTTGAAACGCTTTCTTTTTTCAAATTCTTTTACAACCGCGTAGTCGAGGCCGTTGGGACAGAACACGCCGGAGCGCATTTTATGGCCATCACCGATCCGGGCAGTTCATTGGCCACCCTGGCTGCCGATTATCACTTCCGTGCCACGTTTTTGAACGATCCCAACATCGGCGGACGTTATTCTGCGCTCTCGTTCTTTGGCCTGGTGCCGGCTGCCCTGCTCGGCATCGACCTGCCCACCCTGCTCGACCGCGCCACGGCCGCCGCCCGACACAACATGGGCGGCGATCTGGGGGCGATCATCGGCACATTGGCCCGTGAGGGGCGCGACAAGCTGACCTTTTTCACTTCGCCGCAGATAGCCAGTTTTGGCGATTGGGTCGAACAACTCGTTGCCGAAAGCACCGGCAAAGAGGGCAAAGGGATCCTGCCCGTCGTCGGTGAGCCGATCGCACCTCCAACCGCCTACGACGACGACCGTCTTTTTGTCCACCTGTCCATAGCCGGTGACACCTCGCTCGATGCCGAACTGGCGGCTCTGGAAGCGGCCGGATATCCCGTTCTGCGCCTGTCGCTGAACGACTTGTATGACCTGGGCGCACAGTTCTTTACCTGGGAATTGGCGACCGCCGTTGCCGGCCATTTTTTGCAGGTCAATCCCTTTGATCAACCCAATGTCGAATCGGCCAAAGTATTGGCACGCAAAATGGTGAAAACCTACGTCGAAACCGGCATGTTGCCACCAGGCGAAGCGGTTCCGCCGAGCGCAGACGCGCTGCGTCGATTTATGGCTCAGGCCCACCCGGGGGATTACGTGGCCTTGCAGGCTTACATTCAGCCGACGCCGGAAGCCGATGCTGCTTTGAACGCACTGCGGCTTGGGCTGCGCGACCGCTACAAACTGGCGACAACGGTCGGGTATGGGCCGCGTTTTCTGCACTCAACCGGTCAGTTGCACAAGGGAGACCGCGGGAATGGGTTGTTCATCCAGTTTACTGCCGATGCCTGGCGTGATGCGGCGATCCCCGACGTGGCCGGGCAGTCTGGATCGGCGATCAGCTTTGGCGTGCTCGAAATGGCCCAGGCGCTCGGCGACTATCAAGCGCTGCGCGATGCCGGCCGCCGCGTCATTCGCTTTCACCTTGGGCAGGATGCTGTTGGCGAATTGCGGCGGGTGATCGCCGAGTTGTAGGGTGGTGAGAAACGACATTATGGTGTTATGGTGGTGCGCGAGGCAAGATCCACTCTTTTGACCGCATCAGTTTATAGTGTTGATATACCCTTGGACTCTGGCAAGGCTGTACCTGGGAGTGGATTCGAGGCTTCAGCCGGGCCGGCTGAAGCCTCAACTCCCAAAAACGTTCGAGTCTGGTACACTCCATAAAGCGTAAAGGTCAAGCTATGAAACACAAACTTCGTCCCACCATCGGCTATCTGACCGATGTTCTCTTTGAGCCGTACCAGAACACGCTCTTTAACGCTGTGCTCGACGTGGCCCAGGAACGCGATGTCAACCTGATCACGTTTATCATCGAGCCGGCGTGGGTCGAGCGCGGCCCCGCCGGCCTGCGCAATCCGCTTCTTGAGCTGGTTGGGCCGGAGAATGTGGACGGCGTGGTGCTGCAAGGCGGGTTGGTGGTCAGGCGTGGCAGCACAGACACTGTGAACGTGGTGTGCAATAGTCTGCGACAGGTGCCCTGGACCTGTGCGACGATAGAAGTCGAGGG
>Ga0209101_1001628_pt1 | contig 16130 bp, 13 predicted proteins | sample ConPoolayeCmetaG_FD_185481 | JGI IMG/M metagenome (GOLD analysis project Ga0209101, IMG submission 185481) | Hot spring microbial mat communities from California, USA to study Microbial Dark Matter (Phase II) - Cone Pool mat layer C metaG... ...
CGCACAACCGGAATCGGTTGCACAGTGTTTTGGACTGACCAGGAAAAGAAGGTGTATTCCCGGTTTTTCGATACAATCGTTTGTGCTTCAGATGATTGAGTGCTCACAGTACCTCCATAAGTGTTCTAATCTGGCTTAGCGGGTGGTCTTAATGACCGCCTCCATCACTTCAAGTGTTCGATCGATAACCTCATCGGTATGCGAATAACACAAGAACCAGGGTTCACGGGGGTCATGGTCAGGCATCACGCCCCGCTCAATGGCGGCTTCGACCAGACGCAGATAATACTCCTGAGCGCTTTGACTGAAACTTCGTTGATCGGTAACTTGCTCAACGCCTATCGCAAAAGAAAACATTGCCCCATATCCATTCACGCATACCGGGATGCCCTGGCTGGCAAAGAGTTCCCGAAGCCCTTGTTTCAACCGCTCCCCGCGCCGTTCAATCTCCTTTAGAACAGGTTTAGATTTAAGGGCCTTCAGTGTTGCATGAGCTGCAGCTACGCCACATTTATTGTTGTTGAAAGTGCCTCCTTGAGCCACCCCTCTGCCGATGACTGACATTACTTCGCGTTTCCCCCCAAAAGCCGCTAATGGATACCCGTTGGCAAGCGCTTTGGCGTATGTCGCTAGGTCGGGGTCAATTCCATAAAATTCCTGCGCTCCGCCGTTGGCTATTCGAAAGCCGGTTTTTACCTCATCCAGAATCATCAAGCAACCATATTCATTGCAACGTTGGCGAATGTGATTCAAGAAACCTGGCAAGGGCTCAATAGCAGCACAATTCCCCATGCATGGTTCGACAATTACAGCAGCAATCTGCTCGCCATAATTGCGCATCATCTTATCAAAGACTTCAAAATCATTAAACGGTACCGTAATCACCAAATCTCCGATACAGCGGGGAATACCAGAGCTGGCTGGAATCGGAATAGGGCTATTTCGATTTCCATAGGTTTGCGCAGGGCTATAGGTTGACCAAAGGGTGTAATCCTGAAACCCGTGGTACATCCCCTCAAATTTCAAAATTTTCTCTCGCCCGGTGTAGGCTCGCGCAACACGGATGGCATGCATGGTTGCTTCGGTGCCAGAACAAGCAAAACGTACCATTTCTACCGCTGGGCACATTTCAACCATCATTTCTGCCACTTCGATCTCTAATTCAACCGTCATGGCAGCCATTGTGCCGCGGCCGATCTCTTCCTTGACGAAGTCATCGACCTCAGGGTATGAGTGCCCTAAAATGATCGGTCCAAAACCCAAGCGATAATCGATATATTGGTTTCCATCCACATCCCACAAATAACATCCTTGGGCTTTTTGCATATAAGGGGTGATAGCCTCCCCCCAATAACGAAAGTTTGAGTTAACCCCTAAAGGCAGGTAACGTTTTGCCCGTTCCTGCATCGCTTTGCTTTTCGGAAAATTGAGCATAAGATTCCCTCCAAGATGGAATATGTTAGGTTACCGCTTCGCTCGTTTCACAGACCTCTATAGGGATTGACCATTGATAAACATCTTTCAACACCGATGGAACAATTGAGGTGACCGTCTTCCGAACGCCGGGTGTCTTACCAATTACCTGGGTGACAAAATGATAGACCTCCTCATTACTGCGCGCAATCAATTGCACACTGACATCCGTTTCCCCAATCGCATAAGCCACATAACTCACGCAACTGTATTCCGTCATCTTGTGGGCGACTTCTTGAATGCAGTCCGATTCCACTTCCAGCATTACATCAGCAACAACGCCATACCCCAAACTCTTCGGATTGACAACCGCCCTGACTCGGATAATATCTCTTTCGATTAATTTTTCTAAGCGATAACGGGCTGACCGCTCTGAAATCCCTAACCTGCGCGCAATCTCACTACAGGTTAATCGCCCATCCTCGATTAACAAATCAACAATTTTTTTGTCGATAATGTCGATTTTATACATAAATTTGGATAATTTTGTAGGTTTACGACAAATATCATAACGCTAAAACCACAAATTTTCAAGTGACAAATGTCATGTTCACCGAAAATTGATGGATTTTTGTCGAAAAGAGGTTATCCTCGGTTGTCCTTATTCACATCCTCAAGAAAGTCTTTTATGGTAAAATCAAAACAATGGAAGAAGAAGGAAAAGAGAGCACCATCCAAACTGCACGATTAGCAAGTACTGAGCCAGAAACCGCAAATCAGCGCAAGTTCATTGCCCTGTTGAGCATCTTTGGCATCCTCTTGCTTGCTGCACTCATTTTTTCAACCTATTGGCTGCTCACCAATGCAGACAAAACCTCAACCATTCGAGACATTTTCATCATTTTTTTAGGGTTTGAATTCCTGCTGATTGGAATTGCGCTGATCATCCTTATCCTTCAGCTTGCCCGATTGATCAATCTGCTTCAAAACGAAGTGAAACCCATTCTGGATTCAACCAATGAAACGGTAAACACCCTTCGGGGAACTACAGCCTTTCTCAGTGATAATTTAGTTGAACCGGTCATGAAACTCAATGAGGTTATTGCCGGTTTTCAACGCCTCTTACAAATTTCAGGTCTAATGAAAAAGAAATAAATTTTTATAAGGAGAGTGTAATATGTCCGATCGAGATAGCGATTTCAGTGCATTTCTAGCTGGATTTATTTTCGGCGGTTTAATTGGCGCGGCCATAGCTCTATTGTATGCTCCTCAATCCGGCGAAGAGACCCGCACCATTATTCGCGAAAAGAGCATCGAGCTCAAAGACAAAGCTGTAGAATCGGCTGAAGAAGCTCGCGCTCGAGCTGAAAAAGCCTTGGAAGAAGCCCGTGCCAAAGCAGAAAAAGCTCTGGCTGAGACTCGCCAGCGTGCTGAGGAGCTCGCCAAACTCACCAAAGAGCAAGCCATTGAGTTACAACAGCGCGGCCAGGAACTCTTTGAAGAACAAAAATCAAAAATAGAACAGGTTATCGAGTCTGGTAAAAAAGCTGTCAAAAAAGAGCCCCCAGAAGGTGAAGCGCCAGCCTCTTCCACTTGATTTGCCAACCTCAAGTCTAATCCTGAGCCGGTTAGGACGGCAAGTTGCCGTCCTAATTTCAGTTAACTGTGTAGATCTCGAGTCAAAATAAACCCTCTAAGTGCTCTCTCTACTATCTGCCCAAATCCCGAAATACATCCACAATTGCCTCAAGTAAATCGGTCGCTAATACACAGCGAGCTGTTCCCAACTTTTCCGCTGCCCGCAATCCTGCCTGAGCATGGATCCAAACACCAGCAACAGCAGCCTCAAAGCCATTCATTCCCTGCGCTCTCAGCCCACCAATTAAACCGGCTAACACATCGCCACTGCCGGCGCGGGCAAGTGCCGAGGTAGCAACCGGATTAATTGCTGTACGCTCATCAGGCTCGGCAATCACCGTGAAAGCGCCTTTTAAGACGACAATTTGCCCCCATTGGTTGGCAAATTTCTCTGCAACTTGGACGCGATCCGATTGAATATCAGCGACACGCAGACCACTCAAGACGCTCATTTCCCCCGGATGCGGGGTTAGTACGGTTTGAGGCGGGATTTTTTGATACCAACCTTCGTATTTGGCAAGCAGTTTTAAGCCATCGGCATCGACTACGAGCGATGGAATTCTGTCGCGCCCAAAATCCAGAATTCTTTTGACTAATCCAGACGTGCTCTCATGGTTACCAAAGCCAGGACCAATAACCAGGGCATCAATTGATTTCAAGCGCTCTGACAATAATTGATCTCCTGCTGCTGAGAGATAACCCTGTTCTTCTGGAAGGATCATCCAGGTGGCTTCGGGAATTTGACCGGCCAGTGCTTGATAGACTGAACGCACCACTCCCAAAGTTACCAATCCACAACCGCCCAGATAGGCTGCCTTCGCGGCTAAATAGGCTGCACCGGTAAAGTTTTCACTTCCAGCTAAGATCAATGTTGTCCCAAATGTGCCTTTATGGGAATTATCAGACCGCACAGGTAGCATCTCTTGCACCCACTCAGCATCAATAACCATCCGCCGAATGCCACTCCAGGTCGGGAATCGATCCGATAGACCAATATCCGCAACCAGAATCCGTCCACAGAAAGCATATGCGGGAAATTTCAATAGTCCAGCTTTGACCGCCGCCATTGTAACGGTTATTTCTGCCGGTATGACTTCTTCAGCCACTTCACCGCTATCACAATCTACCCCTGATGGACAATCAACGGCGATGACGTGAATAGGCGTGTTATTGACAAATTCCTTAACAATCTTTAATACCCTACTTAGTGATTCTTTCAATGGCAACTGAAAGCCGGTCCCTAACACACCATCCAGAAGGACTTCACTTTGCTGTAAAACTGTCTGCAACTGTTGATACCCTCGATCCTCCTGGATGGAAATCAAAATTCCGTTTCGGTTCAACAGCCTTTGAACGAGGGGATCATCCAGCGATCTTTCCTTCACCAAGTAAGCAATCACTTTCCAGCCTTGTTCGGCCAGATAAGACAAAGCAACTAAAGTATCTCCGCCATTGTTACCAGAACCGATTAAACCCATTGCAGTACGATTTGTCCGACTGCGAAATTCTTGATCAACGATGCGACCAAAATTTGTCCCTGCATTTTCCATCATTTGAGCGTAGGTCAACCCCAACCGATCAGCCTCTTGCTCAACGGCGCGCATCTCTGATACACTCACGTACTTCATCATCACTTGCTTGCCTCCGTCTCATCCCAAAGATCAGGAAGGAGCCATTCTAAGTCAAGTTGACGTAACTTTCTGGGCAACGGTTTTCCTGACAGCACATCCCATTCTCTGGCACGATAATACGCCTCCCGCATTTCGTTGAAAGGTACCATAAAACCTTCAAGGTCACCTTGACCATCCTCATAAGGTTGCCGAAAGGCTTTGGGTAATCTCTCGGATGCAGGGTCAAGGCCAAGGCGGAGATTAATAGCCCGCTTCAAATTCCAACCTCTCTCTCCAATCCGCATTAAAGTTGGCAAATCGAGCTCATACCCACAGGCGGTATTGATCAACGCGACAATATCCTGCGGCGGCACATTGGCAAAAATGCACATTACCAGGCTGTTGAACACCGTGCGCCAGTCCTGATGCAGACAAACATTTCTGGCTTTCTCCGCTCCACCAAGCCGAGGATAGGTCTCTAATCCAAGGCTCGCTTCCACCTGTCCAATTTCAACAAAAAAGTAATCGGATTGATTATGACTGGCACCAATCGGAGACGTGGCATAAACCAGAGCCATCCCCGAAGCCCCTCTGGGGTCATGATAGGCAACTTCTAGTCCATTGACTTGCACCGCTTCATCGGGAACTTGGAAAACCTCAGCCAGGCGCTTACTACCCAAAGCTAAGATCTCTCCAAATCCCTCTCGAAGCGGGATTTTCGCAATCAACTGCTTGACAATATCACTATCCCCCCACCTGAGCGCCAAACCATCTGTATCTGTAGTTTTAATGATCCCTTGTTCATATAAATAAAAGGCCAGGCCGATGGTGTTGCTAGTGCTGATTGAGTCCAACCCTAATCGATCGCACATTTCCCCCAGCTCAGTGATGGCAATCGGGTCTGAGATTAGCAAATTCGGTCCAAAGCCAACAATGGTCTCATATTCTGGTCCTTTCTTTTTGGGTAAGTTGCCGTACTGGACGACCCGACCACAGGCAATCACACAGGCGTGACAGGCGCTTACTCCCTTGAGCAAGTTTTCGGCAAAATACGACCCGGAGATATTTGGCACCCCGTCAAAGATGCTTTGGTGAAAATATCGTTTCGGCATCAATCCCAAATAATCGAAGTACTCGGCTGCGCCAGCAGTGCCAAGTTCCCGCAATACCAGAGATTGATTATCTACACGCAAATCACGATTCGCCTCTGCCCGAAGGGAATTATAGGCTTCTGGCATAGAAACAGGAATGGTTTTTGTCCCCCGTACTGCAATAGCTTTTAGATTCTTAGCCCCCATCACTGCCCCTAACCCGGTTCTGCCAGCTACCCGACCGTGATCGGTTAAAATCAATGAATAGGGGATACCTGCTTCGCCTGCAGGTCCGATAACGGCTACCCGGAAACCCTTTGCCCCAATTTCCTGTAACACCCCCTGTTGGGTAGTATAAGTATCCGCGCCCCATAGCTTACGCGCATCGAATGTCTTCACTTTCCCGTCATCAATCACTAGGAACTGGGGGAAAGGCGCCTTACCGCGAATTAGGAGACCATCAAAACCTGCTTTTCGCAGTTCCGTTCCCCAAAACCCTCCACAATTCGACTCGGCCCAAAGGTGAGTTGCCGGCGATTTTCCACAGACGACAAACCTGCCAACTGCCGGTCCCGCAGTTCCGCTAAGAGGCCCTACCATGAACAACAAGGGAGCCTCTGGCGACAAGGGATCTAAATCTTGGCTTAACTCCTCATATAAGATGCGGGCACCTACTGAGGCGCCTCCCAGATATTGAGCCTGCCATTGGGCTGGAATTTCGAACGAGCCACATTCCCCAGTTGTAAGGTCGACATCTAAGAGCGGTTGCATGGCGAAATCCTTTAGATAATTGAAAGTTTGCTGACCTAACAAAATTGTACGGTAGAAACATCGAATTTTTTAGTAAGATTATTATACCGTTTACATTTGCTTACCGATTGATAAGTTGCTGATTTGGCATGTTTCTAGCAACGAGGAAAAGCAATGACAGCTCGGATTTTTGCAGAGAGTCGTTTCATAGCATTCTTGACACCCCTTGCAAGAATGACTATAATTACTGTTACTTGTAAGCGGGTGTCGCCAAGCGGTAAGGCAGCAGCTTCCCAAGCTGCCATTCGTGGGTTCGAATCCCATCACCCGCTCATTTTTACTTAAGGTTAAGGGTAAATTTACAGGATTTTTATGATTCCTAATGTAAAGTAAGGCTGATATGGAAACACTACAGACCCCACTCATCCTTTATGTTGAAGATAATCTCGATAACCGTATTCTGGTCAGACGCATTTTAGAGGCAGAAGGCTTTCAGGTTGAAGAAGCCTCCTCTGGACCAGAAGCTTTCGAAAAACTAAAAACCATAACCCCAGACCTGATCCTGATGGACATCAACTTACCTGAAATCGATGGCTACACATTAACTTCTACGCTAAAATCTCAACTCACGACTAGCATCCCCATCGTTGCCTTAACTGCAAATGTGATGAAAGGCGATCGGGAAAAAACCTTACAAGCTGGCTGTGACGGATATATTCAAAAACCAGTTGATGTTGATGCTCTCCCCAATCAGGTGCGGTCTTTCTTAAGCTCTAAAACAAAAGGATGAACATGGCCGGAGCTCTTACGGAAAAAGACCCTCAAAGCATTGGATTGCAAGATATTACTGTCTTAGTTGTGGAAGACAATGTTTCCAACTTTGTCTTGATAGCCCGTTTGCTCGGTTACTTAGGGATTCATTGCGAATGGAAAACTTCTGGCTATGAGGTGGTTGAATACGCCGATTTACTCCCAAAATTGGATTTAATTTTAATGGATATTCGTTTGCCTTATGAAGATGGTTATGAGGCTCTCAAGAAAATCCGATCTTCACCTAAGCTGGCCTCGATTCCTGTGATTGCAATAACCGCCGAAGCATCTATGGAACAAATGCAAAAAGCCCATGCCGCTGGTTTTAATGGCTTCATTGGCAAACCAATTAACCCAGATCGCTTTCCGGAACAGATTCAACAAATCCTGAACGGAGACCCCGTCTGGGAGCTGTAGGATTTCCCCCATGAGAAAGAAGAGAACATGAATCCACCAAATGACATCATCGAAAATCCAAATATCTTCGACCAAAGTGAGCCTGGTTATCAAGGTGTTTCTGAAGTTCGCTCCGAAGAACAAAGCTACTTTCTTAACGATGCGTTAATCTTGATCGATAGCTTCTTTCGAACGATATCGGGGATTCGGGATATTCGATCTTACATCACAATATTTCGCACCGAAGAGTCTCCGATTTTTCTATTGAAAGACCAAAAGTTACTCGCTACTCCCCCTACACCGCTGATGAATTATTTGATTACAGAGATGATGAAAAGCGGTTCTACGTTACTTTTTACCGACAATTCTCCAAAATTAGCCGAAAACTTAGGCAAACCAAGTGGCTCATCCTGGTTGATTGCGCCTTTAATGCGAGAAAATCAAATTATCGGTGCCATCATCATCCAAGGCCCAAAGAACGGCCCCTATTTTGCCGAGAGTGATAAGCAAATTTTAGCCTCTCTTACCGAACCGATCTCGAATCTATTCCAAAATGTCCTGAACCTTCAAGCTACTCGTAGAGCTCTTGACATCCAATATGAAGCTGTTAACGCGATTGCAAGGATTCAAGAAGACCTGGCAAAAATGACCGATAAACTTCTCGAAACCCTTGATGTTGATCTGGTACTTCAAACCAGCGTGATCGAGCTGCGAGATTTGTTTGATCTTGCAGAAGTTGAGATTCAATTGGTTGCCGATTAATTCTGGGATACCGTTGCTATTATAGAGGAAAAGAGCTATGAAATTCTTCCCCTCACTTCAGAAAGTTTCCATCCATACCCGGGTAATCGGGATGTTAACCCTGATAACCATTTTAGCAGTTTCTGGAACCGTTCTCACCGCAATATATACGACTCAGGAGATCGGAAGCAGCACACAAAACTTAGGTGGTGAGATTATTCAAGAACAAATTTCGGACTCTTTGGTTTCTCTGAACTACAATATCGCTGTAGATATCAGTCGATCGCTAGAAAAAACTGTGAGCGACGTAGAGTTTCTGTCCCAATACATCCTTCAGGTTTGGAGTCAATCCGAGCGAGAAGAAATGAAGTGGGCGCGTGAAGAAGTTATTCAGAAAGGTTCAATGGGGCAATATCTGAACAGTAAAAATGACACTTCTAGCGTCTTTGTTCCCTACTACGTTCCAATGACGGCTCAAATTACCAGTGAAATTCAAAAAAGCCGTTACCTAGATTTAGTCTTCAAATCAGTTCAAGGAAGCAACCCGAGTATTGCGGCTATATATTTCGCCACACCAAATAACCTAACCCGATACTATCCGAATATTGATCTCGGCAATGTCGTTCCACCGGATTTTACCGTAACGGAGCGACCATGGTATATCGCGGCTGTTGAAAAATCAGATCTCCGCCCCGAGGTTGTTTGGTCAACTATTTATGCAGATGCTACCGGTCTTGGTCTGGTCAGTACTGCATCCCGTGCCATTTATGATCATGGAAAATTGATCGGTGTGGTTGGGGTTGATTTACTTATTGAGGACATCCTGGCGTATGTCGAGAAATCATCTCTATTAAGAGGCGAATATAACTTTTTAATTGATGACCAAGGTTTTGCGCTAGCCATGCCTCCCCAGGCCTATCTCGATATTCTTGAACGCCAACCTGCAGAAGGAGAATCATTAACTAATGTGCGAGACACTCGGAATGATTTTCTTCCCGTCATTACCGAAATGCGCCGCGGCAATAGCGGTTTTAGAAAATTAACTGTCCAATCAAGAGACTTGTTGGTTGCTTATACCCCTATCCCCGGCACTAATTGGAGTATTGGCAGCGTTGTTGAGTCCGCTGTATATCTTCAACCACTTTCAGAACTGCAACAAAAGCTCCAAACCGTCACCCAACGTCTTATTATTACACAAATTCTGCCTTTATCGGTAGCCGTCTTAGTAGTGATTATCTTCTTAGGCTTGATTCTTGCAAATGTTATTACCACTCCAATCCAGCAACTAGCGTCCGCTGCTGAAAAACTCCGCCGCAATGAATGGGATGTTGAAATCCCTCAAGACGCCCCTGGAGAACTTGGCTTATTTGCCCAAACCTTCCGCAACATGGCAAATCAACTGAGAGATATTATTGCCAATCTGGAAGAAAAGGTTGCTGAGCGAACCGAAGCCTTGCGCAGGAGAGCCATTCAGTTACAGGCATCGGTTGAGGTTGGTCGTGCTGTGACCTCCGAACGCGATCTGGAAAAATTGCTCTCCATGGTTACCCATTTGATTAGTGAGCGCTTTGGTTTTTATCATGTGGGTATTTTCCTGGTTGACCCTAAAGGGGAGTACGCCTGGCTAAAGGCAGCCAATAGCGAAGGGGGACAGCGGATGTTGCAACGTCAACACCGCTTGAAAGTAAACGAACAAGGGATTGTCGGGTATGTTACCGGAACAGGTAAAGCCCGCATCGCTTTAGACGTTGGTGAAGACGCGGTCTTCTTTAACAATCCCGACCTTCCTTTCACACGTTCTGAAATGGCACTCCCCTTGATTGCTCAAGGAAAACTTCTCGGTGCACTGGATATCCAGAGTGAACAAGGTGGAGCATTTACCGAAGAGGATATTGAAGTCCTAAGCGGTATGGCGAACCTGATTGCTATTGCCATTCAAAACGCAGAGCTGTTTGCAGAAACCCAGGCAGCTCTTGAAGCGACTCGCCGAGCCTATCAAGAAATGAGCTTGCGGGGTTGGATTGAATTGATCAACCGTTCCCAACATCCAGCATACCTCAGCACACCCCTGAAAAAAGTTACCCCCTTACCCCACACATCCGCTCCTGTAATCGAAAAAGTCCGTCAAACTAACGCCATTCAAAAGGGAGACGATCATGAATTAGCCATCCCAATTATGGTCAAAGGTAATCGGATCGGGGTACTCCGTCTCCGTCGGCAAGCTCACCAACCCCCCTTTACCGATACCGATATTGATTTGTTCCAGGATATTGCCCTGCGGATTGGAACAGCGCTGGAAGCAGCTCGCCTCTATCAAGAATCACAAAAAAGAGCCTTGCGTGAAAAACTGGTCGGTGAAATCACCTCCAAGATTCGCTCATCGAATGAGCCGAAAGAGATTCTCAAGATAGCCGTTGAAGAGCTGCAAAAAGCTCTCCAGGCAACCAAGGCGCAAGTGGCTTTCTTCGCCTCGAAATCAACTCTGAGTGATAACGGACACCGTGAGGAATTAGAATGAGTTACGTGATAGCGATTGCAAATCAAAAAGGTGGGGTTGCAAAAACCACCACGGCTGTTGGACTGAGCGGAGCGCTTGTCCAGGAAGGTTACGATGTCTTGGCGATCGATCTGGATGCCCAAGCCAATCTCACGATAGCCTTAGGCATAAATCCTCTCCAGGTGCGCCGTTCGATTGCCGATATTTTTATCAATGCCGAAAAGCTCGCTTCTGTCATTCAGGATACCAATCTGCCCGGTCTGGAGCTTGTCCCGTCAAACAAGGACATGGAACTTTCTGAGCGTTTTGTCCCACTGCGCCAAAATCATGAAATTCTCTTACGTCAGCAATTATCCACACCGGAAATCTCATCTGTTTATGATTTTGTTGTCCTGGATTGTCCTCCTTACCTTGGCGCAATCACCACTAACGCTCTGGTGGCAGCACAAATGCTCATTATTCCCACGCAAGCCGAGGTTTTTTCTCTGAACGCGCTAAAGAACATGATTGCCCAGGTCAAAACAATTCGCCAAACTCTAAATCCCGCCCTGACTTACCGCATCCTAATTACCCTGCGCGACGTGCGCAGTCGCGTTCATCGCACGATGAGTGAACAACTTTTCAACGCATTTCCAAATGGCATTCTAAATACAACCATCGATATGGACACCAAACTGCGTGAAAGTGCATTGGTAGGTATGCCGGTCACCTTTTGTTACCCAAAGAGCCGCGGGGCACAGCAATATCGGTCACTTGCGATGGAGATCTTAGAATATGTGCGCCAAAAAAATCTCATCCCAGCTTGAAAATTTGCTTTTTGAGCTCAATCAAGAAGCGCTGCAAACCCTACCGGAGGGAGCGCCGAATCTACAACCGGAATCTTTGCCGTCAAACCTCTCCTTAGATATTGACAGAGCAGAGAGACTGCCGCTAACTGGCGATTTCGGCAAGAGATACCCGGTAAGTCACCCGGAGCCATTAATTCCTTCAGGTAAGGAAACGGTAATTGTTCAATCGAATGGCAGGATAAAAACTGTCCCATTATCCGCCGGCGAGACGCCTCCATCTGAGTTATTTCTAACCGATTTGGGGCCGAAAGCCTACCAAAACCAGCAATTACTCCTTCAAGATGCGCAAGACCATCAACCTGCAGTTCTATCTTTGGCAAAACCGGTTGGCGAGCAAGAATTTCTGCTTGAATTTATCAAAGACCCATCTCAACCCAAATGGGACCCCGATGAAATCCTTCTGCTGGAACAGGTAACCAACCAGTTACAACTTGCTCTTGAAAACGCTGATTTGTTCCAAAAAACCAAAGAAGCGCTGCAAGAGACCGAACAAAGAGCCAAAGAATTACATATCCTGAACGAATTTGGACTATCGCTGACCAATGCTACCAATCTGCAGATAATCTATCAAACCGTCTATGACTGTGTCTCTCGTTTAATGAATGCCTATAACTTCTACATTGCTATTTACAACGAGCAGAGCGATAGCCTTTCGTTCCCATTTGTGATCTCAGATGGAGTTTTGGTCGATAAGGCTCACTCAGAAGCAGAGTTTTGGATGGGAGAACAGCCCGTTGAAGGTTTGACCGGGCATATCATTCGAACCAAACAACCGATACTGCTAACCGAAGGGGTTGAAAATCAATCACACTATCCAAGCCTGAATTATATCCAAATCGGGGATGTGGCTGCGAAATCCTGGTTAGGCGTCCCAATGCTCTATGGCGACAAGGTGATTGGTGTAATCTCCGTCCAGCATGAGCATATTGCCAACTTATATGACCAACATCATGTTGAGCTCTTGACCACTATCGCCACCGGCACAGCAATTGCCATCCAGAACGTTCAATTCCTTCAAGAATTAAGTCAACGGGCAGAACAACTGCAAACGGCTGCCGAAATCGCCCGCGATACTTCTGGCACACTTGCGTTGGATCAGCTCCTAAACCGAGTAGTTAATTTGGTCAGAGATCGCTTTGGTTTCTACCATTCTTCCATCTTCCTGGTTGATGAAAACCGCCAATACGCCGTTGTGCGCGAATCGACCGGAGAAGCGGGCGAAGCGATGAAACGCGCCGGACATAAGCTGGCGGTCGGGTCCAAATCGATCATTGGCTATGTGACGCAACACGGTGAACCGCTGGTCATTAACGATGTGTCGCAAAGCGATATCCACCGCCCCAATCCGCTTCTCCCGGAGACGAAATCCGAACTGGGCATTCCCTTGAAAATTGGCGACCAGGTGATCGGCGCGCTCGATGTCCAATCCACCCAAAAGAACGCCTTTTCAGCCGATGACGTCTCAGTCTTGCAATTGCTTGCAGATCAAATTGCAGTTGCCATCAGTAATGCTCAGGCATACGAACTCTCGCAGCAAGCCATTGAGGAAATGGCAAAAGCTGATCAATTAAAGAGCCAGTTCCTGGCGAACATGAGCCATGAGTTACGCACGCCGCTCAACTCCATCATCGGCTTCTCACGAGTGATCCTAAAAGGTATCGATGGCCCGATTACTGACTTGCAAAGACAAGACCTCAATGCAATTTACAATTCTGGACAGCACCTGCTCAGCCTCATCAATGACATTCTCGACTTGTCAAAAATCGAGGCCGGCAAGATGGAATTAATGTTTGAAGATGACGCTAATCTGAATGAAATCATTCAAGGAGTCTTACCAACGGTTCGAGGGCTAATCAAAGATAAACCCATTGAGCTCATCGTCAATCTAGAGCCCAATGTTCCTTTGGTTCGCGCTGACCCAACAAAAATCCGTCAAGTCCTGCTCAATTTGCTCTCGAATGCTGCCAAATTCACCGAACAAGGCTCAATTACGATTCAAACCCAAATCGAAAGAATCAATTCTCACGAAGAAGTCCTGATCAGTGTAACCGATACCGGGATCGGAATTGCCGAAGAAGATCAATCAAAGTTATTCGAACCTTTCTCCCAGGTCGATGCCTCACCAACTCGGAAAACCGGTGGTACCGGTCTGGGACTTTCAATCTCACGCTATCTGGTTGAGATGCATGGAGGTAGGATTGGCTTGAAAAGCGAATTGGGGAAAGGTTCGACCTTTTATTTCACCATCCCTGTTCCAAGCTCCAATCCAGAGTCTCCTGAAATGCCAAATGCAACTCAAAACGCCATCCCATCTAATTCTAATACGGTATTAGCCATAGACCGGGAAGAGCTGGTTCTCAACCTATACGAACGTTACCTGGCTGATCACGGACATCGAGTTGTGAAATGCTCCACACCCGAACAGGCTATCCAACTGGCAGAAACCTTATCCCCATCAGTGATCATTATTGACCCAGCAATAGAGTTCAATTCTGACCCCACCAAGGATGGTTGGCATCTCATCCAAGAATTAAAATCAAAGCCTGCCACAGCAAAAATCCCAGTTGTTGTCTGTTCCCTGATTGACGACCGGGAACGCGCCAGCCAGTTAGGGATCAATGACTATTTGCTTAAGCCTATAATGGAAGATGACTTAACCTCAGCCATTAAAAAGATCATTCAAGGTGTGAAAACATAGATGTCTCAACCCAACTTCTTCGTCCAATGCCTGGATTGTGGAAACACAGAACCCTTTCGGGTTAATCAAACAGCTTGCTCCCATTGTGGGAGCAACTGGCGTGAAGTGCACTACAACCTTGCTAAGGTAAAAGATATTTTTGAAAAATCTCTACCCGAACGCCCCTTTAACTTGTGGAGATACCGCGAGTTATTACCTATTACCGAATATCTTCCCTATCTATCCATGGGGGAAGGCGGTACACCACTCATCCACGCCAACAACCTCGGAATGATGCTTGGCTGTCCGACCTTATTCGTCAAAGATGAACGTCAAGGTCCTACAAACTCATTTAAAGACCGTCAGGCAGCCGTAGCCATTGCGGCAATGAAAGAAGCCTCCGTCACCGAAGCCGTTTTAGCCTCAACCGGCAATGTAGCCATCGCTTACTCTGCCTATGCCGCCAGAGCAGGAATTAAGTTGTGGGCTTTTCTAACCAGCCTTGTCCCCCTAGAAAAAATGCGCGAAGTGGCTATTTACGGGACAAAAGTCATTAAAGTGACAGGCACTTACGATGAAGCCAAGCGACTGGCAGCGGAGTTTGCGCGCCAACGCCACCTGCATCTTGAACGGGGAGCTGGTTCAATCCCCTCGGTCGAATCGATGAAAACTCTGGCTTTTGAAATCTCGGAGCAGCTAACCTATACCTTGGAAAGCATTGCCCCTTCTAAAACGGTCTCGACAACAAAGTGGAAAGCTCCCGACTGGTATGTGCAATCCGTTAGTGGTGGAATAGGTCCATTGGGTGTCCTGAAAGGATTTACAGAATTGTATCAAATGGGATTGATCGATCGCATCCCTTCAATCGCTTGTATTCAGGCAGAAGGATGCGCTCCGATGGTAAAGGCCTGGAAAGCCAACAAAGCCGTTGCCGATCCGGTTCTGAATCCCCAAACACATATCACAACCCTATCAACCGGTGACCCCGGTCGCACGTACACCCTGCTCCGAGAAAGAATATTAGAATCTGGAGGGGGCGCATTTGAAAGTGTCAGCGACGAAGAAACCTTTCGCACCATTCATATCCTTGCCAAACTCGAAGGTCTATCTACCGAATCGGCTGCTGCGGTCGCTTTTGCCGGAGCCATAAAGCTATTCCGACAAGGCATTATCAAACCAAATGAAATTGTGGTCATAAACTGCACCGGCCACACAATGCCGGTCGAAAATCTCATTCTGGGCGATGGTTGGGCAACCGACATTTCTGTTTCCAGAACCGAGATGGAAACCAAACCCCAGGAAGGCCTTTACGGGGCATTGAGTAATTTGACCCCAGAAAAAGTGCGCAAAATTGTCATTATTGATGACGTTGAAGACGCCCGTCGTCTACTCCGCCGCATTTTACAATCTCAAGGCGACTTTATTATTCGTGAAGCAGAAAACGGTATCACAGGTATTCAAATTATCAAAGAGGATCCACCAGACGTAATTATCTTAGACTTAATGATGCCCGAAGTCGATGGGTTTGCCGTCCTGAATCAGCTTCAGGAATATCCAGATTTGGCTTCCATTCCAGTTATTGTGGTCACAGCCAAAGAATTGACAAAAGAAGAAGCCCTCTTGCTGAAAGGCAAAGTAAAAGCCTTAATGCATAAGGGA
>Ga0209101_1001629_pt1 | contig 16123 bp, 14 predicted proteins | sample ConPoolayeCmetaG_FD_185481 | JGI IMG/M metagenome (GOLD analysis project Ga0209101, IMG submission 185481) | Hot spring microbial mat communities from California, USA to study Microbial Dark Matter (Phase II) - Cone Pool mat layer C metaG... ...
GTGGTGGGGTGCTCGGCCACCATGTCCGGCGCAAGCAGCCGTGGGCAGCGCTCGGCTACCTCGTCACGACGATCGGAACGACCGGGCTCGGCCTCGTGCAGAGCACGGGCGCGCTCGTCGCCCTGCGCGGACTCGCGTGGACGGGGCGCGGGTTCCGTTCGCCCCTGCGCGATTATCTGCTGGCCGACGCCGTGGAGCCCACGCACTTCGGGCGAGCCTACGGGCTCGAGCGCGCCGGCGACATGTTGGGCGCCGTCGCCGGGCCCCTGATGGCGACGCTGCTCGTCGGCCTCGGGGTCGAGTTCCAACGGGTCATCCTCCTCGCCGTGGTCCCGGGGCTGCTCGCGACGAGCGCCATGGCCTTCCTGCCGCGCGAGCGCGCGCTGCCGCCGTCGAGCGCCCCGATGTCAGGCGCCATGGCCCCGGCGCGCGCCGCTTTCCCCCGCCGCTTCTGGCTCTTTCTCGGGGGCGTGACCCTGTTCGGTCTCGGGGATTTCTCACGCACCTTTCTCGTCTGGCTCGCGGCGCGTGCACTCGGCGAGGACGGCCCGCCCGCCGGCGGGACCGTGTCGATGGCGGTGCTGCTCTACACGGTCCACAACGTGGTGGCCGCGCTGGCCGCGTATCCCGCTGGCCACCTCGGCGATCGACGCTCGAAGCTGCGCGTGCTCGTTGCGGGCTATGGGATCGGGGTCGTGACCAATCTCCTGCTTGCTGCGACCGGCACGCAGGTCGGCTGGCTCGTCCTCGCCATCGTGCTCTCCGGCGTCTACATCTCGGTCGAGGAGACGCTCGAGAAGGCGGTCGCGGCCGACCTCCTGCCGCCCGAGCTGCGGAGCCTCGGCTTCGGTATCCTGGCCTGCGCCAATGCCGTCGGCGACATGGTCTCGAGCGTGTACGTCGGGCTGCTCCTCGAGCAGGGGGCGCCTTTCCCGGCCTTCGCTCTCGCGGCAACCTGCGGCGCGCTGGGGGTGGGCTGGATGATCGTCGCCCTGTGGCGGCCCGGCACTCGTCGGGACTGAGGGGCCACGGACCGCTTCCGACCCGAGGGGCGGCTGCGCTATGGACAGGCACACGACGTCCAAGGAGGTGTGTGCCCCCATGACCCCCACCGCTCACGCACGCGAGACCACGGCTGCCCCGCGCCGCTACCAGCTCTTCATCGACGGCAAGTTCGTCGACGCGCAGAGCGGCAAGACCTTCCTGACCATCTTCCCCCATGACCGCTCGGTCCAGGCCGAGGTGGCCGAGGGGGACAAGGCGGACATCGACGCCGCAGTGGCCGCGGCCCGGCGCGCGTACGAGCAGACCTGGTCGGCGGCGCTGCCCCAGGAACGCGCGCGGCTGCTTCACCGGATGGCGGATCTCATCGAGCAGCGGGCCATGGAGATCGCGGCCCTCGAGACGCTCGACGTCGGTATGCCGGCGATGCTGGCGACGGGCATGGTCATGCAGGCGGTCGAGGTCTTCCGCTACTGGGCGGGGTGGGCCACGAAGCTCCACGGACTCACCAGCTCCTCCATGCAGCCCGGCGAGTTCCTCGGCTACACGCTGCGCGAGCCGCTCGGCGTCGTCGGCGGCATCACCCCCTGGAACGGCCCGTTCATCATGGCCGCATGGAAGACGGCCCCGGCGCTCGCCTGCGGGAACACCGTCGTGCTCAAGCCGGCGGAGCACACCCCGATGACGGCCATGGAGCTGGCCCGCGTGGCCGCCGAGGCCGGACTGCCCGAGGGCGTGCTGAACGTCGTGCCGGGCTTCGGGCCGACGGCCGGCGCCGCGCTCGCCCAGCACAGCGGGGTCGACAAGATCGCCTTCACGGGCGAGCACGTCACCGGGCGGCTCGTGGTCCAGGGCTCGACGACGAACCTCAAGACCGTCACCCTCGAGCTGGGCGGCAAGTCGCCGCACATCATCTTCGACGACGTCGACCTCGAGACCGCGGTGACGAACGCGCTCTTCGGCCTGTACGTCAACACCGGCCAGGTCTGTTCCGCGGGCACCCGCTTGTTGGTCCAGCGCTCGATCTACGATCCCTTCGTCGAGCGCTTCGTCGAGCGCTCGCAGCAGATCGTCGTCGGCGATCCACGCGAGTTCACCACGCGCATGGGGCCGCTCGTCTCGGAGGAGCAGCTCCTCAAGGTCGAGCGCTACGTGGCGATCGGCAAGCGCGAAGGCGCCCGGCTCGCCTGCGGGGGGAGCCGCCCGAGCGATCCCGCGCTCGCCAACGGCTTCTACCACCTGCCGACGGTGTTCACGGCGGTCGACAACGCCATGCAAATCGCGCAGGAGGAAATCTTCGGTCCGGTCGGCGTGGTCATTCCCTTCGAAACCGAGGACGACGCCGTCCGCATCGGCAACGACGTGATCTACGGGCTCGCTGCGGGTGTGCAGACGCGGGACGTCAAGCGAGCCCATCGCGTGGCACGCCGCCTGCAAGCTGGCACTGTGTGGATCAATACCTGGCACAAGATCGAGAGCAACGCGCCCTTCGGGGGCTACAAGCTCTCGGGGTATGGGCGAGAGAACGGCCCGACGATGATCGAGCATCTGACACGCCTCAAGCAGGTCTGGGTCGACCTGAACGACTTCACGGTCGACCTCTTCGGCATGTGAGGCGAGACCGGCTGATCGGGGTGGCCCTGGCGCTCTTGCTCGCGACCGGCCGGGCGGTGCTGGCCGAGCCCCTGCCCGGCCCTCCCCTGGTGTTGCCGCCGGCGGGGATGCCCTTCTACGGCTTGCCGCCGCTCGCGCCGCCGCCGGCCTGGTGTTGGGTCGAGGTGCGGCTCTTCGAGAGCTTGCGGACCGGGCCCATCGACTACTGCCGCCGCCGGCTCCGCTACCGCCCGGGAGCGCTCGAGTGCTACCGCATCATCGACAACGTCTGCCTCGCACCGACAACCGCCGGCCAGTGGATCACCGGACGCTCCCCGATTCGACGCGAGGTACTGCGCTGCCCCGCCGGACCCGAACCACCCGTCTGCCGGCGGCTCGACCTCGAGTGAGCCATGCTCACCAGCCGAGCTGGCGGCTCGCGAGATCCTTCATGATCTCCTCGGCGCCGCCACCGATGGCGTTCACCTTCACCTCGCGGTAGATGCGCTCCACCGCCTGGCCGCGCAGGTAGCCGGCGCCCCCCAGGATCTGCACGGCTTCGGAGGCGCAGAAGGCCATGGTCTGCGTCGCCTGGTTCTTGAGGGCGCACAGCTCCGCCACCGGGCTTTCGCCCTGATCGACCCGCCAGGCCGTCTGCTCGAGGAAGGCCTGTGTCGCCCAGACCCGCTGCTGCATGTCGACCAGCTTGTGGCGAATCACCTGGTGCTTGATGAGCGGCTTGCCGAAGGTCTCGCGCTGCCGGGCCCATGCGACCGCCTCGTCGATGCACACCTGGGCGAAGGCGTTGGCGCTGGCCGCGAGCCCGAGCCGCTCGTCGTTGAAGTTGAGCACGATGCCGAGAAAGCCCTGGTTCTCCTCGCCGATCAGGTTGGTCACGGGGACCCGACAGTCGTCGAAGTACAGGGTCGCGGTGTCCGAGGCCCACCAGCCCATCTTCGTGAGCGGCGTGCGCGAGAACCCCGGGGCATCGCTCTCGACGAGCAGCAGGCTGATGCCCGCCATGCCCGGGCCCCCCGTGCGGACCGCGACAGTGATGTAGTCGGCGCGCATACCGGAGGTGATGAACGTCTTTTCGCCTTTCACCACGTAGACGTCGCCCTCGCGGCGCGCGGTGGTGCGCAGGTTCGCGACGTCGGAGCCGCCCGTGGGCTCGGTGATGGCGAGCGCCGCGATCTTGCGGCCGGCGAGGATGTCCGGCAGCACGCGGGCCTTGAGCTCGGGCGACCCGAGTCTGGCGATCGGCGGGGCGCCGATCGTATGGCTCATGAGCGAGGCACAGATGCCGCCAGCGCCGCAGCGGGCGAGCTCCTGGCCGGCGATGATCCCGTGGAAGCGGTCGGCCAGGATGCCGCCATACTCTTCGGGAAAGCCGAGGCCGAGCAGTCCCACCTCGGCCGCTTTCGCGTACAGCTCGCGCGGGAAGGTGCCAGCCTCGTCCCAGGCGGACGCATGCGGCGTGATCTCGCGTGCGACGAAGCGGCGCACCTGCTCGCGAAACGCTTCGTGCTCGGGGGTGTAGTACGGACTGCGGCGTGCGCCGGGGGCGTCGGGGAAAATGCTCATCGGAGCCACCGCTTCTCGGCCCCGCGCAAGCGGAGTCAAGAGCGGGCTCAGGGCTCGCGCGCCCACGGCGAAAAAACGCTTGCCCGAGAGGAGTGCAGGGCGCTAATCGCCCCTGGTGCGTTCCCACCGCTCGCTCGTCCTCGTGGTACCGCTGCTGGGTGCCCCGCTTCTCGTGGCTGCGGGACGCGCCGAGACACCGCTGCCCGCCGTCGAGGGACCCATCGCTGGCCCGGGGACGGCCTTCGTCCAGGCGACGAGCTTCGATCTCGCGGACGTCGGCTATGTGCAGGAAGAGTACTTCATCGCCGGGACTGCGCGGGCGTGGACGCCCGCGGGCCCGCTCGGCGACGATGGCCGCTGGGCCGTGACGGCCGGCGAGACCGCCCCCTTTCGGACCCGCCTGGTTGTGCATCGCCCCATCGATCGCAAGGCATTCACCGGCACGGTCGTGGTCGAGTGGCTCAACGTGAGCGGCGGCCTCGATGCCGCCCCCGACTGGACCATGGCACACACGGCCTTCGTCCGTCAGGGCTGGGCCTGGGTGGGCGTCTCGGCCCAGGTCGTCGGTGTCGAAGGCGGGTCGGCGCTGGTCGGCGTCGTCTCGTTGCCGCTGAAGGCGGTCAATCCCGAACGGTACGGCCGCCTCCAGCATCCTGGCGACAGCTTCTCCTACGACATCTTTTCCCAGGCTGGCCAGGCGATCCGCGCGGCCACCGGGCCGCGTCCGCTCGGCGACCTCCCGGTACGACGCCTCCTGGCTGCGGGCGAATCGCAGTCGGCATTTCGTCTGGTCACCTACGTGAACGCGATCCATCCCGTGGCCCGCGTCTACGACGGTTACTTCATCCACAGCCGTGGCGGGCTCGCGCTCGCCGGGCTGTCAGAGCCCCCGCAGCCGGCGATCCCGGTCCCCGGCGCCGCGCCCGTTCGCGACGACATCGATGTGCCGGTCCTGATCTTCCAGACCGAGACCGATCTCACCTTCCTCGCCTCGGTCGCGGCGCGACAGCCCGACGCCGGCAACGTGCGGCTGTGGGAAGTGGCAGGCACGGCCCACGCGGATGCCTACACGCTCGTGGTCGGCCCGGGCGACCGCGGCGACTCGCCGGCCGTGGCCGGGCTCGTCGTCACCGCAGCGCCGATCCCGGGTCTGATCGAGTGCGCTCGGCCGATCAACGCGGGGCCGCAGCACTTCGTCGGCAAGGCAGCCTTCGTCGCCCTCGAGCGCTGGGTTCGTCGGCGCAAGCCGCCGAGAGCCGCGCCGCGGCTCGAGGTGACGCCCGGCCCGCTGCCGGCGATCGTCGTCGACGAGCACGGCAACGCCCGCGGCGGGATTCGCACGCCTGCGGTCGATGTGCCCATCGCGACCTTCACGGGCGAGCAGGACGGCTCGATCCTCTGCCGCCTGTTCGGCTCGACCACGCCCTTCGACGGGGCGAAGCTGCGCTCGCTCTACCCGACGCGGGGAGTCTTTGTGCGCAAGTACCGGCGGGCCCTCGCCCGGGCGGTACGCGCCGGGTGGATTCTCCGGCCGGACGCCAAGCTGATGCGTGCCTGGGCGGCAGGCGCGGGCATCGGGGGCTGAGACGTTCGGCCGGCGCCGTACTTGACGCCTTACGTCGTCCGGACCATGGTCGAGCTTCCGGCATGGGCCGGCGGAGGCACGCACGATGACACAGCTCGAATCGGCACGCCGGGGGATCGTCACGCCGGAGATGCGGCGTGTGGCCCAGCGCGAGGGACGGACCCCGGAGTTCATTCGCGACGAGGTCGCGCGGGGGCGTCTCGTCATCCCCGCCAACGTCCGCCACCTCGCCGGTTCGGGAGGAGAGACGCCAGCCACGGGGCGAGACGCCGCGCGGAGCTATCCCGAGGACGCCGTCGGCCATCCGGGAGCCCAGAGCGACGCGCGCCTATGGGTCAACCAGACCGTGGCGCAGCGCGCGGCTGCGCTCGCCGATGCGGAGCGGCTGCGGGGAGAGCGGGCCCCCCGGCGCCTCGATCCGACGGGGATCGGGCGCATGATCACGACGAAGATCAACGCCAACATCGGCGCCTCGCCCGTGTCCAGCTCCACGGCCGAGGAGGTCGAGAAGCTCTACTGGGCGCAGCGCTACGGCGCCGACACGCTCATGGATCTGTCCACCGGGGGCGACCTCGGGGCCTGCCGCCAGGCCATCATCGATCATGCGACGATCCCGATCGGGACCGTGCCCATCTATTCCATGATCGTGGGCCGGCGCATCGAAGACCTGAGCTACGACATGATTCTCGCCGAGATCGAGCGCCAGGCGAAGCAGGGCGTCGACTACTTCACCATCCACGCCGGCGTGCTGCGCGAGCACCTCGCGCTCGTCGGGCCGCGCGTGACGGGCATCGTCTCGCGCGGCGGCTCGCTCCTCGCCAAGTGGATGCTCTACCACGGCAAGCAGAACCCCATGTACACGCTCTTCGACGAGATCAGCGCCATCATGCGGGAGTACGACGTGACCTATTCCCTGGGCGACGGGCTGCGCCCGGGATGCCTGGCGGACGCCAGCGATGCGGCGCAGCTCGCCGAGCTTCGCACGCTCGGCGAGCTCGTGCAGCGGGCGCGCGAACACGGCGTGCAGGTCATGGTGGAGGGGCCCGGGCATGTCCCGCTCGACCAGATCGGCTGGAACATGCGGCTCCAGCAGGAGCTGTGCGACGACGCGCCGTTCTACATCCTGGGGCCGCTTGTGACCGACGTGTTCCCTGGCTACGACCACATCACCTCGGCCATCGGCGCTGCCGAAGGCGCCCGACATGGCGCCGCGATGCTGTGCTACGTGACGCCCAAGGAGCACGTCGGCCTGCCGAAGGCCGAGGACGTCAAGCAGGGCTGCATCGCCTACAAGATCGCGGCGCACGCCGGCGACGTGGCGCGCGGCGTGGCGGGCGCCCGTGCCTGGGACGACGACATGTCGCGGGCGCGCGCGGCGCTCAACTGGCCTCGCCAGTTCGAGCTCGCCTTCGACGGCGAGACGGCGCGTGCCCTCCACGACGAGGACCTGAGCGTCGATACCGACTTCTGCGCCATGTGCGGCCACGACTGGTGCAGCATGCGCATTTCGAAGGAGATCGCGGAGTTCGCGAGCGGGAAAGATCCCGCCTTCCAGCCCGAGCGACGCGCCATGCGTTCGCCAGGCGTCGGGCCGGAAGGTCGCGAGCTGCTGCGTGCCCGGGGGGTGATGCCGGTGATTGCGGGGCGGCACGCATGCCACTCCGATCACGTGCCGGACGCGGACCGCGCGCGTGCGGTACAGGAGCAGCTTGCCGGGGAGCAGGCCGCATCCCCCTGAGGAGAGGACCATGCTGATCGGGCTCTACCGGTCGAAAAAGGAGCTCAAGGAGGCCATCGGGCAGCCCCTGCGCTTCGAGCCGACCAACGTCTTGGTGAGCGAGTACACGCCCTTCGGTCGGGTCGTCGTCCGTGGCCCGGTGGCCCACGGGAAACATCGGCCCTGGGTCGCCGAGGTGACGCTCATCGACGGGGTCATTCGGCGCGTCGATTAGAGGCAATTGGATCGGATCAGGCTCCGCAGCGCTGCGGGCGACGCGCGCTCAGAAGTCGCGCCGGCGATAGGCGCGTGCGGCAACCCCCAGCGGCAGGGCGATCCAGAGGAGGAGGGCGGCGAAGGCCAGCGCGGGGCCCACGGCGGTGCCGAAGAAGCGCTCGAAGACGGCGCCCGTGTAGCCGAGCAGCGCAGCGACGTCGAGTCGCAGCAGCACCACGATGCGCGCCAGATCCACGGGATTGAGGAGCGTGAGGACCACCAGCGGCTGCTCGAGCGGGTAGGCCTCGAAGAGGATGACGGCGACGAGCAGGAGGCCGTCGTAGAGCACCGTGCAGAACAGCCATAGGAACAGCAGCGTCCCGAGCGCGCGGAGCCGGTTGTCGGTGAGCGTGGCAGCCAGCAGGGCCAGCGCGGTGAAGATGGCCGTGAGGAGCATCCCGCCGACGAGGAGCGCGGCGAGCGACCAGAAATCCTCGGGATGGTCGCGTCCGTACCAGAGGAAGGGGCCGGCAACGCCCACGACGAAGCCCAGCGCGAGCGCGATGGCGAGCCCGGCGTACTGCCCGTAGAAGACGCTCCGCCGGTCGATAGGCTGCGCGAGGAGGAGCTCGGTGAACTCGCGCGAGCCGTAGAACTGCGTCATGGCGAAGACGGCGCTCACCAAGGGGACGACGAGCAGCACGACACTCAACAGGCTCACGATGGCCTGCGCGGGCTCCTCGCCGAAATAGAAGAGCGCCCAGCCGGTCGCGGCGAAGAATCCGGCGTAGCCGAGGAGCCAACGGCTGCGCAGCAGGTCGGCGACGGTGTAGCGCGCCACCTTGAGCGCGTGGCTCACCGCGCCTCTCCTTCCATCAGGTGCGCAATGGCCCGCTCCAGGGTCGGCTCGCCGGTCCGCGTCCGGATGGCCTCGAGCGAGCCGTCGAAGAAGATCTGGCCTTCGACGAGGAACACGATCCGGTCGGACATCTCCTCGAGATCGCTCATGACGTGGGAGGCGAGCAGGATGGTCTTGCCCCGGGCGCGCTCCTGCGCCAGGCGATCCTTGAAGCGGCGGCTCGAGAGCGGGTCGAGACCGACGGTGGGCTCGTCGAGCACGAGCAGATCGGGGTCGAACATGAGCGCGAGCACGGCGCTGATCTTCTGGCGGGTGCCTCCCGACAGCACGCCCAGCGGCCGGTCGAGGGCCGGACCGAGCTCGAAGAGCTCGAGAAGCTCGCGCTCGTGCGGTGCGGGGGCTCCGCGCAGATCCTTGACCAGCGCCAGCAGCTCCGTCAGCACCAGGTTCTCCGGGAAGCGCGCTGCCTGCGGCATGTAGCCGAGCCGTGCCCGGTAGCTCCACGAGCGGCGGACCGGGATGCCGCCGACGATCACCTCCCCGCTGTCGGGCACGACGAGGCCGACCAGGGTCTTGATGAAGGTGGTCTTGCCCGCCGCGTTCGGTCCGACGATCGCCGTGACGCTCCCGCCGGCGATCGTCAGATCCAGGCCCCGCAGGACCTGCAGGGGCCCGAAGGCCTTGCGCAGCGCCCGGACGGCGATCACGAGGCGCTCCGCATCAGCGGCCGGTGGTCGGCGAGCACGCGCGGGGTGAGAATGGGCAGCACGCGCTCCGCCAGGTCGAGCAGCTCGAGAAAGGGGCTGCGCAGCAGAATGAGCGCCGGCGGGTAGCGTTCGACGAGCAGGGCGAAGAGCTTGACGGGGCGATGCGGGACGTCGCCGATGCCGTCGCGTCCGAGGTCGTAGCCCCGATACTCGCTCCAGTAGTTCTCGAGGAAGGCGTTGAAGCTCCGTGTGCCGTTGGTCGTGACCTCGAAGGTGTTGGCGACGAAGGTGTTCTGCGCGAAGACCACGCCCATCGAGTTCGCCATGATGCGCAGCGCCCAGCCGTTGCGCTCGAAGCGGTTACGGGTCACCGACACGCGATTCGCGCCCTCGGCGAAGATGCCGGTGGTGTTGCGCCGGAAGCGGTTGCCCCAGATGTCGCTGTCGGCGATGTCCTTGAGCAGGAGCCCGTACGCGGCGGCACCCCAGTTGTCCTCGAAGAGGTTCTCGCGCATCGTGATCTGCTTCGAGTACATGACCGCCACCCCCGCGTTGCTCGTGCGGAACACGTTGCGGACATACTCGATCCGCTCGGAAAACATGAAGTGCAGCCCGTAGCGGAGATTGCGCTCGCTCGCGTTGTCTTCCACCAGGGCCTTGCGGACGAACTCCAGATAGATGCCGTCCCGGTGCCCCTGGACGCGGTTGTGGCGAATGCGCACGTGATCCGCGTTCCAGACGTGGATGCCGTTGCCCGAGGAGGTTTCGGCGACCGCTGCGCCGAGGATCGCGTTGCCCTCGACCGTGCAGGCCTTCACCTCGGCGAGGTAGATGCCGAAGAAGGTATTCAGCAGCCGGTTGCCGGCGATCGTGCAGTCCGTGACACCCTCGGCGCGAATGCCCGCCAGATCCCGCACGTAGCTCATCCCGGAGTTGGCGACCACGAAGCCGCGCACCGTGACGTCGCTGGCCCGGATGCTGAGGATCTCCACCTGGCCCGCCCCGTCGAGGACGGGCTCTCCCTCGCCGAGCAGCGTGAGCGGCCGGTCCACCACGATCGCCCCCTCGCGGTAGGTTCCGGCCTGGACCCGGACGGTATCGCCGGGGGCCGCTGCGGCAATGGCGGCCTGGACGCTCGCCAGGGGACAGCCCGGGCAGACCACGAGCTCGGCAGCGGTCACCCAGCGCGCCGCGAACAGGGCTCCGGCCACGAGCCAGAGCGGAACCTGGCGCGGCAGGCGGGGATTCACTGCGGCGGGGCCGATGGTCGGACGCCAGGGGCAGGCTGTGCGCCGCTCGCCCGGCGCAGGGCCGGAAGCTCGGCCCACCGGAGCTCGTCCCCCCCGAAGGCGGCACGCGCCTGCGCGAGCTCGTCCTCGCTCGAGAACGCGAGGACCCCGAGCCCCATCGGGCTGTGCACGCGAGGGGTGTGCAGCCAGCGGGCGCTTCGCACGTCGATGAGACGTCCCGGATGTGCGAAGTCGGCCACCCAGCGCGAGTGGATCGCCTCCTCGGCCAGCGCCTCGCGCTCCGTGAAGCCGATCAGGCACTCGATCGCGTCGAAGGTGTAGGCCTTCCCGGTGCGCATCACGAGCTGGCTCGCGAAGCGTGGGTCGGTGATGCGCATCCGGCAGGCGGCACATTCGTCCTCGCCGTAGCGGATCTCGACGGGGCCCGGCTCGCACCCCGCGAGCAGCAGGGCCAGGGCAGGGAGCAGCGCGGCTCTCACCGCGCACGCCCTCTCCACTCGACCACGACCGCCAGCAAGGCCAGCAGCCCGGCCGCGAAGGCCGCGAGGCCCCCCACGTCCGGATAGGTGGTGATCTCGAAATTCGCCAGATTCTTCGTGCCGATGATCGGGGGCACGAACGGTGGAAGCTGGATCGGTGCCTCGGGGCTGAGGTTCGTGCCGTAGTCGTACAACCACCAGTAAAAATCCGCGAGCCCGGCCAGCCCGAGCACCGCGAGGGTGACGAACCAGGCCACCAGCCAGGCGAAGCGCCCCAGGATGGCGACGAGGAGCCCGCTCGCGCTGAGCGCGCCGACGATCCACGGAATCCAGCGCAGCTCGGCCAGCGAGTCGGGCTGGATCTCCTTCATGCCGATGTAGTGATTCAGCTGGTTCACCAGGGCGAGCTGCCCGCCGATCTTGTGCACCCAGATCGTCATGCCGAGCCCCTCGGGATACTGGGGCGCCCCGAGATCGTAGCGCCAGAGCGGAAAGGCATACACCGCAAGCAGCAGCACGGCCGCCGCTCCCGCGAGTATGCGCGTCGCGGTCTTCATGGCTTGCCCCTCGGGTGCAGCGGCGGAGCGACCCCGCCGGGCGGAGCCGCTCCGCGACTCGGAGCCGAGCGATGGCTCGGCTGCGTTATGCGTTGGGCTTCGGCGGCGTGGCAGGTGCCCCCGTGCCGAGCGGTACCTTCGCCCCTTTCGCCGACACCCGGATGTAGCCCTGCATCTCCTGGTGCAGCGCCGAACAGAAGTCCGTGCAGTAGAACGGATAGACGCCGGGGGCCTGGGGCTCCCAGCGCAGGGTCCGCGTCTCGCCCGGCATGATGAGCAACTCGGCGTTCTGTGCGCCCAGGACTGCGAAGCCGTGCGGCACATCCCAGTCCTGCTCCACGTTCGTCACGTGGAAGTACACGGTGTCGCCGACCTCGATGCCCTCGATGTTGTCGGGCTTGAAGTGCGAGCGGATCGTCGTCATGTACACGCGCACGTCCTTGCCGTCGCGCACCACGCGGGTATCCTTCTCGGCCTTCGTCGCGTGCGGATGCGCGTTGTTCTCGAGCGGGTAGATCCGCGTCGATTTCTCCGCGATCAGCTCCGCGGCGATCGCCTGCGCGTAGTGCGGCTCGCCCACGGTCGGGAAGTCGAGCAGCAGCTGCATCTTGTCGCCGGTGATGTCGATGAGCTGGGCGGACTGCGTCAGCTCCGGGCCCGTGGGGAGGTAGCGGTCTTTGGTAATCTTGTTCATGGCGACCAGGTACTTCCCCCACGGCTTGGCGGAATCGCCCCCCGGGATCATGAGGTGCCCGATGGAGTAATAGGTGGGGATGCGGTCCACGATCTTCCAGCTCTCGAGCTGCCACTTGATCACCTCGGAGCTGAGGAAGCACGAGGTGTATGCGTAGCCCTTGCCGTCGAATTCCGTGTGCAGCGGTCCGAGGCAGGCGTTCGGGACCTCGCCGCCGAGCACCGCCTCGAACTCCAGGACCGGGATGCCCTCGATGGTCGCGGCGATCTTCTTCTCGGCGATGGCCTTCTGCATCTTCTCGAACGAGTGCACGGGAATCGTCGCGGAGAGCTTGCCGCCGGCGACGATGTAGCGGCCGGTGCTGTCGACGTCCACGCCGTGCGGCGACTTGGGCGTCGGCAGGAGGTACACCACGCCCTCGCACTGTGTCGGCTCGATCACGGTCTGGCTGTCGAGCACCTCGGACCTGGCGATGCGCGACGCCTCGTCCATCAGGTTGTGGTAGTACTTCGCGGACAGTTGCGTCGTCTTGCCCTGCGCCACGCACTCTTCGGCCCGCTTCCAGTTGACGGCGGCCACGAAGTCCTTGTCGTTCTTCGACGCGTTGACCTCGAGCAGCGTGCTCGCCTGCTCGGAATTGTACGAGGTGTAGAAGCACCAGCCGTGCGAGGGGCCCTTCCCGCAATGGGCCAGGTCGTAGTTGAAGCCGGGCATGAGCACCTGGAAGGCCAGCCGCATGTGTCCCGACTCCGGATCGACCTTGATGAAGCTCAGGGTGCCCTTGAACTTGTCCTTGTAGCTGGCGATCGCCGTGTCCTCCTGCGGGATGGGCACGCTGAAGCGCGTGCCGGCGACCACGTACTCGGTGTTCTCCGTGGCGAAGGGCGAAGCATGCTGGCCCCCGGCGTTTGGGATCTCGATGGTCTCCACCGTCTCGAAGGACCGCAGATCGATACGCGCGATGCGCGGCGTGTTGTTCGCGTTGATGAAGATCCACCGACCGTCCGGCACGCCCTTGGTTTGCGAGAGCTCGGGGTGATGCGTGTCGTCCCACGGGACATGCCCGTAGCTGGTCATGAGCAACGGCTTCGTTTCCTCGGAAAAGCCGTAACCGTTCTCGGGATGCGCGGAGAACACAGGGATGATGCGTAGCAGCCGTCCGGAGGGCAGGCCGTAGACAGCGAGCTGACCGTTGAATCCCCCGGAGAGGAAGGCGTAGAACTCGTCATAACTTCCCGGTGCGACGTAGACCCGCTGAGCCGCATTGGCGGCCAGCGAGCGCGCCTCCTTGGCTGCCCGGGCGACGTACGCGATGGCGAAGACGCACAGTCCGGCGACAGCGAGCTTCACGAGCGTGGTCGTGCGCATGGGAACCTCCTTTCGTGCAGCGACGGGACACGCGGCCTAGTTGGCGGTCGTGCCTCCGCCGTCCATCTGGCGAAAGTACTCGAGAATGTTCCGGGCCTCGTCCTGACTCACGTTCTGGAACGTCATCTGCACCATGTATTCCCCGAGCAGCTTCCGCGCTTCGGGATCTTCGCGGCACATCTCCTCCGGATTGAGGATCATGTTCATGATCCACTCGGGCTTGCGGCGCTGGGTCACGCCCTTCAGGGCCGGGCCCACGTAGCGCTCTTCGAACTTGTGGCAGGCACTGCACTTGGTCTCGAACACCGCCGCCCCGGCCTTGGCCTTCGCGGCATCGATGGGACCGATCTCGACCTTCGTGATCGGCCCGACGCCAGGACCGGACGGTGCGTCGGCACCGAGGACTCGTGTCGCGGCCAGGAGGGCGAGAGCGAGCCCTGCCGGGACGGTGCGGCGCGCGATCGTGGCGAATCTGAGCACGGCGTTCTCCTTTGTTCGATCTACCGCGCCAGGGTGCCGCACTTCGCGGACTCCGTCACGGTCCGAGCATGACCTAGATCATGTTCGCGAGCCTGGGAACCCCCTGGCCAGGTTCGCGAGCGCCTGGGCGTCGAGGACCGTGAGCCGGCTGCGGGCGCCGCGGACCACGCCGGCTCGCTGCCAGCGGGCGATGATGCGCATGACGCTCTCGGGCGTGGTCCCGATCATGTCCGCGAGTCGGCGCCGGGTGATGCTGACGGTCTGGGCATCGCCGGCGAGCCCGGCCGTGCGCTCGAGGAGCGAGAGCACCATGCGCGCCAGTCGCTGCTCGACCGGCTCGATGGCGAGCGAATGGACACGCTCGTGCGCCCGGCGCAGGCGGCTTGTCGCATGCTGCAGGATCGTGGCCCGGAGCGTCGGGTAGGTTTGCGCCAGCTCCCGGACCAAGAATGCCGGCGCCTGCCAGACCGTGCCCGGCTCCGCTACCTCGGCCGAGGCGGGGTAGGGGCGTTGCTCGAGCGCGACCACCGCGCCGAACAGCTCGCCCGGCGGGATGATCTCGAGAATCACGCGCCGGCCATCCGCGCCCTCGCGCACGAGGTGCACCAGGCCGTCGACGACGCCCCACACGAACTCCGAGGGGGCGCCGGCCTCGAAGAGCCGCTGGCCCGTCTCGACGGGAAGCAGGCGACTCGCCGCAGCGAGCCGGGCTCCGTCGGCCCGCGGCAGGGTCCGAAAGCCTGGGAAACCTCGTGGGGCCATGGCGACCGCCAGGGGCTTAGCCTGCGCTGTCTCGCGGCGCCAGATCGCTGGTTTTCCGGGCGCGGCGCAGCGTGTAGACGGTGAGCATGGCGTGCAAGGACAGCTTCGGTACGACGGCTCGTCTCGAGGTCGGAGGAGTTGGCTACCGCTACCACCGGCTTCCGGCCCTCGGGGAGCGCGTTCGGCGGCTCCCGCTCTCGCTCCGGGTGCTGCTCGAGAACCTGCTGCGGCGGGAGGACGGGCGCACGGTGACCCGGGAGCATATCGAGGCTGTCCTCGGCTGGGTGCCGACCCGTGAGCCCGATCGCGAGATCCCCTTCATGCCAGCGCGGGTCATCCTGCAGGACTTCACCGGCGTGCCTGCCGTCTGCGACCTCGCAGCCATGCGCGACGCCATGGCCCGCATGGGAGGCGATCCGCGCCGCATCAACCCCCTGCAACCGGTCGATCTCGTGATCGACCATTCCGTGCAGGTCGATTTCTTCGGCAGCCCCGACGCGTTCCGGCGCAATGTCGAGGTCGAGTACGAGCGCAATCGCGAGCGTTACGCTTTCCTCCGCTGGGGCCAGCGGGCATTTGCCGATTTCCGTGTCGTGCCGCCTGGCACCGGCATCGTGCACCAGGTGAATCTCGAGTACTTGGCGCCGGTCGTGGTTCGGCGGCAGGTGGGGGAAGACACCCTGCTGCTGCCCGACACGGTGCTCGGCACCGATTCGCATACCACCATGATCAATGGCCTCGGGGTGGTCGGCTGGGGCGTGGGCGGCATCGAAGCCGAGGCGGCCATGCTCGGTCAGCCGACCGTCATGCTGGTGCCTCAGGTCGTCGGCGTGCACGTCACGGGGACACTGCCCACCGGGGCGACGGCCACCGACGTGGTGCTGACCGTGACGGAGCTCCTGCGCAAGCGTGGCGTCGTCGGCAAGTTCGTCGAGTTCTTCGGGCCGGGGCTCGCGAGTCTCGCGCTGGCCGACCGCGCGACGATCGCCAACATGGCGCCCGAGTACGGCGCCACGATCGGCTTCTTCCCCGTCGACGAGGAAACGCTGGCCTACCTGCGCTTGACTGGACGAGACGAGCGCACGGTCGCGCTGGTGGCGGCGTATTATCAGGCGCAGGGGCTCTTCGGCCCGGCCGCCCGGGAGCCCGAGATCGCGTACAGCGACCGCCTCGAGCTCGACCTCGGGGCCATCGAGCCCAGCCTCGCCGGGCCGCGGCGGCCGCAAGACCGGATCCCGCTGCGAAGCGCCAGGGCCTCGTGGCAGGCGGC